>Ga0315553_10003590_pt1 | contig 12008 bp, 14 predicted proteins | sample SalMarSW160140MG_FD_203099 | JGI IMG/M metagenome (GOLD analysis project Ga0315553, IMG submission 203099) | Salt marsh sediment microbial communities from the Plum Island Ecosystem LTER, Massachusetts, United States - Salt Marsh Sediment SW1601-40 ... | reverse complement strand
CTTTTCTGTATTTTCTAATCCATAATAGAATGAGTATAGACATAATCAAAATTATTCCTACAATGAGGAATCCGAGATAAGCACCACGAATACCCCATGACCATATCTGCATCGCACTCGTTTCACAATTTACTTTACTATGTATTTAATTTATGTATGGAAGAAAGAATGGCTCTGGTGCAGTGAGTAACCATTCATTATAGATTGGACTAACTTATGTTGTCCACCCAGGAACGGCACTGGGTTCTTGTATTTTAACACTCATAATATTCCTAGCTGCATTAACATCTGCTTGAAGTCGGGTTTCACAACTTGGGCAGTAGAAAAACTCTCCTCCTTTCTGTTCTACCTCAGAATCTCTGTTCTGAACTCTGATTCCCTTTTTTCCACACACACTGCATATCTGGGAAGTCATATACGGATTGACCATCCAGACTCCACCCGATTTGTAACCCATCGAATGTCGTCTATAGGTGACTCCCTGTATCATCTGACCCCAGAGATTTGTTGAGAGGTTCCAGCTGTGTCTTCGCATTCCCCCTTTTCCCTGAAAAGTCCTGAGGTCTTCAAAATAAATCGTCTTCACGGCTAGATGCTCGCAGAACCAGACGGTTTCAGAAGCAACTTGATGGGAGATTTCCTTATCGAGACGACGGATCTTTCTCCATACTGACTCCAGCTCTCTTTCCTTCTTCAGTATGATGGCTGGATCTTGCAGTCTCGAATGTTTTCTCTCCCAGTTGTTTCGTTTCTTTGCTATCTGTGACATCAAAACTCTTGTTCGTTGTCGTAGAGATTCTCTCTTTTCATATAGTTCCTGCTTACCAATCATTCGTTCAGAATACCTACTCCCACCATTCTTTATTGAAACCACCATGGAGTGTCTTAGACCTCGGTCCACACCCGCTCTACGAGTCCTTCTTCCAAGATTACGAAGTGAAGTTCTCAAAAGTGATTTGTCCGGAGGCATGAAGGGAATCAATAATGTTGCTTGAGTCCCAACTACCTTGATGATTGGTGGTGCCGAACGACGAACATCTTTTAGGACATGAATCTGTTTCTTTAGGTCGCTAATCCGGTCTTCAAAGATTCGAGAGAAATATTTCAAACTTATCAACGAGTTTTATTCACAATATATCACAAATAATGTTGAAGTCGATTCAATAAAAGGAGGTGTGGTAAAAAACAAGGATATGTATGATGCAATCCATGCAGACTTTATTTTTAGAGTCTTGGGTATTATAGAGAGTTTTCAGGGCGCAATTGCAGCAGCATGGAAATTCACAGCATCGGGAAAGAGGAATTTGGAAAAGATACTGTCAATATTAATAGATCCTAGAGGACAAAGAGGACATATAGAAAATCAAATGCGCAAAGAGTCCTTTACTGAGAAAGATATATGTCGGATGTTTGCAATTCCTTTCTTTTCCCGTTTGGATGATGCAATTGCAGAAGAACTGAGAAGCCTTCTGAAAGACGTCTTTCATAGAATAATGGATTGTGTATGGTACTCATAAAAGTTCTGGGATGAATATGAGGATGTTAGAAATATCTTTGCCCATAATTACAGATTCATTTTCATTGACCAAGTTAATGCTGAATGGAGATTATTGGATGATGAATCAATTCTGGGATTCTTAGATAATATGAAGAATCTTTCTGAAGGAATGGTCTTTATTGGTGCAATACAAAGAGTTGTAATGGGAGATTTAGGTTTCTTACTTCTAGAATTAGAAAGGTGGATATATAACAACCTAAAGGTCACTATTTTGAACAAATACAAATCAGTTATACCACCATATATCCCATATCTAAATTCGAAACAACGAGAAGAATATGAAATGATTTGGAATGCACAAGGATACAACTATTATGGCCCTCCATCAGAGGTAAAGGAATCAATCAAAGTGGATCAACAAATCTTCCTGGTCATAGATTTTCTGGGTTTACTGGACAAGTGGCAACGTTCTTTGATAGTTATCGGAAAGGATGGAAAAGAGTTCAGGTTTCCAGTAAAGAGAATTCAGGAGAAATTTAAGAAAAGACTCAATGACATAGGATTTGTTTTCGATAAGAATGAATAGCCTTTATTTAATTTAAATTAAGAAATAGTTATTCGGTCTTATCTTGCCATTGGTCCCTGTCCATGATATCATTAAAAAGAAATCTTTGGTTAATTTTACTTCCTAACCCCTCAACTTTCAATTAAATGTTGTAATGTAGCCTTGGTCCGAAGAGTAGCCCCGATTCTGTTCCCCCATGACACGTTACCATGTAATGGGCTTGCAACATCGAACTATGCTCTCTACCCTACATCTCAGACCGGCTCTTCATTGATGTATTCTTGAGATTGCTCACCAGTGATGGACCGTTTCATCCTGACCAGATGGATCCTCAACGGATTCAATCACCGTATCATTGTCAAATCCTGTCTGGGGGTGTCGTTTCTGTTTCCAGAGCAAGGCTCTCACCTTCCGGAATGGACTGGTGCCGGTATGAGTCGGGAGCTTCCTCAGCTCTCATCAAAAGATGAGTACCGTCAGTTGCTCTTTCGCTCCAAGGCTTTCAACATTAGCTCTTTTTTTGTTGATAAGGATTGGGAATGCCATTTTCAACATGTATTCTTGCTATTGCATTTCTGCGACTCAGTAATGAGTTCGTTTCGTGAAAGAATATGCTATCTTTAAATGATACTTGATATATATGAATAAAGAGCACTTGTAATGAGAACTACACATAAGGTCTTTTGGAGGCTCTTGAGAATTGCATAATAGGTATAGTGCAATCGCTTTTTTTTGTACTAGTTATTATACTGTGTCACATTAACTCCAATTGACTCTCTCAACAAGACTTATCGCGTCAATCTTCTTTTCTCTCATCCATGGATATTATTCCTTTGAATAGGAAGAGGTCACAGGACCAGCGTCGACAAGTAGTCGGGAGTTTCCTCAGCTCTCATCTAAAGATGAGTACCGTCAGTTGCGCTTCTGCTCCAGAGCCATCAATTCATTACTATTTTTCTATAAATAATCTCTTGTGCTTCAAATTACGCCTCTTTCTTTTTCCACATAGGTGGATATCGTCCTCTTTCCATGAACACGCGTTCAATCTTAGCTACAATCCCGCTCCTCATCGTGGAAATCTTGGAAGCTGGATGCTCACTCCGCGCAATAGCTATCCCCTCATTTTTGAGGGTTTTCAAAGCTACGAGGTCTCCTTTCATAATATCTGAAGAGATTTCCACAACACCGCTAGCCGCAAGATCTGCACCATGACAGATTGCATCTACTGCAGAATCCCGAAGTTTCATGATAGGGAGATGCTTCAATGCGAATTCTATTGGCAGAAGGTATCTACGTAATTCTGTTTCGTCTCCATCCTCAATATAGAACTCATACGCATCCTTCAAATCATACAACGAACACAGATGTTCATCTTCTAAGAAATTACCAACTCGTGTTCGTCGTAGTTCTCTCATATGCGCTCCTTGGCCAATTGCCTCTCCGATATCGAAGCAGAGTTTCCGGATGTATGTACCTGCCTGACATCCAACATTAAATAATACAAATCTACCTTTAATTTCAAGAATATCAATATAGTAAATTTCCCTGACCCGAAGAACACGCTTGACGGCCGATCGAAGTGGGGGCTTTTGATAGATTTTTCCCACAAATTCAGCAATTACGCTCCTTAGATCTGACTCATCTGCTGGACCATGAAGCTCCATTAAGCAAACGTACACCTTGCCTGCTGGTAATAACGCCTGCATAACCTTCGTCCCATCTCCAATACCCATTGGTAATATTCCAGTCACAGCAGGATCAAGAGTCCCTCCATGACCGACGCGATCAGACTTCAGGATTTTTCTCACCCATGTCGCAACTTCATGGCTTGTTGGTCCTGCTGGTTTGTCGAGACATATCACGCCATTTCTGAGTAGATATTGTATTGGTAATGAATCAAGATCAGAAAACCCGAAATCGGGATTAGTTGTCGTATCACTTACTAAGACAATTGTGTCATCGGGTCGATCTGCAGGCAATCGCCCTAGCATTTAACCACCTCAGAAACAGGGTTATCAGAGTCTGACCTTTGACCTGAATTTCTCAATCAATCCCGCATTTTCAAGAGCCTTAAGTACTGCATCATCATCAGCACCACTGGATATCTCAATCTTAATCTCTAGTGGTTCAAGATGACGGATATTACAGGGCCGTCTCCTTACTCCACTTATATGCTTTGGACCAGTGATTTCTACAAAGCTTCCATCCTTCTCTCCTACTATGACGCAGTAGCTACCTGTTTCACGGCCTGTTGTCTTTACACAGACTCTTCCAGTTTCATATAACTTCATGTTATCTACACCTCGCCTTCCCATGGTCAAACTGATTACTCTAAGTCGCCTCAGACTACCATTCCTCTGGTTAGGGAGTATTGTTCCAAGCACAATAGAATCTCAATATGAGCGTTACGCTTGCTCCCTTTATGCTTTCCAAAGAATTCGAACAGCAGTAAAGATGATTTCTATAACATCATCAAGTGCGAATTTGTCCGTATTTATAATAAGATCGTAAATCGACAAATCCGTGATATCGACCTGATAGTATTCCATATATCTAGCTCTCTCGCTTTCCTCACGGTTCAATGTTTCATTTCTTGCAAACTCAAAATCAACACTATCTCTTTCAGCGATCCGTCTGACTCTCACATTCTCAGGAGCAGTCAACATGATTCTAAAATCAGCATTGTCTTTCGCCATCCATGCTGCTAATTGTCCGTCAATAACAATCTTACCTTTCTCAGCTTCGCGTGCAAGAGTAGAATCAAGTTCTCTGTCAATATCTTCATTCTCCTCTGCAAATTCACTAAATTCTTGTAATGTCATTCCTCTATCTTTTGCCATCTGCCTGAATATCATTCCTGCAGATGTTCTTCGCAAGTTGAACTCTCGAGCAATTTTATCAGCAACTGAGCTCTTGCCTGTCCCATGCAACCCGCCAAGGGTTATCACGTGTTTCATATCAGTCGCCTATGTTGCTCTCTCTGCCAATTAATGTACTTTACTTCTCTAAAGAGCATCGTATAAATGTCATGGCATTACTTGTGCAGCTTTCTTGTAGCTCTGATAATGCTTCGACGTGTAGCTTTTGATGAAGCATATCCACCGTATGGACGGTTTGGTCTTCTTGCTGAATGGCTAGAAGTCATTCGAAGTTCTTGATTAGCGCTTCTTGGTAATTGTAACTTAGCACCTGAGATTGCACATGTTCCTTGAGTTGTGTAGATCTTTCTACGATGGACCGTTGTTCTTCCACCTGGAGTTTTCACTGTGCGATTTGCCCTACTTCTTGTTAATTGACCAGGTCTTGGCATATATTGCACCTTCACGTATTCTCTCAAAGGTCCCTATGGCTTGCCCTTAAAAGGCGAGCGGTTGAACGCTTTCAGCTTATCTACATTATCTGCGTTCCCATAATTCTCTGCAGTATAGACGAGAGTCCTAGTCCAGCAAGGAAATAGAATGGCCAGAAATAAAGACCGAATCCTCCCGGAACAATAACTCCAAGACCGAAGCTTTGAAGTGGGATAAGATTATGGAGATTAAACGGAATAACAGCTACAATGATTTGACTTATTCCATCAGCTCCAGTATATAGTCCCCTGAGTAAAGCGAATATCAGCATAAATGGGATAATGAAAATAATCTGTGGTTTGCAGCGTGTTGTCATCATCTCTCTCTGTATTCGATCGATGTATGCCTTTCTACGCTTTACTTTTCTCAAGAGCTTTTCATTCTGGCTCTCTTGAGCCTTCTTTTGCATCTCTTGATACTGCTTTATCTCAGTTTGATATCGTCGAAGTCTTCTCATATCAGCAAAGCGTTTCATAGCAAGATTGCTCATTGACGATATTGAAACAGACACAAAGACTACAAAGAAGCCTGCGAAAGGAGGCCATCTCATTAATTCAACGAAATTCGCAATCAGATCTTGCACCAATATTTCACTCCTTCAAAGTGTCTGCTAATTGTCTTGCAGCTTCCTCTACTTGACCATCACGGTTCTTGATTATTCTTGCTGTTGAACCTGTAAGAGTACCAACTGTGACTGCAGCACCTCTACACATCTCTTGATGGGTTCTTATATCTTCGGTCAGCTGTTCATCCCTTGTACGTGTTTCATCTGTTGATCTTCGATTTGCTATATTAGCTGGGTCTGCTTCTACCAATACTACTGTCTTAGGAGAAATCGCACGTACAACCCACTCCGGAAGACCAATGAGAAACCCATTTTCTGTCTGGATAAGTGTATGAGTATCAACAATGACTCTTGCAGATTTTGCTTTCTCTGCAATACTTTCACCTGCCATCTTCTGCACATCCCGCTGCTTAGCAGTAGGCATCTTGCGAAGCTGGTCCCGATCTGTCACAAATCCCTTTTCCAATGCTACTTCAAACATCTCCGTTCCAAAGTTTAGGACAAGAACATCCTCCCCCTGTTCTTTCTTTACCATATCTACAGCTGTGTTTATGACAGTTGTCTTACCAACACCGGGGATCCCAGTGACAATTACGACATTTCTTGATTCACTCATCTATCTAAATCTCCAACAATTTACAATCATAGTCCAGTGAGTACTGCATGCGGAGAATTTGTTTGTTTTATATTTCTTCTGTACTACCTGTTGAGGAATGTAATGAACATCTAGGATGAGAGTCCGGGTCCTCCAACAAACCCGCTTGGATTGAGTGCCTCCTTAAAGCCATCATAATCATACATGGAATCCTTCAACATATTTCCGGATGCCACAATCATCACTCTAATCGGGTATTCCATACTGAATCTGACATCAAATTCTGCCTTATTGGGTTTCAAACAAAATAATCCAATGAATATTGGCAATACCAAGAGGATTACGAGCATGTAGGTGAAGATCATGGTTAGAGCTGTAGCAGGGGACGTAACCATAGGAAATACAATGAATGGCAGTGCTGCTATTGATATAATGTAGACAATACAACCATACGCACATATCTTTAGGTCATGTTTTGTTTTGGATATCTTTACGTGTCTCTCAGATACAACTTCCATTAGATATTCTGCGCCTTGAAACGAAGAGAGCCAATATTTTACTCTGTCCTTTACTTCTTCCATGCTTGCATTAGGAATCTCGAATTGCTCTGAATACAACGTTAATCCCCCAATTCTTACATTATGTTAATTGAGTATCTATTTTACTATCCACTATTAATCTCATTCGGGTTAAAAAAAAAACTTCGAGGGGTCACTGACCCCTCAATATTGTTCAATATTTAGACTCTACCAGCCACCTACTTCCTGAAACGCCGCCTTCACTCCACCTGAATTGAGGTAGAGGATGATGATTAAACCTATCACTAGTGAGGGTATTATTGAAATCATAGCTGTCATCGTCCCAAGACCTGGCAATATTGTATCGATGATTGCTCCGAGGTAAAAAACCAGAACTGCTGATATGAGTAAACTGATTATATACCAGAGTATTGCAGCCTTTCTAGCCCATGGAATCAATTGCCACATAGCAATTCCAAGTATAAGTCCTAGCACGCCTGATACTGCGGTGTAAATTCCATATACGGGCGTATAGTAGAATGATCCGCTGATTCCCATGAGGTTTAGAAGACCTCCCAGAATCATGAGGATTGCTAGAATTGTTATACCTAGTGGTCTAGATTTCGCTTGAGATGAGTAACCAGTTGGTGTGGGTATTTCTGCCACTTGTTATCCTCCTAATTTATACAAGAAACTAGATGTTCGTACCTTCATATAATTCCTGCGCCTATTAACCCCTCCTTAATTTTCCGAGTTTTTGTGGTGTTTAATACCGAAGAAAACGACGGAAGTGTAGTTTGAATAAACAGGTATGTGAAGAATTTGCTACAAATCGGCCTTGATTATCTTCTTGGTGATGCTGCTAACTTGGTTTCAATAATCGTTAGCATTATTGTTGGAGCTTACTTGCTTTTACTTTGGAAACGGCAAGAAAATCGTCTATCCACAGATCTCCCGCTTGCCTTTGGATTATCCTTTCTGTTTGCTGCAATTAATCCAATCATTCTTTTCTCGATAAGTCAGGGATTAATTCCCAATACACTTGAAATCTTCAAAATCAGAGCATTTTCGGTGTGGTTGAGCGTATTTCCAATGTCTATCGTTCTGTTAGATATCTGGGCATATCGTATCAAACATAGACATCGCCAGATTCTTTTAGGAGAATCTCTCTATGCCATCTCTGTCAGTACATTTGGTCCTTCTGAGCAAATTATCATGACACTAATCATAGTCCTTGTTTTGATAGTTATTTTAGCTTTGACAGCTATGTTTGCTGTCACTTGGAGAACGGGACGTCTCAAAGAAGTTCGCAGTGATATCATGGTTTTCTCAATGGTCCTCATGATAATTAGTCAATTAGTGCTTATTCCGCTCCAGACACAAGGGCTTGCATTCATCGCTCATATTATTCGCGGCGTATCCACTGTGATTGCAGGGCTGGCGCTAAGTAATCCTTGGTTTAGAAGACAAAAGACAGTAAGGCCGTCCGAAACCCTAGATTCTTCTGTCTCTAGAGTAAAGAATCGCGTAGCAAGTAGTAGTCTTCTTTCACTAGCACTTCTCCTTTTGCCGGTATTCTATATCTTTCGTGAGATTGACATCTACATCTGGAATGTCGATGAGACCGTAATCAATGTCATGCCTAGTAAGATCCTCTCGGTTTTAGTTCTCCTTGGTATCTTCTGGTATCTACGGCATCACGAATTCGAACCTGTACTAGGATTGACCACATTCCATTTGAGAGCATTAGTATTGATAGGAATATGCTTCGCTGTTTTTGAGTACTTCCTGGTGAATATTGTTTCAACTGTCATCTATACAGGACTATTAGATTCTAGTGTCGCTGCTCAATTCACTATTGCGATGGATTCCTTTCTCATTGTATACAATTTCGCATTATTCTTCATCAATGCGATCTTTGAAGAGACCTATTTTCGCGGTCTCACATATCATGGTTTCAAAGAGCGTTTTGGAATCAATAGAGCTATAGTTGCTGCGGCAATTATCTTTGGATTCTGGCATATTGCATGGCCTATTCAAGATTTTGTGAAAACGGGTATTTTTCCAGCAAGTGAGGCTTTTGTAAAGGTCGCCTTCAGTGGAATATTAGGTGGTCTGTTCAGTGTGTGGTATGTCAAGTTCTCTGAAGAGAAAAGTCTAATGGGACCAATTGCTGCTCATACACTCATCAATTATCTCAACGAAGGATTCAAGATAGTACCAGCCTCCATTGCAGAGGATGGGCCTGATCTTTCATTTCTGAGTCCAACTCATATGGTAATCGGTTTAGTCTTCGCATTGTCAATATTCATTGTATGTTACATCATCTTCTGGAGATACCGGATATCATCTTTGATGAGAGATGATTCTATGGATGAACCATCCATCGATAAATCAGAGGATCCTGATTTCGTCAGTCCAGAGATATCACCTACCTTACGTCGTAAATATCGCTCAAAGATCTAGGATTCATTTCTATCCATCGCTCTCATCGGTTGACCGAGTACTGAGAGTGATTTTTACAAAACAAAGATAGCTGATTTAATAAAGAAAGGGTGACATAATGCATCGATGGAGGTTTAGCGTTGGTTTCTAAACAACTGATTGAGATGTTAAACAAAGCAATAAGCCTGGAAATCCAAGTCAGTATCCAGTACATGTGGCAACATGTTCGGATTTATGGTTTTGATCATCTCGCTATTGCAGAAGAATTGAAAAAAGTTGCAATAGAAGAGATGAAGCATGCTGAGAGTATCGCTGAAAGAGTAGATTATCTTGGAGGGATTCCTACAACTAATCCTGCAAAAATCACCGTTGGTGACACACCTGATCAAATGATTACTAATGATATGATGGCTGAAGAAGAAACAATCGACTTCTATAAGAGTATCATAGAAAAAGCGCTTGAAGAAAAGGACTATGTTACAAAAAAACTATTCGAAGGCATACTACTTGATGAAGAGGACCATCACAATATCTTTCGTACTCTGTTAGAAAAATAGATTCTACTGTTTTACTACAGTCTAATAGACCGAGTGAATCGCATTGAGTGAAAGAATAGATTATGATTCCGAATGGGCATACTGGATTGACCAGAAGTCGTTGAAACTCAAGAAACACCAAAAAACCATTCCCATTGGTAGTATCGTCTTGACAAAGACTAGAGGCGTGACAGACGAAGGCATAAAATATGTGGATACCTCGTTTGGGATTGCAGAATCTAGTGGAGTGAGAGAGATTCCCAAAAAGGAAGCAAATCGGATTCTGAGCATGCAAATGTTGGAGTATATGAAGACCAAGGCACAGTGGCCTCCTGCAATGTCTACGAAAGATCTTTTGAAAAATGGAGATATTGAAATCCTGTTCAAACCGAGTGAGTATGACTCATTCGTTTTGAAGTTGACATCTAAGATGGTCAAGCACAAACCAATCGATTTTTTGGATGCCTTGAAGGACCCTGAGAAGGAACCTGAACCAGTATGGAAAATCGAAGCTGCAAAATCCGGACGGTCAAAGTGTAGGACTTGTGGTAAGATCATTGATGAGGGACGTTTCAGAATTGGTGAACCCTACTTATACGAAGACCATCTAACATATCGATGGCATCATGCGAAATGTATTGGCCCGGCACTTGATGTACCCATTGAAAAGATGGACGGATATCGATTTCTTGAACCTGATGAAAAACTGCGGCTCAAGAAATTACTGAAATGAATTCTTCTTCATTGTTTTACTCTCTCGAACTTTGTGTATAGAAAAAAAAGGAGGGTGTGGCTGGAAAAGAACACAAAGACATCATTCTGATTGTTGAATTTGGCCACTAATTCGGGTTCTATAGATTATGTTCTTTTCTTCATTATAACGATTATAACAATCACTAATACAGCTCCACCTGCAATCAATATCACTGAGAAAGTATCAATTGGATTTGTTTGTGCAGTATTAGAACTGGGTTTTGTTGATGTAGATGTGCTTCTTGACGTGCTGACAGATGAACTGGATGTCGAAGCAGATGTCGACGTTATAATAGATATTGATACTGAAGACTCAGATGAAGTTGGTGTAGAGCCACTAGTCGCTATAGTGCTACTCGTTTGTGAAACCGAGGGTGTAGTGGTTGGATTAGTCATTTGTGTGGTTGTGGGTTCATCACCATTACTTGGTCGTCCAAGATATTCAAGCACTAAGTCATCACTCATCAATGGATAATTATCTTGGTTGGAGGTATCGATTATATATGGCTGGTCCCCAATACCATCAGAATTAGCATCTATACCTGCATAGTCACTCCAATAGTTACCCACTGTTCCATTATCCCAAACTGATGGTTCTTCAGGATCATCAAGAAAGACTCCTTCTGCAAAACCGTCAAATGAATTAAGATATACAGTCGCTTCATCTGAAGAATACAAACGAATGCATCTATTCGTTGAGTTTGATACTCTATTACCGACAATAGATGTACTGAATTCATTTCCGAGATCTATTCCAGTTTCACAAGAATCGATTAAGTTCTTTGTAATGTTTAACCATCCACCATAGAAAGTACTGATGCCGTTTGTGCAATTTCTTATGGTGTTATTCTTGACAGTTACATAATATCCTCCATAATAGCTAATACCTGAATCAGTGTTTAGTATAATGTTCTCAATAATGTCAACATACCAACATATCCGAAGGTATATTCCTGATCCTCCGTTCATCTGTAAGTGACTAATAGTAACATTCTCAGATTCCTCAATCCTAATCCCGCCTGTATTGAAGGTACAATCTGATATCTCTATTAGAGTTGAATAGTAACAGTCGATGTATCCATCATGCTGGTTTGATATGGTGACCAACTGCGAATCAATCACAATGACTAAACCCATATCTGCACTAAGAACAAAATCGTATTCATCCTGAATTAAGTAGATG
>Ga0315553_10003588_pt1 | contig 12010 bp, 8 predicted proteins | sample SalMarSW160140MG_FD_203099 | JGI IMG/M metagenome (GOLD analysis project Ga0315553, IMG submission 203099) | Salt marsh sediment microbial communities from the Plum Island Ecosystem LTER, Massachusetts, United States - Salt Marsh Sediment SW1601-40 ... | reverse complement strand
TCTGCGCTGACCAGACGAACACCTACATCCACCATCTGGTAGCCCGCCAGCACCCCGCTTTCCATCGCCTCACGGCAGCCTCTCTCGACCGCCTCGACAAACCTCTCAGGCAGATCACCGGACCGTGTGCGATTCCAAAAGAGAAATCCCTCCCCTGTCGGCCGGGGTTCCACTTCCAGCCACACACGCGCAAAGTGCATCCGACCTCCCGCTTGCCGGTCGAACGCTCCCTCAGCCTCAGCCCGCTGCGTGACCGTCTCCCGGTAAGTGACCCGTGGGCGACTTACCCGTCCACTGACACCAAACTCCCGGAGCAGGCGATCTGTCAGGATTTCCAGGTGCAGCTCTCCCATCCCGGAGATCAGTGTCTGGCCAGTGTTTTCGTCGATCCGAATCACAAAAGTGGGATCTTCCTCGGCCAGCCGCTGCAACCCGTCAGACAATCGATCCTGATCGGCCGCCGTCTTCGGTTCGATAGCCACGGAGATGACCGGTTCAGGAAAAGAGATCGACTCCAGCAAGATCGGCCCGTGAGGTGCACACAGCGAATCGCCTGTGGAGGTGTCCTTCAGACCCAGCGTCGCGCCAATGTCTCCAGCACCTAACTCTTGGATTTCCTCACGACGATCGGCATACATGCGGAGAAGCCTGCTAATCCGCTCGCCTCGCCGGCGGGTGGTGCTGTTGCTGTTGATGACCTTTGAACCCACTTTTATCTTTCCGGAATATACCCGGAAATAGGCGAGCCTGCCTACGTAGGGATCTGTTGCTATTTTAAAGACCAATGCTGCCAATGGTTCAGTTGGATCGGCAATACGCGTCTCCACCTTCTGCGTGTAGGGGTTGATCCCCTCCACTGGCGGAACATCCAGCGGCGATGGCAGATAGTGAACCACTGCATCAAGCAGAGGCTGGACGCCTTTGTTGCGCAGCGCCGATCCGCACAGGACCGGGTTCAACTGCCCAGATAGAGTGGACCGCCGCAACGCCTGGCGCAATTGAGCGGCAGAGATCTCTTCTCCCTCCAGATAGAGCATCATCAATTCGTCATCCGTCTCGACGATCTGCTCTATCGTCCGCTCGCGCGCCTCCAGCACTGCGCCCTCTATCTCCTGCGGTATCTCCACGTGTTCAGGCGAGACACCCAACTCATCGCTCCAGACAATGGCCTGCATCTCTAGCAAGTCCACAACCCCCTGGAAGCTTGCCTCGCTGCCGATAGGCCACTGAACGACGACGGGGTTGGCATTCAGTCTCTCCCGAATCGTCCCGACCGCATAGGCGAAATCAGCGCCCAACCTGTCCATTTTGTTAATAAAGGCGATCAACGGCACTCCGAAACTCTGTGCCTGCCGCCAAACCGTCTCCGATTGTGGCTCCACGCCAGCCACTGCATCAAAGACAGCAACCCCACCATCGAGAACCCGAAGGCTCCTCTGAACCTCCGCGGTGAAATCGATGTGCCCGGGCGTATCCACAATGTTAATCTGAAAATCCTGCCAAAAGCAGGTCACCGCCGCCGCAGTGATCGTGATACCCCGCTCCCGCTCCTGTGCCATCCAGTCCGTGACCGTCGTCCCCGCATCCACGTTACCCAGGCGGTGGGTACGACCGGTGTAAAACAGGATACGCTCAGTCGTCGTCGTCTTGCCCGCGTCAATGTGGGCAATGATACCAATGTTCCGAAGGCGCTCTATCGGATTCCGCTCGACCATCTGTGCCCGCCCCCGGCCGCCCGGCCTACCCTCATCCACACCGCACGCCACTATGTGGCAGGGCTATCGGCAAAAGCGAGCGATCCAGAACAGCCAACCTACCACCGATAGTGAGCAAATGCGCGATTGGCCTCGGCCATCCTGTGCGTGTCTTCTCTCTTTTTAACTGCGGACCCGCTTCCACGGGCCGCATCAATCAACTCGTTGGCCAGCTTATCGGCCATCGATCTACCCGGACGGCTGTGAGCAGCCGCCAACAGCCAGCGCATCGCCAAACTAACTCGACGCCCTGCCGATACCTCTACGGGAATCTGGTACGTAGAGCCTCCCACCCGGCGCGGTTTTACCTCCAGTACCGGAGAGATGTTTCTGAGCGCATCTTCCATCACTTCCAGAGGAGGTCGCTTTTCTCGCGACTCGATGATGTCCAGGGCATTGTACACAATTCGGGCCGCGACGCTTTTCTTGCCCCCCTTCATCACTCTGGAAATGAGCTGGGATACAGCCACGCTATTGTAGCGTGCATCAGGCTCAACTACTCGCTTTGGAGGACGATACCTTCGTGGCATAATCAAAAACCTCAGCACATATTACTTGGGACGTTTGGCCCCGTATTTGGAACGTTGCTGCAAACGACCATCCACGCCCATCGAATCCAGCGCTCCACGCACGATATGGTAACGTACACCAGGCAGGTCCTTGACACGCCCACCCCGCACGAGCACCACAGAGTGCTCCTGTAACATGTGTCCCTCACCGGGTATGTAGGCAGTCACTTCGATCCCGTTGCTCAAGCGCACCCGGGCGATTTTCCTCAACGCCGAATTGGGCTTCTTGGGCGTCATCGTGCGCACATACGTGCACACGCCTCGCTTCTGCGGAGCCCCCTTCTTGCGTCGTGCGCGTCGTTGCTTGTATGAATTGAACGTATACTGCAACCCAGGCGCCTTGGATATGCCTGACTTGGGTTTTCTCCCTCTCCGAACCAACTGGTTGATGGTGGGCACGTTCCCTCCCCAAACTCACTGAAGAAGGCCATCCACCCGTACCGATGGCCTTCATCCTCAATACAATTTTTCCGTCTGTCAAGCTGGTAGCAGGGGTTCTGGCTGCTACACTCTAAGCGAGCGTATATTTTACCACGCTTTTTTCAAAAGTCAAATCGCTTTTGAACATTCACGCCCGCCCGCGCAATCTCGTTGCTCTGATCGAATCAACCAGGCACTAGCGCCCACGACGTCCCAGGCCCAAAAGCCCTACGCCCAACGAGGGCACCTTGGCCTTCTCCTCATCCCGGCCAAAGTCCAGCACTTCGCCGTCTTGCGTAATGGCCTCGACCGCCAACCCCAAACTTTGGAGTTCCTTCACCAACACCTTGAACGAGGCCGGGACGCCAGGCTCCTGAACAGGCTCCCCTTTGACAATCGCCTCGTAGGTCTTGACGCGTCCCTGTACGTCATCCGACTTTATGGTGAGCATCTCTTGCAATGCATGGGCAGCACCGTAAGCCTCCAGAGCCCAGACCTCCATCTCACCAAAGCGCTGACCACCAAACTGGGCCTTACCACCCAGCGGTTGCTGTGTCACGAGACTATAGGGACCAGTAGAGCGTGCGTGGACCTTATCCTCAACCAAGTGGGCCAACTTCATCATATAGATCATGCCCACCGTCGCCGGTTGGTCGAATTGCTCACCGGTCTTGCCATTATACAGAACCATCTTGCCCAAAATCGGCAGCGGATCGGAAGCCTCCATACTCACCTGTACAGCCAACTCCTCGATGGCTTGATCATCCATATCGGTCACTTGGCGACCCCGGTCCTCCAACCAGACGCGCAGACAAGCTATCCTTGCTCGCCAGTCGATCCCGGATCGTTCAACCAGCGTGCGGGTATCATCCTCAAAGGAGAGTAGTTCATCTGGCGCATACCCTCTCTCAGTCAACCACTCTCGAAGGACCGCTCGCCGAGCATAGGTATACTCCATAATCAGCCGGTCTACATCATAGTCACGATCCGCCAGCCAGGCTACCACGTACAACCGCCGAGCTTCCTCATCATCCCTCAGCGTTTCCAGCGGGTAACCCTGGCCTTTCAGCCAGGCCCACGCCCGCTCGGTGATCTCGTCCCAGGCACGGTCGATAAGCCAGGCTCGCGCCAGTTCGGCCTCTACCTGCCCCTCATCTGCACCGTCGAACACGGGAGTAACAGCTCGAAAGCCAAGGCGATGAACGGCCCATCCCAAGTGAGTCTCGAGAATCTGGCCGATGTTCATCCGCCCAGGCACACCGAGTGGGTTCAGTATCAGGTCAATCGGAGTTCCATCCGCAAGAAATGGCATATCCTCTACCGGCACCACCTTGGAGATAACCCCCTTGTTGCCATGCCGGCCCGCCATCTTGTCACCCTCAGTGATTTTTCGCGTCTGAGCCACACTGACGCGCACCATCTTTTCTACACCCACTTTCAGGTCCCGATGCTCCTCCCGGTCAAAGACCTTGACATCGACGACTTTACCACGCTCTCCGTGGGGCAGCCGCAGACCCGAGTCTTTTACCTCCCGCGCCTTCTCACCAAAGATGGCGCGCAGCAGCTTTTCCTCAGGACTCAGCTCCTTCTCACCCTTGGGCGTGATCTTGCCCACCAGAATATCCAGAGGCCCCACCTCTGCTCCGACGCGGATAATCCCCTCCTCGTCCAGATCCTTGAGAGCATCATCACCTACGTTGGGAATGTCACGAGTAATCTCCTCCGGACCAAGCTTTGTGTCGCGGGCCTCAACCTCGTGCTTCTCAATGTGAACGGAGGTGTATCTGTCTTCCTGCACCAGACGTTCACTGATGAGAATCGCATCCTCAAAATTGCCACCCTCCCAGGAGATAAAGGCGACCAACACGTTCTGCCCCAGAGCCAGTTCGCCTCCGTCCGTCGATGAGCTATCAGCGAGCACCTGATCTTTGTGCACTTGCTGCCCTTTGTAGACAACCGGTCGCTGATCAATACAAGTGCTCTGATTTGAACGCTTGTACTTGAACAAGTGGTACGTGTGCAAACCATCGGAATGGCGGACCACGACGTGGTCACCCCCGACGCTGACCACCTCCCCCTCATCCTTGGCCAGCACAACCTGTCCCGAATCGAGCGCCGCTCGCCACTCCATCCCAGTAGACACAACTGGAGACTGTGGCCTGATAAGGGGTACCGTTTGACGCTGCATGTTCGATCCCATCAACGCACGGTTGGCATCATCGTGCTCTAGAAACGGGATCAACGAAGCCGACACACCGACGATCTGACAAGGCGCTACGTCAATATAGTCGATCTTGTCCGGAGTAGTCACCAAGAACCTCTCAGAACGGCGGGCTGAGATACGAGGACGGACAAAGTGCCCTTTTTCATCCAGCATAGCATTGGCCTGGGCGACGGTATAGCGGTCTTCTTTGTCGGCCGAGAGGTAGACCAACTCCTCACTCACCGCCGGCACAATAGGTATTTCTCCCGAAAGCTCCAACTGGGCGATTTGCTCGGCCAATTCCACCGTCACCTCTGTCCCGGCTTCGGCTACCACATCCCCACTCTCCGGGTCAATCAGGTCCTCACTCAACGTCTGATCAGCAAGAGCCTCAACGGTAGGCTCCACAGCATGGACGATCTTGCGATATGGCGTTTCGATAAAGCCCAAGGAATTCACACGGGCGTGGGTCGCCAAACGACCTATCAGCCCGATGTTTGGTCCCTCCGGCGTCTCGATGGGGCAGATGCGGCCGTAGTGACTGTAATGAACATCCCGCACATCGAAACCAGCTCGCTCGCGTCTTAGCCCTCCCGGTCCCAGCGCAGACAGCGTACGCTTATGCGTTAGCTCTGCCAGCGGGTTGGTCTGCTCCATAAACTGTGAAAGCTGGCTCGAACCAAAGAACTGGCGGATGATGGCAACCACCGGACGGATGTTGATCAGATTCACCGGCGTCAAAGACTCTGACTCACGGATGGACATACGCTCAACCACGAGCCGCTCCATACGGCGAAGGCCGATCCGCAACTTGTTCTGGATCAGCTCACCCACCGTCTTGACCCGGCGATTGCCCAGATGATCAATGTCATCCGCATCCACAACGCCATTGTTGATCCGAATCATACGCTCCACCAAAGCCACCAAGTCATGCTTGGTAACCATACGGTGTTCAAGGTCCACATCGAGACCAAGCCGCTGGTTCAATTTGTAGCGACCTACCCGCTGCAGATCGTAGCGCTGAGGATCAAAGAGCTGCTGTTCCAAGAATTCGCGCGCATTCTCCAAGGTGGACGGATCACCAGGACGCAGTCGTCGATAGAACTCTAGCAGCGCTTCCTCCGCCAGATTGCGCCCGTCCCTTAGCTCCCAATTCGGTTCTTGACGGATCGTCGTAAGGATGTACTGGTGACTGGGATTGCTGTCGGCGTCCTGGAAAAGCGACAGCAATTCTTCATCACTTCCCGTCATCAGGACGTCACTCCCGGACTGATCATCCACCGCTGCCAGCGCCCGAAGCAGTATCGTAACCGGCAGCGTGCGCTTGCGGTTGAACTTGATGGTGAGATAGTCGGATTTGCGAGTCTCAAACTCCATCCAGACACCACGATCCGGGATCATCTTGGCCATACTGAGCCGCCGACCAGTGACCCGATCCTCGGTGACGTCAAAATAGACACCAGGAGAGCGGATCAACTGACTGACAACAACCCGCTCAGTCCCATTGATGATAAAGGTGCCATTGGCAGTCATGACCGGGAAATCGCCCAGAAAGATCTCTGACTCAACGATCTCGCCCGTCTCGCGGTTATCAAGCACTACCTGCACATAGAGCGGGGCAGCATGGGTGATGTCCCGTTCCAGACATTCGTCTTCGGTGTATTGGGGCTCGCCATAGCGATAGCCAAGGTCGAACTGCGCCTCCGCGGCCCTAGAGCCGGGGAAATACAGCTTGAGACTGCCATTGTAGCTCTCAATGGGCGATATCTCATCAAAGAGCTGAGCCATCCCGTCCTCTTGAAACCAGCGGAAGGACTCGAGCTGAACCTCGATCAAACGAGGCAGTCTCTCTGTGTTGGTGATTCGGGCGTAGGACTTGCTCCCGGAATAGATCATATGCTCTCCTTTTCTCTCCTTCAGGCCGTCACACGGTCCCTTTGGACCCACTGACAAATAGGCAAACGGAAATTATACCATAGGGACCATATTTGTCAAACAGCCATCTTCACTTTTGCAGGCCAAACCCGGCCCCCCTTTCCCACAAGCCGGACCAGAGCCTGTTCACCTTTATTCTTGCTCTCCCCGCCCATCTACCACCCACGATAAGCACTCTACCCTCATCCCCACAGGAAGTTTGTCACCCTGGAGAGGTGTCATTAGCCACTACGCGATGTTTACGTCCTGGGCTATCATGCATACAGATGAGTGACTGGAAACAGCCACTCATCATCCTCCTTTCCTTGGCCGTAGGCCCCCTGGAGCTCTCCAGGGGGCCTTGGTCGTTTCCAGATGAACGGCGAGGGTTCTGCCCTAACCCTCAATCCGAAATAGAAACCAGGTGTTTTCACCAAGAAGCGCAGTGGTTATGGGTGGCAAGCCACTTCCTAGCCATCAGTTCGTTTGGATAGACGCAGAAAAACCTGGTTTCTCAGAAGGTGTCAGGTGGCTAGAACCAAATCCAGTCGCATCTGCACCAGTCTCCGCGACCTCTGAAAACCAGAGGCCTCCAATGCTGCAACGAGCGACTGCGTGGGACTCGGCAACACGACGTCAACCATTTTCATCGGAGCGCCGTGCAGGCTGGCCAGGCCCTGCTGTACCAGCACAGCCTCGACATAGCCACTCTGTCCAGGCGCGACCAGGATCTCTAGTCGATTAGGACGACGACCACGCTCAAAGAGCACTCGCACCGCTCCACGCAAGATGCCACTCTCCTCATCGATCCACCAGACCTCGCGTCTCCCGTCAAGCCAATGGCTCAACGTACGCTCCCAGCCTGGCCTATAGTCTGCCTTTCGCAGCTCCAGCAAGGCACGCTGCCGAGCGGGGATCATGCCACGCACCAATTCAGCCAACGCCACACCATCGTGAGTACGCCCTCCACGCAAGGTAGAGCTATGGATCGAGGTTGACATCCACGGCAAACCCGCGGGCCGCAACATGTGGAGCGTGGTGCCGACTTTGCGGAATCCCAACCGTTCATAGAGCTGCCGCGCCCTTGGATTATCAGCGCGTACCTCCAGTCCTGCCCAATGCCCACCTTTGCTCGAAATCACGTCCAGCGCCGCCTCCATCAGCGACGTAGCGACTCCTCGTCGTTGCCAATCCGGATGGACTGCCACATTCCCAATGAAAAAGCCATTCAATTGGGATGCACGCCGTAATGAAACGTTACCAACTATGCGCCCCTGCTCTACCCATACAAAGCCCGGTATGACTCCCGACTGGCCCCATCCGGGCCAGTAGAGCCACCACAACAGCGGCCCCCAGCGCGCAACGCGCCGCATCTCTGCCAATGCAATCTCACCATCGGCTCCCAATCGACCACCGAAGGCAAGTGCCATCAACTCAGCGACCTGCTTTGTGTCGTGGTATGGACTAAAGGGACGCAGATGGGCTCGAGCGCGCCTTCCGCGTATCATTGAAGCCACCATAGGCAGTCCCTTACTAGGGCAAGAGTACGTTACCCGTCATCATTCCGTATCCCACCATCACAGTCGGCCTTCCAGGTAGCGGCGCAGCAGATCAAGCGCAGCCTCGGCCGAGCGCGCCTTGTTCTCCTGTCGATCACCATCCCACACGTGCCGTTCTACCCATTCGCCATCTGGGGTTGCCAGAGCAACATAGACAAGCCCTACTGGCTTGTCAGGTGTTCCGCCGCCAGGACCAGCCACACCAGTTACAGCCAGGGAAACGCCTGCACGGCAGATACGGCGCCCTCCTCGCGCCATCTCCAGCGCCGTCCCTTCGCTCACTGCCCCATGGCGGTGGAGCGTGGCGGGCTGTACGCCAAGAACCCGCTCTTTGATATCGTTTGAATAGGATACGATCCCGCCCGCAAAATAGTCCGAGCTGCCGGGCACATTGGTGATACGGTGAGCGACGAGCCCGCCGGTACACGACTCGGCGAGCGCCAGCGTCATTCCGGTCTGCCGGAGCAGCCGGCCAACGAGGGCTTCGGGCATTTCCTCGCCTAGACCAGCCATGTATCTCCCCATACGCCTACTGCGTGAGGACGGCGACGCGGGTGCGGGAGACACCCCAGGTTCAGACCAGCGTTTAGTCTAGCCATATTCAAGAATATACACCAAATAGCACGATAGGACAAGACAAACCTGAGGGCAATCGTTTTTAGGACCAAGGCCACCTCAATCGGTCAGAGACCAGCAGGCGAATGGCCCCAAAATCACCTTGAGGGGCCAATCGAGGCGGTCTTTAAGCGAGCTTGGAGAGCGCGCGCCACCTTTCGGTCAACGACAGACATCGGCAACCCGTCCAGTTCTGTGGGACATACCCATCGAAACGCAGCACAATCCAAGCAGCGAGGCTCGCCGGCGGCTAAACGACAGAGGAAGGCGGTCAACGTGATGTGAAGGTGAGTATAGGTGTGTTTGACGACGATCAGCGACTCGCCTACGGCGACCTCCACGCCCAACTCCTCCTGCATCTCACGGACGAGACACTGCGGCAAAGTCTCGTTCTCCTCGCGCCTGCCGCCGGGAAACTCCCACAGCCCCCCGAGCATATCGCCGGCGTTGCGCTGCGCTACCAGCAGACGGCCGTCGGAGTGAATGGTGACGGCAGCAGCCACGTCATAGTGAGGCACTCGCTTGCGCGCACGCCGCACGGGGAGCGTCTCCGACTCGCCGCCCGCAAGAGCCAGGCAAAACGTGTCGAGCGGACAGTCGCCGCAGCGAGGGGCGCGGGGTGCACAGATCGTCGCTCCCAGTTCCATCAGGGCCTCATTAAACACGCCCGCTTGTGCTGGCGGCAGCAGGGTCGTCGCCAATGTCTCCAGCCGACGCTGCACAGCCGAACGGGTGACGTCCTCCCAGATCCCAAAAACACGACAGAGCACCCGCCGAGCGTTCCCATCCACAGCCGCCACCTGCTGTCCAAAAACGATGGAGGCGACCGCCCCGGCAGTATAGCGCCCCACCCCAGGCAGCGCGATCAACCCCTCGAACGTGTTGGGCAGTCTGCCATCATTGGCGGCCACGATCTGCTGCGCCGCAGCATGCAGATTGCGAGCTCGCGCATAATAGCCCAAACCTTCCCACACCCTTAGCACATCCTCGAGCGTCGCGTCCGCCAACGCCTGAACAGTGGGGAACTGGGTTAGGAAACGCTGGTAGTAAGAGACGACCGTCTCAACCTGTGTCTGTTGTAACATCACCTCGGCTACCCAAACACGATAGGGCGTGCGATCCCGCCGCCACGGGAGTTCACGGGCGTTATCAACAAACCAGGCAAGTAGGCGATCGGCAAGCGCAGAACGGACCAAAGGATCGGGCAGGCTGGACATAGTGAGCCAACTATACCGCGGTTCCGAGAGAGGGCAAATCGAGAGATTCAGTGGATCCAATTTTGCTCGGCCTGGATTGCCAAATCCGGGCCAGGAGCGGGGGATTTGGCAATCCCCTTGGAGCGATTCTGGATCCGCTGAGATTGCAATTGGGGCATTTTCTGTTATCATTTACAGGTGGAGGGCGGGGAGATGAAGATTGGTATCATCTCGGATACCCATGACGATCTGCACAACCTGGAGGCAGCCCTTGAGGTACTGCGAGCCGAGCAGGTGACACAGATACTTCACTGTGGCGATGTATGTGGGCCTGAAATGGTCAGGGCATTGGCAGGCTTCCAGGTGTGGATCGCAGAAGGCAACATGGATAGGCATGTTGGCTTGGCGCAGGCAGCCGAGGAGACATTTGAGCATATGTCACTGGCGTGGTTGCATAAACCCACGCTGAACGGCTACCCGGTGGCTGTGGTCCACGGCGACAACGAAGAGGTGTTGAGCAACCTTGTCACCTCCGGCCAATACGCGTATGTTTTCCACGGTCACACCCACCGGCGGGCCGATCGAAAGATCGGTCGCACCCGCGTCGTCAATCCCGGTGCATTGGGAGGTAAGCGGCGCCAGTCGCGCTCCTTTTGTCTCCTCGACCTGAGCACGGGTGACATCGAGTTTGTGGAGCTTGGTGACCAGATCCCATCACGTGCCAACCATCGACGACAAGGAGTTCCACTTTAACCCGGTGGCGACGGTTGACAGATCCTTGGGACTCCTGATCGACACCCAATCCGGCGAACGAGACGCAGAAGGCGATCCTCCCGAGGGGAACATCAACCAACGGGTAAATGCATGACCGATCGACCTGGCCGAGAGACAGCGAGACCCGCGTCATCCCCTGAAAAAACGGACGGAGATGGTGACAAGGATGCTGGAGAGATAGAATGACCCTTGTACTGCTTATCCGTCACGGCGCTAACGATTTCACAGAAGAAGGGATCTTGGCCGGATGGACGCCCGGCGTCCATCTGAACCAGGAGGGACGAGCCCAGGCGGAGGCTCTCGCACAACGGCTGACGCCGGTCAAGATCGAGGCCGTTTACAGCAGTCCTTTGGAGCGCACCATGGAGACGGCGGAGATCATCGCTGCTTCGCACAAGCTGCCGGTGATGGTGCGTGAGGGTCTGGGAGAGGTTCGTTTTGGGAAGTGGACCGGGGAACGACTGGACAAACTGAGGCGGCGTCGGCTGTGGCGGGCCGTCCAGTTCGTGCCCAGCGCCATGCGTTTCCCCGGCGGTGAGAGTTTTCACGATATGCAAGCGCGGGTCGTGTCGGAGCTGGAGTTTCTGCGCACTGAATATGTGGAGCAAACCATAGCTGTCGTATCTCACGCCGACGTGATCAAGGCGGCTGTGGCCCATTACGTCGGCATACACCTAGACCTGTTTCAGCGGCTAGTGGTAAGCCCGGCTTCGCTGACAGTGTTGGCACTGGACAAGTCTATACACCGCCTGGTTTGCCTGAATGACACGGGCCACTTGCCACTATTATTCGAGGGAAAGAAGAATGAACCTGCCTAGACAAATCGAACTGAGCAACGCAGAGTTTATCACTATTGACACGATTGGCCCACCAGGTGAGCGTACATTCTATCTTCAAGCAGCACAGGGTGACACGCTGATCACGATGGTCGTTGAGAAGGAACACGCCGCTGCACTATCTATCGCCATCGGGGGCCTGCTGGAGCAACTGGGGGAGGGGGAGCTGG
>Ga0315553_10003587_pt1 | contig 12010 bp, 12 predicted proteins | sample SalMarSW160140MG_FD_203099 | JGI IMG/M metagenome (GOLD analysis project Ga0315553, IMG submission 203099) | Salt marsh sediment microbial communities from the Plum Island Ecosystem LTER, Massachusetts, United States - Salt Marsh Sediment SW1601-40 ... | reverse complement strand
TATCCCTGGACTTAGATGGAGTCCTCTTCGTTGGACCAAGCGCAGCATACCCCCTAGCAAAAGCTCTTGGCATTGGCGAACTCTTCGCTAATGAGTATACGAGATTCTCAGAAGAAAATCTCACACTTGAAGAATCATTAGTTCAAGGTGCGAGATTATGGAAGGGAGTTGCAGCGTATGGAGATGAAATAGAAGAGTTTGTTAATGAAATTCCATTGATGAAGGGAGCTGAGGAAGTAATACTTACTTTGAAGGAATGGTGCTATGAAGTAGGCTGTATATCTAGTGGTGTGAGTCAATTTTTCATGAATCCCTTCATGGATAGACTCGATTTAGACTTCGCATACTCGAATATCCTTGAAGAGAAGAATGGTGTGCATACGGGTGAAATAAAATACATAATGAAAGGACCTCAAAAAGCAGAACGTATTCTTGAATACCTAACAAAGACAGGCAAGAAACAGTCAGAATTAGCATCTGTAGGGGATGGGTTGAATGATCTTGATATCTTTGGAGTTTCAGCTATAAGTATAGCATTCAATCCAGCACACCTTTCTGTTGGTAAAGCTGCAACGTATACAATTCATTCTAAGGACTTGAGAGATATTCTACCACATCTCGAACCTAAGCCTTAGAGAGGATATCAATAAGGGCGTTAGTGATTATATCTAATTCCTCATCCTCAACTCCTGGATGTATGGGAATCTCAAAATGCTTTGCACCAACTTCTTCAGAATTTGGCAGGCTTAATTTGGAATAATCAGGATAATCCACATATCCAGCCCAACGCCACTGGTCTATATTGAGATAAGTATCCTGTTTGTGACATGGCAATGCATACACGGTGCGTGAACCAACACCTCTATCTTTTAGGGATTGTATCATATCATCACGGTTAATCTTGTTAGAGTAAAGTCGGGGAGCGTATACATGATATCCAGATTCAAATCCGGGGTCAGCAACTTGTGGTTTCACAAAATCGAATTCTGATAACACCTTAGTTATGGCAGCAGCATTCTTTCTACGTGCCTTTAAGACAATATCCATTCTTTTCAGTTGAATACGACCTATTGCAGAAATCAGATCCATCATACGATTGTTATAACCGATTCTGAAGTGACTATATCCACCTTGTTTCCCTCGTCCATGATTCTTTATCATTAGAGCACGTTCGATGATATCTTCGTCATTTGATGTTATCATCCCGCCTTCTCCAGTCATCATATTCTTAGTAGCATAGAATGAAAAAGTCGCAGCATGCCCAATAGAACCAATCATTTTACCATTGATTGAAGAACCGTGAGCTTGACATGCATCTTCTAGTACAAGAAGGTCCTTCTCCTCAGCAATCTCCATTATTTCATTCATATCTGAGGGCATACCAAATATGTGAACAGGCATAATGGCTTTCGTTTTCTCAGTTATAGCCGCTCTGATAGCATCAGGGTCGATGTTGTAAGTATCAAGCTTTACATCCACAAATATGGGAATAGCTCCTAGCATTGCGATAGTATTAGCTGATGCAATGAATGTGAATGGAGTTGTGATGACTTCATCACCAGGCATTATACCCATCGCATCAAGCACAGTACTCAATGCTGTGGTACCATTACTCGTTACTGTAGCATACTTTACCCCTAGATAATCAGCAAATTCTCTCTCAAATTCTCGTGAAATTCTTCCTTCAGCAAGCATTCCTGATTTAAGAACCTCAGTAACTGCTTGAATTTCTTCATCACCAACATATGGCTTTGCAACTGGAATCATCTAGTTCACAAATGAGACAATAGCTGACTGAGTTAAAATAGCTGTGGTACATCCATTGGTCATTCGGATTCTTCCACAACCCTTTCTATGTCATTAGGCCTTGCCTTTCTTGCACGACGACTCTCGATTAAAGAAACTCCGCTGACAGTTACACCCATTACTATTAACGCGATTAACATATAGAAAAGATCTGCAAGAAAGAAAATAATCGCAAGTGATATTCCACTAAGAAATCCAGATATTGCACGAACTCTAACAGTCGTTTTTCTTGGTGTGAGTCTCTGGGTCACCCAATCAAAGACTGTCGAAAATCCAATTGCTAATGCAAATAGAAACCATAACCATGAGGGTTCAAGAGGTGCACCAGCCATGAAGAGTACAATGAGACCTCCAAATAGACCACCATAGATTCCACCACATCTACCACATATGTATAGGCTTTTACCACGGAAAGTAAGGCGTAGACAGTGGCCAAATAAGGAAGGGGGGTGATGCGATATCATCATGTGAATACCTTCCTTCATTTCTCTACCTCGCGTCCAAGAAGCAAAGTCGACATCGAGCTCATCTTCATGTAGTTGTGGGTTGTGTTTCTGTTCCAATTGAACCACAAGTTGGAGTTTGCTGGTCTGTACTTATCTGTATTGATTAAGCCTTAGGAAAACAACTATAACTTGGATTGATTGAACGACTCAATACAAGGGGTGCATTAATCATGACTGACGAACTATTAGAGCTAATGCAAGAGAGAATTGCCATAGGTCTCCAAGAGCCAGAAACTCGAAAACATATTGAAGATTGGGAACGTACTGCTCTCCTAATGTTAAAAGATGGAAGAGAGTACCATTTCATTGTAAAAGATAATGATATAACAGTTCACTCAGGCGGTATTGAAAATCCGGATATGAAAATACAGAGCGATGATGAAACAATAAGAAAACTCTTCTTAGAGGAGATGAGTGCGGCGTCAGCACTTCTCAAGAGAAAATTAAAGGTCAAGGGCTCAGCGAGTGATTTAATGAAAATACGACACATATTCTAATCCAAACTCCAAGATGGAGGCACCTTTTTGGATCCGGATATTGTAGTGAAAATTGCGAATATTGATTTTGGTGTGCTCGAGAATGAACCTTGTTGCGGCTCTGTAATGCTTAGAACAGGAAGAAGAAACGAAGCAGAGAGTAATGCAGAAAATTTAGCAGAAGCAATCAAAAAATCTGGTGCAAAGCGTGTAGTGGTTTCATGTGCAGGTTGTTTGAAGACACTAAGGAAAGACCTGCCAGAAATGTTTGGAACTGAACTTCCTGAAATAGTGCATATCGTCGAACTCGCTGAAGATTTAATCAAGTCGGGAGAGCTCAAACTTAAACCATTGGGTGAAAAGATTGTTGTGAATTATCATGATCCTTGCCATATGGGGAGAGCGCTCGGAGTATATGATAGTCCAAGGACAATTCTCAACGCTCTACCAGATGTTGATTTTCTAGAGATGGACACAAACAAACATGCAGCGATGTGCTGTGGAGCTGGTGGAGGACTGCGGTCATATGATCCCCAGCTAGCAAAGAAAATAGGTATGGACAGGATCAAGAGTGGAGAACTGATAGGAGTAGAGATCATTACATCAGCATGTCCATTCTGTGAAACAAATCTAATGTCAAGTGCAGATCAGTTGCAAAGCAAAGTAGAAGTCGTAGATATTGTAGAGATTTTAGAAAAACAGATTGAGTGACAATTTTCGCATACAAAAAAGTGGACGCTGGAAACCGCAGACTTAGCAGCCCAATTCTGGGCAGAGGTCCACCCTCATTCTAATAATCCTAATTCGCTCCTAGATTTTGTCGCTCAGCACCATCCTTCTCTGAACCCTTGGGTGAGAAACGAATACCATTTTTTTAGTATTCGCATAGATGAAGCTTCACCATATATCTTCACTATGAAGTGAAGATAAAGGAGCTCGGTCGTATTCCAACGTCCAAATAATATTGTATGCACCAACACTTATCAGTCTTCTTCCACATATCCAACTATTATATGCTCATAAAACTTTAAATACATCATTTGGGGAAATGTCAGAAATGTATCTAAGAGGCGTTAATAATGACTGAAATCAAAGTAGCTCTTATTGGTGTTGGAAATGTAGCAAGTGCCCTGGTACAGGGTGTAGAGTATTATAAAAATGCAAAAGCCTCAGAGGATGTTATCGGTTTAAACCATATTGATTTTGCTGGATTTCACGTAGGAGACATTTCCTTTGTAGCAGCTTTTGATGTAATAGACAGCAAGGTTGGACTCGATCTTTCTGAAGCTGTCTTTGCAGAGCCTAATAATGTCATGAAGTTCGCTAAAGTTCCGAAGACTAATGTGATTGTTAACATGGGTAAAGAACTGGATGGCGTAGATGACATGTTAAAGGCGCTAGTTAAAGTATCGGACAAGAGTACTTCTGATGTGACAAAGGTATTGAAAGATACGGGTGCAGAAATCGTGCTGAATCTATTGCCTGGATCTGCTAGAGAAGCTACATTGTTCTATGCTAACGCGGCTCTTGAAGCTGGATGTGCATTCATCAACGGAACACCTGTCAGTATTGCCTCTGATTCTGAGTGGAGTGCAAAGTTCAAGGAGAAAGGACTTCCTTTGGTTGGTGATGACATACAAGACCAATTTGGGTCAACAATTTTGCATCGAAATATTCTACAGCTGCTTGTAGCCAGAGGCGTAAGAGTTGATAAGAGCTATCAATTGGATGTGGGCGGAGGGGCTGAATCGCTGGACTCTCACTACCGGGGAAGGATGAGAAAGAGAGGAGTCAAAACATCCGCAATCAGTCAGGATTTGCCCTATGAAGCTCCACTAGTAGCAGGTTCTTCAGATTATGTACCATTTTTAGATAATGGACGCGAGTCATATTTCTATGTTCATGGTCGTCAATTTGGTGGTGCACCAGTTGTCATAGATATTCGAATGGAGGTCACAGATGGCCCTAATGCAGGTCCGATATTAATGGATGTTATTCGTGGTGCAAAACTTGCCTTGAAAAGAGAGATTGGTGGCGCATTAGAAGCGATATCCGCATATGGATTCAAGAAAGCCCCAGTAAGCGTACCATACTATAAGGCTGAGAGATGGGTAGAAGAGTTTCTTCTAGGTAAGAGAAAACTCTGAAGATACTTAGCCATAGAGTGTCAGGTACTCTTGCAAGAACGGTTTGAGCTCGTCAATTTTAACAAATACGTGAAATTCAATCTCGTCTCCGATTTCGGATAGGATTTCATTAAATCTCGTGACACTCTCAAAGTTACGTCGCAATTCTTCTTTGGCAGCATCTGATTTAGCTTCTGGATCATAAACTACAATCAGATTCTGAGGTTCGAAATTTATGACTATACTTCGATCCAGGTATTGGACCTTTTTACACTTAGGGCATTGAACACGATTAGCCTTCCCAGTTTCGAGTTTCTTGATTAAATCACTGTCTTCTGAAAGGTCAATGTGATCGATTACATCTGTCTCATAGACCCGCTTACATTTTACACATTTAATTTCAGTAGTACTCGTTCCTGGCATCAATATACCTTCAATGAGTTGAGCAATCATTAATCACTTAAGAATTGTGTCAAATCTGCGGATTTTGAGAATCCTCAGAATTATCAGACTTCCTCTCCTTAAGTACATCTTGCAATATTGAAGATTCTCCTTTTGCTTCTTTAGGACGGAAGAGAAAACCAGTTATTATTAAAGTCAATGCGATAGATCCAATAATCATTGGAATTGATTCGAAGAAACTACCTACAGCATAACCAATGAATGCACCTGCTAATGTCACGCAGACCTTACCTAAATAATAGCTAAGCGTGAGTTTTACTACATTATATTTTGTAAATCCCGTGTATACAATCAGTGGGTCATCAGGGACTGGAGATGCTGCGGAAATAAAGAGAGCTATTGCACCCCATTTATCCACACGTTCTCTTTCACGGTCAAGAATCTTCAATCGTTCTTCAGACATGATGAGCCGGGAACCTCTAACCATGTAGTAATGAATCAGCTTTGCTGATGTTGCGGAAAGGGCAACTATAATTCCAACTAGTACCCAATTCATTGAAGGAAGCAAGACTATTGCTGCTCCAGCTAGAACCATATTACTAGGACCAAAAGGAATCATGTTAATAGCGAAACACGCTATGAATAGACCTAGATACCCTTGAAGAATTAAATCAGTGAAGAATTGAGCTATGTCTTGCATAATTCTGGACCTTGGGGTATTATTTTCATGCCTATGCGTTTGAGAGACAAATTGAGACTTATAGAAGAACCTTCTCGATTATAACGTTTTTAACTCCACCAAGTTCGCTCAAAGAATTCTTCAATTCTCCCGCATCAATAATCAATTGTCCAGGACTGAAATAGCACTCATAGAAACAGCGGCTACCACGAAGACACACCCCTGTTGAAAAGAGGAGGTCAACTAAACCAGCTTTCTTGAATATCTGGGAAAGCTTGGTCAAGAAGTCGTTAGTAAGTTTTCCAATTTCCAAACTCAGAAAACTAACTTCATCTGTATCTAGAGGAAATATCTTTGCCAATCGATCTTTGTAAATCATAACCATTAGACCCTTATCTGTACCGAGAGCGTGTTTGAACGAGGAAGGAAACTTGATGTGTTCACCTTCATTAAAATTCAATACGCGGCCAGCTGTTGCTCCTTCGTATTCACTTTCTCCTGACATCTGATCACCCATCACCGATTAGAACTATATCGGAAGTCTACTACTGCTAGTTTTAAGATACTCGAATATAAATAAAGCTCTCTTGTTTGTGTACATATACAGACACCGATATGGGGTTAAAATAGAAATTTTTTGCTAGGAATTCAACCAATAAAGCCATTTAGAGTATTGTCTATTCAGAGAACATGCATGAACTCCAAAGGTTTCTTACGATTGTTATTTCATCTAAAAGGATTCTAAAAGAAATCTATTATACAGCAAGAGTAAAGAGTCTCAAGCTGGATGCCAAGAAATTGGTGATTACAGCAATTACAATTCAGCAGCTTTCTGAAGAGCTACTAAGTCTTTGGAGAAAGAAAAAGACTGCACGTGATATTTTACAGGATCGCAGAGCACAGTTGGCTATTATTGGATGGACAAAGAGCCTTCCAAAAAGGGTCAAAGACTACAAAGAAAAATCAGGAAAACTTAAGGAAGATCATCTATCAAGATATTTTGAAGTCCTATCTAAGTATCTAGATGAAATTGCTGATGGTCTTACAAAATGGGTGGAAGATATCAAGGGAATTGAAGAATTACCACGGATTCCTAAAAATTAGTTTTACCAGCGAAGTCTCGCGGCAATTCCACCAAAATTCTTGAGTTGGGCGCCTGATTCCGTCTGAGAGGAGAATATTAGAATCTCTGTGCCATATTCCTCTGATTCTTCAATCAAAGAGCCATATTTTTCAAACTCGTCCTCTGAAACCATTAATACATCTACCCTTCCCTGACGAAGAGCCTCGGTCACTTCATCTATACCATAAGCCGCCGTGGAATTACCTTTCATGAGGTCCTCCATAAATTGATCCCACGCTTGGCGTTCAGCATAGATTTCCGTTTCTTTCAATATCCGTGAGGCTTCTTTCACTGCCTGATAAAGACCAGTTTCATCAATAATGCTAACAGGAATTAGTGTTTCAGCTACTTTGTCTCTAAGCCTGTAGTCCAACCCACCCTTTTCGAGAAATTCCTGAGCACGAATTGTATTGCCCCCTAACACGATTGCGTCGACATTCTCGATATTATCCAGCAAGAGGTCATTTAGCATTCGACCTGAGAATTTGAAGAACTCAGCCATTTTTTCATCTCGAATTCGCTCATAACGCCGAGCACTCTGACCACCAGCTCGTGTCTTACCTATAATATAGAAATCCTCATCACGAATAAGTTCAAGATGTTTTCCACGAAGGTATCCAATTGTGATTTTTCCACCTTCAATAAGGACAATGACAACCAAGCTCTTAGGCTTGGTCATATCTTCTAGTTCATCAGTCACAAACTCTCTTCCACATTGATAGACAAATTGTGAAATAGGAGAAGGGGGAATTACAAGTTCACGAATAACTTCACCGGATCCTCCTTCTTCAATAACACCATAGAATATAGCAAGTCCATTTTCTGGCAGTTCAGTAATCATAGTCAACTCACTAAGCATTGCAGTCAAATTATCTTGTACATTTTTCCTGTTTGCTTTACTCTTGATATTGTCTGCACCTGCTAGTTCCGATTTTACAAAGCTAATGACATCAATCAGATTCTTGCTAGGCGGGATATACAATGTTGTGAATGAGCTATGCCTACCTTGGAGTGATTTCAACTCCTCAATTTTGCGTCTTAGTCTTTGTCTGGCTGCAGACATAGTTCTTCACCGAAATTCTATGACAAGTCGACGTTTACTATCAGAAAGAGAGGTCTGTCGAGGATTGTCATTATCGATAACTTTTGCTGCGTATTAAAAACTTGTGTAGTTTGCACTTATTGGGTTCACGACTCAAACAAGACGACAAGTTAAAAAGGCAGGTCTATAGTGAAGAAAGTACAGGTGAACGAAGGGATGTACCGCCAATTTACATCAATTCAATAAGGTGCTATTTCTTGAACTGGATAGGTCCAGATAAGGTCGGTCGTTCCTTGCTGCGAAATATTTCCGGAGGCCATATTGACAAATGAGTGCACAGCTGACTAAAGGAGAAAGAACAGTACTCAGGAAGCTAGTATCACTAGGAGAACAAATATCTGTCGCAGAACTCTCAGAAAAGCTAAAAGAAAGAGAAGAAAGAGTCCTCTCCATTCTGAATTCTTTAAACCAACGTGGATTTGTGATTTTGCATGCCATAGAATCGACAAGTGTTCAAGTTACTGCAGAGGGTGAGTCGTACCTTGATGGAAGATTTCCGGAAGAGGCGCTAGCTGATGCAATAGCGAAACTGGGTTACAGAGTGGAGTTAGACAAGGCAATTTCAAAGGCGGGAATCGAAGGGAAAGCCAAAGGAATTGCAGTGAAATGGGCAAAGCAATTTGATATGGTAATTACATCAAAGGAAGGAAATGTTACAATTGTTGAAGTGAAAAAAGAACCGATTGATTCAAAGCATAGAGAGTTACTTGAAAATGCAGCTAAGGAGATTGATGCTGATTTAGTCATAATCGAAATGGATGAATATCGACCCCTCATTGAAAGGAAACTTTTGATTCCTATTACTCGAAATAGGTATGAAGTCGAAATAAATCCTATCCGCCTTCGCGATATTACTGAGCTTCTTGAAACAAGCACAGATGGAATCGAAAATCTCACATCAGAATTATTACTCTCCGAATCCTGGAAAAACAAGAAATTCAGGCCATATAACGTAGAATCTAAGCCGCCTTTCGTAAATTATGGTAAGAAGCATCCATACGCTGAATTCAATGATTGGCTAAGAGAAATTCTTGTTGGAATGGGTTTTATTGAATGGTTTGGGCCCTATGTTGAAACTGAATTCTGGAATAATGATACATTATTCGTGCCACAAGACCATGTTGCCAGAGAGGTTCAGGATCAATATCGAGTAGTAACCCCTTATGATCATGGAACAATTCCTGATGAGAAGTATTATCGTGCGATTAAAGAGGTTCATGAAAATGGAGGGGACACAGGATCAAAAGGATGGGAATCTCCATATAGTAGAGAGGTTGCAACACGACTCTGCCTTAGAGCACATACTACACCTGTTTCCATGAGATATCTCTGGGAACACAAAGAATCACCTCAAAAGATGTTCATTATTGATCGAAATTTCCGCTCTGAAACTCTGAGTGCAAGACATGCGCAAGAATTCAATCAGTGTGAAGGTATCATAATGGATGTGGGACTCAATCTTAGAGATCTTCTAGGATATCTCACAGAGATATGCAGGAGAGTAGGTATTAAGAAGATGAAATGGAAACCTGGTCAGTTCCCCTTCACAGAACCAAGTATCGAAGTATTCGCGAAACATGATGTGCTTGGGTGGATAGAAGTGGCGCCAGGAGGTATCTTCAGACCTGAGGTGACACAACCACTCGGTATCAAAGACCCAGTACTTGCATGGGGAATTGGTTCAGGGCGTCTGTTTATGGCATCTATGGGAATTAATGATATTAGAGAGCTCTATTCACGAGACCTGAATTGGTTGCGAAGGAGCTATTTCGTAAGGTGAGATGTCATGATTGTAAATTGTCTCTTAAGTGAACTTAGGAAGCTCATAGGAAAGAAAATTGCTTTGAAGGAATTAGAGGATAATCTCTTCTCTCTCAAGGCAGAGATTGAAAAAGTCGAAGGTGATGAAATCGAGATTGAGATCAATCCAGATCGACAAGATATGCTCTCTACGGAAGGCATAGCGCGATCACTAAAGGCATTCATGGGCATCTCACCAGGACCAAAAGTGTTCAAAGTGAAAAAATCTGGGAAGAAGGTAATCGTTAAGAATGGGCTGAAAAAAATTCGTCCCTTCATTTCATGCGGCATCGTCAAAGGGATTGAAATTAATGAAGATTTATTGATCGATTATATGCACCTCCAAGAAGCACTTACCTCAACCCATGGCCGGAATAGACGAAAAGCTAGCATAGGTCTCTATGTCTATGATGATATCAAGTTTCCAGTCTACTATAAAGTGGAATTACCCAAGAATATCAAGTTCCCTCCATTGGGGTACGAGGAAATTATGGATGGCCCCAAAATCCTTGTTACTCACGAGAAGGGACCCATATATGGTCCGATAATCAAAGAGTATCCAAAATGGCCACTTCTGATAGATGATTCAGGAGACACTTTGAGTCTTCCGCCTGTGATTAATAGTAATACCTTAGGTAGGTTGACAACTGATACTACCAATATCTTTGTCGAGGTCACTGGTACTCATCTTCCGACAGTAAACCAAGCACTCAATATAATGATAACTGCTCTCGCTGAGAGAGGAGGTCAGATAGAATCACTCACAACAGAATACCCTGATGGAGTGATCGTTGAAACTCCTAATCTAAAACCTGAGAAAGCAATCATACACACATCAGAGGTGGATGAACTCATTGGTCTAGGACTTGGCGATGAACAGATAGTGGAATGTCTTCATAGGATGTGTTATGGAGCTAAGGTCATTTCAAAGGGAAAGATTTCAGTCGAGAGTCCTCCGTATAGAACAGATATACTACATCCGGTTGATATTATGGAAGATGTCGCAATAGGATATGGATTTGATAGAATTGAACCGAAACTCCCTTCAACTCATACCTCTGGTAAGGTCCTTCCAATAACTCGGCTGAAGAACAAAGTTAGAGACCTGATGATAGGTATTGGTTATCAAGAAATTACCAGCTATATCATGGGATCACCTGAAACAATGAACACAAAGATGTTAAGAACTGATCCGTTAGTTGAGGTTGGTAATCCAAAGAGCAGGGATTATTCAATACTAAGAAATTCACTCTTGCCAATTCTCGTTGATTTTGCATCTCAGAATCAGCATGCTGATTACCCTCAGAAGATATTCGAGGTTGGTGACATCCTCATTCCTGACGAAGATGCAGAAACAAGAGTCAAACAGGTAGGGTCAATCGCAGGATTAACAATTGATAATATTGTCAATATCACGGACCTTCTTGCATCAATTGGATTCTTATTACGCAATCTGGGATTAGATAACAAATTCAAAACGGTCGCTTCAAAGAATCGGTCATTCATTGAAGGTAGATCAGCAGTGGTTTTAATAGAAGGTAAAGAATACGGAATAATTGGAGAAGTTTCACCAGAGGTTCTTCAGAATTTCGAGATATCAAGACCAATTGTTGCATTCGAGATGATGCTTCCAAGAGATACGCAGTGGTAATTTGAGAGGGTAATACACCCTCTCGCTTTTGATACATAGAACCCGAATAGAATTATAAGATTATAGGATTGAATTTCTAAGGCGACCATTGTTATCACGAGCGTGAGGTCTTCCCATGGCATTAGACAAAGAACTAGATGATGCAGAGGGATTCAAGTACCGAATCGTATTGTTAGGTGACGCTTGTGTAGGGAAGACGTCTTTAATGCGTAGATATACAGAGAATGCTTTTGATGAAGAATACAAGCAAACAATCGGCACAACTTTTGCTACAGTGGATGTTCAAATTACTGATGAAACTGGTGAACAACGGAACTGCAAATTAGTGATTTGGGATAT
>Ga0315553_10003586_pt1 | contig 12011 bp, 8 predicted proteins | sample SalMarSW160140MG_FD_203099 | JGI IMG/M metagenome (GOLD analysis project Ga0315553, IMG submission 203099) | Salt marsh sediment microbial communities from the Plum Island Ecosystem LTER, Massachusetts, United States - Salt Marsh Sediment SW1601-40 ... | reverse complement strand
CCAGCGAGCCACAGCCGGCGGTCGCAATCGCGACCATCACAACGACCGACAAGCGACCGGAAAACGGCAGCCGAATCATTTTCGCCTCCTCACTCTGCCAAGCGACGGGGGTTCTGCCACGGGAGACCCACCGGCCACTCCACTCATCAATACCGCGGCAAGCGGGGATCAATGGCCACCGACCAGGCATCGATGCCCCCCGCCATATTCTGCGCCTGGAATCCCTTGGCGCAGAGGATTCGCGTCGCTTCCAGGCTGCGTCCGCCGTAGTGGCAGTAAACCACGACGCGTCGCTCTCGGTGCTCCTCGAGTTCCGCAAGACGCTCCGCCAACTCGCCGACCGGAATCAACCTGGCCCCCTGAATGCTCACGAACTGGTATTCGTCGGCGTCGCGGCAGTCCAACAGCAAGAAGTCGCCCCCCGCATCGATCATCGCCTTGACGGCGTGCACGTCGACCTCTAAAGGCAGGTCGGCAGGCGACGATAACATAGCAGCGACCCTGGATTGCGATCACGAAGAGCTGCCGACGTGTGGAAAAGGGGGACTGTCCCTTTGCGACCAAACCATCTTCGCCCGGCAAACGGTGCAATCGGCGAGGGACTGTCCCCCTTTTCAACGGGCTCTTTGGCCACGAGATTAGTCGAGCCCTACGGCGTTGTCCAGTATGCGGACGCGGCGAACACCGGCCGATCTGGCGCTGTCTATCGTAGTGCTGATCCGCGGTGTCGACGTACCGTCGCTTCGATGGACTGCGGCGGCGATTGAAGGCGGGCACGTTGCCGTCGCGCCCTGGAACAACCCGTGGCCAGATCGGGCTCGCGGCGCGCACAATGGTGGCGGCTCGATCGGCCATGCTCCCTGGTGACGAAGACACATGCAAACTCGCGACCACAATCACGCCAAGCGCTTTGCCCTCGACGTGGTAAAGAAGCTGCGCGACGCCGGCCACGAGGCGTATTGGGCCGGCGGCTGCGTGCGCGACCGCCTGCTCGGCCAGGAGCCGAAGGACTACGACGTGGCCACGGGTGCCCCACCCGACGAGATTCGCCGCATTTTCGGCAAGCGGCGCACCCGCGCGGTCGGGGCCGCGTTCGGCGTGATTTGCGTGATCGGCCCGAAACAAGCCGGCACCGTCGAAGTCGCCACGTTTCGCCGCGACGCCGCGTACAGCGACGGCCGCCATCCCGACGCCGTCACGTTCAGCACGGCCGAGCACGATGCCCAGCGCCGCGACTTTACCATCAACGGCCTGTTCTTCGACCCGATTGCCGAACGCGTCATCGATTTCGTGGGCGGACAGCGCGACCTGGAGCACCGAGTAGTACGGGCTATTGGCAATCCCGACCAGCGGCTTCACGAAGATCGCCTCCGCATGCTGCGGGCCGTGCGCTTCGCGGCCACGTTCGACTTCGCGCTGGACGACGACACGCTGGCCGCCGTCCGTCGGCTCGCGGGATCGCTCGTCGCGGTCAGCGCCGAGCGGATCGCGGGTGAGCTGCGGCTGATGCTGATCGGCGCTAACCGCGTGCGCGCCGTCGAACTGTTGCGCGAGTCGGGCCTCTTGGAAGTGGTGCTGCCAGAGTCGGCGGCGATCACGCGGGCGCAATCGGAAGCGGACCCATCGCACGGCAACACGCCGTGGGTGCGCACCATGCGCGTGCTTGCCAACCTGCGCGAGCCATCGTTTTCGCTCGCCCTGGCGGCACTGGTGCGCGAGTTCTGGTCGAACGAGGCGACCGTGCGAGAGATTGGCGGGCGGTGGCGGCTGTCGAACGCCGAGGCCGACGTCGTGGCGTGGCTGCTGGCGCACGTCGATACGGTACGCAAGGCGCGAACCATCGTCTGGTCGCGCTTGCAGCCGATTCTGGCTGCCCCGCATGCCGGCGAGCTGGTGGCGCTGGCCGACGCGATCGCGACGACGATCGACGGGACGACCGCCGACCTGGACTTCTGCCGGCAAAAACTGGCGCTACCGCCCCACGAGCTCGATCCACCACCGCTGCTGGACGGCAACGACCTGAAGATGGCAGGTGTTCCGGTGGGTCCCGCGTACCGCCGGCTTCTGGCCGCCGTACGCGATGCACAACTCGAAGGTACTATCACCGACAAGCAGCAGGCGCTCGACCTGGCACTGCACCTCTGGCGGCAGACGGAGGGCCAGGAAACGTAGACTGTGCAGCCCCGCTACATGCTCGTATGGTCTTTGCCCAATGCTGCCGCACGGGTACAACTTGGTCTGATGAGGCGCGCTGTATCTGACATCCGAGGATCGACACCATGGACTATCTCGTCGTCGTATTCCGCTGGTTGCACATCATCGGTGCTGTCCTGCTCATGGGCGGCACGTTCTACGCCTGCTGCGTGCTGGTGCCCTCACTCGCATCGTCCGGCAATAGCGATAACGCCGAGCTGCGCGGCGCGCTACGCCGGCGGTGGTCGATCGTGGTGATGGTCTCGATCGCGCTGCTGCTTGTAAGCGGCCTGGTTAATTTCGTGCTCACCGTGCGAACCTACGAAGTGAGCGGCACGTACCATGCGCTGTTCGGTGTGAAGTTTCTACTGGCGGGCATCGTGTTCGCGCTGGCCAGCATTCTGGCCGGACGCAGCGGTGCGGCGGAAAAGCTACGCGAGAACGAGACTCGCTGGCTCTCGATCAACGTGATGCTGATGATCGCCATCGTGTGCATCGCGGGGGTGATGAAGAACCTGGACCACAAGCCGAAGTCCGCGACCGCAACCAACGAAACACGCGCCGTTTCAGCCGAGAACGTGCGATCGAACGCCGCCGCGCGATAACGCCATGGACAGGAAAGCCAAGAAAAGGATCGAAGTCTTGCGGCAGAAGCTGCAGCTCATGCGGCAGCAGCTTGCCGGCGCTAAGCGGCAGGCCGACGATCCCGGCGAGGCGAAGCGCATAGAGAATGAGATCGCCGCCATCGAAGCGGAGATCGAAAAGCTCAAAGCGTCGTGATTCCCGCCGCGCGGCGGACCGCACGGCGGAGCGTGCCTGCGACGTTCGCGCATCCACTTGCGCTTGCGGTTTCGCGAGCGCTACTTCCGCGCTTCCCACACCGGCTCGGCCGCTCCTTCGCGGTACAGTCCTACGTCGTCGATGCCGTCGCCGTCGAAGTCGCCCACCACCGGCGAATCACCTCGGCCGCCCCACTGAAACGTGAGATCGGCGCCATCGAGGATGAAGTTACCGTTCGTGTCGACGATCCACGTGCCGTCGCGGTAGATGCCGACTTCGTCGACGCCGTCGCCGTTGAAGTCGCCGACCACCGCGCGATCGCCTGCCCGTCCGAACTCGAACTTGCGATCGGCCCGGGAAATCCGCCCGTCTCCGTCGACATCAAGCTGCCAGTGGCCATCCTGCATGGCGCCGATGGTGTCGATGCCGTCGCCGTTGAAGTCGCCGGCAATCGGCTGGCTCGACGGCGCCCCGTAGCGGAAGACGTGGTCGATCAGGTCAGCCCGCGCATCCCCCTGGCTGGTGCGCTTGATCAACCGCCATCCCAAGCTGGCGTCTTGCGGTTCGGGAGGCATGTTCTTGGGTCGCTCGGCCGGTGCATTCAGTGAGTCGGGCAGGCCGGGCTCGTGATCGATGGCGCGGTCGTCGCCGGGCCACCTCGGACCGTAGATGCCGATGTCGTCCTTGCCGTCGCCGTCCCAGTCGCCGACCACCGGCATGTCGTATTCGTCGCCCAGGCGGGCCCACAGATCCTCGTCGTCCCAACGTCCGTTTCCGTTGACGTCGAGGAACCACTGGCCCTCGTGAAACACGCCGACCTCGTCGATGCCGTCGCCGTTGAAGTCCCCCACAATGGGAATGCCGCCCGGCAGGCCGAAGATCACTTCGCGTGCATCGCGGTCGGGCGCATCGGCATGGGAGGCCAGTTTCCAGGTGCCGGATCGCAATTGATCGGCCGACCAATCGTCGTGCCCCAGGAACGAAACCTCTACCCAAGGCGAAGGCGTGGTGTCCGATACGAAGTGTTCGCCCCGCGGCGCCCCGGCATCAATGATGGCCAGGTGCCACGTCATGTCGACCAGCCCTCCCCCCACGTCGAACGCAAAGCCAGCCGCCGCCGGCGCAGGCAACACCGGGGCAAACGCACCCGAAACCGGCCCCGCGAAGACCGTCGGCGATGTAAACGGCGGAAGAGGCAGCGAAGTAGGCGGTGGAGGCACGGGCGGTAGGGGCGGTGGCAACGGTGGCGGCGGAGGAGGCGGAGGGGGTGGCGGTGGCGCGGCGTTCACGTCCACTTCGCTGAAGTTGTTGTGGTGCGAGTGTTGGCCCGCTCCCAGCGCGATTCGCGCGATGGCGTCGGTGCCCGTGCCGCCCGTCCATTGCTCCGCGACGTCGCTCGGGAACGGCGCGTGCGCGTTATTGGCGAATCCGCCCGTGTCGCCCGGCGTGTCGATACCGTCGAAGTAGCCGTCGGGCTGCACCTGCACGACAGCGTACATGCCCGGCGGAAGCCCCTCGAACACGTAATGCCCGTCGGAGTCGGTCATCGTGCGAATCGGGCCGTCCGGGTAAGTGCCCGGCAGGGCGACGTCGGCCATGATCGGCGCACCAGTGATGCCGTCGCGCAGCTCGAGTACGACCCCCGCAATCGGCGTGTCATCGGTTGTGTGTTGCCCGTCGCGAACCGTCGTCAGGTCCGCAGGCGGCAATCCGTCCGGCGTGACGATCGTCGGGCCATCCTGGAATACGAAGCCCGACAGGCTGGCCGGCGGAACTTCGCAGAAGTTGTAGTCCACCAACTGCTGTCCGGAGCTCACGCCGATGCTGGTCACCAGGTCGGCCAGGCTGGCGTCGCCACCGCCCGATCCGGCATGGTGATCGCCCTGGAAGAAGCCATCGGGTTGGTGCTCGCGAACCGCGTACTCACCCGGCAGCAGGTTGTCGAAGCGGTACAAGCCGCCAGCGTCGGTGACCGTGGAGGTGATGACCAATCCATTGGCGTCCAGCAGGTCGACTTGCACGCCCGCCAGCGGCTGTTCGCCTTCGTCCAATTCACAATCGCCATCCAAGTCGGCGTGAACGCGGCCCGAGATGGAGGCGGGCAGCAGCTCGCCGAAGTTGTATTCCACGCCCGACTGGCCGTCGCCCAGCGCCACGCTCTCGATGCGGTCGTTGAGCGCGACACCCGAGGCCAAGCCGCCAACCGTGCCCGCCGTGTCGATGCCGTCGAGGTATCCGACAGGCTGCACGACCTCGACCACATGGTACGTGCCCGGTGCCAAGCCGAGCACCTGGTAAAAGCCGTTGGATCCGGTCTGCACGGTGACGGCAGCCTGCGGTGCGATCGTGCTCACCGGAACCACGCGCACCGTGGCGTTGGCGATCCCCTCCTCCGCCAAATCGCGCACGCCGTCGTTGCTCTGGTCGTGATAAACGAACCCGCTGATGCTCGCGGCGCGGGCCTCGGCGAAGTCGTAATGGACCGCGTGCTGGTCGCCCAGCGGGATCGTAATCTCGGTCAGCACATTGGGATCGCCCGGCACCGTTTGACCGATAAGAGCGCCATCGACGCTGCCGGGAACCGCGCCCACGCTGAATTCGAAACCAGCGGGCTGCGTCTCGACCACGCGGTAGGTGCCCGGGAGCAAACCGAGCGACGAATCGAACAGGTAGTGGCCGTCGGAGTCGGTGACGGTGGAGTGCCCCGTGTTCTCGTAGGCGCCGGCGTCGTTCTTCTGGAACAGCGACAGCGTGACGCCCGCGATGCCCGGCTCGCCGGCATCCTGGTTCAGGTCGAGACTGCGGTCGTGGTACACGGTGCCGGAGATGCTCACCGGCAGCGGCGCCTGCACCAACTCGAACGAACCGCCGGCGGTACGATCGCGCTTGCCGTCGATGTTGTCGGGCGAGAGTGAAAGTTCGGGCGGAATCGTGTAAATGTTGCGGAACGTGCCCGCGCCTTGCGCATCGGCAAAGTGCGGCGCGGTGAAGAGCGCTTCGTACCGCGTGTTCTGGAACTCGATGCCAGAGGTGATCGGGTCGAGCCCTTCGTTAATGATCGCCAGGTCGGTCTCGGCGGGGTCGAAATCCTGCACCTCATCCACGTCGATGGAGAAGACAAACTTCTCGCCCGCGTGAAATCCCTGGAAGTCCAGAATCAACAGCGATGTGCCGTCGACCACTTGTGCCGTCACGCTGTCGATGCCCGACTGGGAAACGACGGTGAACGGGAACGCCTGATCGCCGCCGAGGCCGGTCGGCTGAGTGTCGAAGATGACGTCGCCAAGGCTGAGCCCGGGCGTACCGCGATCGCCGTTGATGACGACGCGCGTGAGCTCGGTTCCCGGCGCGCCTCCGGTGAACGAGATTTCGAACGTGTCGCCGTGCAGGTCGCTGCCCAGGTCCTCTTCGATGAAGACAACGCCTACCACGATCGGATTCGCGCTGAGCATGCAGCGGTCTTCGAGTCGCTCGAAACCGAGTGGCTTGCGTTGCGGATCGATGCAGGCATGGCGGTCGCTGCCAGAGGAAGCCAACCGCCGGTGCATCCATTGTGAAAGTTGCTTTAGCAGCTTCACGCGTTACCTCCGTGTGCATTTCCAGGGGGCGTCGCGCCCAATCGATCCGTCTGGGCGGGAGTAAGTGGGTCGCCGCTAGCGATCTCGCGCCGATGTGCGTTCCGCCGGCGCGCCAACGCTAACGGGCGATTCCTCGATATCCTTCGCGTCGCGGGCGGTTTTCGCCGCGGACATGGCATCCTCGACGTTCCACACCCGCACCGTGGTGTCGTAGCTGCCGGATACCAGCACTCCATCGCGGCAGTCGAGCGCGACTACGCTGCCGGTGTGACCCTGCAATTGGCCGACGGGCTTGCGCGTGGCGATATCCCACAAGCGAACCACGTTGTCGCTCCCGCCGGTGGCCCAGAGTCCGGGGCCGCAGGACGCGAGCGCGAGCAGCTTGACCGGCCGGGCCGAAAGCTGAACGAGCGCCGCATCCGTGGATACCTCTTTGGCGTCGACGCCGGTTCGCGCAATTCCGGCTCCCGTCGGCTCCGCGTCACCGGTCACCTTTCCGATGCGGACGACGCCATCTTCGCCGCACGAAGCCAGCAGCGAACCATCGGGCGAGAACGCCAAACCTCGAACGCGCCGCTCGTGGGCCGGAACGTCGCGCAGCACGTTCCACGACAGGGCGCTCCACATGCGAACTACCCCGCTCCGCCCGCCGGCGGCGAGAATTTTGCCGTCGGGCGAAAAGGCCACCGCGCGAACGTCGCCGCTGGGGCAATCCAGTTTGCGAGAGAGCTTCCATGTGCCGGTGTCGAACAGCCGCAGCACGTCGTCGAAGCCGACCGTGGCGAGCAAACTGCCGTCGGGGCTGAAGGCCAGGCCGGCGATCGCACAAGGAAGCTCGGCCACCACCCGGTCCTTCTCGCCCCGATAAGGATCCCAGAGCAAAATCTGCCGGTCGTTGCCGCCGCTGGCCAGCAAGCGGCCGTCGGGTGAGAACGCCAGGGCGCGCACCCAGTCGGCGTGCTCGGCCAGCCGGTAGAGCAGCTCGCCCGACTGCGTGTCCCAGATACGAACGAGATGGTCGTCTCCGGCGGTGGCCAGCAGTGGGCCGCCGGGCTGCAGGCAGACCGTCGTTACGACCGGCGCCTTGTCCTGCACGGCGGTCTGCGGCAGATCGACGATGCGACTGGGCCAGGCGGCCTCGGGATCCTGCGAGCGGACGACCATCGCCGACAGCGCCGTCAGGCAAACAGCCAGGGCGGCAGTCAGCGCACGGCTTAGCGCACGTCGCGCGATGCGCATGACAAATGCCTCTTCTTACGGTGGGTGGTTCGATCCAGGTGGGAGTGCCGCACTTGGGGGAATATCGCGCGGGGCGGGTGTTAGCCGGCAGATTCATCTGCCGCGCGGTTCCTCATGCGCGCACGGCGACAATTGGCATTGCCGGCTCAAGATATTATCGGCGCGTCGCTGGCGCCGGCGATACACGTTCCCGCCGATGAGAAGCGCGGGCAACCCTGGCGATTGTGAGGACCGTAACGGCCGGGATGTGCCTACTGCGCCTTCAGCTCCAGCAGGAACCCGATCAGGTGATAGAAATCTTTGTCTCCGACCAGCTCGCTCACGTTGGCGGGCATCGGCGAGAGGGGAATCACCTTGCGCTCGTCGACGTCGGACTCGGCAACGCGGACCTCCTTCCCCTCCTTGTCCGCAAAGATGAGCACTCCGCCCTCTTCGCGCAGCAGCAGGCCCGAGATTACCTGCCCGTCGGTCGTTTGAATCAGGGTGGTGCGGAAGGCGGGGTCGACGTTGCGGCTCGGATCGAGCACGTCTTCCAGCAGCCGATCAAGGCCGCGGTTGCCGATGCCGTCCAGGTCGGGCCCAATTTTGGTGCCCTCCCCTGCTGCGCGATGACACGAGGCGCAATTCTTGGTGAACAGCGCGCGGCCCACTGCCAGGTCGGGCGACGCGGTGCGAAAACCGTCATGACGCGCGGCGATGAGTTGTGTCGTCGCTTCGTCGATTGCCGGCAGCCCGGCAGTCAGCTTCGCGACCCGCGCGTCGAGATCGGGCACGCCCGCCGCTTCGAGCGACTGCCGCACGCCCTGCTGCTGCAGAAGCTGTGGCGAGGCTTTTCCGGCCGCGACCGTTTCCAGGAGCAACTCGCCCCCTTGGCGATTGCGGGCCAGTCCCGTGGCGATCTCGACTCCCAGGCCAAACGGCACGTGGGCCAGTTGTGCGGCGAGCGCCGCGCGGCTGGCATCGGTGTTGGCGGCGGCGAGCACCTGGGCCGCCTTGTTGCGGGCGGCGGCCGATTGCCCGCCATCGCTCACGACGCGCGTTACGAGCGTGATCCCTTCCTCGGGCCGCAGCGCCATGCAGGCTTCCATCGACGCGCCGCGGGCCGCCTCGGGGGCGTTCTCGGCGACGGCCGCGTTGGCCAGCAGATCGTACGTGTCGGCCAGGCGAAGCTCACGGGCAAGTTGGGCGGCCAGCACGGCGGACGGCTGATCGACCTTGGCCAGCATTTCCCGCGCGAGCGAATCCGCTACCGAGCGCAGCTTGTCCGATAGCGCGATGCCGCGCGGTCCGACCGACTGCTGCGTTGTAAGAATCAGTGCGGCGCGCTGATCGGCGGGCAAGTCGCGGGCCACGGTGAGCCAGCCGAACAGCGCCTCAATTTGCTCGGGCCGAAGATGCTGCGCGGCGTGGCGAACCAGGTCGTTTCTTTGTGCCGCCGGAGCTCGGCCCGACGCAAGCGCGGCGATCACGAACTCGCCCGCCTCGGGGCTTTGCACACCCAGACTTACGTCCAGCAACCGAGCCATGGCAGCCCGATTCGCGGCGAACTCCTTGCCTGCCACCGCATACATGCCGTCGGCCAGCAACTGGTTGCGCAGCGCGATGCGGGCCGTGTGCACGAGGTGCGAGTCGTCGGCCGGAGTGCTGTTGCACAGCTCGATGAGCGGCGCCAGGTTGGCCGCGTCCGGGTGTCGTCCCAGTGCTTCGGCGGCCGCGCGACGTACGTTCGGATCGTCGTCGGCCAGCTTTCCGCGCACCAACTCGGCGATGTCGGGCGAATCGCCTTCCCACTTCTCGCGCTCGGCCAGCGCCTTGATCAGGTGCACGCGAACCAGCGGCGAATCGTCGTCGGCCAAACCTTCGATGGAGCCCGAGATGAACTTGTCGTCCAGCCGGCCCCAGCGATGAAGCACCCACAAACCGTGCGCTCGCTGCGTGGGAATCTTGCTTACATACGTCGCCCTCGCCAGCCAATCGGCCGAGTCGGCGTCGAAGCGGTCGGCCATTTCGTTTGTGGCCAGTATCCGCACGGTGAGATTCGTGTCGGCCAATCGCTTCCACAACTCTTCCAGCGGCTCCTTGGTCAGGTCGGGCATCGGACGCAGCGGCTCGGCCGGAACCTCCGCCGTCCCCTTGTAGCTGATCCGCCAGATGCGTCCTCGATGCCGATCGCGGCGCGGGTGTTCCAGCGGCACTTCGTAGTGCCCGATGATGCAGTTGTAGAAGTCGGCCACGTACAGCGCTCCGTCGGGGCCAAGCTGCACGTCGACCGGGCGGAACCAGTAATCGTCGCACGTGACAAAGTCGGGCAACTCGATGCCGCGATAGGTCGAGCCGTGCTTTTCCATCCGATCGTGGTTGATGCGGCACGTGACTGGGTTGCACACGAAGATCGTGCCCCGGTACTCGGGCGGAAATTGCTCGGCCGCGTAATACACGATACCGCCGATGCCGGTCGATCCGTGGCTATGATTGATGAGCGTCGGCCCGAAGCCGAGACCGTCGTGCGGTTTGCCGAAGCTGGGATAGTAGGCGCCGCGAATGAGCTGGTACATCGGCGAGCTATGGCAGTCGGCGGAGTACATGTTGCCCATCGGATCGAAACACAGCCCGAAGGGATTCACCTGCCCCCACGTCATCTGCTCGATCCGAGAGCCGTCGGGGCGGAAACGATAGGTGTTGCCCGAGTTCATCGTGATGCGGTGCCCGTCGGTTCCGGCCACGCTCGACGTGTTGCGAAACCCGTGGCAGGCGTAAATCCAGCCGTCGAGCCAGCGGGTGAATCCGTTGTTCATGCCGTGCGTGTCGTCGAAGCCGAAGGGGCCCAACAGCACGCGCTTCTCGTCGAGCGGCCCGCCTTCGCGGCTGGCGCTATAGCGGGTAATGTTGGGAATGGTGTAGACGACAAGGTCGCGGTACATCGGTGTGACGCCGATGGAAATGTTGAGCCCGTCGACCATCGTGGTGAACGTTTCGTAGCGGCCGTCGCCGTCGCGGTCTTCGAACCGTTTCACGGTGTCGCGTCCCGCGCGACCCTGCACCGGGAACGGATATTCGAGCGAGTTCGTCACGTACAGCCTCCCCTGGGCGTCGAAATTCAAATTCATCGGCTGACCGATGTCCGGGTCGGCGGCCACCAGCTCGATCTCGAAGCCGGGGGGGAGATGGAACTTCGTCTGCTCTTCCTCGGGCGACAGCGGATCGGTCTCCACCACCAGCGGCACCTGCTGAGCTATGGCCGTCGTTGCCAGACCAATGAGCAAAACGAATGGAAGACACAGACTGCGGGCGACACGGCGCATGCGAGGGCTCCGTCGGGGCGAAAAGGACACGCAATCGCGAGGGGAAAAACGTCGGTCTAGTGTAGATAGGCGCGCGACCGGCCGCAACTTGGCGGCCGTGAGAAGCCCGAAGCGCAAGCGAGGAAAGTCGGGTGCGGCTGCGGGGATGACCGTCCTACATTCGCGGCCGCACGAACAACGGCGCTGGCCTGAGTACGCGACGTTTACAAGTACATGCCCAGAAAGCCGCCCGACGCATCGCTCGTCGCCTGAATTTTTTCGACCCGCCGGCGGGCTGCTTCCAGATCGCCCGCCTCAATGTAGCGGTCGAACTCGACGGCAACGGCTCGGGATACGGTTGTCAGAAACCAGTGGACGACCGGCTCGGTGAGCCAGTCGCAAGTTTCCCGCACCATCTCGACGTTCAGGTCGCAGTGCAACGTGTGCAGGTCGTCGCTATCGGTCAGCGCCGTGCCGTCGAAGCGGAACTCGATCAGACCCGTTTCGGGATGATTGACCAGATGGTAAACGCACGTGCCGTTGTACAAGTAGTACGAATTGTGCGAGCCGTGCTTTTCCAGCGCCGCTTTGATGCGCTCGCACATCGCGCGGTATTTGGGCGAGGCATCGATGGGAATATCGAGCCGGCCGATCGTGCGCATCGGCAGACAGTCGAATCGGATATCGACCCAGCGTTCCATGCCGTGCATTTTGGCCGCGTGAGCAAGCGACGACAAGACGGTGGGGAGAGTCGAGAGTTCCGTGTCCAGAGTCGAGCGGTCATAAACTCCCGACCAGAATGTCACGTACTTACGCCTAAACTCTTGAGAACACGCTGGTTATCGACGCCGTGTTGGTCGCGCGTTACACTCGTCGTCCCGAAGTCGCCGTCCGAGTGGCGCAACACGGTAAGCGAATTGATAAACTGTATCGCTTCCCG
>Ga0315553_10003585_pt1 | contig 12019 bp, 8 predicted proteins | sample SalMarSW160140MG_FD_203099 | JGI IMG/M metagenome (GOLD analysis project Ga0315553, IMG submission 203099) | Salt marsh sediment microbial communities from the Plum Island Ecosystem LTER, Massachusetts, United States - Salt Marsh Sediment SW1601-40 ... | reverse complement strand
AAGGGGAGGACATCCAGCCAGAGCAGCCGGCAGAGGGTACCGAGTCGACTGCTGAAACGATGGAACCTGAACCACCTGAGCCTCAAGATGATCGGGCCTGGTATGTCGTCCATTGTTATTCTGGCTATGAGAACAAGGTCAAGCACAATCTGGAGCAGCGCATCGACACGATGCAGATGCAGGATCAGATCTTTCAGGTTGTGGTCCCGACCGAGGATGAGATGGAGGTGCGCGACGGGAAGCGCAAGATTATCGAACGGCGTGTCTTCCCAGGCTACCTGCTGGTACAGATGCTCCTTAGCGATGACTCTTGGTATGTGGTGCGCAACACGCCGGGGGTGACCGGATTCGTCGGGATGGGGAACGAGCCTACGCCCTTGCGGCCTGAGGAGGTCCAGGCCATCATGCGGCGTATGGAGGCCGAAGCTCCCAAGATCAAGGTCACGTTCAAGCAGGGCCAAAAGGTGCGTATCGTCGACGGGCCATTCAATGAGTTCATCGGCATGGTAGACGAGATCGATATGGAACGGGCCAAGGTCAGGGTGTTGGTTTCGTTCTTCGGTCGCGAGACCCCCGTCGAGCTCGATTTTTTGCAGGTTGAAAAGACCTGATTGGACTCATTCTCCCAGCCTGGCTGCTCAAGACTGGGTCAGAGTTCCACAGGCAGCACTCTGTTTGGGATAGGATATTATGAAAAAGGTAAAGGCAGTTGTGAAACTACAGATACCGGCGGGCAAGGCCAATCCAGCTCCTCCAGTAGGACCTGCACTGGCCCAGCACGGGATCAACTTGATGCAGTTTTGCAAAGAGTACAATGCCCGCACGTCCAGTCAGGTGGGCAACATCATCCCGGCCGAGATCACGATCTATCAGGATGGGTCATTCAGGTTTGTGCTCAAGACACCGCCTACGCCTGACTTGTTGCGCAAGGCGGCCGGTGTGGAGCGCGGCTCGGGCGAACCCAACCGCGACAAGGTTGGTAGTATCACCCGCGATCAGTTGGAGGACATCGCTCGCCAGAAGATGAAGGACCTGAATGCCGTCAGTATCGAGGGCGCGATCCGGCAGATCGAGGGCACAGCCCGGAGTATGGGGATTACGATCACAGATTAGCGAGACGAGTGGGAGGGCATGGCCCGTTAGCACCACTGAGGAGGAACAATGTCTGGTCGAGGGAAAAACTACCGCGAGGCATCAGAGCAGATAGATCGCCTTCAGCTCTACGAGCCGAAGGAGGCACTGCGGTTGGTGAAGGACACCAGCTACGCGAGCTTTGATGAGACGGTGGAAACGCACTTCCGATTGGGCGTGGATCCACGGCATGCGGACCAACAGGTGCGCGGCGTGGTGATGATGCCCCATGGCCTGGGCAAGGTAGTGCGGGTGTTGGTGTTCGCAGCAGGCGAGGCGGACAAGATCGCTCAGGAGGCCGGCGCGGATTACGTGGCCTCTGACGACGAGTGGATGAAAAAGATCCAAGATGGGTGGACCGAGTTTGACGTCGCCATCGCCGTGCCGGAGATGATGGGCAAGGTGGGGCGACTAGGCCGCGTCCTGGGCCCACGGGGGTTGATGCCCAGTCCCAAGTCTGGTACAATAGCGCCAGCCGAGGATTTGCCGCGCTTGATCGAGGAGGCAAAGGCGGGACGGGTAGAGTTCCGTGTTGACAAGACCGCCAATCTTCACGTCCCCATTGGCAAAGTTAGCTTCCCATTGGACGGGCTGGTTGAGAACTTTGCCGCAATGGTGGATGCGATCAGGAAGGCAAAGCCCCCTGGGAGCAAAGGGACTTATATGCGCAGGATTACGGTCACATCCACGATGGGGCCTGGGGTCAAGGTGGACCCCATCCAGGCGCAAGCATTGGAGGTTGGGTTCTAGGACTCTCGTCAGGAAAACCCGTAGCCATTGACAGCAGGTGCGCTGAGCGCTTAAATCTAGCCTGCCGAGGCAAGAGACAGTTGATTATCCCTGAATGGGTGAAAGAATGTCCCTGCGTCGGCGTGGCGCAGGGACGTTTCAGTTTAGACATTGCCCTAGCCCCCGTCCTCGGGGGCGAAAGACATCCCCGAGACGGGGGTTTGAGCGAGTTTACTATGTGGATCACTCGGAAGGAGGTGAGTAGGATTGGCAATCACAAAGCAACGGAAGGATGAACTTGTCACTCAGTACATTGAGCAGCTCAATCAGAGCAAAGGGATCATCTTGGTCGATTATCGGGGGCTGGGTGTGAACGATACGGATGGTATCAGACAGGCACTGCGCCCCATCGGTGGCAGATTCCAGGTGATCAAGAACCGGTTGCTGAAGCTGGCTTTGGAGGAAGTGGGAATGACTCTTCCCCCAGAGTGGCTGGCTGGACCGACGGGCGTTGGCTTCTGCTACGACGAGATCCCGCCGGTAGCAAAGGCGTTCAGCGAGGCGGCGAAAGGACTGGACACGCTGCATATCAAGGGTGGATTGATGGGCGCGTCTGCGGTCGAGGCAGCACAGGTCCACATCATCGCCGATCTCCCGTCCAAGGAAGTGCTCCTCAGCCAGGTTCTCGGTACGATCAATGCTCCGGCCAGTCAAGTGGTCGGCGTTGTCGCCAGTGGCCTCCGACAGATAATGAATGTGCTGCAAGCACACGTGGACAAGTTGCAGGAGTCAGGCGAAATGGCAGGAGCGACGATGGAGCCAGCCGCGGAGCCTGCGTAAGGATCAGAAACAACAATCGGTAGACACCAAACCTGTTAGGTAAAGGAGAAAGAAAACAATGGCAGACCTAGAAAAGATCGTCGAGGAGATCGGTCAACTCACGTTGCTGGAAGCATCTGAGCTCGTCAAGATGTTGGAGGAAAAGCTGGGCGTGAGTGCGGCCGCGCCTATGGCGGCGATGGCCGCAATGCCTGTGGCGGCAGCCGCCGCCGAGCCGGAAGAGGAACAGACCGAGTTTGACGTCATCCTCAAAGAGATCGGACCCAAAAAGATCGAGGTCATCAAGGCGGTCCGGCAGCTCACAGCCCTGGGGCTGAGGGAGGCCAAGGCTCTGGTGGATGGAGCGCCCAGCCCGGTGATGGAGGCCGTCGCCAAGGACTCGGCCAACGACGCCAAGGCAAAGTTGGAAGAAGCTGGCGCCGTTGTCGAACTGAAATAGCCTCGTTCCTGGAGCAATTGCATGGCATACACAAAGCCGCCTATCAAGGCGGCTTTGTGTTGTTATCCACACGCACGCTCCCGGTGGTATGCAGGGGACGTGTGGCGAAAACCGTGAGATAGGATTGCCCGTACGGGCGGTGCGTCAGTTTGTCACCCCCGGTCTGCCGGTATATAATCAGGTGCGGCACAGGGAAAACTTGCGCCTCGACAGAGATCTCACCGTGACATCGGGTCGCAAATCCCGCAGCCTACCTGACTGACGACGCCTTTGATCCTCCAACTGCCTCTGGAAGGTAGGCAAGTCAAGCCGCTCCACAGATCGGCGCCGTAGAGCGACGGGCTTTTATAAGGTCAGGTCCAGTATGAAGATAACGATCTGGGGTGCCCGGGGTTCTATTCCTTCTCCTCTCACGCCCAAGGAGGTGGAGGAAAAGATCTGTTACGCGATCCTGGGTCTGCCGAATATCGATACGAATGACCTGGAGGCGATCCGGGCTTATGTCGGGACGCTGCCGCCCCTGATCCGGGGCACGGCCGGGGGTAACACCTCCTGTGTTGAGATCCGGGCAGGGGGAGAGACGTTGATCATAGACGCCGGCACCGGCCTGCGGGAGCTGGGCCTGGCGTTGATGAGTGGTCCCTGTGGTCGTGGTAAGGGTAGGTTGCACCTCTTCCTCAGCCACCCTCACTGGGATCACATACAGGGCTTTCCGTTTTTTGTTCCAGCCTTTATCCCCGGCAACCATATCTCTATCTACGGGGTCCACGATATCGAGACCGCTTTTGAGGATCAGCAGCGCCCGCTTAATTTCCCCGTGTCTTTGTCCCATATGCAGGCGGAGATAACCTTCGTCTCCCTGAAGGTGGGGCAGCCTTTCTCCGTCGGGCAGACCCGGATCAACACAATCCGGAACACCCATCCGGGCGATTCCTATGGCTATCGCTTTGAGGATCAGCACAACGTGCTGGTGTACGCCAGCGACGCCGAATTCAAGCAACTGGATAAAGCCGCCGTCAAGGCCCATGTCGAGTTCTTTCGTAACGCCGACGTGTTGATCTTTGACGCTCAGTACACGCTGACAGAGGGCTGGCAGAAGGTGGATTGGGGACACAGCTCCGCCCTGATCGGTATCGATCTGGCGAGGGCAGCGGGCGTCAAAACGCTGGTTCTGTTTCATCACGACCCCACCTACTCCGACGCCGAACTGCGCAGGATCATGTCGAATGCCGTGACTTATCAGAACCACGACCCGAGCCTGCCCCAGTGCGAGGTCGTGGTAGCGTACGAAGGGATGACGATGGACCTGGCCCCACCTGGGGCTGTTGGGCTGCGGTTCCTGCCGGAGGAGGAGGCCGCTGTTCTGACCCCGACCAATGTGTTCGACGTGTATGGTGCGGATGGATTGGAGCGGCAACTGGCCCAACTGGCGGATCAAGAGTCCATGGCGATTCCTATCATCGATCTTTCTCAGGTCGAGACGCTGACCACGGCGAGCCTCAAGTCGCTGGTCCTGCTCCGCCGGGAAGGCGAGCGTGCGCCCCTCATCCTGGCAGCGCCTTCCCGCAGCGTGCGACAGGTGATCGAAGTAGGGGGATTCTCCGATTACTTTGCTGTCTATCCCTCGGTGGAGGATGCGCTGACTGCCGTTCAGGTCCGGGAGGAGCTGAGCCTGCCGGGACAGGTGGTCAAGGAGCGGTATCAGATCGAGGACAAGGTGGCGGAGGGTTGGCTGGGCACGGTTCTCAGGGCGACCGATCTCTTACATGACCAATCTGTGGCGCTCAAGGTCCTGTCCCCTGTTTTCAGCCAGGAAACGGTAGGGCGGTTTATGCGCCAGGCGGAGCAGATCGTTGCCTTGGACCATCCCAACATCGTCCGGGCCATCGCCTGGGACGAAGACAGGGGCCATGTCTTTGTGGCAGAGGAGCTGATGACGGGGCGAATGCTCCACAGCCTGCTGGCGGAGGGCGGAGCTTCCGTCTCCGGTGAACGGGCTCTGGACATCGCGTCGGACATAGCCCGCGCGCTGGAATACGCCCACAGCCGAGGGGTGATCCACGGCGACCTGAAACCGCGCAACATCTTTCTGGCCGAGGATGGGGATGGCGCACGTCCGACGGCCATGGTAGCCGGCTTCGGGCTGGGGCGGCTGGAGGAGAGCCGAAATCTCCTCCAAGCGCCTTTGCTTTACCTGGATCCGGCTTACCTGGCCCCGGAGCAGATTCTGGGTCAGATGCTGGATGCCCGGACCGACCTGTACGGGCTGGGCGTGATTCTGTACCAGATGTTCGCCGGGCGTCCACCCTTCGAGGGGTCCGACCGCGAGGTGATGGAAGCCCATCTGCGCCAGGTTCCCCGCCCGCCCCGCGAGTTGACCCCCCGCCTCTCTTTGCTCTTGGAGCACGTGGTCCTCAAGTTGCTGGCCAAGAACCCCAACGACCGGTATGCCAGCGTGCAGCAGGTGCGGCGGGTCCTGAGCGGCGTGATCGTCGGCGAGGAAGAGACGGCGCGCCAGCGCCAGTTGGTGGGCCGCGAGGCGTCGAAACGAGCGCTGCGAGAATATTGGGACGAGGCCCGGGCTGGGCGGGGGCAGATAGCCCTCATCACCGGCGAGCCGGGTATCGGCAAGACGATCCTGGCTCGACAAGCTGCCGCCCAGAGCCAGCCCTCGGTGCTTTTGGTGGGACGCTGTCGGGAGGTAGAGGGAGAACCGGCCTACGATCTCTTTGCCCAGATACTGCAAGCCTACTTTACCACCGTGCCGCCAGAGCTCCAGGAAGCAGAAGCCCGCCAACCGCTGAGCAATCTCCTTCGTCTCGTGCCCGAGATCCGGCACATGGTGCCCGATCTGCCGGAGCCGCCGCCGCTGGAGCCGCAGCAGGAACAACTGCGGCTGATGACCAGTCTGGCCCGGTTCGTCGAGCGCGCTACCCGAGAGAGGCCCTGGGTCCTTATCCTGGACGACTTGCAGTGGGCCGACCCGAGTAGCCTGGGGCTGTTGCGACACTTGGGCCGCAACCTGTCCCGGATGGCGCTGCTCGTCATCGGCACCTACCGCGACGTCGAGGTAGACCGGGGGCACCCCTTGCAGGAGGCGGTGCGGGATTTGAGCGCTCTCGCCAATTACCATCACATTCCTCTGGATCGATTGGATCGGGCCGGTGTGGGGCGGCTTCTGACCAACCTGTGGCAGCAGCCTGTGCCTGATCCACTGACCGAGCGGCTATACCGCCATACGGGAGGCAACCCCTTCTACGTGGAAGAGGTGGCCAAGGGACTGGTCGACGATGGGCTCGTCACGCTGGAGGAAGGCATGTGGCGCTTTCCGGCGCCGGAAGAGCTGCGGCTGCCCGAGAGCGTCCGGGAGGCGGTGTGGCGGCGGGTTGAGCACCTAAGCCTGGACACTCAGGGGGTGCTGCGACAGGCGGCGGTGTTGGGGCAGGTTTTCCGGTTTGATGATCTGCAGGAGATGAGCGGCCTATCGGAGTGGGAGGCGCTGGAACACTTGGACGTGGCCTTGGAGCGCCAATTGGTGGAGGAGGTGGGCGGGGACGCGCAACTCCGCTTCCGGCACGCGGGGATCCAGTCGGCCCTCTACGATGACCTGGGCCCCGTGCGGCGCCGCCTGTTGCACCGCCAGGCCGCCCAGGCGCTGGAGCGGCGGGCTGGGCCCGAGCCGGCGCGTCTCGCTGGGGAGCTGGCCCATCACTTTGGCCAGGCCGGGGACTATGAGCCAGCCGTTGGCTACGCGGTGGAGGCAGGCCGCCAGGCCCAGGCGGCCTACGCCAACGAGGATGCGGACCTGTGGTACAGCCGGGCGTTGGACATGGTGGAGCAGCTTGGGCCAGAGCGGGCGTCCGAGTTCCAACCGCTGCGGCTGGCGGACCACGAATCGCTGGGCCAGGTGTTGGCGCTATTGGGCCGGTACGACGAGGCGCTTGCGCACTACGCTGCGGCCCGGGCGCTGCTGGAGGCCGAAACGGAATCGCCTGAACAGGCCCGCCACCTGGCTGATCTGTGTCGTCAAACGGCCGCAGTCCACGAGAGGCGCTGTGAGTACGACGTCGCCCTCGAGTGGCTGGAAAGAGGGCTGGGCTATCTCGATGAAGACAAGGCGACCATTGAGATGGCCCGCATCTACCTACTTCAGGCCGGGGTGCACTATCGTCGGGGCAATAGTAAAGAGGCTCTCTATCTCTGCCAGAGCAGTTTGTCGATTGCCTCGGAGATCGGTACACGCGAGGGCCAACAAATGGTGGGCCGAGCCCGTTATTTTATGAGCCTTATCTACAGGAAACGTGGCGAATTATCTCGTGCGGTGCAGCTCTGCCGTGAGAGCGTAGAGGTCTACGGGCAGATTGATGACCTCATCGGACAGGCAAACGCGTATAACAATCTGGCCTTAGCCTACCTAGACCAGGGAGATTGGACGCGCGCCAGCAGTATGCATCGCGAGAGCTTGGCCATAAGACGCAAGGTCGGGGATGTCTACGGCGAATTGGTTAGTACGAACAATCTGGCCGAAATCCACCTAAACCGAGGCGAGTGGGACCAGGCCTACAACCTGTATGAGTGGAGTCACGCGATGTGCAAGCAGAGCGGTGTGCCCTGGGGTGAGGCGATCACAACAAGCAACTTGGCCCAGGTACACATATTCCGTGAGAATTGGTCGGATGCACGTGACTGCCTGAGCCGCAGCCAGGCCATGTTTGCCGAGATAGGCTCCGAGGAATACCTGCCAGAACTGGAGCGTCGCTGGGGAGAGCTGTACCTAAAGACCGGCGAGTTGGATCAGGCGCTTGTCCATATTGAGCGCTCGATCGAGCTGGCGGTCGAGCAGGGCAATCCGCTGGAGGAGGGTATGTCGCGCCGGATGCTGGGGCAGGTTCACCTGGCGCGCGGCGAGTGGGAGCCAGCCAGGGCTGCCCTCCGTCAAAGCCTCCAAGTCCTTATCGATCTGAACAGCGGGTACGAGGTTGCCAGGACCAGGTTGGTCCTGGCCCACCTGGCGGCGGAGACCGATTCGATTTTGGAGGAGGCCTGGTCGTATCTGGGACAGGCCATCGAGACCTTCGAGAGGCTCGGTGCCCGGACCGATCTGGATGCAGCGCGGGAGCTGGAGCAGCAGATCATATGAGGGGGCGATTTCTTCGCATCATCCTTATTCTCTTGGCCGGTGGTTTGTTGCTGCAACCGTCGGTTCCCGCCCGCGCCGCCGCCACCCTGGAGCTCTACGGTACCTTTCACGCGATGGGCGTGATCGTCACGATCGACGGCGCTGACGATCCAGACGCTGACGCTGACGCCGTCGCCAGCGTCGAGTACCGCACCGGCGGGCAGCCGTACCGGGCTGGTTTTCCCCTCTCGCGCGTCAGTGACACCCGATTCGTTGGCAGCCTGTTCTGGCTGGAACCCGGCGCCACCTACGACGTGCGCGTCACCTTTGACGACCCAGGCGGCGCGCTCGACGGCGATAGTGTGGAAGACACCGGCTCGACCCGCGCAGAGATCACCATCCCCTTGCCGACTTGGTCCTACTATGTCAGCCCCGGAGGCAGCGGGACGGCGTGCACGGATGGGAATCCCTGTTCACTGGCCGAGGGGTTGAACCAAGCCCAACCGGGGGAGGAGGTCGTCCTGCGGGACGGGGTCTATTACGAGGGCGAGATCTGGCTGCCGCGCTCGGGCGCGGCGGGTGCGCCAATCGTCATCCGGGGTCATACCGGCGAGACGGCGATACTGGATGGGGCGGACCCGGAGACCTTTACCTGGACCGCCTACGGAGGCGGCGTCTACTATGCGACCGTGAATGTGGAGAGCCCACACGTGGTCCTCGCGAATGGCGAGCGTCTCTTCCCGTACGAGAATCTGAGCAATCTGCAGACACTTAGCCGGGACAATACGCCTGGCCTGTACGCCGACGGCGCCACGCTCTACGTCCACCTGGCCGGGGACGCCGATCCTAACAGCGCCACGATGGCCGTCGCGCGTTATCCCTATGCCTTTGAGGTGGAACAGGATTTTGTCTACTTTGTGGACCTGACCTTCCGCCACTATGGCCAGGGCCAGTATGCCAAGGCCATCTACCTCAACGGCGGAAGCGACAACCTGGTACAGGGATGTACCTTTTCTTCCAACGACGTTGGTGTCGGCATCAAGCGCGACGCCCGCCGCAACGTCATCCAGGACAGCGAGTTCTACGATACGATCTTTGACTGGCCCTGGGCGGACATCAAGGAGTTGGGCGGCTTGGAGGACGGGGGCGTTGTCTTTTACGCCTATCCGTTCTCTGGTCGTGGCACCGTCATCCGGCGCAACACCTTCCACGATGACTTTGATGGTTTCGGCGCTTGCCCGGAGGCGATAGATGCCGTGACCAACGAGACCGACGTATACGAAAACGTGATCTACAACATGGGCGACGACGGGATGGAAACGGACGGCGAGTGCAGCAACGTCCGCATCTGGTCGAACACCTTCCACGACGTGCTGATGGGGATCTCGTTGGCGCCGGTCTATGATGGTCCCGTCTATGCCATCCGCAACCTCATTTACCGCACCGGCGTGGGCAACAACAGCTACACCGGCAGTCCATTCAAATTCAACGTGGGCGGCTCCGAAGAGTCCGGCCCAATGGTCCTTTTTCACAACACAGCCGACGCCGCCCTGCCCGGTAACAACGGCCTCTACATCAAGGAACCGGGTTCGTGGGCCATGATCTATGCCCGCAACAACGTCTGGGCCGGTACGGCCTACGCGGTGGAGAACTATAACGCTGCTCAGCCAATCGACCTGGACTATGACGACCTGTGGAACGGGCAAAGCGGTGACTTGGTGCGTTGGGACGACGTGCGTTACGCCACCCTGGCAGGCTTTGCCGCGGCCACGGGGCAAGAGCCCCACGGCCTCGAGGTCGAGCCTGGCTTTGCCGATGCAGCGAGCGGCGACTATACACTGGACCCGGCCAGCGGTCTGATCGACGCCGGGATCCCGATCCCCGGCATAAACGACAATTATGCCGGCAGCGCGCCGGATATCGGAGCACACGAGTATGAGGGCTATGGCTTCTTGCTGACCACGGCTCCCTCCGGCCGTGCCATCGTTCCCGGCGCTGTCGCCGTCTACACCCTGTCGGCCCAACCTGTCGGCGGCTTTAGCGCCACAGTCGCCCTGGTCGCTGCCAGCCCGTCGCCCAGCTTGACGCTTAGCCTGGTTCCACCCTCGATTGAGCCGCCTGGCCAGGCCACGCTCACTGTCACAGACACGCACTCGGCTGGATCACCCTGGCCCGATGTCTGGTATCACGTCCCCATCACCGCCACCGGCGGCGGCGTCACGCAGACCACGAGCGTGGGCCTGCTGGTGGGTGGCACGCGGGTCTACCTGCCGTCGGTGCTGCGGAGTTATACCTCCTGAGGGAGAGGTAGAGTAGAAGCTCGCTGTGTAGGGGGACGGAGGACCCGCCCCAGCTATTGCGACTCCCGGAGAAAACCTTGTATCCAGTGCTGTTTCATCTTGGCTCTTTTGTCGTGACGGGTTATGCGGCTCTGGTTGGTGCCGGCCTGATTGGGGGTGGGGTGATCGCCTGGTTGGCCGGGCAGCGGCAGGGGCTGAACCCGGTCCACGTGCTGGATGTCTCGCTGGCTGCGGCGCTGGGCGGGTTGGTGGGCGGGCGGGCCGTGTACGTCGCCGCCCACTGGGCCTATTACGGCGATCACCTGCAGCAGGCGCTGCGACTGTGGGGTGGGGGGCTGGCCTGGCACGGAGCGCTGGTGGGCGGGCTGCTCGTTGCGTCCGTTTATTGCGCCGTGCGTCGAATCCCACCCCGGCTGATGCTGGACGCAGCGTTTCTGGCGGCCTGCGGCTGGTTGGGGTGCTTGCTGAATGGCTGCGCCTATGGGATAGAGACCTACCCTGGCCAGGGGCTGCTCTGGTCGCTGAGCCTGGAACTCCCCGACCTGTATGGTATCTGGGTGCCGCGGGTGGCGGTGCAACTGCTAGGAGCGGCCTGGGGCGGAATCGTGCTGGCTGTCGTCGTTTTCGTGGGGCGGTGGGTGCGGATGGAGGGGCTCCTGTTCCCGCTCTGGCTGGCTATTTACACCCTGGGTTCGTTCGGTCTGGGATTTCTGCGGGCCGATGAGACCCTCTTGGTATTGGGCTGGCGGGCCGACCAGGTGGTGGATCTGGCGCTGAGCCTAGTTGGGGCTTTCATTCTCACGGGTGGCTTGTTCAGGGCAGGCAAAGAAGATTCCGCTGCTCTCCCTGGGGACTGATCGGCCTGCGGGAGCGCGAATGGTGAGGAGAGACGATGATCGAGATAACAGTGCCCGGACGGTCCACGTATCGCGTGGAGCACCTGGTGTTGGACGTCAACGGCACCATAGTGGCGAAAGGTGAGTTGATCGAGGGGGTGGCTCAGCGCCTGGTTGAGCTGAGCCGCTCGGTCGAGGTGCACATGGTCACCGCCGATACCCGGGGCCAGCAGAGCGCCATCGACGCCCAGTTGGGAATAACGGCCACGCGCATCCAGCCTGGGGATGAAGCCGATCAGAAGGCGTCTTTTGTGCGCTCACTGGGAGGTGATGGGGTGTGCGCCATCGGTAACGGGACTATCGACGCGGGAATGCTACGCGAGGCCAAACTCGCCATCGCGGTACTGGGGGAGGAGGGGCTGGCGGTGGAGGCGCTGAACGCGGCTGACGTCGTCGTTCCGCACATCAACAGCGCGCTGGACCTGCTGCTGTTTCCCCTCCGGCTCGTGGCCACTTTGCGGTGCTGAGCGGCGAGATTGTTACCTTGCGATTTGAACCCGGTGTGGTATCATAGCGTTGGAAAGTAGGAAAATCCGACGGGAGACCAGAGATGGAGACGATCAAA
>Ga0315553_10003584_pt1 | contig 12019 bp, 12 predicted proteins | sample SalMarSW160140MG_FD_203099 | JGI IMG/M metagenome (GOLD analysis project Ga0315553, IMG submission 203099) | Salt marsh sediment microbial communities from the Plum Island Ecosystem LTER, Massachusetts, United States - Salt Marsh Sediment SW1601-40 ... | reverse complement strand
AAAGGTCCTTATCTCCAGGACACGAAGAGAGATCAAGGGGAGGGATGTTGTTTCTACTAATCTGTACGGTGTGCTCAGGTTGCTGCAGGGTAAAAACACGGACATATCTTAATTATTTGTCAGAAGCAGGGTCGCACCTCCATTAATGACTAAAAAGTAAAGAGGCCAAGGCCCAGTGAAATAATCGGAAACGAGTGAATTTCGGTATGTAGTGAAAGAGCTGGTTAAAATAGACATGAAGGGGATTCTATAGTTGCCTATGTTTGATAACTCAAAAAATCAAGACAACGAAAGAATAAGAGGTGAGGGGAGATGGGAGTTTTTAGGAATTCATGAAACGTGAATATTTAACAGAGGATTAAAATATGCCCAATGAACGCGTCCCTGCCGACTACACGGACATGACCATGTTAGAAGCTCAGCGTTTTGACAAAATGGTTAGGGAAAACTTCATGCCCGCAATTGTCTCTACCGGCAAACAAATCATGGACGATTATGGCGTTTTGGAGGGTGTATGTGTGGAGGTAGGCAGCGGCACGGCCATTTTTGCAATCGAATTGTGCAGACGCTCCCATCTCAAGATATACGCATTGGAAAAAGTCAAGGCCATAAACAAAGTGGCGCGCATGAATATTGAAAACGAGGGATTGACAGAGAGGATAATCCCTGTCTTAGGCGATGCCCATGGCCTTCCTTTTGAGAACGAATTTGCCGACTTGATCATTAGTAGGGGCTCCTATCATTGCTGGCACGATAAGGTGCGTGTCTTTAACCAAATCTATAGAGTATTGAAGAAAGATGGGATTGGTTTTGTCGGTGGTGGATTTGGACGATATGTCACCGACGAAGATTTAGAAAGGATGAGAGATCTGCGAGACCGTTCTTTGAAAGATGATGCAGAGGCATATAGCTCACCGGGTAAATTAGAAGAGATTATCCATAAAACAGGCATATCTCATTTCCATATCATGTATGACAAAACAGGTCTTTGGGCGGAACTAAGGAAGTAGCTTTTGGCATTATCGATGGCACCTCAATGCCTAAATGTGGCCAGGGCTGAGCGATGAGGTTCAAAAGCGCGGTTTTACAACCAGAGATGCGCGGTGAATAGGATATTACAAAAGAAAGCGGGAAAAATACAAGATTTGAGTCGATGGAAACGCATTTTTGTTTGACCTCGCACGTTGAGGAGAGTATGAAATAAAGAAAAAAGGGTCTTGCCATTGTTTAACCTCATGTGAAGGTCACTCCTTTGGAAAACCCTTCGATTGCATCAACGTAACCCCTGCTTATTGTTAGAGTAAATAAACTCGCCTTTTTCAATGCATCTAGCGAGAGAGAAGAAGGATTTCCCATAATTCCTTGATAACTAAAAAGGATATCAGATGGGCTGATTAGGCCTTTATCAGATGGATGGTGGTATCATTATGGGATTCAAACGTAACGTACCGGCACTGTATATAATTTTGAGATGAAAAGGAGGCTAGAATGAACATCTATGTGGGCAATTTACCGTACGGGATAACCGAAGATGACCTGAAAGAGGCCTTTGAGGCCTTTGGGGAGGTCGAAACCGTTAAGATCATTAAGGACAGGTATAGCGGAGAGTCAAAGGGATTCGGCTTTGTGGAGATGCCCGATAGGGCCGGCGCCGAGGCTGCGATCGATGGTCTGGACGGGACAGAACTAAAGGGCCGAACGATTAAGGTTAATAAGGCGAAGCCCCGTTCAGAAGGCCATCGAGGCGGAGGAAGGCCGGATGGGGGGCGGCGTTCCTATTAGTCGGTTCACATGCCCCTGCCGCCGATCACCGGCTTTCTTGAGTTTGGGCTCAGGCCTTGCGTTTCGGCATTGATCTTTTTTGAATGTATGCCAGATAGGCGAGCCATTCTTTTCCAATTCCCTGGGCGCCGGGCACATCTCTGTCCAGGAAAAGCCGCCTCCTGGCCCAGCGTCCATGAAGTATCGGATGCATGAATAAGCCCACACCGGAGCTTTGCCCACACCACGGCTTATCCGATCCTAGCGGAGCCCCATCATTTTTGCTACCTTCTCGTAGCTGTCCGACTGGGGGTGCTCTTTTGGCAGGTTGTATCCACGGGGTAACCGAGAATCCATCTTCTCCACGTACCTGAGCCCTGCTATCAGATCCTCCAGCTTTCCCCTGGGAGTGGTAAACACCATCTCCTCATCCCCGGCCATGGCGCTATAGTGATCGCCCCGGCACGGAATGGCAACCTGACACTGTTCGTTCAGAATCGCGGGAATCACTGCGTAGACGCATGCTGCATGACTGGAGAGGTTGCACGGAAGGCTATAGCCATCCTTCCATTCCCTGGCCAAAAGCAGAAGGCTCAATTGTGCCCCATCGCAGTAGATCATCGCCACATCTGGTTCAAATGTAGCGAGCTTCAACGGTGCCGATACCACCCCTTTATAGGTTCCCGTTTCCAACATCGGAAACTCGTCTGCAAAATGCCGCCCTGCTTCCGAGGTGGATACATCCCTGGGGTAGCGGGTATGCCCCTCGAAGAAATAGTTCGGAGGCTCCTGAAGCCCATAGCCTATCACCGGCTCATGACACCACATATCCTCTCTCAGCATGGCAACGGTGAGTCCTTCACGACGCGAGAGCTGAAAACCCTGGCAGAGCATCAAACGATGGCCCAGGTCCCTTTGCGGCCTCTGAGCCTCTTTGGGAATATCGTCCTGATTTTTCAACAATTTAACCGCAAGCGAAAAGGTCTTCAGCCTTGCCCGGCGCTCGATCTCTTCCCCGTACTCATTCCAAACGCTCTTCTGTGACATGAATGCATTTCCTTTCTGTTAGGGACCATATTGTTTAGTGGGTGGCGATGGAGTGCCTGTGAAAAACCGTGTTCAAGAATTCCGTCTTTGCCTGTAGATGCAAGACCCTGCCAAACCTCTTAAAAAACAGTACCGGTCATACTCGCACACCACCTCTGCTTGGATAATGCTAGCCCCTTTTTACACGTAATGCGCCCTGAAGTAAACTCCATACATGGATACCACAAATAACTTCACTCGCTCAGTAACCCACAGTTCATCGGTTTTATCCTCATAGGGGAGGCATCGCCTGGCAGGATAAACCAATGAAGGTTTTTTTGGTGAAGCATTCGATTTCTCTCCATGCTTCCATGTGTTTGATGATTTTTTATTGACTAAAAAGAAATGGGCAGATATAGTTTATTAGAACGGTTACCGTTATATCTTCCATAAACCACAATATTACAGGCTTGGGGGTAACGTATGTCAGATGAAAAACTTATCCTGGTAGTTGATGATGATCCCGATCTGGTCGAGGCAATCTCCATGAAATTGGAGAGCAAACATTACAGGGTCGCGAAGGCATACGACGGTATAGAGGCATGGGATAAGATTCAGGAGGAGCGACCGGATTTGATTATCCTCGACGTTATGATGCCTCGAAAAAATGGCTACGAACTCTGCGATGAGCTTAAAAACAACCCGGAATATCAAGATATCACGATCGTCCTTTTAACTGCAGTCGGTTCGGCAGTCAGTACTACCCGATATACCCACCGAGAAGGAATGAGCACGCTTGCTGATGATTATATAGCGAAACCGATTGATCTGGATAGATTGGTGTCCATGATAGATGACTATACAGGCCGATCGTAAAATAATCCTTCCCTTTTCTCGGCACGCGCATTCCAATACCCTCTGTAACGAATTACCCCCCTTTATTGCGGTGGCTGCCTCATGGAGAAGGTGAAATTAGGGGGTATGAAGCAGAGCCTTGAGCTCTGCCAGTTTGATCTGAGAGGGCCAGACTCCCCGGAAAGGATAGTCCCGAGGGTGTGTGAGCTCCTGGCCTCTCAAAAGATCAATATTGCGTTTTTCACCTATAATCACCTAAAGAGTGAATTCCATCAATGTACCATGTGCCCTTGCCAGTCTGATTTCACCCGAACCTCAGGGATCCTCAATGCCAAAGGCGCCTTGCCGAGGGGCTGGGCAATACAGTCACGGGAACATGTGGGCATTCTCACCGTTTATCCCCACCATGCTCCTATCAAGATCATCGGTTGTGTGATGGTATTGTGGGCAACCCAGTCCATCCCGATTTACGGGATAGCCACCTCGCTTTCCGCGATCTCATTTATCACCGATTACCATGCCATAGATAAGGGCATTGAGGTCGTTCAGAACTCCTTTCAGCTCCCGGACGATCACGCACCAATAAAACCTGATCTCATCTACTACCAAGGAGAAGAGGTCAAAAGAGGCAAAGGGAACTGAGTGTCATGGAGACTATCGCTGTTTATTGGGAATCCAGGATCAAGACCTATGGCTTTCAGAGGATACCTGGGGTAGCCCTTATTGAACTGTCCTGGCCGATCGATTCCATCAAATCCCTGGGTGAGATCCTCACCAGCCATGACATTCAAGGATTCCAGGCGCCATTCATAGCGGCCCAGGAGTCAGATCGCGAACTCTCCTTTGTCTTCTGCCTCCCTGAAAGGGCAGGCATGGATTTCCATGCCTGCGCGGAACAAACAGGCATCCCTACATATCACCGATATATCTATCCCGTTGGTATTATCTTTTTCCACGGCCCCCACTTCGGCGACCGGTACGGTATAGCCGAGACCACCTTTTCGGCCATCTCAAAGGCGGGCATACAACTCATCGCATCCGGATGTGCCTCATCCTCCGTGTACCTGATCCTAGCACAGGATGACCTTGATAGGGCAGAGCAGGTATTGACTAAGACATTCGAGGTAGCGAGGTAATGGTTACAGGAAAAGAGATGGAAAAATCCGATTGGCGCAACAAGCTCTTTGAGTCGCTCTCATTCCCCACCTTGCTCCTCAGCCCCGAGATGGTGGTGACCGCGGTCAACGAGAAATTTCTGGATAAATATGGTTACCGCCAGGAAGAGGTGATAGGAAAACAATGTAATCAGGTCCTCTGTAAAACCGATGAGCCTTGTCCAAAGCCGACATGCCCTGTCTACCGGGTGCTTCACGAGAAAAGGGGAGCCTCGGAGATAATCGAGACCACGGGACCGGACGGACAAGAGGTCTATGAGGATAGGGTATGCTCGCCCATCCTGGATGAAAAAGGGGATGTGAGTTATGTAATGCTAAGCGTGGGAGATGCCACCCGGACCAAGCTGCTCGAACTCGAGTTACGGAAGACGAATGACTTTCTGCAAAACATTATTGCCAGCTCTGTTTCCGCGATCATTGTTGCGGATATGAGAGGCGTGGTCTTGCTTATGAATGAAAGCGCCCGAAAGCTATTCGGCTATACCGACCAAATGGCAGTAGGAAAGAGCATTGCAGAGTATCTGTACACGCCAGGCGGGGCAAGGAGCGTTATGTGGAAACTCAGGAGCCCTGAGTATGGTGGGGTAGGAAAACTCCACACCACTGAGATGACGGTAATCCACTCCTTGGGTAAGGAGATACCGGTTGAGATGAACGCCTCGATCATCTACCAGAATGGCACGGAGATCGCCACCATGGGTATCTATACTGATCTGAGGCCGAAGATAGCAATCGAAAAGAAACTGAAGGAGGCCGAGAGGATCAAGATGTTGCAGTCGAACAAGATGGCATCCCTTGGTCACCTGGCAGCCGGTGTGGCCCATGAGATTAATAATCCCCTCAGCGGCATATTGATTGATGCAAGCTTGATCCTTGAAGAATTAGAGCAAAGCAGTCCTATGCGTAAGCAGATACAGGATATCATCGTTGATACCAATAGGTGTAAGGAGATCGTGAAAAACCTCCTCGCCTACTCCAGGCAGACGGAGTTTAAAAAGGAGGTCTTGAATATTCATGGGGTTATAGAGCAGGCCTTCTCCTTTCTGAGAGAACATGCCCTTCTTCAAAATATTACGGTCCACAAGGAGCTCTCTTCATCTATGTTGATCTGTGAAGGCGACAACAACCAACTCCTCCAGGTGTTTACCAATATGATCATAAATGCCATCCAGGCTATGGACGGCAAAGGGGCCATCACCATACGGGCGGGCAAGGATAAAGGAAAAGGAAAGATCTATGTGGAGGTCAGCGATACCGGATGTGGCATTCCTCAGGAAAACATACCCAAGATATTCGAGCCCTTCTTTACCACCAAAGAGGAAGGCAAGGGTACCGGATTGGGCCTGAGTACCGTGCGAGACATACTCGAGAAACACGGGGGGAACATTAAGGTAAAATTCACCTGCCCTGATGGCACCACCTTTCTCATAGAACTGCCCCTGGTAAAGATAGACGAGGCAACGCTGATCTAAAGGGAGACGAGGCCATGACACTCATAGAGGATCGGGCATATCAGCCGAGGATACTGGTGATAGATGACGAGCAGCGGATCAGGGAAGGGTGCTTTAAGATACTCACCAAGGAAAACTGCCTGGTGGAACTTGCTGAAAGCGGCGAGCGAGGCCTCGAGATGATCGCAGAGAACTACTACGATATTATCCTTACTGATCTGATGATGCCGGGGATAAGCGGCATGGAGGTTATCGCCAAGGTTCGCGAACAGCACCTCGATACCGTGGTGATTGTCATCACAGGATTTGCCACCCTTGAGCATTCCATCGAGGCGATGAAAAAGGGCGCCTTTGATTTCATACCAAAGCCTTTCACCCCGGAACAGTTGAGGGTCGTTGTCGGCAAGGCCGTGGAGATGACGCGAACCCTCCAGGATATCGCCACGGAGAAAACGCGCTTCAAGACGCTCGTGAACTATCTGGCAGGCGGCGTGCTGGTGACCGATAGAAACAAGAATATCATACTTTACAATCCCGCTCTTTTGAGGATGCTTCACTATGATGGCGAGCCCCTTACCGACAAGCCGCTCATCGCTCTCACCTCTGATGAAGCGCTCACCGGCATCATCGATGGCATCCTGGAGTTGAACCCAGGTGAGTTCAAGGTTCTGAGCGCTGAGATCGCGCCCCCTGATAAGGGCGATGCATTGTCCGACCAGCTCTACCTTCGCGCCCAGGCTGTTCCCTTCAAGAGCCGATCAGGGGAGATACTCGGTTCCGTGACCATCATCGACGACATTACCCATCTCAAGAAGCTCGACGAGATGAAGTCCGCCTTTGTGAGCATGGTCTCCCACGAGCTCAGGAGCCCGCTCTCCACGATAATCAGCCAGATCAAGGTCATTACGGACGGGCTCGCAGGAGAGCTGAGTGCCAAGCAGGCCGATATACTCCATAAGATGTCGCGCAAGGTCGAGGGGCTCGTTGACCTCACCAACGATCTCCTCGACCTATCCCGGATGGAGGCGGGCTTGATAGTGCAGGACAAGGGTCAGGTTCAGTTGATGGATATCCTCGAGAAGATGGTGGAGTTCATGCAATCCAGGGCGAGGGAGAAGGATATCCGTCTCAGCCTTGAAAAGGCATACCTTCCCCTCATCAATGCTGACCCGAAGAGCATGGAGGAGGTGTTCAGCAATCTCATCACCAATGCTATTATCTACACCCCTGAGGGGGGAACGGTGAACGTGGCAGGCGAGGTGAAGGGGGATTTCCTGGAGATACGCGTAATGGACACCGGCTATGGCATCGCCCCTGATCACTTTCCCCTGATATTTGAGAGGTTCTACCGGGTAAAGACTGATGCGACCAGGCATATCGTGGGAACGGGCCTCGGGCTTCCCATTGTGAAGAGCATTCTGGAGGCCCACAATGGAACCGTGAGGGTCGAGAGTAGGGAAGGGGTTGGCTCGACCTTCTCCGTCCGCCTTCCGGTATAAAAGCGTATATCACCGGTCAATTGCCTATTCCCAGCAAAAGGCGGGAACATTCGCCGGGATGCTCCGAGAGCACCAGCAGGAGATCAGGTAATGTCAAGTTTTTTGTGTAAAATTTTTCTCAGCCAATTTTTGAAAGAATGGCAGATTGTTACGCACTTTTGCTATAGGGTTTGATTTCCAATGCAATTCCATCTTTATAGATACAAAAGCCAGGAGCGTATAGCAGGCATTCTCACCGGCTACGATCTCCATAGGCTTTGTTCTGCGCTTAAACTCCTTATTGAGCCGTTCAATCATGTTGGTGGTTCTCAATGAAATCCATTCCTCCTCAGGGAAGTTGAAGAAGGTGAGAGAGGATTGCAGAGAATTCTGCAAGCATTTCACAGCAGAAGGAAGCTGCCTTTCCCATCTCTGTTTGAACTCAGTGAATAACTCCATGGCCTTCTGCCGGGAGGATGCATAGAAGATAGAGCGGAGCTCATCAGCCACTGTTTTTTTCAGGCCTTTGGTGGTTACCTTGGCCAGGACATTCCTGGCCACATGGACCTGGCATCGTTGGATTTTGGCATTTGAGAACTCTTCTTTGAACACGCTTTCAAGTCCTGTCAGCCCGTCCATAATCCCCAAGGTTACCTTCTGTCCATTAAGGCCCCGGCCCTTAAGGTCCTTGAAGAACTCCCGCCAGTTTGAGGCTGACTCCTTATCTCCTGCCTGGAACCCGAGAACCAGCTTACGGCCGGTTTCCGTAACGCCGATAGCCACCAGCACCGGTACCTTCTCCACACCGCCGTCTATGCGCATATCAAAGCTCACACCGTCTACGATCAGATACTTGATGGACACCGTTGATAGGTCCCGGTTTCTCCATCGATCCACCGCTTCGATCAGCTCCTTGTTGGCGTTGCTTACCTCTGTGGGCGATATGCTCCTTCCGATCAGCCTTTCAGAGATCATCGAAAGGCTCCGGGTGCTGATCCCGGTGAGAAACATGAAACTCAGATCCTGGCGTATCTCCTCCTCATACCGTTTACTGCGGGGGATGACCTGGGTGGTAAACTCGCCCTTGCGATCCCGGGGCACCCTCGCCTGGACCTCTCCAATCCCTTTGAGGGTGAAGCTGCGCGCATAGGAGCAGCCATTGCGATGATTGACCTCTCCTTGCCCATGTTCATACCACTCTCGCCCAAGGAACCGGGCAAGGTCTATGTCCATCAAGCTGGACAGGTAGGAGCCAACCGTTTCTCTGATATCTACTCTGATCATCTCGAAGAGTTTCTCTGGTTGTGTCTGAATCTCCTTGAACATCTCCACTACTTCTGGTACGCTGACTTCTACTTTCATGGGTGCTTCCCCTTTCTTTATAAGGTTATGGGTCAAACCCTATCTAAAGGAAAAGCGCCCTTTTTTCTACCCTTTCAGAATTTACACAAAAGATTGTACACTACCGCTCGACCGTGGCCGAGTTTTTTTCAAGGATAGATTGATCAGCGGACTTTCGCCTCATACAATAAGCCGGATAGGTCTCGTTCGCACCTTTCAGCAAACTAGGGCTCTGGCTTTCATGTCAACCTTGGACAACTTGTTGTCTTCGGCGCCCGACCAAACAGGAGAACGCCTTAGTTCTATTTTTTTAAACCCCTAAAGGTGAAGCAGGAAGAAAGGGAGAACCGGGAAAGGGCAAAAGAAATACTGGATATTCTCAAACTGGCCCCTCTAACTGATCAGCTTGTAGAAAAGCTAAGCTTTGGCCAGCAAAAACTCGTTGAATGAGGGAGGGTACTGATGGCCAGACCCAAAATGATCCTATTAGACGAGCCAACTGCAGGGATAAATCCAACTCTTATTCGGCAACTGGTTGAAGTCATTATGAAACTCAGCAATAAAGGAAGTAAGATCTTTCTTATTGAGCATAACATGCCCTTTGTTGCTGAAATCTGTAAAAAGATTTTTGTAATGGATTCAGGAAGTTTGATATTTTCCGGCACCCCGGCTAAAGCTAGGGAAAATGGCAGAGTGATAGAAGCGTATCTGGGGAGGGAAAGCAATGCTGCTTGAAGTAGACCGGCTGACTGCCGGCTACGGTCCGATTACTGTCCTTCACCAGGTTAGCCTGGGGCTTTCTAAAGGTGAGATTGTATGCATCATAGGTCCTAACGGAGCCGGGAAATCCACGGCTCTGAAAGCAGTTGCAGGTCAGATTGCCCCTTTCAGCGGTAGGATCATTTTCCATGAGCAGGACGTTAGCCGCCAGGGTGCAGGCAATAAAGGTCTAAATGGATTTATCTTTATTCCCCAAGGGGACAACATCTTTCCAAACCTTACCGTGTATGAGAATCTGGAGATAGCAGGCTCTATACTTCGGGACCATGAAAAGTTGCGCCGCGGTATTGAAAGAGTATTAGATAAATTTACTATAATAAAAGAAAGGAGGAAGCGCCCCGCCCATGAACTATCAGGCGGACAACGCCAGATTCTGGCTCTGAGCAGGATACTCATTCTTCAACCTCAGCTGGTCCTTCTTGATGAGCCTTCCCTTGGATTGGCGCCCCTCGTTGTAGATCTCATTTTTAAAGAAATTCAGGAAATGAACAGAACATTGATTTCTTTTCTTTTGGTCGAGCAAAACGCCCGCAAAGGCCTTTCCGTTTCCAGTAAGGGCTACGTTCTTGAATTGGGCAGAAACAGACTAACAGGGTCCGGTCAGGAGCTTTTGAACAACAAAGATGTCCAACGACTTTATCTAGGCGGGTAAAATAGTCCTCTGAACATACCCAGAGGCATCCATGATCGTTCAAATCTACGAGATCCAGGATCTTGATGTATCGAGCTGGGCGTGAACCACATCGGTAGCGTGCTGCTCTCTCAAGATCAGTGGCGGTAGCCCACCTTCGGGTCTCTCTGGTAGCTGAGCCGCTTGCGGAGGCTCGCGATGGGCTCATCTCGACGCACTCGCTATACACGGATGCGTACAGCTCGTGCAGAAGTACTCTGCCTTCCTGTAGGGGTGGTATTTGCAGTTCATGGGCGTTTTAAGATAACCGTTTCTTTATCCTCGATTCTCCTTGGAATTTTGGGAGCCGCGATTGAGTCGAGCAAGGCCTTGACTTCCTCAAGGCACCGTTTGCCCAGGCAGATAACGCTTACGCCAATAACAATGGGAACTCCTTCTCGCACCTCGATCTCTACACCCGGGTCTATGAGCTCACCATCCGCTGAGGTCCCATTCTTACTATTCAAATCCTCTATGAAATATCGTTCCTCTCTTCTGATTACCTTCAGATGCCTGCGGGACACATAGGTATCACTCAACCGTATGTGATTACCGGGAGCCCTTCCAACATAGTATATGATATCGCTTTCGAGCCCAAAGGTCTTTCCCTTCTCTGGCCCATCGAGAACGTAGAGCCTATCCATGAGCCATATCCCCCTCACAATAACAAGCGAATCTGATTTCTTTTATAGTATATAAACGTATTCCTTTAGTAAAGGAAAAAGCATGGTGGGATCAATCATGGGACCATAGCATTGATGACGGTGTCGCCTATCCAGGTTGCGCATATCTGCCTTCTTGAGCTAACGCATTCATCATAGCTGGCGTAAATCACCCTATGCACTACTCGAAGGGATGGAATTTCAAGGCATGATTACAGGGCACGGGATGCGCACAGCAGCAACGACACAGGGAATAGATTAACCCTCTAGCTTATACCGTATCCTTAGCACGCCATTGGCAAAACCCACAGAGATGATATGGAATTCACCGATCTGCCCTGTTGACGCGACGTGTGGGCCAATGCAAGGACAGGCGTCATAATCCCCTATCTTGACTATTCGTATTGAATCGCCTGCATTCCCTGGCAAACGCTCGAGGTCGTAGCATTTCCCTGCTTCGTCCCTGGTGATGTAGTCCTCCATGGCCTCCATATCGGCCTGGATGACCTCATTCACCTGCCTCTCAACGTGCCGAACCTCTTCGTCGGTTAAGGGTCGATCAAGGAGATAATCGCACTTGGATTTTTTTGTTTCGATATGGGCAGTAATACAGCGGCCGCAATGAAATGCCCTGTCCATGGTCTGGTTCAGGATATGCTCCGCAGAATGCATGCGCCGATCAAGTTCCTTTTTCATAAAGGATTCCGTTGGTTGCTTCGGGAAAAGACTCAGGCCTGGGCCGTTGATAGGCTCTTTTCGTCGAAAGGGCTTAACGATTCTATCCCAATCCAATACCGGTTGCAAGCCCTCGGCGGCTCTT
>Ga0315553_10003583_pt1 | contig 12019 bp, 7 predicted proteins | sample SalMarSW160140MG_FD_203099 | JGI IMG/M metagenome (GOLD analysis project Ga0315553, IMG submission 203099) | Salt marsh sediment microbial communities from the Plum Island Ecosystem LTER, Massachusetts, United States - Salt Marsh Sediment SW1601-40 ... | reverse complement strand
TGTGCGATCCGAATTCGGCCTTCGGCGGCATCGTGGCGCTCAATGGAGAGCTCGACGCCGATGCGGCCGAGGAGATCACCAAGCTGTTCACCGAGGTGGTCGTGGCGCCCTCGGTCACCGATACGGCGCGCGGGGTGATGGAGACCAAGCGCAACCTGAGGCTGCTGACGACGGGGATGCTGGCCGATCCCAAGGCGCCGGGGCTGGCGGTGCGCTCGGTGAGTGGCGGTTTGCTGGTGCAGTCACGGGACAACGCCAATGTCGATGATTGCGAGTTGAAGGTCGTGACCAGAAAAACGCCCACGGACGCCGAAATGGCGGACCTGAAATTCGCCGCCAAGGTCGCCAAGCACGTCAAGTCCAACGCCATCGTCTATGTCAGGGGCGGGGCGACCGTGGGGATCGGGGCGGGGCAGATGAGCCGGGTCGATTCAAGCCGCCTGGCGCATCTGAAGTCGAAGGACGCCGCGAAGGCGGCGGGAAAGCGCGGGGCCCTGACAAAGGGCTCGGTGGTCGCTTCCGACGCCTTCTTCCCGTTTGCCGACGGGCTGATGGCTGCGGTCGAGGCCGGCGCCACGGCGGTGATCCAGCCGGGAGGATCGGTCCGGGACGAGGAGGTGATCGCGGCCGCCGACGAGGCCGGGATTGCGATGGTTTTCACCGGCATGCGGCATTTCCGCCATTGACCCGACCGGCGTGACGGAGGGGCCGGGGGCTCAAGCCGCCGACGGCGACGATCGGACCCAGGCAAGGCCGGCGGCGCCCAGGGCAAGCAACACGATCAGCGGCAGCACGCCGAGGCGCTGGCTGGCGGTGACGGTGGTCACCAGACCCACAAGATAGGGGCCCACAAAGGACGTGGCGCGGCCCGACAGCGCATACATCCCGAACGCCTCGGCGGTCTCTTCGGGGGCGACCTGATCGACGAGCAGCGTTCGGGAGGCGGCCTGCAGGGCGCCGCCGGCCGCCCCGATGATACCGCCGGCGAGGTAGAAGACAATCAGCGGGACGCCACTCCCAGGCGGCAGCACGATGAAGAAGAGGACGCTTTCAGACGTCGTCGAGACGACGGCGATTGTGGCGGCGATGACTATCGCGCACGAGGTGGCGACCACGATCCTCGATCCCCAGCGCCGGTCGAGGCGGCCGCCGGTGAAGGCGCCGACCGCCCCGGTGATGGTGGCGAGGATTCCGAACAGGCCGATCTGGATGATCGTCATTTTGAGGACCCCGGCGGCATAGATGCCGCCGAACACGAACACCGCGTTCAGCCCGTCGCGATAGAGCATCGAGGCAACAAGGAATGCAAAATAGCTGCGCCGGCCGGGCAGCGCCCGGAGCCTGCCGGTCAGCGCGGCAAGGGAATGGCGCAGGCGGAACGTGCCATCGGGACGGCTGGAATGGTCGGGCACGATCAGGAACAGCGGGATGACAAACAGCAGGTACCAGATCGCGGTGAAGGGGCCGGTGGCGCGGTCTCCGGCATAAGTCTGCGGGTCGAGACCGAGGATCGGCTCGAGCCCCAGCAGTGTTCTGCCGGTGGCGGGATTGACGGCGACCAGCCCCAGAACGATGAGCAGACAAACGATGCCGCCGACATAGCCGAGCGCCCAGCCGGCGCCGGAGAGCGCTCCCAGTTCGGATCGCGGCACCAGCAGGGGCATCATCGAGTTGTTGAAGACCGCCGCGATCTCGAAACCGATCGTGGCGACGATGAACCCGGCGACGCCGATGGCGATGGCAAACTGGCCGCCCGGAACGGCGAACCAGAGCATCGCCGAGCCGGCGACGGCGAGCACCGAAAAGCCCGCGATCCATGGCTTGCGGGGCCCGATCGCATCGCCCATGGCTCCGAACAGGGGCGAGAAGAGCGCGATGACGATGCCGGCTGTGCCCGCCGCCCATCCCCAGATCGCCTGGCCCTGAACCGGGTCGGCCGCGACATGGGCGGCGAAGTAGGGTGCGAAAACGAAGGTCGTCACCAGGGTCGCGAAAGGCTGGGCCGCCCAATCGAACAGCATCCAGCTGACGCGGGCGGCCGCGGACGCCGGGGCGCGGCCGCTGATCGTGAGTTCAGCCACGCCCGATGCCGCGGGCGAGATCGGACAACAGCCCCGCCGCCACCGACAGGCGGGAGACCGTCAGAGTGCCCTCGATGATCGAAGCGATGCGTTGGCGCGTGCGCTCGATCTCGACGCCGCGGGCGGCGTGCCATTGGGCGAGCGCCGCGTCGACAGAATCCGCCGGGGCGCTCAAGACGTCGATTGTCAGCTCGCGCTGGGCCCGCAGCATGTTGGTGAGCGCCCGGTTGAGCGCCAGGCGGTCGTAGATGTTGCCGACCGCGACGGTGCCGCCGAGCTCCGTGACATGGCCCAGATGCAGGGTGTCGAGGATTGTGAAATAGGCGCGGGTGGCGTCGCGGACCGGGACTTCCGAGACCTGAGCGATGGAAACGACGTCGGAGGCCAGGGTCAGGGCGCTCAACTCGGCAACCCGAAGCGCCAGCTTCCGAGGGGTGCCGCCATCGACGAACCCGGCCGCCTGGGCGGCCACCGATTTGGCCACGAACTCGGGCAGCACCGAATGCAGCACATCCCGAACGATGCCGATCCCCTGCCTGTACTGATCGACGATTTCGGAAATGCCGCGGCTGAAATCGGCGTGGCGCAAGAACCAGGTTGTCTGGTGATCCAGGAGCGTGTGCACTTCTTCGTACAGCGCAAGCTGGGTGTCGCCCGAGACCGTGTTGTCCATTTCGTCGATGGCGGCGCTGAGCTCGTCGAGGCCGAAACTGTCGCGCGCCACCGCAAAAGCGGCAGCGATCTGTCCCGCGTCGGCACCGGTGGCGTTGCCCTGGTGAAAGGCGAAAAGCGGGCCGGCGGAATTGACCATCGCGTTGGCCAGCACGGTGGCGATGATCTCCCGGCGCAGCCGGTGGGCCCGGATGGTTTTGGGATGGGCCTGGCCGAGCATCGGGGGGAAGTATTCGTCGAGCTCGGCGCTCAGATAGGGGTCGTCCGGGACGTCAGAATCGACAAGTTCGGTCTCCAGGGTGTTTTTCGCGTAGGCCAGGAGCACGGCGATCTCCGGACGCGTCAGGCCGCGCCCGGCCGCTTCGCGTTCCGCCAGCTGGGCGTCATCGGGCAGATACTCGACGGCGCGGCTGAGCTCGCCGGCGGCCTCGAGCTGACGCATCATGGCGGCGTAGAAAGCAATGTCCCTGGCGCTTTGGCGCTCGGCGATCGAAATCGCCAAGGTTTGCAGATAGTTGTTCCTCAGGCACAGCGCCGCCACCTCGTCGGTCATCTCAAACATGAACCGGTTGCGTTCGGCGAGCTCCATTTCAGACCCCCTGACCAGAGTGCCCAGGGCGATCTTGATGTTGACCTCGAGGTCGGAGGAGTTGACCCCGCCGGAATTGTCGATGGCGTCGGAGTTGATGCGGCCGCCGCCGGCGGCGAATTCGATCCGGCCAAGCTGGGTGACCGCCAGGTTGGCGCCCTCGCCGATGACCTTGGCGCGGACGTCCGGCGCTTTGACGCGGATGGGGTCGTTCCCGCGGTCGCCGACATCGGAATCGCGCTCACCGCTCGCCGCCACATAGGTCCCGATGCCACCAAACCACAGAAGATCGACGTCGGCCTTCAGGATGGCGCTGACCACATCGTTCGGGGTCAGCGCGCCAGGGCCGAGATTGAGCGCCTCGCGGGCTTCGGCCCCGAGCTCCACCGATTTGGCGGAGCGGGAGTGGACGCCGCCGCCGGCAGAGATCCTGGCGGGGTCGTAGTCCTGCCAGCTCGAGCGGTCCATTTCGAACAGCCGCCGGCGCTCGGCGAGTCCGGTTTCGGGATCGGGGTCGGGGTCGATGAAGATGTCGCGATGATCGAAGGCCGCGAGCAGGCGGATTTGCCCGGAGAGCAGCATGCCGTTGCCGAACACGTCCCCCGACATGTCGCCGACCCCGGCGACGGTGAAGGGGGTGGCCTGGATGTCGTGGTTCATCTCCCGGAAATGCCGCTTGACCGCCTCCCACGCGCCGCGGGCGGTGATCCCCATCTTCTTGTGGTCATAGCCGGCCGAGCCGCCGGAGGCGAAGGCGTCGGACAGCCAGTAGCCGCGCGACTCGGAAATGGCATTGGCGGTGTCGGAAAGTGCCGCGGTGCCCTTGTCGGCGGCGACGACGAGATAGGGATCGTCCTCGTCCAGGCAGCGCACGCCATCGGGCCGAACGAGCTTGTCCGCTTCGAGATTGTCGGTGATGTCGAGCAGCGAGCCGACGAAGATCTTGTAGGCTTCGACGCCCTCCGCGGCGATTTCCTCGCGGCTGGCGCCGGCCGGGGTCTGTTTGGGATAGAAGCCGCCCTTGGCGCCCACGGGCACGATGACGGCGTTCTTGACCATCTGGGCCTTGACCAGGCCCAGTATCTCGGTGCGGAAATCCTGAGGCCGGTCGGACCATCTCAACCCGCCGCGGGCGATCGGGCCACCGCGCAGATGCACTCCTTCGACGCGCGGCGAATAGACCCAGATCTCCCGGTAGGGCCGTGGCTCGGGCATGCCCTCGACCAATTCGGCGTCGAGCTTCAGCGCCAGTGCCGGCCGATGCACACCATCGGGGCGCTGGAAGAAATTGGTGCGCAGGGTTGCATCGACAAGATTGACGAACCGGCGGATGATCCGGTCGTCGTCGATCGAGGTGATGGCGTCGAGGCGCTCCGATATGGCGCGCCGGGCCGCTTCCTCGGCGGCGGCGCGATCGCCTTCGAACGCGGGGTCGAGTCTGGCGTAGAACAGCGCCACCAGAGCGTGGCCGATGTCCGGATAGGCGCACAGGGTGGTCGCGAGATACGCCTGCGAATAGGCGATGCCGATCTGGTGCAGGTAGCGCCCGTAGGCGCGGACGAGGGACGCGTCGTCCCATTTCAGCGTCGAGGCGATGGTCAGGCGGTTGAAGCCGTCGTTTTCGGCGATACCGTTCCAGGTGGCGGTGATGGCGGTCTCGATCCGCCCGGCCATGGAAAGCAGCTCGCCCGGGGTGACCTTGTCGAGCTGCAAGGTCATGTCGTGGACCATTCGGTCGACGCCGTCGCGGGCGGTCACGACATAGGATCGTTCGTTGATCACCTGAAAGCCGAACCGCTCCAGCATCGGCACCCGTGCGCTGAGCGGGATTGGCGATTTCAGGTGGTAGATCTTCAGCGACACGGCGTTGTGGCGGCGCCGATGCGGCCCGAAGCCCAGCGCGATGTCGGACTCGTCGGTGAGGGTCTCGAAAGCGGCGATATCGACCAGCGCCTGCTCATGGGTGTAGGCCTCCTGGTAGGCGCTGGAGAACCCTTCCAGGTAGTTGGCGACAGAGGCGGGATCGGGGGCCGCCGACAGCAGCCGGTCTCCAAAGCTGCGGGCGAGATCGGCGACATCCGCCTCGAGCTCGGCGCGGTCGGGGCGTGGCGTCGGCCCGCCGTTGCGGCCGATGATAAAATGGACCGAGACCAGCTCTCCCTCGGGGAAGCTCGGATAGAAGGTCGACACCCGTCCGTCGTAGCGCGAAGCGAGATATTCGCCGACCCGGGCCCTCAGGGTCGAATCGTAGCGATCGCGCGGCAGGAAGGCGAAAACCGAAACGAAATTGTCGAACGGGTCGATGCGCGGCAGGACGCGCACCCGGGGCCGATCGGTCAGCGCCGCCATGACCGAGGCGTACTCGTAAAGCTCGTCGACGCCGATCTGGAACAGCTCGTCGCGGGAGTAGTTGTCGAGCGCGTTCATGAGCGCCTTGCCGGAGTGGCTGTTCGGGTTGAAGCCGGAACGGCGCATGACCTCGGCGATCTTCTGGCGCACCAGCGGCACCTCGGTATGGGGCGTGGCCAGCGACATCGACGTGAACAGGCCGAGCACCCTGAGCTCGCCGGAGGGGGTGCCGTCGTCCGCGTAGAGCTTGACCCCGATGTAGTCCATGTGCACGCGGCGGTGCACCTTCGCCTGGGCGTTGGCCTTCGTCACCAGGAGCGGCTCGGGCCCTTTCATGTAGGCCATGTGCTGCTCGGTGGTCTCGACATACTCGGCACCCTGGCGGATATATTTGAGGTTGGCGTCCTCGAGGATACCCAGGCCCGTCTCGGTGATCGGAACCACCGAGGTGGCGCCATCCTTGCTGACCAGCCGGTATTCGCGCATGCCGAGGAAGGTGAAGTTGTGGTCGGCCAGCCAGGCCAGGAAGTGCATCGCTTCCGACAGCGTGTTCGGGTCAACCCTGGGCGGCCTGTCGCGGCAGGACCGCACGACCTCTCCCAGCCGGGTCAGCATGGGGCGCCAGCCGCGGACCACCCGGCGGATGCGGACCATCACCTCATCCAGTTCGTCCCTGAGGGCGTTGATCGCGATTTCGTCGGCGATGCCGGTGACATGCACATGCACATGGCTGATGCGGTCGCCGCCGCTTCCTTCGGCGAGCACTTCGGGACCGCCCCGGCGTCGGCGGATCGGCAGGATCGGATGGGCGAGCAGGTTGACGGTGCCGCCCATGGCGCGAATCGCCAGCAGCGAGGAGTCGACCAGAAACGGCATGTCGTCGTTGAGAATGTCGATGACGCAGGTGCCCTTGGGCGCGCTGTCGCCCGGACGCCAGATATGGACCGCGTGGCGGCCGGCGGTGTGCTCGGCGAGAAACGCATAGCTCTGGCGGGCGATCGCGACGAACCCGTCGGGATCGTAGGGAACAAGGTCCTCGTCCTCGATCGTGTTGGCGAGGTGCGCCAGGAAGCGTGCGAAGTTTGCATCCTTGGCGCCCATCTCGCTGACGCGCTGGAGCAGCCTGGCTCTGGCTGGCGCCTCCTGTTCGGTCATCGGCGACCCCTGGGCCGAATGTGGCCGCGCGAAGGCTAGCGCGGATGGGCTGACAAAAAAAGCCAAGCGCCGGCAACGGTGAACAGGTTGCTGGGTTCCACGATGCCTCGGCGCCCCAGGGTCAGGCCGGACACTTCCGGCATCGCGGGGGCGGGCCTGCTTCGTCTTGACCCGCCCGAAGCGTCAGGCATAGAACGAGCCCGGTTTCAGCCCCGGAAAGCCCCGACGAGCCGAATATGGCAGACCCGAAAACGTTGTACGACCGGATCTGGGAGGATCATGTGGTCGCCGACAATGGCGACGGCACGGCGCTCATCTATATCGACCGGCATCTTGTGCACGAGGTGACCAGTCCGCAGGCGTTCGAGGGGCTCAGGGAAGCCGGCCGCTCGGTGCGCGTGCCCGAACGCACCCTGGCCGTGGTCGACCACAATGTGCCCACCTCCGACCGCTCGCATGGCATCGCCGATCCCGAGAGCGCCCTGCAGGTGGAGACGCTGGCGCACAACGCCGCCGACTTCGGTATCGAATATTTCAACGAGCTCGACCGCCGGCAGGGGATCGTCCACATCGTCGGGCCGGAACAGGGCTTCACGCTGCCGGGGATGACGATCGTGTGCGGGGACAGCCACACCTCGACCCACGGCGCCTTCGGCGCGCTCGCCTACGGCATCGGCACCTCCGACGTCGAGCATGTGCTGGCGACCCAGACACTGAGCCAGTCGAAGTCGAAGAACATGCGGGTCTGCGTCGAGGGGCAACTGCCGGAGGGGGTCACCGCCAAGGACGTCATCTTGTCCATCATCGGCGAGATCGGCACCGCCGGGGGGACGGGTCACGTGCTCGAATATGCCGGCTCCGCCATTCGCTCGCTGTCGATGGAAGGGCGGATGACGGTGTGCAACATGTCGATCGAGGGCGGCGCGCGGGCCGGGCTGATCGCATCGGACGAGACGACGTTTGCCTATATCGCCGACCGGCCGAGGGCCCCCAGGGGCAAGGCGCTGGAGATGGCGATCGACTACTGGCGGACGCTGAAGAGCGATGAGGACGCCCACTTCGACCGCGACGTCACGCTCGACGCTGCGAGCCTGCCGCCCGTGGTCACCTGGGGCTCCAGCCCCGAAGACGTGGTTTCGGTCACCGGCGAGGTGCCCGACCCCGAGCTGATCGAGGATCCGCACCGGCGGGCCTCCAAAAAGCGGGCGCTCGAGTATATGGGGCTGAGCCCCGGCACGAAGATCACCGACATCAGACTCGACCGGGTGTTTCTGGGCTCGTGCACCAACTCGCGGATCGAGGATCTGCGCGCCGCGGCCGCCATCGTGCGCGGTCACACGGTGGCCGAGTCGGTCGATGCCATGGTGGTGCCGGGTTCGGGACTGGTCAAAGCCCAGGCGGAGGCCGAGGGGCTCGACCGGATTTTCATCGAGGCCGGGTTCGACTGGCGGGAACCGGGTTGCTCGATGTGCCTGGCGATGAACGCCGATCGGCTGAAGCCCGAAGAGCGTTGCGCGTCGACCTCGAACCGCAATTTCGAAGGGCGGCAGGGCTTCAAGGGGCGCACCCATCTGGTCTCGCCGGCGATGGCGGCGGCGGCGGCGATTGCCGGGCGGTTCGTCGATATCCGCGAGTGGCGGTGACGCGAGGCAATGGGGACGTGGCGGCCGTCGATTGGGCCGGACGGTCGGCGCCGACGCTCGCCGAATTCGAGGCGATCGCGCGCGCCGCGTTCGAGGCGCTGCCGCTGGAATTCCGCAAGTTCGTCGATGAGGTGCCGTTCTTCGTGGCCGACTTTGCCGAGGACGAGGTGCTCGATGATCTCGGTTTGGAGTCTCCCTTCGAGCTGATGGGGCTGTTTGAAGGCGTCGGGATGGCCCAGGAGGGGGCGGACCCCGCCACCGGGCAGATGCCCAACCGGATCTGGCTGTATCGCCGCCCGATCCTCGACTACTGGGCCGAGCACGAGGATACGCTGGGCGTCGTCATCGCGCACGTGCTGGTGCACGAGATCGGGCATCATTTCGGCTTCTCCGACGAGGACATGGAAGCAATCGAGAACGGACCGCGATGAGGTGGCGGGTGGCGCTGTCGTCGGTCGTGGTGGCGCTTGTGACGATCATCGCCACGCCGGGGCGCGCCGAGGCGCCGGTGCTGTCGGGCGTCCCCTGTCCGGCCGAACCAAAGCTGTCGCTGTCGGCTTACGATGTGTTCCGGCTCGAGCATCTCACAAGCAGTCGTACGCGCGGGCTGGCCGGGGCGGCGAATGCCGGAAGCGCTGTCGACCGGGCCGTCGTGGCAGGCCTTTTTGAAGCCGGGCTGGCGCCTCTCGCCAGCGTTGCCGTGGGGCATTACCGATGCCGCACGATCAAGATGGGCGGACCGGTGCCGCTGACCATTTATGACTGGTTCGAATGCGAGATCACGGCGCTCGGCGCCGGCTTCCGGATCGAGAAGCTCACCGGTTCGCAGCGGCTGTCGGGGACGCTGACCCCGGCCGGCGACGGGCTCGCCTATCGCGGCGCCCTGCACTACCGGGAGGAGGCGCCGCGTCCCTACGAGGGGGTTTCCGAGCGCGATCAGGTGGGGTGTCTTGTCAGGCAGTTCGAAGACGGCGGCTCGTTGATCCTGGAGCTGCCCTACCCGCGCTTCGAGAGCGCCCATGACGTGCTGGAGCTGAAACCGGCCGGCAGCCGCTGACCTCAGCCCGCGATTTCGGTCGCGAGTTCGAATGCCATCAGTTCGTCGGTGGTGAAATAGTAGAGCCGGTCGGGCGGCGTCTCGAGCGCATGCACCCAGACCTCCGGATCGATCCCCATTTCGTCGAGGTGCCGGGCGATGCGGGCGGTGGTGGTCTGGGCATCCGACATCGCCCGCGCAGGCCCGGGCAATGTGTCGCCGCTCGCGAAGACCTGATGGACGCCGATGACCGCCTCGGGGCCGGCCTTTCGTTCGATGCCGCCGGCGAAGATCAGGGGGCACGACGAGGCGCAAAAGTCCCCGTCGGCGACCTCGGTGGCGAATTCGCCTTCGCGCAGCATCTTCGAAATGGCCAGCGCGTCCTCGACCGAGCCGCCGGGGGAATTCAGCCGGACGACGCGCACATACTCGCCCCGCTCGGCGATTTCGGCGCCGAACCGCTCGGCGGCGCCACGGTCGATCGTGCCTTCGAGCAAGAGCACGCCTCCCGGCTTGAGGCTGATCGTGAGGGGGGCGAGCAGTGTGTCCTTGTCGGCCCTAATCCGCTCGCCGGGCAAGAAGGCGGGGACCGCCGGGTCGTCGCCGGGGCGGTCGATCGCCGGCAGGATGGCGGGGGCGTTGATGCCAGGCTGGATGGGCTGGCTGGCCTTGAGGGAATCGAAGTCTAGCCACAACGTCGCGGCGGCCCCGCCCAGCAGGGCATAGAAGACGAACTGCATGATTGCGCCGTCGTCGAGCCAGCGCCAGGGGCGGCGCGGAGGCCGGCGCCCGTCTGCGGTGGCGGCGCTCAAAGCCGGTTCACGAATTGGGGCGCCCGCGCTTGGCGGGATCGAGCGGGGTGACAGTGGTGTCGTCCTGGGCACCGCCGGTGGCACTGCCCGGGGTCGGCTGCTGCCGTTCGGGTGGCGCCTCGGTCTGGGCGGGAGCGGGTTCTTCGAGTTCGTCGGCGTGTTCGTCCCCGAGGGTCATTTCGCGATAAAGGGCCACAGAGCGCATCATCTCGGCGGCGGTGATCCGGTCGGCGAGATCGAGGGCCCGGGCTTCGCGGCTGGCGGCCGAATAGACGACCGAGAGCACGAAAACCAACACAACCGGCAGCAGGTCGATGGAGATGGCGCCGGCCCAGGAGGGCACGAAATCGGCGGCGTAGATGATGACGGCCTCGGCGGTCGAGAGCGGCACGAAGCGGCGCGGGGCGACTTCGGGCTGCGCGAGGATCTTGCCGGCGGCGGTCGAGAGCGCCTCGGACTGTGCCTGGACCGAGGTGAACACCCGCGCCATCACCTGGTCCTGGCGCTGGACCAGATCGGCGGTGCCGCCGTCCGCGACCGGGGCGATGAATCCGAGCGACAGGTCCTCGGCGGCGCGCTCGACCGAAGAGGCGACCGATGTCTCCTCCAACGCCGCGACCACCCCGGTGAGCGCCACGGCCTCGGCGGCAAACTTGTCGGCGCGCGGCTGCACGTCGCCGGGAGCGGAAACGAGTTCGCGCATGGTGGCCAGATGCGCCGAGCCGGAGGCGAACAGATCCGCGACGGTATCGCGGGAGGAGACGATGGAGTCGCCCAGCCCGTTGAGCTGTGCGGACATCTGGGAAAGAAGCTGCACCACCGAGCCGGCGCCGGAGGTACCGGTCAAGGCGCCGGAGGCGCGCTCCTCGGCCGCCAGCCGCGAGAAGCGTTCGGAGGCGCGCTGCACGTCGGGCAGCAGCGACTGGGCGCCCAACGCGTTCGAATGGGCCTGGTCGAGGTCCGCGGAATAACCCTCCAGGGTGGTTGCCAGATGCTGCTCGAGGGCTGCCGAGCCGGCGAGCGCGGCCGCGTTGAGCCACGAGGACATGGCCACGATCATCAGCGAGCCGATCACCATGATGCCGCCGAGCGCCCAACGGCGGCCGGCGTCGCGGATGAGCGGCACAAAGCGCAACATGTATGTCCAGAAGGCGTAGATGCCGACCGAGACGGCGGTCGAGTAGATGATAGCGGCGAAGAAGACGAGATTGGCGTCGCCGTCCAGAAGCGAGCGCACGCCGAGATAGGTGTAGACGCCGCTCGCCAGCGCCAGCACCGCCAGCGCGAAGCGGGTCATGGTCTCCAGCGACTTGACGCCTTCCCTCAGGCGCGCGGCATTGTTGGCATTGAGCATCGGGAACTCCGCCTGGAGCTATCCAAAAGGTTAACAAATCCTTGCCGCCAGAAGGAGACCAAAAAAGGGCCGCCAAACCTCGCCCTACATAGCGGCGAGCTGGCGCAGGACCCTTTCGAGGCGTTTGCGCTTGGGCGGCTGGTGAATGCCGACGAGGCGCGCCTCGAGAACCTTTGCGAGTTCCTTGGGGTCGTTGTGTGCTGCCGCCGCGAGGGCCTTTTCGGCGTACATCGGGGTCTGGTTGACGGCGCTCGTCCCCAGCGCAGCCAGAAGCCGGGGCCAAGTAGCGGCCTGATGGGCGGGCGAGGCGGACAGCGTCGCCAGGATC
>Ga0315553_10003582_pt1 | contig 12020 bp, 11 predicted proteins | sample SalMarSW160140MG_FD_203099 | JGI IMG/M metagenome (GOLD analysis project Ga0315553, IMG submission 203099) | Salt marsh sediment microbial communities from the Plum Island Ecosystem LTER, Massachusetts, United States - Salt Marsh Sediment SW1601-40 ... | reverse complement strand
TCGGTGACCAGAGCCTCGGCTTGCGCTTTGGATGTGTTGTAGTGAACGACGATGTTGGCGCTCTGATCGCTGAGAGCCAGGGCAATGGACCGTCCGACCCGTTTGGCCGCCCCGGTGATCAGGGCGGTCCGGCCGGCCAGATCGATCAGGCCCATGGTTGCACGCAATTGCGGGCCATGTTAAACGTGGATGACCCAGCCCTCGGCCATGCGGGCCATCTCCATAACCCCTTCCGAGAGGGTCGGATGAGCGTGGGTCATCACGGCGATGTCTTCCGGAAGCAGCTCGGCGGTCTTGGCCAGCAGGATCTCGTGGATCAACTCGGTGGCCTCCGCGCCTACCAGATGAGCGCCCAGGATCTCCCTGGTCTCCTTGTCCACGAGCAGCTTGAGGATCCCTTCGGTCTTGCCCACGGCTACGGATTTTCCCGCGCCTCGATAGGGAAAAACCGCTTTCTCGAATTCGAGCCCCGCTTCTTTGGCCGCCTTCTCCGTATAGCCGAAGCTGGCCAGCTGAGGTTCGCAGTACACCGCGGAGGGGATGGCATGGGGATCGAGCCTGGCCGGCGTCTGATGCCCGGCCAGATGCTCCACGGTGATCTCCCCCTCCTTGGAGGCCACGTGTGCCAGCATCGGCGAGTTCACCACATCCCCGATGGCGTAGATGCCCGCCGCCGAGGTCTGGTAATAGTTACCGACCGGGATGAAGCCTCTCTCCAGCTTGATTCCCACCTTCTCCAGACCGATGCCGTCGGTGTTGGAAACCCTACCCACCACAAGGAGGATCTGATCCACCCCGAGCTCCTGCTTTCCCTCCTTGCCCTCCAGGCTCACCTTCACGGCTTTGCCGCTGTTCTTGTACCCGGTTGCCTTGGTGGAGGTGTAGATCTTGACGCCCCGCTTCTTGAATGAACGCACCAGGACCTGCACCGCCTCCTCATCCTCCAGGGGCAGCAGGTGGTCCAGCATCTCCACCAGGTGCACCTCCACCCCGAAGGCGTTCATTATGTGGGCGAACTCCACGCCGATCGCCCCGCCGCCCAGGACGCAGATCCGCTTGGGCAGCTTCTCCAGCATCAGCGCCCCGGTAGAGGAAAGCACGACTTTTTCATCAATATCGAATCCGGGAATCGACCGCGGCCGGGAGCCGGTGGCGATCAGCAGGTTCTCACCCGTTACCTTGCCGTGCCCCTTGACCTCGATCTCGTGGGCCGAGGCGATCACCCCTTCTCCCTCGATCAGGTCGATCTTGTTCTTTTTCAAGAGGTAGCCCACGCCCCGGGAAAGGGTATCCGCCGCCTTGCGGGAGTAGGCGAAGACCTTGCCGTAGTCCAGACCGGAGGCATCCACCTTCACACCGATCTCCTCCAGCTCTTTGCCGCAGCGCATCAGCTCGGCCTGATGGATCAGCGCCTTGGAGGGGATGCAGCCGATATTCAGGCAGACCCCGCCGGGCTTGTCTTTCTCGATAACCCCCGCTTTCAATCCAAGCTGGGTCGCCCGGATGGCGGCCACGTATCCTCCGGGGCCGGCTCCCAATACCAGCAGGTCGTAGTCGTAATTGGCCATACTTGTCTTCTCCTTATCAGTACAGATGATCGATCGGGTACTCGATCATGGCTCGCAAATCGGACAGGAATGCCGCCCCGACCGCCCCGTCGATCACCCGATGATCGCAGGAGAGGGTCAGCATCATCTGAGAGCGAACGCCGATCGATCCGTCATCCTCCACGAACGGAGCCTTGTGGATACGTCCTACGGCCAGAATCGCCGAACCCGGGGGATTGATGATGGCGGTAAACTCCAGAATCCCGGAGGTTCCCAGGCTGCTGATCGTGAACGTGGCGCCGTTGTACTCCTCCGGAGCCAGCTTGTTGCTGAGGGCCTTGTCGATCAGGACCTTCAGCTCCCTGTCGATCTGTACGATCCCTTTGGACCCGCAGTCCCGGACTACCGGTGTGATCAGCCCGTCTTCCTGAGCTACGGCCAGAGCGATGTCGATCTTCCCGAAATGCAGGATCGTGTCCCCCTGCCAGCTGGCGTTAACCGACGGATAGTTCTTCAGGGTCTGCGCGACGAACTTGATCAGAAAGGCGTTGGGGGACACCTTTCCCCCCGCCTCTTTGGGCAGGCGGGTGTTGAGTCGGGCTCGGGCGGCCATCATAGCCCCGGCATCCACGTCGATGCGCAGGTAGTAGTGAGGAGCCGAATACTTGGACTCCGACAGACGCTTGGCAATGATCTTGCGCTTTCCCGATACGGGAACCGGTTCGTCCTTGCCGCTCGCGGTGGGGCCGGCAGCAGCCGGCGTGTAGGCCGCGCCCGCCGCACCGGCAAGGGCCGGTCCTGCCACCCCCACGGCCGCGGCTGGCCCGTAGGAGGCTGCCCGGCGAAGGGCCTTCTCCATATCCCGCTTGACGATCCGCCCACCGGGACCGCTTCCGCGGACTGTTCGCAGATCGATACCCTGTTCGCTGGCCATCTTTCGGGCCAGGGGAGAAGCCTTGAGCCCGGCTGTTGGGGTCGGCGGGACTGTCGGCTGAGGCTTTGAGACGGGCGCCGGCGCCCCGGCCGGCTCGGCGCCTGCCGATGGTTTTGCCTCAGCTGCCGGCTTGGGCGCCGGCTCCGATTCGGGCTCTCGAGCCCGGGCGGCGGCCGCCTTCTTTTCGGCCGCTTCCACCAGGCCGCTTATGTCCTCTCCGGATTCACCCATTACGGCGATGGGATCCCCGACTTTGGCCTTTCCGCCGTCGGGGACCAGGATCTTGAGCAGGGTACCCTCATTGACCGACTCGTACTCCATCGTGGCTTTGTCGGTTTCCACCTCACAGATGATATCGCTCTGGGCTACCGAGTCGCCCACCTTTTTGTGCCAGCTGACGATCGTTCCCTCCTCCATGGTTGGAGAGAGGGCCAGCATCAATACCTGCTCAGCCATCTGCTTGCTCTCCTCTATCTGATTTCCTCATATCCCAACCTAAGCTGCTGCGGTCTTGCCATGTCGGGCCTCTTCATAGTACATACATCGCCCGCTTGGCCGCGTTCATGATCTTCTCCACCGAGGGCTGCACTGCCAGTTCCATCGCGTGGTTGTAGGGCATGGGCACGTCCTCCATGGTCACCAGCTCCACCGGGGCGTCCAGGCTGTCGAAACAGTTCTTCGATACCAGCCATCCCAGATACGAAGCGAAGCCGGCCATGGGCCAGTCGTTGTCGATTATGACGCAGCGGTTGGTTTTGCGTACCGACTCGAAGACTGCCTGCTCATCCAGCGGCCGCAGGGAGCGCAGGTCGAGCACCTCGGCGCTGTAGCCCTCCTTCTCCAGAGCCTGCGCCGCCTCCAGGACCATGTGCATCGGATTGGAGAAGCTGATCAGGGTCACCTCCTCGCCGGCGCGCTTGACATGCGCCTTCCCAAGGGCAACCAGATACTCCTGCTCCGGGACCTCCCCTTTAGAGGCGTACATCAGCTCCGTTTCCAGAAAGACCACCGGATTATCGTCCCGGATCGCCGATTTCAACATACCCTTGGCGTCGTAGGGCGTGGAGGGAGCGACCACCTTGATCCCGGGAATATGGGCGTAGAACGCCTGGAAGGACTGGGAGTGCTGGCTGGAGAGGTATTCCGCCGGGCCGTTCGGGCCGCGGAACACGATCGGCACCTTCAGCTGGCCGCCGGACATGTGCCGCATCTTCGCGGCGTTGTTCAGGACCTGGTCGAAAGCCTGAGCGGAGAAGTTCAGGGTCATCCACTCGACTATCGGCCGCAGGCCCACCAGGGCGGCGCCGATACCCGCGCCGGTGAAACCCTCTTCGGTGATCGGAGTGTCGATGACCCGCTCGGGCCCGTACTTGTCCAGCAGACCCTGGCTGACCTTGTAGGCGCCGTTGTACTGAGCCACCTCTTCACCCATGAGGATTACATTCTCATCCCGGGCCATCTCCTCGTCCATGGCATCTTTCAGGGCCTGGCGAAAGGCAATCACTGGCATATGCTGTTCCTCCCCTACACCGACACGTCTTCGTACAGCGTCTCTATCGCCGGCTGCGGGCTGTCTTCCGCAAATTGGACGGCATCTTTGCTGATCTGCTTGCATTCGGCGTCGATCTTGTCGAACTCCTCAGTGCTGATCTGCTTGGACTCGAGCAGCTTCGCCTTCAGTATCAGGATCGGATCCTGATTCTTGTACTCCTGCAGCTCCTCTTTGGTCCGGTAGGTGGCCGGATCGCTCATCGAGTGGCCCTTGTAGCGGTAGGTGACCGCCTCGATGAAACTCGGCTGATGATCCTTCCTGGCTCGCTCCACGGCTTGTTTGACCGCCCCGTGGACCTCCAACACATCCATACCGTCCATCTGGGATCCGGGAATATCGTAGGACACACCCATCTTCGAGAAATCGCTGACCGATGAAACCCGGCGGAAGTCCGTTCCCATGCCGTACTGGTTGTTCTCGCAGATGTAGACGATCGGCAGATTCCAGATCTTGGCCAGGTTGAGGCTCTCGTGAAAAGATCCCTGGTGGATCGCACCGTCACCGAAGAAGCACAGCACCACCCCGTCCTCCTTCCTGTACCTGATCTTCAGGGCCACGCCGGTCGCCACCGGGATGTGCGCTCCGACGATGCCGTTCCCCCCCAGCATGTGCTTTTCCGCATCGAACATGTGCATGGAACCGCCCTTGCCTCTGGAGCAGCCGGTGACCTTTCCGTACAGCTCGGCCATCACGGCGTTGGGCTCGATGCCGCAGGCCAGCGCGTGGCCGTGATCCCGGTAGGCGGTGAGTACGTAATCTTTCTTCAGATCCAGCGCCGCCACCGCTCCTACGGCCACCGCTTCCTGGCCGATGTAGAGGTGGCAGAACCCGCCGATCTTGCGCAGGCCGTACATCTGGGCGGACTTCTCCTCCACCCGGCGGATCAGCAGCATCTGCCGCAGCAGCCCGACGCGGAAGGTCTTTTCGTTCCCGCCGGGTGTCTTCGGCGACGCTTTTTTCGCGGCAGTCCCGTCTGAGCCTCCGCCGGATGGCCGTCCGGTCTTGGGTGGGGTGCCGCCCGCCTTCGACTTGCTCTTTCCCATGTCAGCTTCCCCTCCTCCAATCGCCTACGACCTCCTTGACCCCCTTCATGGGCTTGTAGTAGATCGCCTCGTCTATGATCGTCTCCAAAACCACCAGATCCCTCTCATCCCCCTTGAGCTTCCAGAAAGAACGCATGAAGGGTCCCAATGTCTCCAGGGCCTCCGAGAGGATCGAGGGATTGTCCACGATGTTGATCCGGCCGCGTATAGTGACGATGGTATCCAGAATCGGAGTCTGGAACATCCACTCCACCTCCGGATGCGCCTCCAACTGAACGACCTTCCCGAAGCGGGGGGAGGTGATCGCATAGACGGCTGCGCTCCGGCCGCGCAGAAGGGCGGGGGTCATCCAGCGGATATGGGGTTTGCCCTCCTGATCCGTCGTGGCCAGCACCGCCGTGTGGGCCTCGTTGAGAATCATCTCGAGGGTGTTGAGTATCTCCTGCTTGGTCATAGACTTCCCTCCTCCCCGCTTGTGTGGTTTCTTAGAAACGTCGCTGAAATGCTCGGCTAATAATTTACTATTATAGAATACTATCTGTACAGGCGAAAGGCAAAACCGAAGGGGGGCACATGATTTTCTTGCCAACTCGATCGTTTTGTTTTACGCTTCCCTGTAGGACACCAGCGAGAAGGAGTGCGATTATGAACCAGGAGGAACTGAAGTACACAGAGGAGCATCTCTGGGTGCACGTGGAAGGCTCCAATGCCAGATTCGGCATCACCGACCACGCGCAGAAGGATCTGGAGGAGATCGTGTATGTCGAGCTTCCGGAAAAGGGCAAAAAGGTTCAAAAGGGGGATATCGTCTGTACCATCGAATCGGTGAAATCAACGAACGATCTGTCCTGCCCGCTCAGCGGTGAGATCCATTCGATCAATACCCAGCTGCGGGACGAACCGGAGCTCATCAACGAGGACCCCCTGGGAGCGGGCTGGATCTTCACCCTTCATATAGACAATCCCGCAGAGGTCGATGCCATGTTGGACTCCGGGGCTTACGCCAAACTCATCGAGTCGTGATGCCGGCTGCCCTCACCCCCGAAGAAAAGCAGCGCTATCACCGGCAGATGCTCCTGCCCTCCTGGGGCGAGGATGCTCAAGGGAAGCTCAAAAAAAGCTCCGTGTTCATCGCCGGCGCCGGGGGATTGGGCAGCCCGGTCGCCCTCTACCTGGCCGCCGCCGGGGTGGGGTCCTTGCGGATCTGCGATCCTGGAGAGGTGGAACTTTCCAACCTCAACCGCCAGATCCTGCACGGGGAGGACCGAATCGGGGAGAACAAGGCCTTGTCCGCGGTCAAAACGCTGCAGGCGATCAATCCCGGGGTGAAGGTCATCCCCCTGGCCGAAACGATCACCAGAGACAATGTCGAATCCCTGATAGGGGAAGCCGGGCTGGTCATCGACTGTCTGGACAACTTCCAGACCCGATACATCCTTAATGATCACGCCGTGAAACGCGGCCTTCCCCTGATTCACGCCGGGGTGAACGGCTTTTGCGGTCAGATCACCTTCATCCATCCGCCGGGGACCGCCTGCCTGGCCTGCCTGGTGGCCGAAGCACCGCCGCCGGAAACCTCTCCCATCATCGGCGCAACCGCCGGCACAGTCGGCTGCCTCGAGGCCCTGGAAGCGCTTAAGTATCTGACCGGTACGGGGGAGCTGCTGGAGGGTCGGCTGCTGTTCTTCGACGGGGAGGCCATGCAGGTCCAGGAGGTCGGCTTCGACAAGGACCCGGAATGCCCGGTCTGCGGCCCCGCAGGCGCCCGCAAAGACAGTATTTGACTTTTCCGCTCATAATTATTTTCTTTGTAGAAGCATGACCGCCCGCTTCAGCCCCGCACTGTTGTTCATCTTCCCGTTCACCGCGGCTGTTGCCTAGGCCGCGGGCGGTTCCAAGGAGAAGGACCCGAACTTGAACAGTCTTCAGTATGAGCAAAGCCCCTATCTGCTGCAGCATGCCGGCAACCCGGTGGACTGGTATCCGTGGGGGGAGGAGGCCTTCCGAATTGCCAGGGAGCAGGACAAACCTATCTTCCTGTCCATCGGATACGCCACCTGCCACTGGTGCCACGTGATGGAGCACGAGTCCTTCGAGGACCCGCAGGTAGCCGACCTGATGAACCGGAGCTTCGTCAATATAAAAGTGGATCGGGAGGAGCGTCCGGATATCGACGGGCTGTACATGACGGTGGCGCAGCTGCTCACCGGCCGCGGGGGCTGGCCGCTCACCATCATCATGGGACCGGACCAGCGGCCATTCTTCGCCACGACCTACATCCCCAAGGACAGCCGCTACGGCCGCCCAGGCATGCTGGAGCTGATCCCCAAGATCGCGGAAGTCTGGAACAACCGTCGGGAGGAGGTCAACAGCTCCGGCGAATCGATCCTGCAGGCCCTGCAGAGCGCATCCGGATCCCGGACCGATGGTCCCCAATTGGATGGGTCCGTTCTTCGCCGAGCCTATCAGGAACTTTCGCAGCAGTTCGACGAAGAAAACGGAGGGTTCGGTTCCGCCCCCAAGTTCCCCAGCCCCCATAATTTCTTATTCCTCCTGCGCTACTGGCTGCGCAGCGGAGAACAGAAGGCCCTCCAAATGGTGGAAAAGACCCTGACCGGGATGCGCCGCGGCGGGCTCTTCGATCATGTAGGCTATGGTTTTCACCGCTACTCCACCGATGCCCGCTGGAGGGTGCCCCATTTCGAGAAGATGCTCTACGACCAGGCCATGCTGAGCCTGGCCTACACCGAAACCTACCAGGCCACGGGAAAGGAGTTCTACGCCGATGTGGCAAGAGAAATCCTGACCTACGTGCTGCGGGACATGCGCTGCCCTGAGGGAGGATTCGCCTCGGCGGAAGATGCGGACAGCGAGGGGCAGGAGGGCAGGTTCTACACCTGGAGCCACCAGGAGCTGGCCTCGCTTGTCAGTGCCGAGGAGCTCTCCGAGCTGGAAAACCTGTACGGCCTGAAGGCGGAAGGAAACTACCGGGAAGAGGCGACCGGCGAACAGAGCGGAAAGAACATCCTGTTCATGCGCCCCGATGGGCCTGGAGAGTTGAGCCTGTCCGACGGGTTGCGGTCCAAGCTGCTGCGGCAGCGCTCCGAGAGGGTTCGGCCCCTCAAGGACGACAAGATCCTCACCAGCTGGAACGGTCTGATGATCGCCGCCCTGGCCCGGGCGGGTGCGGTTTTCCGGAAACCCACGTACCTCGAGGCGGCCGAACGAGCCGCGGGATTCATCTGGGACCGGCTCCGCACCCCGGAGGGACGACTCCTGCACCGCTTCCGCGGGGAGCAGGCGGGCATCCCCGCTTATGCGGAGGACTACGCCTACCTGATCTGGGGGATGATCGAGCTGTACGAGGCCACCTTCGACAGCACCTGCCTGCGCCGGGCCGCAGAGCTGATGGAGAGGTTCATCGAGGATTTCTGGGACGACGATGGTGGCGGGGGATTCTTCCTCACCGCCGACGGAGGCGAGCAGCTGCTGGTGCGCCAGCGCAACGACACCGACGGAGCTGCGCCCTCGGCCGGATCCGTGGCCCTGCTCGATCTGATCAAGTTGGGCCGCAGCCTGCAAAACCCGCAATACGAAGAAAGAGCCCAGGCCCTGATCCGCAGCACGTCGAGCTTCGTGGACAGCAGCCCGCTGGCCTTCACCTTTCTGCTGAGCGCCCTGGATTTCCAGATCGGCCCATCCTTCGAGGTTGTCCTGGCCGGGGATCCTTCCGCCTCCGACACCCGCGATATGGCTCAGGCCCTGCGCCGGGCATTCGTGCCGAACAAGGTGGTGCTGTTTCGGCCGGCCGGAGTGCAGCAGCCGGAGATCGCGGAACTGGCCCCCTTCACCCTCTATCAGACGAGCGTCGACGGCAGGGCCACGGCTTATGTGTGCCGGGACTACGCCTGCCAGCTTCCGGTGACGGACAGCGAAGAGATGCTTCGGCTGCTCGAAGGCGGGCGAGCGGATAAATCGAGATAACGAAAAAGGAGTATCAGGCCAAAGGCGTGATCGTGGTGGCAATCAGCTCCAACGACGTGGAGGCCTATCCCGATGACAGCCCCGAGCAGATGGCCCGGGATGCCGAGACCTTCAGCTATACCTTCCCCTACCTATACGACCAGACCCAGGATGTCGCTCGGGCCTACCGGGCGGCCTGCACCCCGGATTTTTTCCTCTTCGACGCCGAGCGCCGGCTGGTCTACCGGGGCCAGATGGATTCCAGCCGGCCGGGCAACGACAAAGCCCCAACCGGTGAAGACCTGCGGGCGGCGTTGGACGCGGCGTTGGCCGGCGGCGCGGTCAGCCCGCAGCAGAAGCCGAGCATGGGCTGCAGCATCAAGTGGAAGCCGGGCAATGAGCCGGACTACTTCAAGGCGGGGTAAGGGAAAGCAGCAGAGATCTATCCCCGCACCGCCTTCAGAGCCGGATCGTAATCCGGTTCGTCGCCATTTTCCGGTACCTGCTGCGTATAGAGCACCTTGTCGTTCTCGTCCAGGACCACGATGGATCTGGCCAGTAGACCGGCCAGCGGGCCATCCACGAACTCGACCCCGTAGTCCCGGCCGAAGCTGCGGTTGCGCAGCTGAGACAGGGTGATCACCTTGGAGAGGTTTTCGCTCTGACAGAAACGGGATTGGGCGAAAGGCAGATCGCAGCTGACCGTGAGAACCACCGTGTTGCTCAGCCCCGCTGCCGCGGCTTCGAATTTCTTCGCCGATGCGGCGCAGGTTCCGGTGTCCAGGCTGGTCACGATGTTTAGGATCTTCCTCTTTCCCTGAAAATCCTTCAACGACACGTCGCTTAAATCATTCTTTGTGAGCATAAAATCCGGGGCCTTGCTGCCAACTGCCGGTAGGTTCCCCGAGGTGTTTGCCGGCTTCCCGCCTACTGTAATCTTTGCCATTTTGAGTCTCCTTATTGAAAAATTACTGAATGCTGACAATCACAGTCAAGAAAAAAACGGTTCGGCGCCGATTGCGGAAGTCCGCGACGTTCACGTAGGAATTTTGGGTCGCCGAGGGATGAAGAAAAAAGGGAGCGGGCGGTTCGAAGGCCGCTGCCTTTGCTTGACTTTCAGCGCCCACCCGGTACAATATTTTCAAATACTATTTTGATTTTGATTTGGAGGTTATGATGGGTAGTGATAAGCTGAGGATAAACGGCAAACGGCTGCAGTCGACCCTGGAGGAGATGGCCAAGATCGGCGGCACTCCCGGCGGGGGGGTGACCCGGCTGGCCCTGTCCGACGAGGACAGGCGAGCTCGAGATCTGTTCGTGAAATGGCTGAAAGAGCTCGATCTGGAGATCACCATCGACGAGATGGGGAACATCTTCGGCCGGCGCCCGGGGAAGAACAACGATCTGCCTCCGGTTGTAACCGGGTCGCACATAGACAGCCAGCCCAAGGGCGGGCGCTTCGACGGCATCCTGGGTGTGATGGGCGCCCTGGAAGTGATGCGGACCCTCCATGAGAACAAGATCGAAACCGAACATCCGGTGGTCATCGTGGACTGGACCAACGAAGAGGGTTCCCGTTTCGCCCCGGCCATGGTTTCCTCGGGAGTATGGGCAGAGGCTCTGGAGCGGGACTGGGCTTATGCCCGGACCGATATCAACGGCAAGAAGCAGGGGGAGGAGCTGGAGCGCATCGGCTATAAAGGCTCACTGCCCGCCGAAAAATGGCCCGTCCACGCCTACTTCGAGTATCACATCGAGCAGGGACCGATCCTGGAAAGTGAGAAGAAGACGATCGGCGCGCCCAAGGGTATCCTCTGCCTGCACTGGTACGATATCTATCTGGAGGGTGAGGCCAATCAGGTTGGACCCACCCCGATGGAGGGCCGCCACGACGCTCTCTGCGCCGCCGCGGAGATGATCCTCAAGGTCAACGAACTGCCCGACCGCATGGGGGGCAACATGGTGGCCACCGTGGGAGAGATCCAAAACTATCCGAACTCCCGCAACATCATCCCCGACAAGGTGCACTTCACGGTGGATATCCGCTCATGGGACGACGAGCACGCCTTGAAGGCCTGGGAGCTGGTAAAGAAGGACTTCCAGGATATCGCGGCAAGGCGGGGCTGTCCTATCCGCATCGAAGAGACCTGGCGGGTAGAGCATGCACCTTTCGACCAGAAGCTGGTCCAGATGGTCATGGACAGCGCCGAGGAGTTGGGCTACTCGTACCTGCACATGGTCAGCGGAGCCGGACACGACGCCAGCTACATGAACCAGATATGTCCCACGGCGATGATCTTCGTCCCGTCGATAGGCGGCCGCAGCCACGTGGAGGTGGAAAAAACTACCTGGGAAGATTGTGAGGCCGGCGGCAATGTGCTGCTGCACTGTGTCCTGAAGGCAGCCGGAGCGAGTTAGGCGGACCCGGGGTGCAGAGGGGGACCACGGATGCAGTTGGGCCTCCGGCGCCGGCGGCGAGGTCTACTCGCCGGCGCGGATGATCTCCTCCCAATCATAGACGGCCCGGGTCTTCTGGCCCGGCCCTACGATCAGGAATTCCTCCTCGTCCCAGGAACCCTCCACCAGTTTGCAGATCAGTCGGATGTCTCCTTCGACGCGGATGAACTCGCGGCCCTCCTTCTCGGCGTTTTCGCGGCAGAGGGAGGCATATTCCTCCAGGGAGGTTTCAGGGACATCGATGTAGATGACCTTGTCGTCCGTATGGGCATCCCTGGACAGGGCCAGCGTCTCCATGATGTACCCGGCGTTCTCCTCGCCATACTGGATCACGAAATCCTCGTAACTCCTGTCCAGACCGAGCAGCCGGCCGGTATCTCCGTCGTGGAGGTAGGCCTCCCCCCTTTCCATATAGCCGGCCGAGCTGAAGGGCCGGCTCGGGTTGTCGGAGAACAGCTCCTTGAAACGCCGCCGGGAGCCCAGATAGATCGTGCAGCAGTCATGGGCCCTGGGAAGCACGAGCG
>Ga0315553_10003580_pt1 | contig 12024 bp, 12 predicted proteins | sample SalMarSW160140MG_FD_203099 | JGI IMG/M metagenome (GOLD analysis project Ga0315553, IMG submission 203099) | Salt marsh sediment microbial communities from the Plum Island Ecosystem LTER, Massachusetts, United States - Salt Marsh Sediment SW1601-40 ... | reverse complement strand
CCGGCTTCGCTGCCATCGCCATCATGAAGTGCCAGAGGAGGTCGACCTCCACATGCACGTCGTGGAACGTCTCGACCGGTTTCAGCCGGATGAGCACCTCAGCGGGGTCGTCGGTCGTCGGCTCGGCGCCGGTCGCCGGGCAAAGCGGCAGGTAGGTCGCCGCCCAGTAGCCGAGGGCGGTGCCGACCTCCGCCTTGTCGTTTCGCAGGGCGCCGTAGGCGAGCCGCATGAGGCCGTGGAGCGCGCTCGCCGCGATTCCAGGCACCAGCGTCGGCAGATAGGCCGCGCAGGACTTCTCAATCCCGAGTCGCGCCACTTCTTGCGTGAAGAAGGCGCGATAGTCGCCCTCGCGGTTCCTGTCACCGAGCGCCTCCGCCCAGCGCGCGCGCTCGATCGGCCGGAGCGCCGGGGGCACCGGCACGAGCCCGTGGACGTCGCGATAGACTGCGAACCAATCTTGCAGGCGCGCGTCGGTAGCGCCGAGCCTGTTGAGCGCGACGAGCATCATCGGCATGTGGTTCGCCATGAAGGGCGGGAATTCGGCGCTGAACTCGCGCGCCTCGATCAGCAATCGCTCGAGATCACGCTTTTCGGCCGCGCGGCGCGCACTCGACAGGGACACGAGAGCCATGGCGTTCCTCCTGTCTTTTTCGCGATGACAGGTCGTTCGACATCGTTAGCGCAATTTCGCCTGCCGAGACAGACGGCCGTCCGCCGCATCACCCGGCTATCGGCGGTTGCGTCGTCGAGGACGCGCAGCGCCTCCTGCACAAGGTGGGATCATAAGTTGCGCAGTATTTCAGCAAAAGACTTCTTGCGAATCGGATTCTCGCTCGCGCCGAATACTGCCGCGCTGCCGCCGATAGACATGCGCGCTGGCGTCGGCCTATGTTGAACACCTTGCCCGCTGCCGGGGTGTGTCGCTTCGGGCCGGCGGCGAAGACAGGAGGTTCACATGGGATGGCGAATGAACGTTGCGGCCGCAGCCGCGGTCGCCGCTTCTCTGTTTCTCGCGCCTTTCGCTTTGGCGCAGGACAAGCCGTATGAGGGCGTCACGCTGACGATCGCCTCGCAGAACGACCAGTTCGCGTCGGTGATGGCGGACCTTGCACCGCAGTTCACCGAAAAGACCGGCGCGACTGTGAAGGTCGACATCCTGAGCTATCCGGAGCTCCTGACCAAGGTGACGTCGGACTATATCGGCGACACCAAGGGCTATGACATCGCGACGATGGATATCGTCTGGGCCGGCCAGTTCGCGGAAACTGGCTGGACGGTGGAATTGTCCGATCTCATCAAGCGCGACGCGGCCGAGATCAACGTCGACGACATCTACCCGATCCTGATGAACGCGCTCGGCAATTACGGCGGCAAGCAGGTGGCGTTCCCCTTCGCCGGCTACGCCAACGTGCTCGCCTACCGCACCGACCTTTATGAGGCGGCCGGCCTTCAGCCGCCCGACACGATGGAGGAGCTTGTCGCCGACGCGAAGAAGCTCACCAACCCGACGGTGCCGGTTTACGGCTTTGTCGCTAACGGCCAGAAGGGCCCTGCCGTGGCGCAGGACTGGATGCAGTACAACGCCCAGATGGGCGGCTCGATCGTCGACGCCGACGGCAAGCCGGTGCTGAACTCCGACGCCAATGTGAAGAGCCTCGAAGTCTACAAGGAGCTCTTCGACGATGCCGCCCCTCCGGGCGCCGCCGACTACGATTGGGGCGGGCGCGAGGAAAGCTTCCGGCAGGGACTCGCCGCCAACATGCAGACCTGGTCCGTCGGCGCGGCCGGCTATGGCGACCCGTCGCAGTCGAAGGTCGTGGGCAAATTCGGCATCAAGGTAGCGCCTCCGGGCGAGGGCTTGCCGAAGAAATACGGCGTCGGCGGCTGGGGCCTCGCCATCAACGCCGACATCGATGCGAAGCAGCAGGAAGCCGCCTGGGCCTTCATCAAGTGGATCACCAGCCCGGAGATCCACAAGGCGATGAACATGAACGGCGCGAGCAGCTATCTCAGGATCAGCGAGACGCATGACGCCGATCTTCTCGCCAAGTTCCCGTTCCTGCCGGTCATCGACGAGACCTTCATGCACGGCGACGGCGACTACCGCCCGCGCATCCCGCAATACCCGCAGATCCAGGACATCCTGGGGACGGCGGTGAACGCGGTTCTGGTCGGCGATGTTGAGCCCAAGAAGGCGCTCGACGACGCGCAGGCGGAAGCCGAAAAGCTGTTCTGACGCGTCGAGCCGGAATGGCGCTCGCGCAAGGAAATACGATCGAGAGCGGCCGGGCCCCGAGCCCGGCCGCCGCCGTTCGGCGCAGGCTCTCCTTCGCCCGTCGGCGCCAGCTTTTTCTGCTGCTCTTCGGCGCGCCGGCGGTGCTCTACGTGCTCGTCGTCGCCATTTGGCCGCTCGCCCAGGGCGTCGCCTACAGCTTCTACGACTATAGCCTGCTGCGCCCGGCGGCACGAAGCTTCGTCGGGTTCGAGAATTACCGCGAGCTCTTCGCCAACGACGCTGCGCGGAACTCGATCGTCACGACCTTCGTCTTCACGCTTTCCGCGGTGACGCTCGAATTCCTGCTGGGGCTCGGAATTGCGCTTCTCTTATGGCGCGAGGGTGCGTTTCAGCGCGTTTGCCTAGCGCTTCTCCTCATTCCGGTCACGGTGACGCCGATCGTTGTCGGCCTCGTCTTCCGCGCGCTGCTTGCGCCCGATTACGGCATGCTCGGCTACTACTTGGCGCACTGGGGGATTTCGCCGACGCGCGGCTTCTTCGGCGACCCCTCGACCGCGCTCGGCACGCTTGTCGTCGTCGACGCCTGGCAGTGGACGCCGTTCATGGCGCTGATCCTGCTCGCCGGGTTGAAGTCGCTGCCGACCGACGTGCTCGAAGCGGCGGAGGCCGACGGCGCCACGCCGGCGCAGCGCTTTCGCATCATCGTCTTCCCCATGCTGTTGCCGGCGGTCTTCCTGGCGTTGGTCTTGCGCACGATGGACGCTTTCCGCGTCTTCGACATCGTCTTCTCCACGACCAACGGCGGGCCGGCCGACGCCACCGACGTGCTGATGATCTACGCGGTGAAGCAGGGCCTGCAGTTCTTCAACATCGGCTTCGCCTCGGCGATCGCCAACATGATGATCGTCTGCATCGCGGTCTTCTCGGTGGCCTTCGTGCTTCTCGTCCGGCGCGCCGACCGCCGTGCCAACGAGCCTGCGCAATGAGCCGCCCGCAATGAGCAAAAGACCACCAACCCGCGTCGTCGCCGCGGAGCGTGTCGCGCTCGCCGCGATCGTTGGCGTCTTCCTCGTGCCGGTCGCCTGGCTCGTCACCACCGCCTACAAGCCGACGCGCGACATCTTCTCGTATCCGCCGACTTTCGCGTTCGAGCCGACGCTCGACCATTTCCGCGGCGTCTTTCGCTATTTCGATCTTGTCAGCTTGGTGCAGTCGAGCCTCATCATCTCGCTCGGCTCGGTGGCGCTCTCGCTCCTGATCGGCGTGCCGGCCGGATATGCCCTGGCAAGGTCAAAGAGCCGCCGCGCCGTGTGGGTCGCTTATTTCTTCCTGGCTGTGCGCATGGTGCCGCCCGTCGCCCCCTTGATCCCGTTCTATCTGATGATGCGTGACATCGGCCTGCTCGGCACGTGGTGGGCGGTGATCCTCATCAACACGACGCTGAACGCCGCCTTCGTCGTGTGGATGATGTTCTCCTATTTCCGCTCGCTGCCGAAGGAGCTGGAGGAGGCGGCGCTGACCGACGGCTGCACGCTCTTCGGCAGCTTCTTTCGCGTGGCGCTCCCGCTCGTCGTTCCCGGCATCGTCGCGAGCGCGCTTCTTTGCGTGATGTTCGCGTGGAACGACTTCCTCTACGGCAGCTTCCTGACGAGCGCGGAAACGAAGCCGATCTCCGTTGCGCTCCTCGTCGCCTACGGCACCAAGGACATCAGCTGGGGCACGCTCGGCGCGCTGGCGCACTTCTCCACGATCCCGATCGTCGCCATCGCGCTGCTTTTGAACCGGTATTTCGTGCAAGGGCTGACGAAAGGCGTTTCCTAGTCCGCAGATTGCGACCTGCTGTCTGGCCCATCAAGGAAGCGCAGGGCTGTCGAGGTGAATGGAACCGCGGAATCGTAAATAGGAACGTGGTCGCCGCCAGGAACAATCCATAACGCGGCGTCCGGGATGGAACGGTAGATGCTGAGAGGAATCTCAACGGGGAAGAAGCGGTCGCGATCACCGTGCACAACGAGCGTACACGCTGTAATGGTCGATAAGTCCCGGGCGGTGAAATTCATATCGTCGTAGTTTTCGTGGAATGCGTTGAACTGGGTAATGAGTTGATGAATCTGTTCGTCGCCACGTTTTGCGCACTCCCGGTACATCTCTTGTACTTGTGGGGGCATGGTGCGAAACGACGCTACGCGCATTATGGCTCTTGCCTGATCCGGAAAATGGGTAGTTGCACTAATCAATACCATTGAGACCACGCGTTTGGGTTGGCTCGTTGCCATATGAAGCAGTGTCATCCCGCCGGAACTCATGCCCATAGCCGAGAAGGGACCAACCCCCAGCTTCTCAAGCAACAGGAACACGTCACTGGCCGCTTCCCGATGCGTGAACGTGTTCTTCGGATTGGTGGAGTGACCGTGGCCACGCAGGTCCACGACGATCAGTCGACGGCGCTCTGCGAGCTTGGCGGTAAATGGATGCCAGTTCTGTGCACAACCGCCAAACCCATGCAGGAGCACCAGGGGCTCCCCGACGCCGTACTCCTCGTAGTACATCTCGATGTCGTTGATTTGAACGGTACGCCCGCGAGTGGTTGGCTGTTTGGGTGCGTATGTCGTCATGGGTATGCCCCCTGGAATGCGCGGCGAGGGAAGCGGGGGCCCGACAACATATCCCCCACATTCTCCTCCCTCGTTCTCGGAGCGCCGGAATCACGACTTGGCCTGCTGCCTCGATCGGCTGATTGCGGTTTGACCTTAAACCCCGATCGCCGCGCCGGTCGCTGGGTCGAACAGGTGCAGGCGCTCCGCGTCGATCTCTATCGCGACCCGGTCGCCTGTCTTCAGCGGCGTGCGCCCGTCGACAATCGCCCTCAGTCGCGCGCGGCTCCGCTGCCGGGCGATCGTCTCCTCTTCTTCTTCCGCAATCTGATCGGCCCTCAGATGCGGCGGCGGCGCCTCGACGTCGAGATGAAGGAGCAGCGTTGCGCCGAGATCTTCCGCGAGCACGACGCTTCCCGGAAGGCCGGCCGCGCCATCGGCGACGCAGCTCAGTGCCTCGGGCCGGAAGCCGGCGACCAGCGTTTTGTCCTTGTAGCGCGTGAACCCGGGTTTCGCTTCGAGAACGGACGGCGGGAGCCGAAGCAGATGTGCGCCCAGGAACAGGGCAACGCCGGCGTGGTCGCTCACGAGCCGCGCCTCGAGGAAGTTCATCGCCGGCGAGCCGATGAAGCTCGCCACGAAGAGGTTGGCAGGGCTGTGATAGAGCGCGCGCGGGGGGCCGAGCTGCTGCAGCTCGCCGTGGTTCATGACGGCGACGCGGTCGCCCATCGTCATCGCCTCGACCTGATCGTGCGTGACGTAGATCGTGGTGACGCCGGAGAGCTTCTGGATGCGCGCGATTTCCGTCCGCGTCTGCACCCGAAGCCGGGCGTCGAGGTTGGAGAGCGGCTCGTCCATGAGGAAGGCGGCGGGCTCGCGCACGATGGCGCGTCCCATCGCGACGCGCTGGCGCTGGCCGCCGGAAAGCTGCGGCGGCTTGCGGTGAAGCAGCGCGTCGAGCTCCAGGATATCCGCCGCCTCCTGGACCTTGGCGGCGATCTCCGCCTTCGCCATGCCGCGGACGCGCAGCCCAAAGCCGATATTCTCCGCCACGGTCAGGTGCGGATAGAGCGCGTAGCTCTGGAACACCATGGCGATGTTGCGCTCGCGCGGGGAGAGGTCGTTCGCCACCTCGCCGCCGATCAGGATGCGTCCCTGCGAGATGTCTTCGAGCCCCGCCACCATGCGCAGCGCCGTCGACTTGCCGCAGCCGGACGGTCCGACGAGCACCAGGAACTCGCTTTCGCCAATCGCCAGATCGAGCCCGCGAACGGCGACGTGACCCCCCGGATAGCGCTTGGTCACGCCCTCAAAGATGATTTCTGACATGGCGGCGACCAAATCCCGGCGCTTGAGAAAGATCAAGGCGAGCTTGACGGTGCCCGCGGAGATTTGCCTGGAGAATTTCCCCTAGAGTCTGGGGTGCCTTGTGATTCGGGCCCGGAAATGCCGCATTTTGTCCTGCTCGCCGTCCTCCTTCTCGCCGCGTCCGGCGCAGGCGCAGCGACCGCCGACGACCTGGATCGCGGGCGCGCCATCCTCGAGGAGAATTGCAGCCGCTGCCATGCGACGGGCAAGGAGGGCAATAGCCCGCTGCCCGCCGCCCCAGCTTTCCGCCAGCTCGGCGAGAACTATCCGGTCGCCGATTTGGCGGAGGCGCTCGCCGAGGGCATCGTGACGGGTCATCCGGCCATGCCGGAATTCACCTTCGAGCCGGACGAGATCGACGCGATCATTGCCTATCTGCAGTCGCTCCAGCCGAAATGATCGCCGCCGGCGGGAGGTCTACTAGATGTTGAGGGATCTGAGCGCCGGCACCGTGGTGATATCGATCACGGTGTTTACGCAGATATTCGGTCTGGTCGTGCTCAGCCGCGCCATGCCGCACTTCGTCCGCTTCGGCCGCCTGCACCGGCACGGATTCGGCAAGACGGTCGCCATGGTGGCGACGGTGTTCGGCCTCTTCCTGATTCACACGGTGGAGATCTGGACGTGGGCCGGCGCCTACCTCGTTCTCAGAACGCTGCCGAACTTCACCGACGCGCTCTACTTCTCCGCCGTCACCTTCTCCACGCTCGGCTACGGCGACATCATCCTCGCGCCAGAGTGGCGCCTTTTCGGCGCGCTCGAGGGCGTGAGCGGCCTGCTTCTGATCGGCTGGTCGACGGCCTATCTCGTTTCCGCTTCCACGCGTTACGGCCCGTTCCGCATCGGCGAGCACTTCTGAGGACATTGGTGTCGCCGGTGGCGCTCAGCGCGCAATCGTGGCGTCGATGGCGTTGAGCAGCGTGTTTCCGAAGAGCGGCTTCTCCACGACCGGCATGTGCGCTGCGGCCGCCCGCCGGCGCACCTCCCTGGAGGCGCTCCCCGTGATCAGGATGGCCGGGAGCCGGACCGATCTGTTGCGCAACGCCGCGACGAGATCGAGCCCGTTCATGCCGGTGAGGTCGAAGTCCACGACGAGGCAACCTGAGTCGGGCAAGTGCTTCTCGGCAAGCACCTCCGCCGCGCTGCGAAACGCTGCGACGGAATAGCCCTCCAACTCCAGCGCAAACTTGAGCGCGCCAAGGACGGCGGCGTCGTTGTCGACGACCACCACGGTCGGTTTTGCACCATCGGGACGGGCGGCCGGCATCTGCGCCTCGGCGGAGTCCTCCATCGGCGCAATTTCGCGCCGATGCGCAAAGCCGCCTTGATGTAGCGCAACGCCGGGATCGCCCGGAGAACCTCAGTTTCCGAGCCCTTCGGCAAGCAGCGCCATGCGCACAATGTCCGATAGGCTCGCCGCCTGCATCTTGGTCATCAAATTCGCGCGATAGACCTCGACGGTGCGCGGGCTGATGCCGAGATCGTGGGCGATGGCCTTGTTCGGGGAGCCGCTGACCAGCCCCTCCAGAACCTGGCGCTCACGCGCCGAAAGCGACATCAGCCGCTCCACCGCCGCCGCGCGCTCCGCGTCGACTTCCTCCGAGGTGGCGCGCTGCTCGAGCGCTGCGCGAACGGCGGCGACCATCGCCTCGTCGGCAAAGGGCTTTTCGAAAAAATCTATTGCGCCGAGCTTCATCGCCTCCACGGCGAGAGCAATGTCGCCGTGCCCGGTGATCACGATCACCGGGATGCGGCTGTCGGACTCCTTCAGGCGCCGCAGCAAATCGGTGCCCGTCATCCCCGGCATGCGCACGTCGGTAACGATGCAGCCCGGCGCCTCGTCGGCCGGCGCGGCGAGAAACTCGGCGGCGGAGCCGTAAGCGCGCGTAGGAATGCCTGCAGACTCAAGCAGGAACCCTAGAGAATCCCTTACCGCATCGTCGTCCTCGATGACGCAGACGTGGGCCTCATTCGGCATCTTGGTCGCTCTCCCCCGCCGCGCGGAGCGTCAGCCGGAACACGCAGCCGCCTCCCGGATTGGACTCCGCTCGGAGCGTGCCGCCTTGCGCCTCCATGATCGTGCGCGATATCGATAGTCCCACGCCCATACCGTGCCTCTTGGTGGTGACGAAGGGCTGAAAGAGCTTAGCCGCAACCTCCGGTGCGATGCCTGGCCCGGTATCGGTCACGCTCGCCTCCACCATGCCGTCGCCGGCCGGGGTCGAGCGCACCGTGAGCTCGCGGCGAGGCGAGCCTGCTTCCGCCATCGCCTCGATGGCGTTGCGCATCAGGTTCAGGATGACCTGTTGCACCTGGATCTTGTCGGCGAACACGCGGTCGGCATCCGGATCGAGTTCGAAGCGGACGCGCACGTCATGCTGCTTGGCGCCGACCAGCGCCAGGGCGCTCGCTTCTTCGACCAGCTTGGTCAGGCTCTCCGTCTTCATCTCCGTGTCGCCGCGCGCCACGAAATCGCGCAGGCGACGGATGATCTCGCCGGCGCGAAGCGCCTGGTCGGTCGCCTTGTCGAGCGCTTCCCGCGCCCGGGCGCTTTCCGTGTTGGTGTGGCTCGCGATCAGCCGGCTTGAGCCCTTGAGGTAGTTGGCGATTGCCGAAAGCGGCTGGTTCAGCTCGTGGGCGAGCGCCGAGGCCATCTCGCCCATCGCCGTCAGTCGCGAGATATGGACCAGCTCCGATTGCAGCTCTTGCAGGCGGGCCTCCGTCTGCTGCCGCTCCGAGATGTCGCGGATGAAGCCGGTGAAGAAGCGTCTCTCTCCGGAGCGCATCTCGCCCACTGCGAGCTCCATCGGGAAGGTGGAGCCGTCTTGACGCTCGCCGACCACGACGCGGCCGATGCCGATGATCCGGCGCTCGCCGGTCGTCAGATAGCGTTGCACGTAGCCGTCGTGGCTTTCGCGATAGGGCGAGGGCATCAGCATCTTCACGTTCTTGCCGAGCGCTTCCGCAGCCGAATAGCCGAAGAGCCGCTCCGCCGCGCTCGAGAAGGACTGCATGATGCCGGCCTCGTCGATCACGATCATCGCTTCGGGAACGGTATCCAGGATCGAGCTTAGATGCGCCTCGCGGGTGCCGGCGACCGCGGTGGCGCGCGCTGCGTCGCTGCGCACGCGCTGCAGCCATCCGCCGCAGGTCGTGATCGCCGCTCCGATCGCCGCGAAGGCGACGATATCCACGACGTTCGATTCCAGGCCGAGTTGGTGCTGGAGAAGGGGGGCTCCGACGGTTCCGAGCGCGGTTGCGAAGGCGCTCGGCCCGATGCCGCCGGAGGCGCTTGAAAAGAGCACCGCTGCAATCAGGAATAAGAGAAGCGTGTCGTCGCTCACGACCGGGCGGAGCAGAAGATCGGCGCCCGTTGCGACGATCACGGCGAGCGCGGCAAGGGCGTATCCGAGGGAGGCGCTGCGGGCGGACCGGGCGGCGTGCGGCTTTGGCGGCCAGACTCCGCTGTCAGCGAGCGTCGATTTGGCAATGGTCTCTTTGTCGGTTGCGGCCACTGGTTTCCGTTCGCTGTCGAAAGGTGCGGCAGACAGACCTACGGGATATTACGTAGGGTAAATACCCGAATTTTCCCTAGCACATACCCGGTCTACCCATGCAGCACCCCAAACGGAGGATTTGTCATGCTGCACTGGCGAGGCGAAAGAGCAGATGGGAAGATCGTTCCGTTTCCGGCCGCGGCCGGCACAGGGGGGCGTGGAGCGGTCTGCGACCTGCTCGAAAGCATCGGAAGCTGCATGAACTTCGGCCGCAACGCCGAGATTTTCGGTGAGGACGAGCCGGCGGACTACTTCTACAAGGTGGTGAGTGGAGCGGTTCGCATCAGCAAATTGCTGAGCGATGGCCGCCGCCAGATCGGGGCCTTCTACCTGCCAGGCGAGATGTTCGGGCTGGAAACCGATGATGTGCATGCCTTCTCCGCGGAAGCGATCTGCGACTCCCAAATCCTCGTCGTGAAGCGCAGCACGTTCCTCGTTGAGGCAAAGCGCGACTGCGCGATCGTCACCGAGATCTGGACGCAGACGATGACGCACCTGCAGCGGGCGCAAAATCACATGCTGCTGCTCGGACGCAAGAATGCGCAGGAACGCATCGCCGCCTTCCTCTTGGAGATGGCCGCGCGCTTGTCGCATACCGGCGAGGTGGAGCTGCCGATGTCGCGCCAGGATATCGCCGACTATCTGGGCCTGACTATCGAGACGGTCTCGCGCACCCTGACGCAGCTTGAGCGTGACGGGCTGATTGCGATCCCCGCGTCCCGACGCATCGTGTTCCGTGATCGCGCGGCGCTTGACCTGATGAACGACAGCCTCGCCGCCTGAGCGACACCCGAAGTCAGCTAGCGGAGAAGCAGATGACCGGAGTGCGGACGGTTTTTGCCGTTATTCCCGCGGCGGGCGCGGCTGAAAGCGCGGTCGCCGCCTTTCAGGCGCTTCCGCTTGCCGATCAGGCGCGGCTTGTCGGCCTTCACGTCGCGCCGCTCGCGATCACCTACGGCCTCGCCACCGACATGGCGCTTGCCTCCTTCATAGAGGCGCAGATGGCCGCCGCCGACGACGAGCGCAAGGCGGCCGAGGCGGCTTTCATCGAAGCCGCCAAGAAGGCCGGCATCGCCTTCGAATGGCGCGCCGAAAGGGCTCCCGACGCGATCGTCTCGCCGCATGCCGGCTCCATGGCGCGCGCCGCCGATGTCATTCTCTGCCCGCAGCTGCCGAACGAGGCGTCGATCGGACGCCACCAGCTCGAGGAGGTGGTGTTCACCTCCGGGCGTCCGGTGATCGGCCTGCCATTCGGCTGGTCGGTGCGCAAGCTCGGCAATCGCGTCGTCGTCGCCTGGGACGGGGGACGCGAGGCGACGCGCGCCGTCTTCGACGCGCTGCCGATCCTCGTCGGCGCGGAGGCCGTCCGCGTCGTGTCCGTCCAGGGCATCCACGAGGAGCCCGTGCGCCAGTTCACGCCCGGAGACGACATCACCGCGACGCTGTCGCGTCACGGCGTTCGCGCCGAGACGACGGTGGTTCGCGCTACGCGCGGAAACATCAAGGAGGAGCTCAAGGCGCAGGCCCTCGATTTCGCCGCCGATCTGACGGTGATGGGATGCTATGGGCATTCGCGCATCCGCGAGCGCATCCTTGGCGGTGTCTCCCGCAGCATGCTACGGGAAATCCCGTTTCCGCTTCTGCTCAGCAACTGAACGGGATTGCTTGAATGGTGCTCGACGGCTCGGCCGAGAGGCCCGGCCCCGCCGAGCGTTCGTCGCAGGAGGTGGCTCCCGGCGGAGCTCTGAGCGAATCCGCGAACGGTCGTGCGCCTTGGCATGCTTTGTCGGCCGAGACCGTCGTGGAGCGCCTGGCGACGACGACGGCGGGGCTCTCGGCGGATGAGGCCGCGGCGCGGCTTCAGAGATTCGGCCCGAACGCTCTCCCCGAGCCGCCGCGCTGCACGATCATCGGCATCTTTGTCGGGCAGCTCAGGAGCCCGCTCGTCTATCTTCTCCTCGCCGCCGCTGCCGTCTCGGTCGCGCTCGGCGAGTCGTCCGACGCGCTCTTCATCGGCGCCGTTTTGATCCTGAACTCCGCCATCGGTGGGTCGCAGGAATGGCGGGCCGAGCTCAACACCGCTGCGCTGCGCTCCTCGATCAAGTCGACCAGCCGCGTGCTTCGTGACGGAGCGGTGAAGCTCATGGAAAGCGCCGGGCTCGTCCCTGGCGACGTGGTCCTGATCGAGGCCGGCGACCGCGTGCCGGCCGACATGCGCTTGCTTCAGGCGTTCGACGCGCGTGCGGACGAGTCGGCGCTGACTGGCGAA
>Ga0315553_10003579_pt1 | contig 12024 bp, 11 predicted proteins | sample SalMarSW160140MG_FD_203099 | JGI IMG/M metagenome (GOLD analysis project Ga0315553, IMG submission 203099) | Salt marsh sediment microbial communities from the Plum Island Ecosystem LTER, Massachusetts, United States - Salt Marsh Sediment SW1601-40 ... | reverse complement strand
CGTGATCGATTGGAGGAAGTGGGGATCGAGACAGACTATATGCGCCTGCGCGCCATCCCATTTTCTCCCCGGGTAAGTGATTTTATCCGTGAGCATGAGCGAGTTTATGTCATTGAAATGAACCACCATGGACAGATGCAAAAACTGCTCCAACTCGAAGTGCCGGAGCAAGCCGCTAAATTGGTGTCTCTGACGCACAATAATGGGCTTCCGCTCTCAGCCCGTTGGATAACTGCACAGGTAGCAAGCCAGGAGGGTAAGTAGCGATGATGGAGAATGTAGACCAGCAGGTAGGCACTTCGAAGAACGGTAACCGCATCGGTCTGGAAAAGGCTGACTACCGTGGGCGTGAGACAACACTGTGCCAGGGGTGCGGCCACAATTCGATCTCAAGCCAGATCATCACAGCTTGTTACGAGATGTCGATACAACCCGAGCACGTTATCAAGATGTCAGGCATCGGGTGTTCGAGTAAAAGCCCAGCCTACTTTCTTAGCCGTTCACATGGCCTGAATGCACTGCATGGCCGGATGCCGGCGACTGCCACCGGGGCAGTTATGGCAAACACCAGCCTGAAGGCGATCGGTGTTTCCGGGGACGGCGACACCGCCAGTATAGGCCTGGGACACTTCAAGCACCTCGTCCGGCGCAACATGCCCATGACCTACATCATCGAGAATAACGGTGTTTATGGTCTGACGAAAGGGCAGTTCTCCGCCACGGCGGATAAGGGCCAGGAATTAAAGAAGGTCGGGGTAAACCCATTCATGCCGGTGGACATCTGCATGGAGGCGCTCATTTCCAATGCGGGATTTGTCGCTCGCTCCTTTGCCGGTGATCCGAAGCAAGTAAAGGAACTGCTCAAAGCGGCACTCAGTTTCAATGGTACGGCCATCCTCGACATCATCAGCCCATGTGTCACATTCAACAACCGGGGTGAATCCACCAAGAGCTACTCTTGGGGACGCATCCATGAGTATCCACTCCACGACGTGACATGGGTGCCAGAGCGTGAGGAGATTCGGGTGGAATATGACCCGGGGAAGGTGATCGACGTGGTGATGCATGACGGTTCCCAGTTGGTGCTGAAGAAGCTTGAGAGTGACTACAATCCGACCGATCGTATGGCTGCCCTGAGAATGCTCGAGGAGACCTGCTGTGGGGGTGTGTTGGTCACAGGTTTGATCTATATCAACAATGAGCAACCGCCTCTCGATGAGATCGAGAATCTGGTCGAGACTCCACTCAGCCGACTGACCGAGGCAGAACTGCGCCCTTCCCGGGAAAGCCTGCAGAGCCTGTTGGAGCGCTATCGCTGAGGCGTTGACGAAAAGTGCATCCGATATCACGGCTAGCTCGCTCTCCAGCATACCTGGCGTAAGTGTTTATGGATCGAAGCGTGGGTGGAGGAGCTCAGGCTCACTTGACGGCATTGGGGATCACGGCCGGTCTCGCCGCGGCCAGTATCTGGGGCGGGATGTACGTTGTGAGCAAGGTCGTGCTCGAAGTCATCCCAGCATTCACTTTGATCACGCTTCGTCTGATCCTGGGAGCAGTCTCACTGCTGGTCGTCCTTGCCCTGCGTGGGGGTATAAAGCCTGACCTGCGGTCCCTATCCGGAGCGGTCGGCATCGGTATCATCGGCTACGGGGCTTCCCTCGGTCTGCAGTTCATCGGAACACATCTCTCAACTGCAGTGAATGCATCCCTGGTTACCTCTGCCTCACCCCTCTTCATCTTCTTCTTCGGGGTCGTACTGCTTGGTGAGAAACCAACTCTGAGACGTATAGGTGCGCTGGTCCTTGCTTTCCTGGGAGTCGTCGCCGTCATCGATCCGCGTCAGGTCATCATGGGGACCGAGGTCGCGCTTGGTAACTTGATCTTGCTCGGCGCTGCATTGACATGGGGCCTGTATTCGGTCCTTGTAAAACGCATAAGCATACGAATCGGAATTCTGGAGTTCAGCGTGCTTGCCTTCCTGGGCGGGCTGGTCTTGAGCTTGCCAATCACCTTCCTCAACGATGACCCAGGCTGGATCCAATCGATGACTTCCGGGTTATGGCTTGGAGTTCTCTACCTGGGCGTTGTCTCAACCGGGCTTGCGATGTATCTTTGGAATTATTCACTTGCAGTTCTGGACGCCGGCCTTGTATCGCTCCTTTTCTTCGCACAGCCTATCGTGGGAACAGTTCTGGGAGCCCTGCTTCTGGGTGAAAAGCTGACCTCAGGATTTTGGCTGGGAGCATTGTTGATCGGTGGTGGGCTAATGCTGGTTACGCGTTCTGAATGGGCAAGAGACCACAGCCGGATTGGAAATTCATAACCGAGCAGGAGAAACGAATGAAGCAGGGTAATGGCTGCCTGAGCAGGATTGCATTATCGCTAGCATTCTTGGCGGTTGGGATCATGGTCCTTACGCTGCCTATTGCGCTGGCAGGACGTGATCTGGCACAGATTATTTTTCAACCCGATGCGCTAACCCAGGTCTTGAAAAACCAGGTTCTTGATTCAGGTCTAATTGGCGATCGCCTGCGTGAGACTTTCGTTTCCGATCAGTGGATGGACGCCTTGGGCGCGGAAGGGAGTGAATTACGGCCTGTATTCAAGCATCTCTCTCCATCGGAGCGCGAGGAAATTCTGGCACTTGCACTTCCTGAAGGCTGGCTGCAGGCACAAGTCGAACGGATGATTCGTGGGTTCTATGCTTGGGTCGATTCCGACCAAACCCTACCGCGAGTCGGCCTGGATATGACACCTGTGAAGGCTCACTTGCTGCGCGGCGGGATTGATGCCATGGTGGAAATCCTGATGGATTCCTGGCCGTCCTGCACGGATGAGCAGGCCGCACAGTTGGGTCAGGAGATCCTGCGTGCCGGCACGCTACCTGAATCTTTTTGCGAACCTTCGGAACCGCTGCGTAGCCAACTTGCGCTTGTGGCCGCAAGCTCCCTGAAGGAGCAAGTAGACCAGATCCCGAATTTCGCTCCGTTTCTCGAGAGCACCAACACGAGTGAAGCTGTACAGATGAAGGAGCAACTGCGCTTCCTGAGGGCGATCATGTTGTGGGGATGGTTCCTTCCGCTCTCGCTGCTAGGGTTTGTCATGGCCCTGGCAATCCGGAGTAGGGAGGACTTACAAAGGTGGTGGAGTCTGCCGCTGCTTCTCAGTGGAGCAGCAACTTTCATCTGGGCATTGATCGGATCAGCTTCCCGACTTCGTGTTGCACGCAACATCAGCCAGGGGGTGGCAGGGGAGGGTGCACTGCTCCAATCTGCTGTGCAAGCTGGTTTCGACGGCATCCTGAAGGAGGCGTTGGGATCGCTGTATGTTCAATCCTTTGTGCTGATCGCGGCGGGAGCTGCGATCTGGTTTGGGCTACGACTGCTTCGATCGAAGACTACTCCCGCATCGAGTGCAGCGGCCACGGCAGAACTATCCACCCCACTCGCAGCAGAACCTCCACCGGTGAGGCCGATCCATGAGGATGCTGCTGAGCAGGACGAACCAGCTGATCCGCCATCGGGTATCTTCGGGTAGATGCTGCAATTAAAATAATATACGTTATAGCTCTGCTCACCCGGCTTGCATCTATGCCGGGATGAGGCCCTCAACGAATTTTCGCATATCTTCACACGATTCGAGTGATAAAGTCGTGTCGATAATCTCCTGAATCCGTGCTTCTCTGAAGACGTGCCCTGCATTCTCCTTGAACTTATGGAATAGTTCTTGATCTGAGAGGGGATCCTGCGGGTCACCTTTTGCAATGTCCGTCTGCCTCTCATATGTACCACCATCATAGGTGGTGATCACCACCCGGGCTCTTTTCATATGCGGGAAGAGGGCGTCGATGGCAGGGTCCGCTTTGACTTTAATTTTGGTGAGCAGCTCACGCACATCTGGATCCCAGAGCGAGCCTTCCTCGAAAGAGCTGGGGAGGACATATCCTTTTACGAGGGCGACGGCAACGACGTACGGCAAGCTGTGATCGGCAGTTTCGGGAGTGTCAGGCTTGTACTTGCTGGGATCGGAGAGGATGTCGGCACCGCGAGTCGTCGTATCGATGGAAACACTCGCGATTCGTTCCGGTTCCAATCCATACTCTTCCCGCAGTGAAAGTGCGGCGGAGATAGGCTGATGAGTAAGAGCTTCGGTCGGGAAGGCCTTGTAACTGCAGTTTGTGATCATGTACTTCTCACCTAGCCCGTCGACCACAGCCTCTAGATCCCATTCGACATCAGCAAGAACCTCGATTAAACCTTCCTTGCCCTCCACCACCTGCTCCGGGCCGGTAATTCCTTCCCTGGCCATCAAAGTCGCGAGCAAGCCCGCCTGGGCAGCCAGCGGATCAGCAGCGTTCTTCATGTTTGTCAGATGCCCGGCAACGACTCCACCAAGGGTGAAGTGACTCGAACCTGAAAGTCCAGCCGCCGCAGCCAACTGCTCCTCATCGAGACCGTACAACCGGCCGGCGACGAAGGGGCTGACGAATTGGGTTAGAGACGCATGATGCCAGCCGACCTCGCGAATTCCAGGATGTGCAGCATGGCACCAGCGCATTTCAAGTTCATAGGCCAGGATGGTGGCCAGGATTGCTTCCCGGCCGTCGCGACTGTTTGCCTCTGCTGCGGCGAGCACGATGCCCAGCAAATCGGAAGGATGGCTTGGATCCTGGACCCAGTAGATATCGTTGAAGTCGAGTGCCCGGATCAGAAGTCCGTTCATGAGTCCGGCGTTGGGTGCGTTGGTACGCAACCCGTAACCGATCACAGTCGCCTCAGGCACACCACCCAGTTTTTCGGTGAAGCGCAGCATCGACTTCATGTCATCACGAGCTGTCGCAGCGAAAGCGCAACCAAGGCTGTCCAGCAGGAAGCGCTTTGCCTGCTCGATGGCATCGATAGGTAGATCTGTATAGTTCAGATTATGGGTGAAGGTAGCGATGCGCTGGGTAATTGATCTCATGCGCCTGGCCCTCTCCAATTGATCTGATACAAATAGACATTCATGGGAAAGCGCGGATTACAGCCTGGGCCATGTCGATTGTCGAGCTTGTTCCACCCATGTCGTAGGTCCTCACTTCGCCGGAGGCAATCACGCCGGCCAGCGCCTGTTCTAGTACCGTAGAGAGCTCCTCTTCACCCAGCCAATCTAACATCAAGCGCACAGCAAGCAGCATCGCAATGGGGTTTACCTTGAGCTGCCCGGCGTACTTCGGCGCCGAGCCATGGGTTGGCTCAAACACGGCGAAGGCATCACCGATATTGCCGCTTGAAGCAAAGCCTAGACCCCCCACCAACTGGGCCGCGAGATCGGAAACGATGTCGCCGAACATGTTGCTGGTGACGAGCACGCCGTAGTCCTGGGGATTCTTTACCAGCCACATCATCTGGGCGTCGATGTTGGTTTCCCACAGGCTGATCTCCGGGAATTCTTTCGCGACGGCGCGGGCCACGCGGGTCATGATCCCGCTTGTTTCTCGCAGCACATTCGGTTTTTCCACGAGTGTGACCGAGCGGTAGCTGTGGTCGCGTGCATATTCGAAGGCCTTGCGCAGAATGCGGGTAGCTCCTTTCTCCGTAATCACGCGCAGGCTGATCGCGATCTCCGCTGCTGGTACATTATCGAAACGGGCCATTGCCGGATTGTGCTCTCTCATCGCCTTCCGAACTGCGTCGGGGAGTGGATAAAATTCGACACCGCTGTACAGCCCTTCCGTGTTTTCTCGAAATACAACAAGGTCAATATCATCCCTGTAGTTGAGCGGATTGCCAGGGTAGGCACGGCACGGGCGCAAATTACAATACAGGTCGAAGCGCTGGCGTAAACTTACGATCGGACTGCGGTAAACGAGCCCTTGTGAGCGCAAATCGGGAGCGAGTTCCTCGATGGCCTCATCCTTGGGTTTGGATGTAATCGCCCCGAAAAGCCCGCAGCTGCTTTCTTCAAGAATGCGCATGGTTCGGTCGGGAAGGGGATTCCCCTCCCGGCACCAAAACTCCCAGCCGATGTCGGCCGGGATGTACTCACCATCCAGCTCAAGTGCGTCCAAAACCAGCCGTGCCGCCTGCATGACATCAAGGCCGATCCCATCTCCTGGCATCCACGCGATGCGGTATTTGGCCATGCTGTGTCCTCCATTTCAACATCTCTATCAGGAATCGAGATCCAGGATCCTGGCGTGCGTATACTCGATCAACCCGCCGGCTGCAAAGATCGCTTGCACGCTCTCTGGAATGGGCAGAAAACGGAGCTTGCCCGCCGCACATTGTAGTGAGCCGTCCAGGAGGTCGAGTGTAATCCGCTCACCATCCTGTATGGCCGAGGCGGCATCCGGGCAGATCAGGGCGGGGAGGGCGGCATTGATGCAGTTGCGGTAGTAAATCCGGGCGAAAGAGACAGCCAGGATCGCGCCAAGCCCGCTTTGCTTCAAGCAGGTAACGGCCTGTTCCCGCGACGAGCCACAGCCCCAGTTCTTACCGGCGACGATGATGTCGCCAGATTTAACTTCCTGGGCGAAGCGGGGATCGAGATCTTCGAGTGCATGCTGCGGCATGCCCGCAGGGTCTTGCACAGTGTAGGTGTACTTTCCGGGGAAGATGACGTCCGTATTGACATTGTCGCCGTATTTCCAGACTCGACCTTCAATGATCTGGCCTGTCATGGCAGGACATCCCTGGGATGGCAGATCTCGCCAGCAATCGCAGCTGCGGCGACCACTTCCGGGCTGGCGAGGTAGATTTCGCTCTCCTTGGTTCCCATGCGCCCTCGGAAATTCCGGTTAGCCGTGCTGATCGTGACCTCGCCGCTGGCAGGAATGCCCATGTGATTCCCCATACATGGACCACAGCCAGGGCTTTCAATGACCGCTCCGGTTTTAAGCAGGTCCTGGAGGATGCCTTCGTCAGCGATGCGGAGGTAGACCTCAGCCGAAGCGGGGATCACGATCAAGCGAACACCGGGAGCGATTCGCCTGCCACGCAGAATAGCGGCGGCAGCGGCCAGATCCTCATAGCGACCGTTGGTGCATGTGCCGATAAACGCTTGCTGGATGCGCGTACCTTGCAGCTCGCGCAGTGCTTTAACGTTATCGACGGTATGGGGACAGGCGATCATCGGTTCAATGGCCTCTGAGTCGATATCGAGCGAGCGGGCGTACCGTGCTCCCTGGTCAGGGTGAAGAGGTTCGAATGGTCGTTGGGCACGTCCCTCGAGGTATTCGAGCACGGCTTCGTCCGGTGGGAGGTAGCTGTTCTTGGCGCCCATCTCCGCCATCATATTCGGCAAGGTAGCACGTTGCTCGACGCTGATGTTCCTAAGCGTCTCACCATGCCACTCGACAGATTGGTACAGGGCTCCATCGGCGCCTAATTCCCCAATGATCGAGAGGGCCAGGTCCTTGCTCGTGACACCTGGCTGCAAGCTTCCGTGCAGGTTTATCCGCAGGCTCTCCGGGACGCGCAGCCACAGCTCGCCCAACGCCCAGGTCGACGCCATTTCGCTGCGGCCGATACCGGTGCCGAAGGCGCCCATGACGCCTGCGTGCGGTGTGTGTGAGTCTGCGCCCAGTACAAGCTCCCCGGGCAGGCTCAGACCTTCTTCTACCAGCACCTGGTGGCAGATGCCGCGCCCAATGTCGTAGAAATGATCCACACCCTGTTCGATGACAAACTCACGGATGAGCTTGTGGTTTTCTGCATGCAGGGTAGTAGGTGCGGGAGCGGCGTGATCGAGAACGATGAAGTGGCGGGTGGGAGCGAGCAAGCGCTTTCCGCCCATCTGGTGAAAGAGCTGGATGATTGCAGCGCTGTTATCATGTGAGAGCACTACGTCAGGTTGCACCGTGACGATCTCACCCGCGTTTGTATGGCTGCGCCCGGAGGCTTTGGCGAGTGCTTTCTCTGCGAACGTCATCGCCGACATAACTGGAACTCCACTAAGATGCGCATAGCCACAAAAGTCAACGGTTACTCATCTCTGACTAGCCTGCAGCCGGCTAAGGTCGAAATCGGTAAAGTCGGCATGATGGAAGATGATCGATTCGGCCTGGCGTTGAAAGCGATCGCCTTCCCAGGAATGGGTTGCGACGATGTGCATGACCGGATCGGGAAGGCCGTGCTTGTAGCACAGCGCCACCCCGGTGAATGGGTGTCGGAGGTAGCGGTATGTCTTCGACCACCGCACCTGGTCTCCATCGAACTCAAATTCGAGCAATTTTCCGACATCGGCCAGCAGCGCCCCGGCGATGAGCGTGTCACGATCGATCTTGTAGCGGTCGCCATAGGCTTGCCTTAACACTTCATCCATCGCAATGCAAAGCCGGCAGACCACGCTGACATGCTCGGGAAATGTGATATCCACATCCTGAATGAGCAGCGTGTAAGGCAGGCGTCCAAGTGATTCGACCGACATTCCGCCGGTCCTGAGAGCTTCTTCCCAGACAGCAAGCGTCTTTTGACGGAGATCCTTGTCCAGGATCGATTCAAATTCCGGGATCAATTTAATAAGGGTTTTTTCCATGCTTGCATTCTCCTTATCTACTACTGGGTTTCCGGTAGCGCTCTCGCTGCTGGACCATCATAGATAAAGTCAATGGGATTGATGCGGCGCATAGGTTTTTCGCGTTCGAGTTCTTCATGAACCTGGGCAAAGAGGCCGGGGACCCGGGAGAGAATGAAGAAGTCGTTGCCTGCTTGGGGTGGAATTCCTAAATCGACCAGGAGTGCAGCAATCGCACCGTCAACATTGATCGGTAGATCTTTCCCTTCAGCAGCCATCGCCACTTGCAGTGCCAGCATTGCTTCGATACCCCCTGAACCCAGGCCAAGCTCCTCGGCAAGCACAAACAACCGCCGTGTGCGGGGATCTTCGCTGTGGATGCGGTGGCCCAGTCCTGGCAGCCGCTTGGTCCCGGCCAAGAACTGGCTTGCTACCAGCGCCGCTGCTTCAGATACAGGCTGGGCATCCGATGTCAGGTCCATCACCTGGAGCAAGACCTGCATGCAGTCTTCGATTGCACCACCGTGGAAGCGGTTGATGGAGAGGATCCCGGCCGCAACGGCCGCGTTCGGCGGAGCTCCAGTGGAGGCAGCCGTCCGAGCGGTGAGCGCTGATGGCGCCCCCGGGCCGTGATCGATGGTGGCGACCAGGATGGCATCCAGCAGCCTGCCTGCGTTTTCGCTGGGAAGTTCACCCATCAATGCCAGGAATATGGCCTGTGAAAAGCTCACTCGCCCCATGAGTTCATCCACGCGGTATCCACGCACACGCACCTCGTTAGGCTGAACACTCGTTATGCTGGTCTTCCAACCCGTTTCCCTCATCATAAGATCTTGTGCTCCTCCAGGACTTTCCTGGTTACCTGTGGCAGATCTCCAAAGGCTTCGACGATCGTCACTCCGGCGGCCTGTAAACTGGCGACCTTCCCTTCGTATGTACCGCGACCGCCTTCAACGATGGCGCCGGCATGGCTAAATCGTGTCCCACGCTTGGCTGCCTTGCCTCCAATGAAAGCGACCATCGGCTTGGTAAGTTCTCCATTCTCGATTAATGCAGCAACCCGTTCCTCCTGGGTGCCACCGATCTCGCCGAACATCACGATTGCCTTTGTTTCCGGGTCGGCTTCAAACATCCGCATAACATCCGGATGTGGTGTGCCTACGACGGGATCCCCGCCGACATGTACGAGCGTGCTCGCTCCCATACCGGCCCGGGCCAGGTAGTAGGCCATCGAAGACGTGATGCCTCCGGAACGTGAGCTGATCCCCAGCGGACCGGGTTTGAACCATTCTCGCGCCGTGGATGCGCTGCCGCCGATCATTCCCAGGCTGGCTTTACCGGGCGAGAGTACGCCCAGGGTGTTAGGCCCGACGAACCTTGCGCCGGCCTCGCGGGCTGCGAGCGATATTGCTAAGACGTCGTAAATGGGTACCCGATCCGGGATGAGGACCAAAAGCTTCACACCCGCCTCGATCGATTCGAGCGCAGCACTCTTCACCAGAGGGGCAGGGATAAAGAGCACACTGATATCGATCGGGCCATGCTCAGCACAAGCCTGTTTGACCGTATCATAAACGGGGATGCTATCGACGACTTGCCCGCCTTTACCCGGTGTGACACCAGCGACAATCTTGGTGCCGTAGTCACACATCAGACGGGTCCGGGCTTGCCCCTCTCGTCCAGTGATACCCTGGATCAGGACGCGCTTATCCCGATCAATCAGGATGGCCAAGGTTCACCCCCATCGTGTTCATCCAACCCGGGAATCGGCAGGTGTACGTAGCCCCCTCCTGCGCCATCCAGGAGGCAATCAACCTGGCAGGCCAGGCATTCGGTGCAGCCGCCTTTACTAGCTGCCTCGATCGTGATCTTTAATCTGGGCAGCCCCTCCGCAAGTTCAAGGATCTGGGGCGCACATGCCTGGATACACACCTGGTTCTCGCATTCTCGACAAGCTGCATAGTCGTAGGTTACGCTTCCACCGGTGACTGTTTTGAATTGGTAGGGTTCGGCCGGAGGCGTGGGTGCGTACTTTTCCTGTGCCTTGACAGGCGTATGTGAGCGGATGAGTTCGTCAAGACGTCCGGCACAGAATTCCGGGGAATCGTCTTTTCCGTAGGCTTCTAGGGGTGCAGAGAGCCGCTCGGCGATTCGCTCGAGGAGCGCAATCGCCTGTTCCTCAGCATTCCCGCCGAGGCGGATGACGGCCGGCACGGTCAGGGGATGTTCGAGGAATGCCTTGGCCAGGCCGCGTGCGCTGTGGAATTGCTCCTGCGAGGCAACGCCCGAACCTGAAGCGAAGTATCCATCAATCGGCCCTTGTTCCAGGATCACGCGTGCTGCGCGATAGACCTTGGACGCCGGTGGGTTGCCGCTGGTGTCGACGAAATTAGCGATCCGGAAGCCTCGGGCGAGAAGAGCATCCATACTCATCATCGAGCCACCGCCACCCGCTCCATGGAATCCGATCACGCCTTCGCCGGCCTTGAAATCTTGCATAAGCTGGATGAAATAGAAAGTCCCCCGGTAGTCGTTTTTTTCAATCTCCCACGCGATGCGCTCGAGAGCAGTCGGCGGGCGATCGAACTCGCGGGCGACCTCGATACCTAGTTCGGGATGACGATAGACCGCGTAGTCATCGATCGTGATGCGGCAGTCTGCAGCGATAAGCTGGCCATCGTTGGTCAGTACGATCGGATTGATCTCTGCTGAGCGCGCATCATATTGGCTGGCCGCACGCACAAGTTTCTCGAGCAGGTCTCCGAGTTGAATCTGGAGTTTGCCTGCGATGCCGGCTTGCTGGACGAGTTCTCGTCCCTGGTAATCGTAAAGTCCCGTACGTACGTCGATATTCCGCCGGTGGATCGCTCCGGGATGTTCACGGGCGATATCTTCGATTCCTGACCCCCCGATTGCACTGAAGATGAGCACCGGCGCCTGGGCCAGGTCGTCTAGGATCACACCCGCGTAGAATTCCCGGGCGATAGCTAACTGCTGTTCAATAAGAACATGATCGATGCAGAACCCACCAAGTTTACGGCCCAACATATCTGCAGCAGCTGAGCGGACTTCATCCTCCGTGGTAGCGAACTGGATCAACCCCTGAGCGGCCCGGCTTGTGACCCAGGCCTGTCCTTTGATCACGACCGGAAATCCAAGCTCGACGGCGACCCGAACGGCCTGGTCCGGGGATGTCGCTACATACCCGCGTGGAACGCGAATTCCTACATCCTGGAGGAGAGATTTTCCCTGGTATTCGTGAAGCCTGGCCATACACGAACCCGTCCTTACCGGCAGAGGCGCCACGGTGGCAAATGGGGTTGCGAAATAAAAATTGGTTAGGTATCTCGTGATCTGCTTCTGAGAAGCAGGGCAACATCTGCCACCGTATTCCGATTATAAGGTCAATAGTGATGTTGCAACGCCCAACAGGCCCGCTGGGGCTATTGTAAGGGGCTTCGGCAAGTGAGTTGATTGACGTTAGGCAGTTTTTTCGCGGACACATGGTACTTGCAGTTGATAGGCTAA
>Ga0315553_10003578_pt1 | contig 12024 bp, 13 predicted proteins | sample SalMarSW160140MG_FD_203099 | JGI IMG/M metagenome (GOLD analysis project Ga0315553, IMG submission 203099) | Salt marsh sediment microbial communities from the Plum Island Ecosystem LTER, Massachusetts, United States - Salt Marsh Sediment SW1601-40 ... | reverse complement strand
GCCAGCTCGAGGCGCCGCCCTGACTGGACGTCGCGTCGACTCCCCATGCCCCACCTTTGCCGCAGAGGAAAAGGTTACGGTTCGATTTGGAGAAAATACGAGTTTTCGCGCTTCGTCCAGAGCAAAACCACCGTCAGCAGTCAACAATTCGCAAGATATTGTCGCGAATTATTGGGAATGCTGAGTATCAGTATAGCGACCATCAGATGCGCGATGAGACTCATTCCGAGGGCGGTTCATACTGCCGCAGCAGTCCGATCTGAGCGACGGCGAAAGCCAGCGTCAGTGGCATGATGGCGAAGACCTTGAAGCTCACCCAGACGTCGGTCGAGAACGAACGCCACACGATCTCGTTGAGCACCGCCAAGAACACGAAAAAGCAAGCCCAGCGCAAGGTCAGTTTGCGCCAGCCTTCCTCCGTCAGCCGGAACACTTCGCCAAAGACGATCCTGAGAAGCGATTGCCCGGCAAAAAGCCCGATGAACAGCGCGCCAGCAAAGAGCGTATTTACGATCGTCGGCTTTATCTTGATGAAGTTCGCGTCTTGAAGCCACAAGGTGAGTCCGCCGAACACCATCACGCAGACGCCGGACACGAGCGGCATCACCGGAACGCGGCCGAACAGAACACGGGACGCAATGAGCGAGATGACCGTCGCCACCATGAAGATGCCGGTGCCCCAGAAGATGCCCGCGCGCGCATTCACCACGAAGAAGACCACCAGCGGGCCCACCTCGACGAGGAGCTTGAGAAACTGTGCGCGCACCGACGCGGTCTCGGCGGGCTTTGTGCTTGCCTCGTTCGCCATCTTTCTCTCACCCCCGCGTAATGTGCTTCTTTTCGCTCAACCAGTGGATCTCCGCGAAACTGGCCCCGCTCAGGACCTGCCGCCTCAGCCGAGCTTGCTTTCGCGTGAGGCGGCCCCCGCCGCCGCCTTGCTCTCGACGGCCACGGACTTCAGCTCCGCATTGGAGGGACGCGGTGTGCCGGCAGGACTGGCTGCAGGCCGAGGCAGGGCCGCCGGCGGGCGTTTTTCATCGGGCACGCGATAGCGCTGCATGGCGCGCGTCAGATACCAGGCATAGAACGCCGAGAGCGGCATAATGAGTGCGACCTTGAAGGCAATCCATATTCCCACGCCGTTCATCTCGAAGCTCAGGACGTTGTAAATCTGCTCGTCTTTGAACGTCAGACGGACGAACTCATTGGCGAACGCCGTGAAGACGAAGAACCACGCAAAGCTCCAGGTGAACCTGTCCCACCCTTCCTTGGTGTAATGGAACGTTTTTTCGAAGACGTATTTGAAAAAGTTTCTGTCGAGCCACAATCCGCCGAATAAGAACAGCGCAAACATGGCGTTGAAGATCGTCACCTTGATCTGCACCCACATGGGATCCTTGGTCACGATCGTCAGTCCGCCGAACACCACCGTCACGGTCGAGGCGATGAGTGGAAAGATCGGCAGGCGGTGCAGCATGATCAACATCGCCACGACGGCTGCCACGGTCGAGATGATGAGCGCCCATGTGCCGGCAGCGATGCCGTACATCGCATTGACGAGGAACATCAGCACGAGCGGGCCGAACTCGCTCAGGATGTTCACGGTCTGCTCGGCATTGAAAGGCATCAATCGCTTCAGCGCGCTCATATGCCCGACATCACCCTTCCTCTGTTAAGAATTCTTGATTCCTGCCCTCGAGCCGTCTGTCCCGCGCTACCTAGCCTGCGGCGATGGCCTGCGCGAACCCCCCTGCGTCAAATGGCTGGAGGTCGTCGATGCCTTCACCGATGCCGATTGCGTACACCGGCAGCCCATGTTTGGCCGAGATGGCCACGAGAATCCCCCCACGCGCCGTGCCGTCGAGCTTGGTCATGACGAGGCCGGTCACACCGGCCCGCTCACGAAAGACCTCCACCTGCGCCAGCGCATTCTGACCGGTCGTCGCATCGAGCACCAATAGCACGTCGTGGGGGGCGGTTGGGTCGACCTTGCGCAGCACGCGGATAACTTTTGCAAGCTCCTCCATGAGCCCTTCCTTGTTCTGCAGCCGCCCCGCCGTATCGATGAGTAGAACATCGGCGCCTTCGGCGCGCGCTTGCGACAGCGCGTCATAAACGAGACCCGCAGCATCCGACCCGACGGCGCCGGCGACGACGGTCGAGGCCGTGCGCTCGCCCCAGATTTGCAGCTGATCGATCGCGGCGGCGCGAAACGTGTCGCCGGCCGCCAGCACCACGGTCTTGCCCTCGCGGCCGAACCGGGCAGCCAACTTGCCGATCGTGGTCGTCTTGCCCGTCCCGTTGACGCCGACCACCAGGACCACATGCGGCTTGTGACCGGGCTCAATCGACAGCGGCTTGGCAACGGGCTTTAGCACGCGCTCGACCTCCGACTTCAGCACCGCGCGCACGTCATCGGCGCCGATGCCCTTGTCGTAGCGCTCGTTTTTGAGGGTGGCGAGAATGCGCTCCGCCGTATCGAGCCCGAGGTCGGCCTCGATCAACACGTCCTCGAGATCCGCGAGCGTGTCCCCGGAGAGTTTGCGCTTGGTGAAAAGCCCGGTGATGCCGTCCGACAGGTTCCCCGAGGTCTTGCCGAGGCCCTTCCTTAAGCGCTCCATGAAGCCGCCCGAGCCGGCGGGCGGCGGCGGCGCTGCGGTCTCGGGCGCTGCCTCGGGCTTGGAGCCCCACAGCCGATCCAGCGCCCCTCGACCCTTCCTTCCGCGCTCGCTCACCCGAGCACCTCGCCGGATAGCCGGTGCCCGTCATGGCCGCTGACGCGGGCGCGCAGAAGTGCGCCGGGTGTGCCGGCGCCCGGGAGACGAATTTCCGCAAACTGGCGCGTGCGGCCCACGCCGTCGCGCTCCAGCATAACCTCGACCTCCGAGCCCGCCTGCCCGGCGAGAAAGCGCGCGAGAGCATCGGCGCCCTTCCGCCGGAGGTTTGCTGCCCGCTCCTTGACGACGGGCCGCGCCACTTGCGGCATGCGCGCTGCAGGTGTGCCTTGGCGCGGCGAGAACGGAAACACGTGCAGATAGGTCAGGCCGCAGGCGTCGATGAGGTTCAATGTGTTGGCGAACATCTCATCGGTCTCGGTGGGAAAGCCCGCAATGAGATCGGCACCGAATACGACGTCGGGGCGCAGCTGGCGCACGTCCTGGCAGAATCTTTGCGCATCGGCGCGGGAATGGCGCCGCTTCATGCGCTTCAGAACCATGTCATCGCCCGATTGCATGGAGAGGTGCAGGTGCGGCATGAGCCGCTCCTCCTCGGCGATCGCCCGCATCAGCTCAGCGTCCGCCTCGACCTGGTCGATGGAGGAAAGCCGCAGCCGCTCCAGCTCCGGCACGCACTTGAGGATCTGACGCACCAGCGAACCGAGCGAGGCGGCACCTGGAAGATCCTCGCCGTAGGCGGTGATATCGACACCGCTCAGCACAATCTCGCGGCAGCCGCCCTCGACGAGACGGCGGATCTGGGCCACGACCTCTCCTGCGGGCACCGATCGTGATGGCCCGCGCCCGAAAGGGATGATGCAGAAGGTGCAGCGGTGATCGCAGCCGTTCTGCACCTGGACGTAGGCGCGCGCGCGTGAGCCGAAGCCGTCGATGAGATGGCCGGCTGTCTCGCGCACGCCCATGATGTCGTCGACCTGCACGCGAGCCGATGAAGCTGTCGACAGACCGATGAACGTCTCCGGTCTGACCTTCTCGGCGTTGCCGATAACGTAATCCACCTCTGCGAGCCCGGCGAAACGCTGCGGCTCCACCTGGGCCGCGCAGCCGGTGACGATGATGCGGGCCTCGGGGTGCTCCCGGCGCAGCTTGCGGATGGTCTGCGTGGCTTGCCGCACAGCCTCGCCGGTCACCGCGCAAGTATTCACAATGATGGCGTCGTCCAAGCGTGCATCCGTGGCGTTCTTGCGCATCACCTCCGACTCATACGCGTTGAGCCGGCAGCCGAGCGTTATGATGAGAGGGTCCGCCATAGTTTCCTTATTGCCTTTTCTTGCCGCCTCGCAGGCTCTCGTGCTGTCTGCGGGCCGGTCATATCCGACAACTTTGTCGCCCGCTAGGCCGGCGCGGGTGACAGAGTCTCGGGCGCAAGCGTGCCCTCAAACTCGAGCTCGGCGGGTCCGCACATCGAGATATGGCCGTCCGTTGCCCAATTGATAAACAAAGAGCCGCCGGGGAGCTCAACGGTCACTTGGCGATCCGTGAGCTTCTTGCGCGCGGCGGCAACCGTGGCGGCACAGGCCGCCGTGCCGCAGGCCTTGGTAAGGCCGGCGCCACGTTCCCACGTCCTTAGCTTGAGTGCCGTGCGTGACCTCACCTGGGCCAGAGAAATGTTGGCGCGCTCGGGAAAGACCGGGTGGTTCTCCAGGAGCGGACCGAAACGGGCAAGGTCATGAGCGTCGACGTCTTCGACCCAGAAGATCGCGTGCGGATTGCCGACATTGACGACCGACGGCGAGTGCAGGACGGGGGCATCGATCGGTCCGATCTGAAGCTCGATGCCGGTCGTATCGTGAAAGGGCTCCGCGAGCGGGATCTCGTTCCACGCAAAGCGAGGCGCGCCCATGTCGATGGTGATGCGATCCGCGCTCTCAACGTCGGCTCGCAGAAGGTCCGAACCCGTTTCGATGGTGATCTGCGGCCGGCCTGTCTCTTGCGCAAGCAAGAGGGCGACGCAGCGGGCCGCATTTCCGCAGGCCCCGACCTCCGATCCGTCCGCGTTGAAAATGCGCATGAAGACGTCGGCCTTCTGCGAAGGCTCGAGCACGATCACCTGGTCGCATCCGATGCCGCGCGATGGATCGCTGATCCGGCAGGCGTCTTCCGGCGTCAATCGCAGCCCGCCCGCGCGCGCGTCGAGGACCACGAAGTCGTTGCCGAGCCCGTTCATCTTTCGGAAAGGGATGGTGGCGGAGGCGTTCATGAGCCCATATATGGCGGCAGACCGTCAAAAGACAATCGAACAGAGGTTCGAGCTTAATGTTGAGACACAGCCATTGGATCGCGGCTTTTGCCGCTGCCCTGGCGCTCGGGCTTGCGGCGGAGCCGGCCGCCGCGGTGATCACCGACGCCCCGCCTCCCGCGCAAGCGAGCAAGGTCAAGGTCGAGACGTTTGCTGGAGGCCTCGATCATCCCTGGGGAATGCAGTTTCTGCCCGACGGACGCCTGCTCGTCACTGAGCGCCCGGGACGCATGCGGCTCGTCTCCAAGGACGGCAAGCTGTCGGAGCCCCTCTCCGGGGTGCCGGAGGTCGCCGCCGTCGGCCAGGGCGGTTTGCTCGATGTCCTCCTCGCGCCGGACTTCGAAAAAACGGGGACGATCTACTTCTCCTACGGCGAGCCGCGCGGCTGGTTCAAGAACGGCACCAGCGTGGCGCGCGCCAAGCTCGTGCTGGAGGGCGCCGGGGGGCACCTTGAGGACGTCAAGGTGATCTTCCGGCAAGAGCCGGCCGCCAACAGCGGATACCACTTCGGGTCGCGCCTGGTTTGGGCGCGCGATGGGACGCTGTTCATCACCACGGGCGAGCGCAACAAGCTGCGCCAGGAGGCGCAGAACCCGGCCAATGACATCGGCAAGGTGATCCGCATCAATCCCGACGGGACCATTCCCGACGACAACCCGAAGCTCAAAGGCTGGGCGCCGGAGGTCTGGTCGATCGGCCACCGCAACATGCAAGGTGCCGCGCTGCGCCCCGAGACCGGGCAGCTCTACACGATCGAGCATGGACCAATGGGCGGCGACGAGCTCAATCGGCCTGAGAAGGGCAAGAACTACGGCTGGCCGATCATTACCTACGGCATCGATTACTCGGGTGAACCAATCGGCGAGGGCATCACGGCCAAGGAAGGCCTGGAGCAGCCCGTCTATTACTGGGTGCCCTCGATCGCCACCTCCGGCCTGGCCTTTTACACGGGCGATCTCTTTCCCGACTGGAAGGGAAACGCGTTCGTCGGCGGCCTCGCCGGCACGCACATGGAACGGCTGGTTTTTGACGGTGATGATGTCGTCGCCGCCGAGAAGCTGCTGGGCGATCAGGGCAAGCGCATCCGCGACATTCGCCAAGGCCCCGATGGCGCCCTCTGGGTCCTCACCGACGACACAGGCGAGGTGTTGCGGCTCACGCCGGCGAAGTAGGCTGGCGGCGCGCAACCAACATCTCACTCGAAAGCCGCCATGACGAGCGGCAGCAGGAACCCGACAAAAAACGTCGAGGCGATGAGGGGCGTTTCCGGCACCTCGTGCGCCTCGGCCAAAAGTTCCTCGGTTACGAGATAGAGCAGCGAGGCAACGCCGAACCCCAAAATTCCGGCGAGAAAGCTCCCGGACTGTCCCACGACCGCGTATCCGACCGCCGTTCCCAAAAGCACGACGATACCTCCGCCTGCCATCCACACAATCACCCGGGAGCTCGCAATGCCCGAGCGCACAAGTGCGGGAGCCGACGACAGTCCGAGCGAGGCGGTTTCAAGCGTCAAGCCCAGCAGCAAGACGATCCCACCCTTCACACCGGCCGCAAACCCGACCGCGATCAACACGCCATCGATGAGGAGATCGATCGCCACCGGAACGATGATCCCGGTGTTCGCAAAGAGCGCCTTGGCGGCGAACATCGCGGCCACCCCGAGGCAGAAACCGATGACCATAGAAACCGGCGAAGCGAGGCTGTCGAGCTGCGGCAGCAGTTCCACCGCCACGGCGGCAAATACGACGCCCGCGGCAAAGTGCTGAAACGCGCTGATCATCCTCAGCGTGGGCGCCGCGGCAACGGCGACCAGACTGCCGGCGAGGATACCTATTGAGGGTATGAGCGCGTAGGCGAGAACGCTCACAAAGGTTTGGGACATTGGCAATTGCTCCGGATTCGGCGAGGTCGTATCGAAGCACCAAACGCGTGAACTTTTAGCACCTGCCCGGGCCTCTCGCCGCCTTTTGCGCGGCGCCGCCACTGGCAAATCCTTCCCGACGCGCCCGCTGGCTGACGCGAACCAAAATGCCCATGGCGCGTTTGGACGTGGACGGAACGCCAAGCGACCTTGACCCGCATCGAGCGCTGGGCCCAAGTCGGAAGGCATATTGTGTCGCATTTCCTTGAGGCCACCCCATGCCGCCCCAGCTATCCCGTTCGAGCCTCCAGCTCCTGAAGCTGTCCTTCGTCAGCCCGCGCCTGCTCTATTGCCCCGCTTGCATCTGCCTGACGCACCAGGAGCGGCGCGCCTTGCGCCGCGTCGCCAAGATCGTGCGCAAGTGGAAGCGTCAGGTTCGCCGCCAAGCGCGGAAAGAGGCCAGCCAAGGTTGACAGCGCGGCCGCCCCCGGGGCATTGTCCGCGCCACTCAAGACGGCCCTGACCGCAGAGCCGCCGCCCGGCCCGCGCCACGATCGGTGAGGCCGGGGGGTCAACACCCGCCAGCGCGTTGCGCCCGCGGGTGCGCTCGCGTTTGGAGCCGACCATTCATACCCGTCCTCCCGGAACCCGCATGAGCGGCGATCCGCAATCTTGAAGCGGGTGATCGAAATGCAAGATCCCGGCTCGGCGCATAAGCGCCTCTGCCGGGATGACGGGTAGCAAAGGGCTGGACGAACTCGCATGTTTCAATCGCTGTCAGACCGCCTCTCGGGCGTCCTCGACAAGCTGACCCGACGGGGCGCGCTTAGCGAAAGCGACGTCGGCGAGGCGATGCGCGAGGTCCGCCGCGCGCTGCTCGAAGCCGACGTCGCCCTCGACGTCGTCAAGGACTTCACCGAGAAGGTCAAGGCGAAGGCGGTCGGCCAGGACGTCGTGCGCTCGGTCACGCCCGGCCAGATGGTCGTCAAGATCGTGCACGACGAGCTCGTCGCCATGCTGGGGTCGGACGCGGCCCCTATCGATCTCAACGCGACCCCGCCGCTCGCCATCATGCTGGTCGGCCTGCAGGGCTCGGGCAAGACGACGACCACCGCAAAGATCGCCAAACGACTCACCGATCGCGACAAGAAGAAAGTGCTGATGGCCTCGCTCGACACGCGCAGGCCCGCGGCTCAGGAGCAGCTGCGCGTATTGGGCGAGCAGACCGCGATCGACACGCTGCCGATCGTCGCGGGCCAGACGCCGCAGCAGATCACCAAGCGCGCGCTCGAAGCCGCCCGCCTCGGCGGCTACGATGTCGTCCTGCTCGACACAGCGGGCCGCACCCACATCGATGAAGCGCTGATGGCGGAGACCGCGGATATCCGCGACATCGCCCACCCGCACGAGACGCTCCTCGTCGCCGACAGCCTCACCGGGCAGGACGCCGTCAACGTCGCCAAGTCGTTCGATTCCCGTGTCGGCATCTCCGGCATCGTGTTGACGCGCGCCGACGGCGATGCGCGCGGCGGCGCGGCGCTGTCCATGCGCGCCGTCACCGGCAAGCCCATCAAGCTCTTGGGCGTCGGCGAGAAGTGGGACGCGCTCGAGGACTTCCACCCCTCGCGGGTTGCCTCGCGCATCCTCGGCATGGGCGACGTTGTCTCGCTTGTCGAGAAGGCCGCGCAGACGATCGACGTCGAGAAGGCGCAGAAGATCGCCCACAAGATGAAGAAGGGCGCCTTCGATCTCGACGACATGGCCGAGCAGTTAAAGCAGATGCAGAAGATCGGCGGCATGTCGGGCGTGCTCGGCATGATGCCAAGCATGGGCAAGATCAAGTCGCAGATCGCCGGCGCCAATCTCGACGATTCAATCCTCAAGCGCCAGCACGCCATCATCACCTCGATGACACCGCACGAGCGGCGCAGCCCGAAGGTGCTCGACGCCAGGCGCAAGCGGCGTATCGCGGCCGGCTCTGGAACCAATGTTCAGGAGGTCAACAAGCTCGTCAAAATGCACCGGCAGATGGCGGACATGATGAAGACGCTGGGCCGCAACAAGGGCATGCTCAACCGGCTGGTTGGCGGGGGCGCCGGAGGGGGCCCGAGCGAAGCGGAGATGGCCGCCATGCACGACGAGCTCGGCAAGCTCGATCCCAAAGCGCTCGATCAGCTGCCCAAGGATTTGAAGGAGGCGTTGCCCAAAGGGCTGCCCGGCCTTAGCGGCGGCGCGTTGCCGAAGGGGCTGCCGGGCCTCGGCGGCGGGCTGCCCGGACTGGGCGGTGCAAGATTCCCCGGCGTGCGCGGAAAGAAGAAGTAGCGAACCGATCAACCAAACAACGTCAGCAGTGAAGGAAGAGCAACAATGTCCGTGAAGATCCGGTTGGCGCGCGGCGGCGCCAAGAAGCGGCCCTACTACTACATCGTCGCGGCCCACACGACCTCGCCCCGCGACGGGCGCTACATCGAGCAGGTCGGAACATTCAACCCGATGCTCAAGAAGGACGACGAGAACCGGGTCAAGCTCAACCTGGAGCGCTGCAAGTATTGGCTCTCCGTCGGCGCGCTGCCGACCGACCGCGTCGCCCGCTTTCTCGACGCGGTGGGGCTCTTCAAGCGCACGCCCTCCAACAATCCCAAAAAGGGCCAACCCAAGAAGAAGCGGCTGGAGCGCGAGGCCGCCGCCGCAGAGAAGGCCAAAGAGGCCGCTGCCGCCCCGGCCGAGCCGTCGGCACCGGCGGCGGAGGCGACCCCGGCCGAGCCGGCCGCTTGAGGGCGGGCGTCATGGCGCTGCATACAACCTAAGAACGATTCTCAGGAAATGCTCAACCATAACGTGCATCTTTGCTTGCGCTCCTTCGGGCCGCCGCTACGCTCCCCATCGGCTCGAGGGATGCTCCCAATGCTCCGGAACGGCATCTATGGCTTGGAGTTCACGGCCGCGCGCGCGGGCGGGGCCGGCGGCGCCAGCGCGCTCGCCATTCTGCGCGACGGCAAGATCCTGGGGTCCGACTGTTGGGGAGGGGTGTTCGTGGGCTCCTGTGAGTTCGATCCCAAGGCCCACCTCAACAAGGTGCGCTTGAGCTTCAAGGTGCCCGCCGAGGGGAAGTTGATCACGGGCTTTTCTGCTGGCCCCGACGGGGCCGTTCTCGATATCGTCGGCGCAGTCGAGCGCGCGGGGCCGAGTGCAACGACGGCTGTCGACGTCGCCGGTGCGCCCGTGCGCGTCGAGCTCACCTACCTTGGCCCGCTCCCCAGATAAGGGCCGCGCCCCGGGTGGCCATGACCGACCAAGACAGCCGCATTCTTCTGGGCCGCATTGCGGCACCCCACGGCGTCCGCGGTGACGTTCTGATCGAAAGCTATGCCAGCGAGCCGCGGGATATTTCCGCCTACGGGCCGCTCGAAACAGAGGACGGCGCGCGCCGGTTCGATGTTTCGGTGGTGCGCGTTGCGCCCAAGGGCGTGATCGCCCGCATTGACGGCGTCAACGATCGATCGAGCGCGGAAGCCTTAAAGGGGCTGTCCCTTTACGTGGCGCGTGCACGGTTGCCCGCAACGGTCTCCGGTGAATTTTATCGGACCGATCTCATCGGCCTTGGCGCAGAGGATCGCGAGGGGCGCCCCATCGGCACCGTTGTCGCCGTGCAGAATTACGGGGCGGGCGACCTGTTGGAGCTGCGCTGCAAAGGTGCGCGCGGCACCGAGCTGATCCCCTTTACCGAAGCGTTCGTGCCGGTTGTCGACGTCGCCGCTGGAAAGGTCGTCGTCGTGCTGCCAGCCGCCGACGACGAGGATGCGTAACTTAAACGGCTTTGCCTTTGAGCAGGCGCGGAAGCTCTCCCGTCAGTCCCGCCGCCTCGCCGACAAAGAACCGCTTGAGCATCGGCATGCGGTCGAGGAGTCCGAGACCGAGCTCGCGGGTCGACCGTAAAAGCGTCACGTCGCTTGCGAACAGGCGATTGAGCCCGTCGAAGGTCGCGGCCGAAACGGCCGAATCGAATCGGCGCCAGCGCTCGTAGCGGTCGAGCGCCTGCGCATCGCCGGGATCGAACCCCAGCCGGACGGCCTCCGTCACGACCTCGACGAGCGCGGCAACGTCGCGAAAGGCCAGATTGAGGCCCTGGCCGGCGAGGGGATGGACGCCGTGCGCGGCGTCGCCGATCAGAGCAAAGCGCCGGCCCACGTAGCGGCGCGCAAGATGCATCTCGAGCGGCCACGATTGACGCGGGCCATCGAGCGTGACGGCGCCCAGCTTGCCACCGAACCGCTTTTCCACCTCCGCCAGAAAGCCGGGATCATCGAGCGCGAGGATGCGCTTTGCCTCGCGTGCGTCCTCCGTCCAGGTGATGCAGGCGCGGTTGCCCTTGAGCGGCAGAATTGCGAACGGCCCTGAGGGGAGAAAATGCTGAACCGCACACGCACCGTGCGGGCGCTCGTGGCGCACCGTCGTCACGATGCCGATTTGCGGATAGCTCCAGCCGACCACTTTGATGCCGGCCGCCTCGCGCAAGGCGGAATGGCGGCCGTCGGCGGCGACGAGCAGCGATGCCGCGAGCTCCCGACCCTTAGAGAGCCGTACGCGAACCCCGGTTTCGCTGCTGTCGAAGTCGAGCGCTTCGGCGGGGGCAATCAGTGCCACCGAGTGTGTGCGGTCGACCGCGGCCCGCAGGGCCCGGTAAAGCGCGCTGTTGGGAACGATGAAAGTCGCCGGTTCTTCGGCCTCGGTGACGTTGTCGTAGGTGAGCAGCACGGGGCGGACGCCGGCGTCGAGGCTCGTATCCGTGATCTCAATGCTCGAAATCGGCTGAGCCTCGTTCTCCAGCAAACTCCACACGCCCAGCACCTTGAGCATGCGCTTGGAGCTGGCCGACAGCGCGGAGGACCGGGCGTCGGGCGTTGCCGTCGTCCCGGGGCGCGCCGTGCGATCGATCACCGCAATCGTGAAAGTCGGCCCGAGAGCCTGGCTCAGGCCGCAGCCAAGCGCGAGGCCCGCAAAGCTTGCACCCGAGATGACGACATCGAAGCGGGGTGTGGCGCCTTTAGCCGGCATGTGTCACCGGACCATCTGGGCTGGAGCCGCCATTGTTGACACACATGCGCCGAGCGCTCCCATTACGTGCTCCCGCCGGACCCTAGCAGACGAACCGAACCCCGCGAGGCCCCATGGTTGCAGACGATACC
>Ga0315553_10003577_pt1 | contig 12029 bp, 10 predicted proteins | sample SalMarSW160140MG_FD_203099 | JGI IMG/M metagenome (GOLD analysis project Ga0315553, IMG submission 203099) | Salt marsh sediment microbial communities from the Plum Island Ecosystem LTER, Massachusetts, United States - Salt Marsh Sediment SW1601-40 ... | reverse complement strand
CTACCATGTTGGCAAATAGACGAATGGCCAACGCGCAGACCTTCGCGATCAGCCCGAGAATCTCCACCGGTACCATCACCGGCGCCAGCCACAATGGACCAGGACAGAAGTGCTTCAGGTACGCCACGCCCTGTAAGCGCAGACCATTGACCACGATCATCAGAAACGTACACGCTGCCAGCGCACCGGTGGTCCAGATGTTCCCGGTCGCGGTTGCCGAAAGCGGAATCAAACCCAATAGATTGCAGAAAAGAATGAAGAAGAAAACGCTCCAGATGTACGGCACGAAGTGGTCGCTGTACGGCCCAAGCGCCGGCCGGGCCACGTGGACCCGGAAGTACTGGCAGATGGCCTCGATAAAGTTCGCCAGCCCCCGGGGCACCCTGTCCTGCCGTCGCGTCACCGAACACACCACCGCCACCAACAGGATCGCCGCGATCAACTCGGCCACGACGTGCTTGGACAGGATGGTGATCTCCATCCCGCCGATGTTCACGCTTCGCCACACGTGATCGACAACATGATCCAGCGGATTGTGTGCTGCCAGAATGCTCATGCCGTACGCCGTGTTTGGCTCCTGCGAATCACCCGGACCAGTCCCACCGTCTCGGTTGCGAGCATCAGCACGTAGCTGACGGCCACCCATACCAGCATGGGGGCCGCGGGCACACACCGAGTCCAGGCCACCACCCCAGCCAGCGCCACGACGACCGCAAACCGGAGCGACGCCCCGGCCATCACGCTATGGCCACCCAACTCCGGCCGACGCGCCAGCATCACGCCGATCAGGGACGAACCGAGCACGCAGCCAAACAGGCTGATGGCCGCGCCAACGCCCATTGCCGTCACAGCCGGCCATCCCGCCAGGCGGTACGTCGGCCACACACCCACCAGACACGTGAGGATCATCCCCGCCAGCGCCCACGCCAGCAGGCCCGCCGTGATCCTGAGGGGATTTGAGCTTTTACTGGCAGCTTCGGGTCGCATCATGAGTCGCTGGAGTCCTGCCGTTTGCCGGTGGCTTGGTTACTTACCTCCCGCTGCATGGCCAACCCCCGGCGAATCAGGTTGAACATCGAGCCGATCAGACCCACGCCCGATCCGACCAGTACCCCCCATGGCGACCAGCCGAAATGGCTGTCGAGCCACATGCCAATCAGCACGCATGCCAGCAGGCCGGCAAAGAACTCAAAGCCCATGCCGGCATATCGCAGCCAGTAACGTTGCTGCTGGGCTGGAGTTAACTTCGCCATAGCTGCCCGCCAACACTGCCGCCGGACCGTCAGGCTCCGCTCGGACGGGCGGGACCCGGATATCCTAGTGTGTATATTATCGGCCCCGTGCAAGGTCAAACTCTAGTATGTGGGTATCCGCCGACAGGCCCGACTCTTCCGCCGAGGCGGCGGCTGGGCCACTGGCGGCGATTGCCTAACCTCCGTAATCAGCCTAACATAGGGCGAAAGTCAGCGTTCGGGACGCCACATTTCTACTCACGGGGCCGGTAGCTCGGCGAGCTCGGGCCACCTGGAGCTATGCCCACGGGAGGTAGCGACGTGTTAACAGCGAGGGACATGGTCGCTGCAAAGGGCGGACAGGTATACAGCGTCGAGCGAGAAGCCACCGTATTGCAGGCCGCCAAACTGCTCAGCGAGAAGCGCGTCGGGGCTGTTGTGGTGACCTCCGGCCCGAAGGTGGTGGGGATTTTCACCGAGCGCGACCTGGTGAACCGGGTCGTCGCCGCCGAGCTCGACCCATCTCAGACGACAGTTGGACAGGTCATGACCTCGCCGGTGGTGTGCTGTCAGCCCCAGACTACCAAGGCTGAATGCGTGAAGGTCATGACCGAGCGTCGCATCCGCCACCTGCCGGTTGTGGATCACGAGGGACTGGTGGGGATCATCTCCATCGGCGATATCCTTGCACAGGAGGTCGCCGATCAGCAAAGCACCATCCAGTACCTGCACGAGTACATGTTCAGCCAGCCCCGATGACCTGGGCGTGCGAGAATTCTAGAGGCCAAACGGCCCCACAGGACGGGGACCGGCAGCTTTGGGCTCGTACCAGGACTGAAAACGGGGTGGTGCACGCAAAGAACAGAATGGCTACGCCATCACGTCCAGGGACGCACCAAGCTGCTCGGCGGCCTCGAGCATGTCGGCTGTGGCCTGATCCATCATCTCCGCAGCCGCCTCGATCAGATCCACGGCGGCCTGGCCCTGCTGGTCAGCAACGTCGAGGATCTTGGCAGCCGCCGCGTACTGCACCTTTGAGAGGGCGAGAGCGGTGCTGAGATTTACGACAGCGCTGACCAAGTCCATGTGGACACCTCAACCATCTACCTCGGCGGACGGGGCCTGCAACTTGATCGCGCGGGCCCCTACCGTAGCAAGTTTACGATACAGCCTCACCCGGGCGGCGTGGCCGGCCCGCGGCGATTGCTCTTCCGCATGATAAAGTAGCATTGCAGTACCACCATTCCGTTGTACGCCCCGGGATGGACGCGACGACAGGCTCTGCCATGCAGCGTTGGCCGAAGCCAGTGTACTGCGTGGCTTGGCGGGCGGGAACGAAACGGCTATAATTTACGGTGCCGATTGCGGATACCGCAAATTCAGGGCCGATAAGCAAGTCGGCTGGAGGGGTACGTGAGGCGAGCAGGTCATCTGTCACCTCGGGCAGGGGGTATCAGTCTTTCAGGATGTCCCTACGTTTAGGCAGGAGGGCGATCTGTGGGCACTTCGAGCGTGAGCAGGATTTCGGCTGGTCTGATGGTTGTCTTTGCGTGCCTAACGGTTGGGCCTGGTTGGGCGGCGACCTACTACATCTCGCCGACCGGCAGCGACCTGGCGGGCGACGGCTCGCGAGACAACCCCTGGTACGAGTTGGAGGTGGTGGTTGGCGGGTCGCACGTGCCTCTGGTCCAGAGCGGCGACGAGATCGTCCTTCTCGACGGGGTGTACAACTACGGCGACGACAAGCAGAGTGTCTATCAACGTTACTTCGACCCCAACAATCCGGTGGTGATCCGGGCCGAGAACCGATTGGGGGCGATCCTGGAGGGCGCCGGCGACCCGACGGGCGGCAACAGTAACAGCGAGGGTGTGGGCATTCTCTACGCCAGCGGCGTGATCTTGGACGGTTTGGAGATCCGCCATAGCGGCGACAACGCCCTGCACATGGGTGTGGACGCGTCGTACATCACAATCCGCAACTGCAAGATCCACGACGCCGGCAGCGATGGCGACTCGATCAAGGTAAACCATTCGCATCATATCGTGATCGAGAACTGCGAGGTGTACGATCCGGGCTACCGCACCTCGACCCCCACCTGGCAGGAGAACATAGACTTTATGCTGTCGCAGGACTGCGTGGTCCGTTACTGCCTGCTCTATCACACCGCGCAAGGCGGCGATGCCATGCTGTACGCCAAGGGCGACAGCCGCGGCGTCGTCTTTGAGAACAACGTGTTGCGCGATCAGTATGCGGGCGCCTGGTTTCCGCCGGTGACGCTGGGGGGCACGTTTCACGACCAGCCATCGCAGATGATCGACGACGGGGTCATAGGTGACGACGGTCCGCCGCCCGATCCCGACCTGAACACCTACTCATGCTATGACATTGTGTTCCGCAACAATCTGGTGATGCGGGCGACCCGCGGATCCGTGGCGTTTACGGCGTGCGACAACGGATGGGTGGTCAACAACGTGTTCTACGACTGCGCGGGTGGAGGTGTGTGGTTCTTGTCGCAGACGAATGACGTTCGCACCAGCCGCGATTGCCACGTGTACAACAACATCTTCTACGACCCGGACGGTGACATGGGCGGCATCTACCGTCGTGGCATGACCGCCGACAATCAGCCTATGGTGGTGTACAGCTTCAGCGCCGGCAACAACCTGTTCTACAACGGCGGCGCGGCGATCTCGTCGACGGGATTCCTGGATGCGAACGTTGAGGTTGGGGCGGTGTTCGACGATCCCGATCTGGTCAGTCCCGGCGCTGGTGGCGCCACGGTTGAGCAGATGGCCGGCAACTACCGCCCGCTGCCGGGCAGCTCCGCGATCGATGCGGGAGCCGACATGGGCGGCTTGCCTTATCCCGAGGTGTTAGCCGACTTCGACGGCGCGGCTCGCCCGGCGGGCGGCGCCTACGACATCGGCATGTTCGAATATCGCCCCGGGCTTGTTGCCAGCGAGCCGCCGCCCGACGGAACGCTACCCAAAACTCAGAATAATGTGATCCTACTGACGTTCGACGGAGCGCCCGCGTTGCCTGGCGGCAGCCCTGCACTGAGCATCGTGCCGCTTGCCGGGGGAATCGACGTGGGCAGCAGCTTCGCCTGCAGCATCGAACCGGATGGTGTAACGCTCAAAGCCGTTGAGGGTGGCGCGGTGCTGGCCGACCAGACCTGGTACCAAGTCACGGCTGCGCCTGGTTTCGAGGTTAGCGATTTCGCACTGGAGGTTTGCGCCCTGGTCGGCGACGCCAACGGCAGCGGACGTGTTACCACCGCCGATTACAGCGAGGTGAAGGCGCATATGAGCCAGTACACCGATGCACGATACGACCTGAACGGCAGCGGGCGGATCACGACGGCCGACTACAGCGTCGTCAAGGCCAACCTCGGGCACCGGGCGCCGACCAAGCCTTGAGCGGCGACGGACGGGTCGGACACGACGGCTGACGCGAAAGGGGACGACTGCGGCTAGGGCCCAGGTTCGGAGGACGCAGCGTCTTGTCAGCGCCGTGCAGGCTATTGCTGATTGTGGTTGCCACCCTATGCGGTGCCTCGCCGGGTGTTGCCCAGCGGGCGGTGCGCATTAGTGTGGGTCCCGAAGATCAACAGGGCAACGGTGATAGTTGGTACAACTGGATAAGCTACGACGGTCGGTTCGTCAGCTTTCACAGTGCCGCGGCCTCCTTCCTTGACAACGACACCAACGGTGTAGACGACGCGTTCGTCTACGATCATGTCACCGGATCGCTGCGATGCGTCAGTCTCGATCCATTCGGCGCGGTCGGCAACGGGCGGAGTCAAAGAGTCCGCGTCAGCGGCGACGGGCAGTTTGTCACTTTCCACAGCCAGGCCACCAATCTGGTTGGCGGCGATGCGAACGGTGCTCGTTCCGACATCTTCGTATGCGAGCTGGCCACCGGACAGTTGACACTGGTGAGCGTCAACTCCGACGACGAGCAAGGGAATCACTACAGCGAATATCCTTCTATCAGCGCCGACGGTCGGTATGTTGCATTCATCAGTCGGGCCACCAACCTGATCGCTGACGACACCAACGGCCCGGTTGTGGACGTCTTCGTCCACGACCGCCAGACGGGCGAGACGGTTTGCGCCAGCGTCGACTCCGGCGGCGTACAGGCCAATGCAAACAGCTTTTACCCCATGATCTCGGGCAATGGTCGACGCGTCGCGTTCATGAGCCAAGCGAGCAACCTGGTGCCCGACGACACCAGTAGCGGCTATGACATCTTTCTGCACGAGCTCGACACGCAGCAGACCATCCGTGTCAATGTGGACTCGGTTGGCGCCCAAGCGCAGGGGCCAGATCCGAACGCTCCCGGCAACTCAGACAGCTTCTATCCGACCATCAGTCATGACGGCCAGCGTGTTGTTTTCTTGAGCAACGCCATCAACCTCGTGTCCGACGATACCAATGGAGCCGATGACATCTTCCTACACAATGTGAGCATCGGGCTGACCACACGTGTGAGCGTCGGCTCGGCCGGTCAGCAGGGCAACGACGACAGCGCGTGGCCTCGGATCAGCCCCGATGGCCGATATGTTGCCTTCAACAGCTACGCCGGCAACCTCGTGGCCAGCGACACGAATAGCCATTCCGATATCTTTCTGCATGATCTGGAGACAAGCCACACCTGGCGGGTTTCCCGCACCTTCGACGGCGCTCAGCCCAACGGGGACAGTCGCGTGCCGGCCATCTCGCAGGCAGCGCAGTTTGTGGCCTGGTACACTGAAGCCTCCAACCTCGTAGCCGACGACACCAACGATAGGCGCGACGAGTTCCTTTGCGATCGTCGCGGCGATCTGGACGCCGACGGCGACATCGACGTAGACGACTGGGCTCTGCTGGCCGACGCCATGGGCGGGCCGGGAGTCACTTCGACAGTTGAGGACACGGACCTCGACAGCGATGGGGATACCGATCTGGCCGACCTAGCCATCCTGGCCGCCAACTTCACCGGACCGTGAACGGGAGCCGTTGCGACCTGTGCTCAGGCGCGCTCATCGTCTCGGATTTCCCAGATGGCTTGACAGTTTACAGGCACGATTCCCCGCGTAGGTGCGTCACACCATGAGGATGCAGCGGTTTCGGGCATCCTGGAGGACGCACCTGATTGCGCCACGTTGTCGGCGGGCGAGCCACGCAGCGTAGCGACGCCTCCACGAGTCAGATGGGCGTGATTCGCGGCGACAGAGGGCGTTCTCGCTTGAGTCGAGCGGTTCGATTGGGTACCATTACAGTGCACGATCTGATAAATGGGAAATCTCGGTTTGGGGGACCTCTGGGTAGCAGAGTGAGGAGATCGAGTGGAGAACCTGCGAGACGTCACACACCGGACACGATTGCTCCGGCGCTCAGCCCCTCAGGAGATCGCGTTGATATGTTTCACGGTACCCGGCCCTGACGTCATGTGGAGATGTTCACATGGATACATCGCACTATCTGGATGTGTTGGCGTGTCCCAGTTGTCAAGGCGCAATCAGTCCGTCCCTGGAGTGCAAAGGCTGCGGGCGTTCTTTTACGACCTGCGGTAGTGTTCTTCAGATGTTGCCGGAGGCGCCACAAAGCGGCGGGTATTGGGGGACGCAACTGGTATCCATGGTTGAGTTCGGACAGCAGGGCACACCGACGTACCATCACGATCGCTTCTCGACGCTGCGCGGACGATGGAAGAACCTTCGAGAACGAGCCATTGTAGATGGGTTCCTCGCTCGCCTGCCCAGAGGCAGCTGGGTAGTCGACGTGCCATGCGGCATGGGCCGGTTCGAAGATCTCGCGCTTCGGCGAGGATTGCGCGCTTGCGGGATCGATCTCAATCTCGACCACGTGACGTACGCTGCCGGACAGATCGCGAGCAGCAAAGTGCTCTGGATCCAGGGCGACCTAGCGGCCCTGCCGCTACGCTCGGACACGATGGCCGCCGCCCTTTGCATCCGCGTCTCCTACTACTTCGACGACGACACGCTTGCGCAAATCCTGGCCGGCGTCGGACGAGTAGCATTCGAGGTCCTGCTATCCTACCGCGATGTAGGCAGCGTGGTCGGCCAGTGGAAATCGATCCGAGGCAGGACATCCAAGAGCCCGTGGAAGAATAGGACATTTCGCCAGATCAGTAACATCGCCGAGCAGGCGGGGCTTCGAGTTGCCCACGGGATCAGACGACGGATCCGGTTGCACGATATGCAGTTTGTACACTTGCTGAAAGAACACGGCTGCCGCCATGCTCCCACAAAGTAGCGCATGGCCTATGCATGCGATGGAGAGTTCACATGAGATCTTACGATGGCGTCCATGCAGTCGTATTTGAGCCGCGTGGCCTCTTGGTGCCGCCGCCACTGGTGTTTGTCGCGATAGCAGCGTCTCCGGCTGTATTGGTCGCATCAGGATGCTCGAGCAAACGCTAGAGACAACACCTCGAATTCGTAGGTGAGGAGCGATTCCCGCCCGTCGAAAGTGGCCGGCTGCTGGTCACGCTGACTTCCGATGAATTAGAAGCACGCGTTTCATCACTCAAGGCGAATGGCGCAGTACTGATCGGTTGCTCAAGGTTTGTCGGCGACCTTATTCTGCCCCTTGTCAACTTGCGCTGCGATGAAAAGGCCATCCGGTGCGCAGAGAAAGTCGGTGTGAACGTCGTGGCTCTTTGTGTTACGTTTGGACGCGCCTCGTGGTCTTGGCCTTGGGCCCTGAAACGAGTCCAGGTGGAATGTCACAGACATTACCTGGCCAGGACGCAGGAGACAGTCGCTTGAAGAAAAGACATACGGCTGAGCAGATCGCGGCCAAGCTTCGGGAGGCCGAGGTGGAACTGGCCAAGGGCCACGAGGTCCCCGAGGTCGTCCGCAAGCTGGGGATCACCGAACAGACCTATCCCGGCTAGATGACCTCCCAGAGGGGGCTCATCCATCATTGTAGGTCGCGTCTCCAAGCTGCGTAATTGAAATCCCTTAAGCCTCGTGCGTGAGGATGTGCAGTCGCGACTTGCAGCCCAAGGCCAACCCGATCAGAATACGTACCTGACATTGATCGAGTCGGAGCCTATGAACCGTCGGTCGACCAAAAAACTCGTCAACCTCGTCGCTATGATGGGGATCCTCGTCTGCGCCACCCTCGTCCCCGGCTGCATGTGCGGGTACGCAGTTTCAGCCGTACTGGGCGAGCTCGATCTGCTGGCCAACGTTCAGACCATTGAGGAAGCCCTGGCCGGCGACGATCTGACCGAGCATCAGAAGGGGCGTCTCCGCTACGCCGTGGGGGTTCGCGATTATGCCGCCGAGCAGATCGGCCTGAACGTCGGCAACAGCTACAAGACGTTCTACAACACCGGGGGGCAGCCTCTGGCCTACAACCTGTCGGCCTGTCCGCCGGATCGGCTGGAGCCGCTGACTTGGACGTTTCCCATTGCTGGGACGTTTGAGTACCTGGGTTTTTTCGATCGAACCCAGGCGGAAGCCTTCCGCGACGCCGTGATCGATGCCGGTTTCGACATTTTCTTCTACGAGGTGGACGCCTACAGCACGGTGAACATCGTGCCGGATCCGATCTATTCCAGCATGCTCGAACGCGATGACATCGACTTGTCCGAGGTCGTCTTCCACGAACTGACGCACAACACGGTCTTCAGCGGCGATATCGTATTCAACGAGAGCATTGCCACGTTCGTTCAGCGGGCAGCGGCGCTGCGGTTTCTGGCCGATACGTACGGCGAGGACGCCGAGATCGTCGATCGTGCCCGCGGGCGGCACGCCGACGAAGACCTGTTTACCGAGTGGATCGACCAACTCTACGACGAGCTGCGTGCGTTGTATGGCAGCGAGCGGTCACGCGAGGCCAAGCTTGCCGAACGGGAAGATATCATCGAGCAGGCCCGCATCCGCTTCGCCGACGACTACCTTCCTCTGCTGTTCGAGCCGGAGAGCTACGGCGGCGTCTTGAACGCGGAGATCAACAACGCCGTGGTGCTCGCCTACCGACGCTATCACAGTGACTTCAACACCTACCAGGAGGCGTTCGAAGAACTGGGCAGCAGCTTCTCGCGGCTGTTGTCGCTCTTTGCCGAGGCCAGTCAGGCGCCGCGGCCTTCGGCCTTCGTCCAGGAGTGGCTGAGCGAACGCCCGTAGGCTGCGCCGGCCGCTCTTGCCATCCGACGGCCACATCTTTACGCTCGCACTAAGCAGGGGAAAAGCATGGGCGGCAGGAGTGCAAATATGCCAAACACGCACCCTTTGGATCCCAGGTTGAGTGGCTTCGACCTTGGTGCACGGCGGGCGGCACCCGTCGGCAAGCTGATCGACCCGCACGTACACTATCGAGGCCAGATCGACGATCTGGAAATGCTGGCCGAAGTGTTCGATCGCCATCGGGTCGAATGCGTGTTTCTTATCTCAGGTCGCGATGCGGGTCCCGAGTGGCTACGAGAGGTGGAACGATACTTCGCGGTGGGTCGCCAGGTTATTCCGTTCTATCGGATCGACATGAGGCGGAGCGACCCTCAGCACGTGCGGGCCGCATACGACATGGGGTTCTGGGGCATCAAGTGCATCGGGCCCAGTCACGCCTATGACGACCATTTCTACGATCCGGTCTACGCCGAGGCCCAGCACCTCGGCATGCCCATGCTCTTTCACACCGGGCTGCTGGCCAAGTCGGGCGCCGACCCGGAGACGGGAACAGGTATGAGCCTCATGCGAGCGGATGCACTCGACACCATGGCCGCGAGATTTCCCGATCTGCTGATTCAGGGCGCCCACCTGGGCAGCCCCGAGATTGCCTCGGCCATTCTCTCCAGCGTGTACTCCGACAACGTGATCTGGGACGCCTCCGGCGGCTGTCGACATCTGCTGCGCGTCGATCCGAAGATCCTCGCCGCGCCGCTCTGCGGCCGAGCGCAGCTCTGGGACCGCATCATGTTCGCTACCGATACCACGTCGGGTGTATTTCGTCCCGAGCACGCAGACGGCTGGCCTACGGTGTATGAGTATCAACTCGCCTTCTGGCAGGACATCCTCTCGCGCATGCCCGACCCGCCGAACAGCAAGCAGCTCGATGGCTTCTTCTACGCCAACGCGCGCCGGTGGCTGGACCGCATCAGGCAGCAGCGGCTGGCGTAAACGGCGCAGTTCGCCCGCCGCTTGGCCTACATATTCGCTACCGTTGGGGCGCATCCACAAGCTACGCTTGAGGGTGCCACCCGAACGCTGGATGAAACGACCGAGGCTGCCGGGGGCGAGTCGCGCCCGACAGCCTCGGTGTATTTCTCACTTCAGTTCAACGGATCGGCCGCCCATCAATCGGCGAACACGATGTAGCCTACCTGCTCGGTGGTGTGGCTGCGCTCGGCGTCGCCGATCTGATCCTCGTCACACATCAACTCCAAACTGCTGGCCGACACCGGATCGGACCCGTACAACGCCGCCCAGCTGCCGTCCGCCCCGTCCATCGCCGCCTGCGTGGCCACACCCAGCGAACAAGCCGACGAGGCACCGGGGTTGTACGTGTACGGCGGCGAGTTGCCCGGACCCCGAACGATGTCGCTGCCGAGCGCCGTCCAGTAGCTCACCCCGCTCATCGTGCCCGAGCCCGCCTCGATCACCACGTAGCCCAGCACCTCGTTGCTGCGGGAGACGATCGTATCCTCGCCCACGTGCTTGCCCACCCACAGGTTCGAGCTGTTCGGCGGAGCGCTCCGCGACGAGCCCCGGCACCAGAACACCGACCACAACGGATCGTTGAACGTCATCACCTGACCCAACACCACCGGAGACGAGTAGCTACCGCTGTACCCGACGTTCTGGCCACTCCAGGAGTTGTTCTGGTCGGTCACCGTCGAGGTGAACTTCACCGCCTCCATGTCCACCCCGTCGACCGCCTGGGTGTATACGCCCTCCTCGGCGACCATGTAGTACACGTCGATCGCATCGGCTGTGCCCCCGCCGGGCACCTGCACCCGCACCTCGAAGCTGTTGCCCGACGCGTTGCGGACCCGCACCACGTGCGGCTTGTTGCCCGAGCTGTAGTTGGGCGTGCAGACCACCACCATGCTCGTGTAGCTCTGACCCAACGTGACCGTTACCCAGTCGTCGTCCACTCCGGTCAGGGCCCCGTATTCGAGCTTCGGGCCGCCGGCTACGTCGTTGTCCAGAATGGTATAGGTGTGGACGGTATTGGCACCCAGCGTGGCGTTGGCCGGGTTGCTAAGGGTTACCTCAATGGTCTCGTTCGACTCGACGTCGCCGTCGTCCACGATGGTGATGTCGATCGTCTCGCTGGTGTCGTAGGGATCAAACGTCAGCGTGCCCGCTGCCAGGGTGTAGTCGACCCCGCCGCCCGTCGCGTCGCCGCCGGTGACCGCGTAGTCCACCGTCACCGTCTCGACGTAGGCCGCGCTCAGTGAGACCGCCAGAGAAGCCGGCGTAACCGACTCGTCACCGCTGGAGCTGACCAGATCAAAGTCCACACTCGGGTACACGTCGTTGTCGTTGATCGTGTAGGTGTGGACGGTATTCGTTCCAAGCGTCGCGTTGGATGGATTGCTCAACGTGACCTCTATGGTCTCGTTGGCCTCGACGAGACCGTCGTTGACGATCGTGATGTCGATCGTCTCGGCCACGTCATCGGGCACGAACGTCAGCGTGCCGGCCGCCAGGGTGTAGTCGACGCCGCCACCGGTGGCGTCGCCGCCGGTAACCGCGTAATCGACCGTAACGGTCTGGGCGGACGCCTCGCTGAGAGACACCGCCAGAGAGGCCGGCGTGACCGATTCGTCCCCGCTGG
>Ga0315553_10003576_pt1 | contig 12031 bp, 8 predicted proteins | sample SalMarSW160140MG_FD_203099 | JGI IMG/M metagenome (GOLD analysis project Ga0315553, IMG submission 203099) | Salt marsh sediment microbial communities from the Plum Island Ecosystem LTER, Massachusetts, United States - Salt Marsh Sediment SW1601-40 ... | reverse complement strand
GCTTTGGTTTCCTGTATTCTACGCCGATCCCATACAACCGCAACCGACGTGCGCGCAAGCGATTCAGGCGCGTCCCCGCAACCACTGCAGAGCGAAGTCGACGGCCTTGCGCTGCGAAAAGAGTCGGGAAACCGCCGAGCCCACTTTGCCCTCGAGCACGCTGCCGGCCGCCTCGAAATCCGCACCGATCTGCCCGAACGGATCATCGTCGATTTCGATGTCGTCGAATTCCTTCCAGACGCGCCGGCCGTTCTCGACGATCGGCGCACCCTGCCGTGAGGGCTTGGGGTTGGGCAAGCGATACTCAGCGAGGTGAAACGAGGTATTGCTGTCGTAGCCCACGCCCAGGAGCAGCACCCGGCCGTCGAGATCGTAAACGCGCGCAAGCGGTGATGTCTCCCCCATCTCGTAATCCAGGAGATGGTTTTCCGTTACGAAGGCGGCCTGCGAGCCCCAGGCGGCAAACGACGTCGCCGGATGCGCGCTGCGCTGCACGCCGGGCCACGTGCGAAAAACCTCGACGATGCGCCCCATCCCCCGCGTGGGCGTCGTGCGCGGATCGTATGCGGGCATGGTCTGGCGAATCGTCGGCCACCAGCTTTTGGGGACGGGCGGGTTCTTCCACAGGGCAGGATCGCTGAGGTCGCCGGAATGTGTGGGCATCACCAGCGTGCCGTCGGGCGTGATCGCGTCCATCAACGCCTGGACCACAGCGACCGGACCGCCGCAAACCCAACCCAACGCATGCAGCGAACTGTGCACCAGAACGGTCGCGCCCGCCCGAAGACCCAGGCGGCGCAGGTCGTCCGCCAGGGACGCTCGCGTGCGCGGCCCGGGAGTCGCCTCGATCAGCTTACCTTCACGCATATGCACACTCCTTCGTGTTGCAGTCCTGTATTATAACCGTGAGGCGAGTGCGCATCTGCTTCAACAGCGCGGTCTGCGCTTTCCCCCTCGATTTCTTCTTGTCCGTTCCGGGCGGACGAAGGTCGGCGGATCGCGCTCAGCGCTCCCACCAGCGCACGTCCAGATCGACGAAGAGCAAGCGCAGATCGGCCTTGCTGTTCACGTTGAATTTATCCAGCACGTGACGCACGTGCGTCTTGACGGTTTCGGGCGAGATCACCAGATCCTCGGCGATTTGGCGGTTGGTGTGGCCTTGCGCCGTGAGCCAGGCGATTTCCTGCTCGCGCGGCGTGAGTGTGCCCAGCGCGGCTTCCGCCTGGGCGCGGAACGCCTCCTGCTCGAGGCCGCGCACGAGCAGTTCGCCCACCAACGTCTCCGGGGTGACGTCTTGCAAACGCGCCGCCAACCACAATTGGGTAGAGAGTTCGCTGTCCGTCTCGAAAATCAGGTGCCCGTTGCTCGAGGCCTGCTGCGATACCGGCCGGTCGCTTTTCCCGGCGTCTTTTTGAAGAGCGGATGCCGCTGCTGCACGCTTGTCTTCTACGTCCCAAACCGCCGGTCGCTCGGCGACCCTGTATCGCTCGCGCCGCGCCGAGGCAGGTTCGAGGAAACTGCGAATTCGTTCCGGCCGCAACCAACGATGAAACCACACGAAATACCTCCCGCTACCAGGCGCCGGCGGCGATGGGCCGCGAAGTTCCGCAAAGCGCACTGGTATCCCGATTATATAGAACAAATGTTCTATCGTCAATTGGTCCCTTTGGGGGAGGCCGGATGCGTACACCGCCCATCAGACGCACATTCATGCGCCGACTTGACGCTTAGCGTGCGATTCGCCTACGTCAAGTAGACCGAGGCGGCAATCCCTGTTACACTGACCTGCATGGAACGTCGAATACCGCTTCGCACTTTGAACCCGCTTCAGGGAGCCGATTGAGGGAGAGCATGTCCGGCAGACAAGATCAAACCGATTCGCACAGTTCGCCCGACGGCGCAAATGACGCCGGCCGCACCCCGCGGCTGGTTGCTACCCTGGTGCTCGTTCCCAGCGTACCGATGTTGATCGTCTCCATCGCCGCACTGGCGCTCTTCTACCTGGCGCCAACGCGTTTCGGCAATCTGATCGACCGCCTGCCCGGAGAAACGTTCATCCGCACGGCACTGGTCTTCGCACCGGCGACGTTGTTCGCCATCGTCATCCTGGCCGCACTCTACGCCGTCGAGAAACCCGGCGGCGCACAGGAAGCCGCGCGGAGCGAAACTGCTCCTTCTCGCCCGCGCGCCGCGACGAGCCATGTACGCCTCGCGCTCGGCGGGCAGCGGATCGCCCGCAGCGCCATGGCGCTGCTCGTACCCGCGCTGTTGTTTTCGGTGGGTCTTTGGGCGCTTTCCTTCGTTTCGCCGGGACGGTTCGATCGTTTGATCGAACCCCTGCCGGGAGATCGCTTCTTGCGACCGCTCGTCAGCGTGGCGCCAATCGTGTTGTTCGCGCTTACTTTGGCTGCCCTGCTGTTTGCCTTCGGGCGCGATGGACGCAAGTGGTTGGAAAATGCGCAGGAGCGTATCGTGCGCATCATCGTGCGAGCCGTTCTCGTCTTGGCCGTGCCCGCCTTCTTGCTCACGTTGGGCGCTTTGCTGCTGCTGATTTTCTCGCCCACGGACGTCGCCCGAGTCGTCCAGCGGCTGCCGTATGAAGAATTCCTGCGGCTCGCGCTGGCGTTTGCCCCGGCCCTCCTGTTGACCACGGTGATACTCGCAGTGCTTTTCCTGCGGCGCTCGCAGTGGGAATTGGTTGAGGGTTTGAAAGAGACGGCCAAACGACAGCTCGCTGCGCCGGAAATCCAATCCCTGCGCGCCCGCATCGCGCCCTGGATTCTGGTGGCCGGACTGACGCTGACAACGACTCTGGGTTTGGGCCTACTGGGCGCAGGGATCTACTTGCTGCTCAAATAAGTACCCCGTTAATTCCCGGATGTGTGCTCCAGATGATAGACGACGCCGGTGTGATCGACGAGGTAGACGCCGCCGTTCACGTCTTCTCCGAAGGCGCTGATCACATACCCCGTGTCCCGGAAAAGGATGTCGTTAACCCAATTCCCGTCTGCATTTCGCAGCACGCCCCAAATCAATCCCGTGCAGTAGTCGCCATACAGGTAGACGCCGTTCCACTCTGGGAGCGCGGGGTCGTGCACGACGACGCCGCCGGTAATCGAACAGCCCAATGTGTGGTCGTATTCCGCGACGGGGTCCGTGAGCCCCTCTCCTGTCTGCCCCTTGAAGGGATGCATTCCCTCGCGAATGTTCCATCCATAGTTGACGCCGCTCGGACTACCCGCCGGCCAGAAGTCCACTTCCTCATAGGTTCCCTGGCCAACGTCGGCGATGTATAGATCCCCGCTCACCCGATCGAAGGCGAAGCGCCAGGGGTTGCGCAGACCATAAGCCCAGATCTCGGCTCTCCCGCCGTCCAGGAAAGGATTGTCCGGGGGAATGGCGTATGGATCGCCTCCGAGCACGTCGATGCGCAGCATCTTGCCGAGCAGGGAGTCGAGATTTTGAGCGTTCCTCTGCGGATCACCCCCCGAGCCGCCGTCACCCGTCCCGATGTACAGATAGCCGTCCGGCCCGAAGACGATGCCGCCGCCGTTGTGGTTCTTGTAAGGCTGCTCGATACCGAGTATCAAACGCTCGCTACTCGGGTCGGCGATGTTCGGATCGCCGGAGACGGAAAACCCGGCAATTACGGTGTTTCCACTGTTATCGGTATAGTCGACGTAAAATTCTCCAGTCTCCTGGAAGTCGGGCGCGAAGGCCAAGCCCAATAAGCCCCGTTCGTTGGCGTCCCTGCTCACCCGGCCCCGGATATCGAGAAAGGGCTCACCGAGAAGAGTTCCGTCCGCCATGATCCAAATCACACCGCGCTGCTCGACGATGAAAATCCGCCCGTCTCCCGCATTCTGCAGGTCAAGCGGTCGAATTAATCCAGCGACGACTTTCGTCCAACGATAGCCCGACGCGTCCGGCAAGGTTTGCACGGATTGCATTGATTCTGTAGCCGTTGCGGTCATCGTTTCCGTTGGAACGGATTCCGTCGTCGGGGGAACCTGATTAGGGATCGACTCAGTCGCGGATGGGGATGCAGTTGAGGCGGAACATCCCACCAACAACAAGAATACCGGCACAATCAAGAATCTGCGCATGTCCACTCCTCCCTCGATGGAAAAATTGTACCGCGCGGGTATTGCCTGCAGTCCGGCCGTCGGAAGATCGAGTACAATGAAGCGATGCCGGTCTGGATCAGCGTGATGGAGGATGTCTGCGGTCATCCAGATCAAGGAGAATGTATGTTCAACGCATATCAAGCGGAAGCCGAATTTGCCGTCAGCGCCGTAGAGACCGCCGCACGCCTCTGCCGCCGGATACAGGCAGAAATGGTGACGGCCGCCCTTTCCAAAGCGGATCGCTCGCCGGTCACCGTGGCCGACTTCGCCTCGCAGGCCGTCGTCGCCCGCATGTTTCAGGAATCGTTCGATCAGGAAACGCTCGTAGGCGAGGAAAACAGCGCTTCACTGCGTGAAGCGGATGCCGCTGAGATCCTGTCCGCGGTGACGTCCTTTGTGGCATCCTCGCGGCCCGAAGCGACGGACGACCTCGTCTGTTCCTGGATCGATTTCGGCGCACGGGAACCTGCGCAGCGCTTCTGGACCCTCGATCCGATCGACGGCACAAAAGGTTTCTTGCGCGGCGACCAGTACGTCGTGGCGCTGGCGCTGATCGTCGACGGTCGAGTAATGGTTGGCGCCCTGGGTTGTCCCAACCTGGACGCCGATCTTGCCCCGGACATCGGCGGATTGGGGAGTGTGGCGGTTGCCGTGCGCGGCCAGGGTGCATACGCACGCAGCATCGAAAGTGAATCATTCAAACGTTTGCGGGTGTCCCGGGTCGACGATCCAGCCCAAGCGCGGATTTTGCGTTCCTTTGAATCGAGTCACACCGACCAGGATAAGATGAACGAATTGGCAGATGTATTGGGCGTGCAGAAAGCTCCGCTGCGCCTGGACAGCCAGGCAAAATACGCCATCCTCGCAGCGGGTGGTGGGGAGCTGCTCTTCCGTCTGCTTTCACCGAAAATGCCGCAGTACACGGAATACATCTGGGACCAAGCTGCGGGTTCATTGATCGTCGAGGAGGCGGGCGGGAAAGTCAGCGATCTGCGCGGCGAACCGCTCGACTTCGGCCAGGGACGGCGATTGAAAGAGAACATCGGCGTGCTGGTCTCCAACGGACTTCTGCATCAGGCGGGGCTGCAGGCAGTGCACTCCGTCGGGGCGGACCGCCGTCCGCAGGCAGCTGAAGGCTAAACACACGGGGTAGATCGCCTCATCGCTGGCGATATTTTTCTCACAACGACGCACTCCCCGTCGAAGAACACCATCCGGCTTAGGCGATACGTTGTATCACCTGTATAATGGTATGTAAATTTATCGGATTTCAAAGTCGGCGCAGGCAGAGTCTCACGCTAGGCGTACTGCCATTCGATTGGCCGCGACTTTAACCGAGAATGCGTCTTGAACAGGGAGAAATGTCGCACATGACATCGAAAGATACAAGCCCATCCTCGAGAGCGATCTTCGATCGTGATTTAAAGGATTTACGCGAGAACGTATTGCAAATGGCTGAATTACTGAGATCTGCCATGGCGGGTTCTCTGACGGCGTTGCGGGAGGGAAACGTAGAACTGGGCGAGGAAATTATCAAGGGGGATTTGGCCATAAATGAGATGCGTTACAGAATCGAGAATGCGTGTCTCCACTTGACCGCCACCCAGCAACCCGCCGCCAGCGATCTGCGCGCCATCGTCGCGGGGATGAATCTCGCAGGCGACATGGAACGCATGGGTGATTACGCTGCCGGCATCGCCAAAGTTTTTCTACGTATGGAGGAGAAAAGTGCGGGCGATTTGCCACGCAGCCTGGACGAGATGGCAGAGCTCGTGCTCAGCATGCTCAAACGGGCTATTAAAGCCTACCAGGAAGCGGATGATGAATTGGCGTACGAAGTTGCTTCGATCGACACGCAAATCGATGAACACTACCGCGCACTTTATTCCGAACTGGTCGAGCGCATAACCCATCATCCCGAGAAAACGACCGACTGTCTCTATTTAATGTTCATCGGGCACAACCTCGAACGCTTTGCCGATCGCGCCACGAATTTGGCCGAGCACGTCATCTTCATGACCAGCGGCAAAATCCAGGAATTGAATCCGGAGGACGGCATCTCGGAGGTAAATTAAGCAACGCAATGCGGGACGAGCATCGAACTGAATCGAGGTGAAATCGGAGACCAGTGCTGCAAGCGGGGCTGGTCTCTTGATATTTTTCGCTGCACGACTGCCGGGTCGATGGCGTCAAGATTCCCCCACCGGTTCACACGACGAGGTTTCATCCGCTGCTGCATCTGCGTCCGTCTGTTGGGAAGGAATTGTCAGATTGGATCGAAAGGCCGCATGCTATAATCCACTTGCTGGGGCAAGCGCCCCAGACTTTCACGTAAGGAGCTGCTCGAATCCGTGAGCGAGGAATCACCCGAACTGCCCGTCAGTCCCGGCCAGCATGCCGATAGAGAGAAAGTCTGGCACGCCCTGGAAGCCGACGAGGTCGTCCGCGCACTGAAAACTTCCCCGAAAATGGGGTTGACCTCGGAAGAAGTTAAGCGGCGCCTCGTCGAGTGCGGCCCCAATGAACTCAGCGAACAACCCGGGACGACCTTGTGGCAAATGGTACTGGAGCAATTCAATAATTTCATCGTCATCATACTTCTCGTCGCAGTGGTTATTTCCGCGCTGCTTGGCGATTACATCGAAGCGGTGGCCATCCTGACCATCGTCGTTCTCAACGCCCTGCTCGGCGTCGTTCAGGAGCGGCGCGCGGAGGAAGCGCTTGCTGCGCTGCGGCGTTTGGCGGCGCCGGAAGCGCACGTGATCCGGGACGGTCACCATCAGACCGTATCCGCTCGCGAGTTGGTGCCGGGCGACGTCGTCCTGTTGGACAGCGGGAACTACGTGCCCGCAGACCTGCGCCTGGTCGAGACCGTCAATCTAAAGATCGAAGAAGCTGCACTTACCGGCGAATCTGTCCCGGTTCAGAAGGACGCGCGCGTGGTGTTAACCATGGATGTTTCCCTGGGAGATCGCCGCAACACGGCGTTCAGCGGAACCCTGGTTTCCTACGGCCGTGGCCGCGGCATCGTGGTCGGCACTGGCATGCGGACCCAGCTCGGAATGATCGCCGCCATGCTGCAAGCCGTTTCGGAAGAGCCGACTCCCCTGCAGCGCCGTCTGGATCAGCTCGGCAAAGTGCTGGGCTGGGCGGCCCTGGTCATTTGCGGCATCGTGTTTGTCGTCGGGTGGATGCGAGGCGTGGACCCGCTGGACATGTTCCTGGTGGCGGTCAGTTTGGCGGTCGCGGCGGTTCCCGAGGGGCTTCCGGCCGTGGTCACCATCACGCTGGCCCTGGGCATGCGCGAGATGATCACGAAGCATGCCTTGATTCGCAAACTCTCCTCCGTCGAAACGCTGGGGTCCACGACGGTCATCTGCTCCGACAAGACGGGAACGCTGACTCAGAATCAAATGACGGTCACACGCCTGTGGGTCGACGGCGTGAAATTCGAGATTACGGGCGGCGGGTACGAACCTGTTGGAGATTTCGTCATCGATGGCAAGACGGTTGCCCTCAAGGATTACCCGGCCTCCACGACCGCGCTTTGGGTCGGAGCGCTGGCGAACGACGCGCAGGTAGAAATCGCCGAAGACGAAAACGGGGTGACCGCACCTCGCATCGTGGGTGATCCCACGGAAGCGGCGCTGGTCGTTGCAGCCGCAAAAGCCGGTGCGGATCGCGACAAACTCGAAAGAGCGTACCCGCGCATCGAAGAAATCCCCTTCGACTCGACGCGCAAGCGCATGACCACGGTACATCGAATCCAGGAACCCCGCCCGGATGACGCAAGCCCGTTTTACGATGACAGACTGCAGGAATGGGAAGTCGCGGCGATCAAAGGCGCCCCCGATGTGGTGCTCGATCTATGTACGCAATATCAAAACATCGACGATCAATCCATGCCCTTGACCGACGAGGTGCGGGCGCGCATCCTGCAGGCGAATGAAACCATGGCACAGCAAGCGCTGCGGGTTTTGGCAGTGGCCTACCGGGTGGAACAGGACGTGGCGGTCGATGTTACGCCGGAAGAAGTGGAGCGCGATTTTATCTTCGTGGGGTTGATGGGCATGATCGATCCGCCGCGTATGGAAGTGCGCCCCGCAATTCAAAAAGCGCGCCAGGCCGGAATCCGCACCGTGATGATCACCGGGGACTATCCCGATACGGCGCGCGCCATTGCGGAAGAGATCGAGCTGATGCAGCCCGGCCACCGGGTTTTAACCGGAACCGATCTGAACCAGCTCGATGATGCAGGTCTCCAACGAGAGGTGCTGGAAGTCGACGTGTACGCACGCGTCTCGCCGGAACACAAAGTGCGTATCGTGGATGCGCTCAAGTACAACGACGAAATCGCCGCGATGACCGGTGATGGAGTCAACGACGCGCCGGCCTTGAAACGCGCCGACATCGGGGTGGCCATGGGCATCACCGGCACAGACGTGGCCAAGGAAACGGCCGACATGGTGTTGACCGACGACAACTACGCCAGCATCGTGGCCGCCGTCGAGCAGGGACGCATCATATACGCCAACATTCGAAAGTTCGTTTTCTACCTGCTCTCGTGCAACCTGGCCGAGATCGTCGTCATTTTCAGCGCAGTGTTGGCCGGGCTGCCGTCGCCATTAACCCCCATCCAACTGCTCTGGCTCAACCTCATCACCGACGGCGCCCCGGCGTTGGCCCTGGGGGTGGAAAAAGGAGACCCCGACACGATGACGCGTCCACCGCGTCCCCCGACAGAGTCGATCATGAATCGCGAGATGCGTATACGCATCGCCATTCAGACGGTGGCGATTGCCACAGTGACGCTGCTGGCTTACCTGCTGGGCCTGCGTATCCAATCCGAAGGTTCGATGCTTGCCGACACAATGGCATTCGTGACCCTTTCGGCGTCCGAACTGCTGCGTGCGTTGACGGCGCGATCCGACAGGTATCCACTGCTGCGGACCGGTTTCTTCAGCAACAAGTCGATGTTCATCGCCGTGCTTTCGTCACTGCTCATGCTGCTGATCGTGATTTACGTGCCATTCTTGCAGACCGCTTTCAACACGGTGGCGCTCGAATGGGAGCATTGGCGGACGATTCTTCCTCTTCTCGTAGTGCCGGCCATCGTAGCCGAACTAACGAAGGTCTTCTTTAATCGGTCGCAGTATAAAATGATGAGCCAATCCGTTTAACGCGGCTTTCCGGTAGAAATAGGCAACAGCGGTCAATTCGATGGAATCCGAAAAGACAGTTCTGCATAGAGTCCCGCTTCGCATGCGCTATTTGCGGGTGACGCTCTTTTTTGCCCGCATGATATTGAGCATTTTCCTGTGGGATATCTTGCTGCGTCATCTGGGGTTGCGGATCATGGCGAGGCGTACAGCGGAGCGCCGTTATAAACGCCATGCTCGCCGTTTTCGGATGCTTGCCACCCGCCTGGGAGGATTGTGGATCAAGGTGGGCCAGTTCCTCTCCACCCGCTTGGATGTGCTTCCCGAAGCCGTGACGGATGAGCTCGCCGGTCTGCAGGACGAGGTTCCCTCGGAATCCTTCGAGGCCATGCGAGGCAAAATCGAATCATCCTTCGGCCGGCCGCTGGAAGAATGCTTTCGATGGGTCGATACGCAGCCCCTTGCCTCGGCCTCCTTGGGCCAGGTTCACCGCGCCCGCCTGCCTTCGGGGGATGAAGTCGTAGTAAAAGTGCAGCGCCCCGGCATTCGCAGTTTGATCAAGATCGACATGGACGCACTGCAGACAATCATTCGTTGGATCAAACGTTATCCCCCCATCAGCCGCCGGGCGGATCTGGATGCCATCTTCGCTGAATTCAGCCAAACGGTATGGCAGGAGGTCGATTACGTCGCCGAGGCCGAGAATGCACGCCGCTTTGCCGAGATGTTCGCCGACGACACGAACGTCCGCATCCCAAAAGTGTTCGCCCAACAATCGACGAAGGAAGTCCTGGTGCTGGAAGATGTCTACTTCATCAAGATCACCGATTTTGCAGCAATCGAAGCGGCCGGTGTGGAATTGGATCAGGTCGCCGAGCGCTTGCTGCATACCTACTTCCACCAGATCTTCGACGAGAACTTCTTCCACGCCGACCCCCATCCCGGCAATCTGTTCGTCGAGCCGCTGGGCGAGCGAAAATGGCGTCTGGTCTTCGTCGACTTCGGCATGGTGGGCCGAATCACACCGGAGGCAAAAGCGGGATTGCGCGACGCCTTGATTGCCATCGGGACCGGCAACGTCGACCGGATGATGCAAGCCTACCAACGCCTCGGCGTTCTGCTTCCAAGCGCAGACATCGACCGCATCCGCGAGGTCGAGCAGGCCATGCTGCGCAAAATGTGGGGCAAGAGTATGCGCGAGATCATCCAGACGCATCCACAAGAAATGCGTGAGATCGCACGCGAGTTTCGCGATGTGCTTTACGAAATGCCCTTTCAGGTGCCGTCCGATTTATTGTTTCTCGGACGATGCATCAGTATCCTGATGGGCATGTGTGTGGGGCTCGATCCGGATTTCAATTTTTTCGAGAGTTTGCGTCCATTTGCGGAGGGACTATTGACCGAAGAAACGGGTGATTGGATCAACGAATTGATACCGGCCGTGATGGAGCAAATCCGCGCCCTGGCCATCCTGCCGGCCAGGATGGAAGCTTCTTTATCCAAGATCGAGCGCGGCGAAGTGAAGGTCACGGCCAAATTCGAGCCGGAAGTGGAAATTCAGATCCGCCGCCTGGCGAAGGCCGCCAACCGCATCGTGGGGTCCGTTGTCTTCGCCGCGCTGCTGTTGACCGGGAGCATCTTCTACATCAACGGGGAACGCGCACTCGGCGGTGTGTGCTTTGGGCTCGGCGGATTCGCGCTGCTGTTGACCGTGCGCGGTTGAAGCGACGAATTGCAAGGGGGATCACGCACGTATGTCGCCCCGGATTACACGCGTCACGAGTCGCCAATCTGCTGTGGAATACCGATAACCAGACGTTTTCGCCTGCACACGATCAGGCTCCATCTCCGTTTTCACGCCGACGCGGCATCGATCAGGATTGTTTAGTATACTCTTGTCCGAATCACGGTAGATCCACAGGCTCGCGAGAGGAAGAGGAGACGCGTTTTGAGCGACTTGATCAATCTCGAACCTTGGTGGCGTTTCGCCGTGGCGCTGCTAATCGGCGCACTCATTGGTCTGGAACGCGAGTTCGTTCAGCAGAAAATGGGCGAGGAAGACTTCGCGGGAATCCGCACCTTTTCGCTCATGTCGTTGCTCGGCGCAATTGGCGCTTATCTGGTTGAAGACTTCGGGATATTGCCTTTTCTCGCAGCCTATATCGGCATTATCTTGCTGGTATGGGCCAGCTACATGGGTGAGATCGTTCGCAAGCACGAAGAGGGGATTACCACTGAGGTCGCGGCCATCATCGCTCCTCTGCTCGGCGCCATGGTGATCTGGGGCGAATTCGAGATTGCTTCCGCGTTGGGCGTTATAACGGCGTTGGTGCTGGCCATCAAACCTGCCATGCGCACGCTGACGAGCCGCATGAGCACCAAAGACCTGCGTGCGATCCTGGAATTTCTATTGATCACTGCCGTCGTGCTGCCGCTGCTGCCCAATCGCAATTTTGGGCCTTTCAACGTCGTCAATCCGTATCAAATCTGGCTGTTGGTCATCCTTGTTTCGGGCATTGGCTTCTTCGGTTACGTGTTGATCAAGGTGCTTGGCGCCGAACAAGGCGTCGGAGTCACCGGCATTCTGGGCGGACTGGTGAGCAGCACGGCGACGACCGTCAGTTTCTCCGGCAGGAGCAAAGCCAATCCGGAGCTCTCTTCGATCCTGGCGCAGGGCATCCTGTTGACCTCGAGCGTGATGTTCCCTCGCATAATGATCGAGGTGGCGATCGTTTACACCCCGCT
>Ga0315553_10003575_pt1 | contig 12032 bp, 10 predicted proteins | sample SalMarSW160140MG_FD_203099 | JGI IMG/M metagenome (GOLD analysis project Ga0315553, IMG submission 203099) | Salt marsh sediment microbial communities from the Plum Island Ecosystem LTER, Massachusetts, United States - Salt Marsh Sediment SW1601-40 ... | reverse complement strand
GCCCCCCCCCGCCCGCTTCCCCCTTTGATTACGGCCACAGCTTTTATCCTTAGCTTCGCCCCTTCTAGTGCAAAATAACCCTGTTCACCAGGGGTAATTTATCCTCTGGTGCTGGCGTTGATGCGAATACGGAAATTCTCGAACTCCCCGGTGGGTGTGCCCGGCGTTGCCTGGACTTCCGTAACGGAAGCCGATGTGGGGCCATGTTCGCACCAGGCAAGCATCGACTCGACCTCACTTGCTTCACCCTCAAATACCGCTTCGACACGTCCATCCCAAAGATTGCGCACCCAGCCCGTAAGTTCCCGCCGGCGAGCCTCCTCCATCGTGTAGTAGCGGAAGCTAACCCCCTGAACACGTCCCGTGATGAGGACATGCGCCCTTGCCTTTTTCATTCCCTCCACTCCCTGCTCCTGCTTCATCGCCTATATCATAATGGGTCATCTACAGCAGGTGAATGACCGTTTGGTCAGGGTCCCACCTGAAGGTCACCCACCAAGTGAACAAAAAAGCCTGCCGGGAGATCCCGGCAGGCTGAGCAAACAAGCCTGCTGTTTTAGGGTAGGAATTGGATCAAACCTGCCCGCTCGACAAGCGCCAGCAAGGGTCCAGGAAGTACCCCGAATATAAACGTCCCCAGGGCGGCTGCCCAGACCGTCGTGTTGAGCATAATATCGCCGGATGTTTCCGGGTCTCCCTCACGCATGTACATCGTGACGATCACCCTCAGGTAGTAGAAAGCCGAGACAAGCGAGGTGAGCACGCCCACGATCGCCAACCAGACCAGATCGGCATTGATCACAGCCCGGAACAGGTAGAATTTGCCGATAAATCCGACCGTCGGTGGGACTCCGGTGAGCGAAAGCATGAAGAGCGCCATCGAGAGGGCAAGAATTGGGTGCCGCACTCCCAGGCCGGCGTAGTCATCGATCTCCAACCCCCCGCCCTTGGCTTTTTCAAGGCAGAGGACAACGCCCCAGGCGCCCAGGTTCGTGATGGCATACGCCGCCAGGTAGAAGAGCGCACCATGAATCGCCTGGCCGGCAGCAGCCTGATTGACCGCAGCCGGGACAGCCATCAGGATGTAGCCGGCGTGAGCGATGCTGGAATAGGCCAGCATACGTTTGATATTCGTCTGCGCGATCGCCGCCACGTTGCCCCAGATCATCGTCAACGCCGAAAGCCACATCGTAATTGGCCCCCACGTGCTGGCTACGGCGGGGAAGGCTGCCAGAAGGATCCGCAGCAGCGCCGCGAACCCTCCAGCCTTGGCTCCGACCGACATGAACGCCGCAACTGAGGAGGGCGCCCCCTGATAGACGTCCGGCGTCCACATATGGAAGGGCACGGCCGCCACCTTGAACCCCAGGCCCACCAGGATCATGCCCGCGCCGAGCAAGAACAACTGCGGTACGCTACCTGCGCTCTGGATCGCTTCGAATACTCCCGCGATCTGGGTTGTTCCTGTCGTGCCAAAGATGAGCGCGATGCCGTAGACCAAAAAGCTCGAGGCGAAAGCGCCCAGCAGGAAATATTTCAAGGCCGATTCTTCCGAGGCCGGTTCGGGACGTGCGAAGCCCGAGAGCACATAGAGCGGGATCGAGAGCAGTTCGAGTGCAACGAAGATGACGATCAAGTCGCCGGCGCTCGCCATGAGCATCATGCCCGTGATGCTGAAAAGCAGCAGCACATAGTATTCCCCGCGTTCGATCCCCTGGCGACGGATGTAGGAATAGGCCTGCCCGATAGCGACAAGACCGACAACCAGAAAGAGCAGCTGCAGGAAGCGGCTAAACCCATCCTGGATGATCATGCCGCCGAAGGCGGTGTGATCCCCTGCGACCTGGAGCAGAATGACCAGGATCGCCGCGGCCAGTGTCAGCGCAGCCAGACCCGCCGTGTAACCCTTACGTGCGGCAGGGATAAAGAGATCGACGATCAGCAGCAGGCAGGCAAAGCCAGCGACGACCAGGACTGGGAGTGCGGTCAATAAATCCTGCGAGTTCATATCAATGCACCACCATCGCTGCCGCCTGTAGGGCTGCCGCTAGCTTTTCCACCGCCGGAGCCATAAGATTGAAGAAGGGGCGCGGGTAGAGACCGATCCAGAAAATGAACACGATTAGCGGTACGATCGTCACGATCTCCCGCAGATTGAGGTCCTTTAACGCCTTGTTCTCTTCCTTATCGAGGGGGCCAAGGAACAGCTTCTGGTACATGAAGAGCATGTAGATTGCGGCCAGGATCACCCCCACCGCCGCAGCCCCGGCAAACCAGGGCGAACCGATAGCCTTCGATCCGAAGGCACCCAGCAGGATCGTGAACTCCCCGACAAAGCCGTTCAGGCCGGGCAGTCCCATCGACGAGAGTGTCACGATCAGCGTCAACGCTCCATATACGGGCATGATCTTCCACAAGCCACCGAAAGCGTCCATTTCCCGTGTGTGGCGCCTTTCGTAGATCATCCCGACGATGATAAACAACGCTCCCGTGCTCAAACCATGGTTCACCATCTGCAGGATCCCGCCCTGGATGCCCTGTGGGTTCAGTGCGAACAACCCCAGGATGACGAACCCGAGGTGGCTTACCGATGAATAGGCGACCAGCTTTTTCACATCCTTCTGTGCATAGGAGACCGCCGCGCCATAGATGATGCCGATGACGGCGAAGAGCGCCATCCACGGCGCCAGGCGGACGGCTGCTTCAGGGAAGAGCGGCAGGTTGAAGCGCAAGAAGCCGTAGGTGCCCATCTTCAGGAGTACCCCGGCCAGGATCACCGAACCAGCGGTTGGAGCTTCCACGTGAGCATCGGGAAGCCACGAGTGGAGTGGCCACATCGGGACCTTGATCGCAAACGCGGCCGCGAACGCCAGGAACAACCAGATCTGGATGCTCCCCGAGATGCCGCCGGCAGCGATCAGATCCGGCAGCGAGAAGCTGTCGAACTGCAGCCCAAGCCAGAGGATTGCCAGCAGCATCAGGATCGAACCGGCCATCGTGTACAGGAAGAACTTGATCGCTGCGTACACTCGCCGGGGGCCACCCCAGATCCCGATCAGGAAGTACATCGGCACCAGCGTGAACTCCCAGAAGATATAGAACAGGAACAGGTCCAGCGCCACGAAAACCCCGATCATCCCCACTTCGAGCAGCAGGAAGAAGATCATGAACTCCTTCAGTCGTTCCTCGATCGCAGACCAGGTAGAAAGGATCGAGATCGGCGTGAGGAAGGTCGTCAGGAGCACAAGCAATACGCTCAGTCCGTCGATGCCCAGGGCATACTCGATGTCAATCCCGGCCAGTTGGAACCAGGGACGCCTCTCCATCATCTGGATCGCCCCGCTGTTGCTGTTGAAACGGACCAGCATCACGATCGATACCGCAAACGTGACTAGTGATGCGAGTAACGCAACCCAACGGATCAACGGCTTGCGGTCCTTGGGCAGGAACAGGATCACCAGCACGCCCAGCAAGGGGGAGAAGGTCAACCAGGTGAGCAGGGAAGTGGATGGGTTCATAAGATGTCCTCAGCCAATCTAAGCGATGATGACGTACGTCAGCACGAGCATCACGCCAACGAAGAGTGCAAGAGCATACGTGCGGACGTAACCCGTCTGCAGCTTGCGCAGACCTAAAGCAGCACCCTGTGTAAGGTTACCCAGGCCGTTGGCGGCGGCATCGATCACCTTCAGATCGAAGCTCTGCGCCAGCCAACGTGTGCCGTTGCGGAAAGTGGCACCAAGAACCCTGTCATGGAACCAATCGTGCCAGAAACGCCAGTCCAGAGTCACTGCCAGGAAATGTGAAATCCGCACGTAAGGCCGGATAAACAAGAATTCGTAAAGTTCATCTACCCACCACTTATTCTCCAGTGCGGTAAAAAGCGGGCCCAGGATGCGCCGCAATGGGTCTGGCTGCCCGGTCTTCAGGGTTTCGCGGCCATAAAGCGTCCATGCCAGCAGGATCGCAGCCAGTGCCAATCCGACGCTGATCACAGCCACAAGCATATTGAATTCGGTCGCGTGGACATGCTCCAGCGTGTGCTCCAGCCAATCCGTCAGCGTATGCACTCCGGGCAGGTTAAGCGCACCACCCAGGATGGAAAGACCGGCCAGCATCATCAACGGCACGGTCATCACAGGCGGGTTCTCGCGTGCATGCCCGGCTGCATCACTTCGGGCCTGGCCGAAGAAGACCATCAGGATTTGACGGCCCATGTAGAAAGCCGTCAGGAAGGCCGCTGCAGCCAGCAGGACGTAGACCAGGTTATTGCTCATGCTCGCATCCGCCAGGATCTCGTCCTTCGAGAAAAAACCGGCCAGCGGCGGAATACCGGACAGGGCCAGTGCTCCGATCAAATAGACCCAGAACGTGATCGGCATACGGCTACGCAAGCCACCCATGTTGCGCATGTCCTGCGGGTCGAAGGGTTCAGCGTGCGCTCCGGGGTCATGTTCGAGACGATGGTGCTCATGCTCCACACCCTGAATGACCGAGCCCGCTGACAGGAAAAGCAAGGCCTTGAAAAACGCGTGCGCCACGAGGTGGAACATGCCGGCGACATACGCCCCCAGGCCAACCGCGGCCATCATGAACCCAAGCTGGCTGATGGTCGAATAAGCCAGCACGCGTTTGATGTCGAACTGGCCTACCGCGATCGTCGCTGCGAAGAGAGCCGTCGCCGCACCGATAAAAGCAGTCACATTGGAGGAAATGTCTGCCACCGCGAAGAGCGGCGCACTGCGGGCGATCATGTAAATCCCGGCGGTGACCATGGTGGCAGCGTGGATAAGAGCCGAGACCGGCGTCGGACCCGCCATGGCATCCGGCAGCCATACAAACAGTGGGAGCTGAGCAGATTTACCGGTTGCGCCGAGAAGCATAAAAAGCGTGATCGCCGTGATCACACCTGCATTCGCCAGCCCTGTCGTCTCCGCCCAATGGAAGACCTCTTCAAAACGCAGGCTCCCGGCTGCACCGAAGATCAGGAACATGGCAATCAGGAAACCAAAGTCCCCGATGCGGTTCGTCACAAAGGCTTTCTTGCCCGCGACCGCATTCCCGATCCCATCTGCTCCCTTCTCATACCAGAATCCGATCAGCAGATAGGAGCACAGCCCGACGCCTTCCCAACCGACGAACATCATCAAGTAGTTATCGGCGGTGACCAGCACCATCATCGTTGCCACGAACAGGTTGAAGAAGATAAAGAAGCGTGTGTAGCGCCCGGGATCCCCCTTGAAGCGTACATCCTCGTGCATGTAACCGATGGCATAGATGTGGATCAGCGTGCTCACACCTGTGACCATCAACATCATCGTCGTCGAGAGTGTGTCGACCTTCAATGACCAGGGTACTGAGAGCTCGCCAATTGTGATCCAGTCAGCGAGCATGATCGTCGATCCCTCTGGGTGTCCGAGCAAGGCGATTAACTGCAGGATGGCGATCAGGAAAGCCAGGCCAACCGCGCTGCTGGCGATCAGGCTTACAAAACGCTCTCCCAGCCGGCGGCCAAAGAAGATGTTGACCAGCAGCCCCGCGATCGGAAGCCCAATGATCAATGGAGCATAGAGGTACAAGCCACCTGCCGGTGCGATTTCAAGATAGGTCATGCACTGCCTCCGCCTGCTTCATCATCCCTGCAGGCTGTTCACTTCGTCCACGTTGATGGTTTCCTTGTTGCGAAAAATGGTGACGATCAACGCCAGACCTACGGCGACTTCAGCCGCGGCCACAGCGATGATGAAAAAAACCATGACGTGACCCCGCAACGCTTCCGGGGAAGGACCGAGCATCCTTGCGAAAGTGATGAATGCCAGGTTGGCCGAGTTGAGCATCAATTCGATCGACATGAAGATCACGATCGCGTTACGCCGGATCAAGACACCCAGGATCCCCAGGCTGAAGAGCACACCCGAGAGTGAAAGGACATACGAAGCGGGAATGTTCATCGCCCCTCCCTGCTTCCGCTCCGGGTGAGTACGATGGCCCCGATCATGGCCACCAGGAGCAGGATGGAGGTGATTTCGAACGGCACGAGGTACTCACTGAAAAGCAAGCGGCCCACTGAAGCGGGGCTGCCAAATCCCTCTCCCAGGCTGGAAACAGCATTCACCAGGCCGTCGCTGCGTGAGAGCATGACAAACCCCAGCTCGATCATGAGGCCTACCGCGAGCACAACAGCAACTGGAAGCTGCCAGCGAAAAGGTCCGCCAAGCTGGTCGCGCTCTGGTCCAAGCAGCATGACGACAAACAAAAACAAAACCATGATCGCGCCGGCGTAGACCGTGATCTGCACCATCGCGATGAAGGCCGCGTTCAGGAGCAGATAGAGCGTGGCTACCGCCAGGAAGTTCAGGACCAGGAATAGCACCGAATAGATCGAATTGCGGCTTAGCAGCATACTGATCCCTGCCAGGGTAGAAATCACCGCCAGCCCGAGAAAGATCGCCAGATCAGTCGTCATATCACTCCTTCGAACTCCTCCGGTTAAACCAGATCTTTCATCTCCGGGATCGATCGATTGAACGCTCCGGATGGGACATGCTGGGGGGTGGGCTTGCCGTTCTCAGGAACAGGGACGATGAGCATTTCCTTGGTATAAATCGCGTCCCTGCGGTTCGTGAATGAGAGCTCGTAATTGTGTTCGAGGACGATGGCCTCGGTCGGGCATGCGTCTTCACAATACCCGCAGAAAATGCAGCGCAGCATGTTGATTTCATAGGTGCTGGCATAGCGTTCGCCGGGTGAGAAGCGGGTTTCATCCGTATTCTCGGATGCTTCGACAAAAATAGCATCCGCCGGGCAAGCCGCGGCGCACAACGCGCAGCCGATGCATTTCTCAAGCCCATTCTCATAGCGCTTTAGCTCATGCCGGCCTTTGAAGCGTTCCCGCACCGGTCGCTTTACTTCTGGATACTGATAGGTCACCGGTGGTTCGAAAATACTCTTAAAGACCGTCCACAGACCGCGCAATATTTCTGGCAACCTGCGCAGGATTTCAAGCGGCTTCATCGCCTACCCTCCTACCAATACAACCACAACCGCCGTGACGAGCACGTTCAGGAGCGACAGCGGCAACAGGATTTTCCAGCCAAAAGCCATCAAGCGGTCATAGCGGAACCGGGGCAGGGTGGCGCGGATCCAGACCAGCAGGAAGAGCATCACCACAACCTTGATCACCAGGTAGATCGGCCCCAACCACCAGAAGCGATCAACATATGGCCCCAGGTATCCACCCAGGAAGAGCGTGACGCCGATGAAGCTGACCGCAATCATCTTGCCGTATTCGGCCATAAAGAACAGCGCGAATTTCATGCCGGAGTACTCGACATGATAGCCAGCTGTTAGTTCCTGCTCAGCTTCCGGCATATCGAAGGGCGACCGGTTCACCTCGGCCACGGTCGCGATAAAGAAGATCAGGAAACCAAGCGGCTGCAGGATGGCGTACCACAGTCCGCGCTGCCCGGCAACGATCTCATCGATGCCCATCGAGCCGGCCAGGATGATCGGACCGATCACCGACAGGCCTAGCGCCAATTCGTAGGACACCATCTGGGCCGATGATCGCAAGCCGCCCATCAGAGCGTACTTGTTGGATGAAGACCAACCGGCAATCACGATCCCGTAGACCGCGATCGAGGCAACAGCCAGGATGTACAGCACGCCTACGTTCACATTGGAGGCCAAGCCCAGGCTGATGGATTGCCCGCCGACTTGAACCCGCGGTCCAAGCGGGATGACAGCCAGGATGATCAAAGCTGGCAGGACGGTGATGACCGGGGCCAGGATGAAAAGCAGCTTGTCAGCCTGGGCTGGGATCAGCTCCTCTTTGAAAATGAGCTTCACTCCATCGGCGACCGGTTGGAGCAACCCCCAGGGACCAGCCCGGTTGGGACCGATCCGCACCTGGAAGCGGGCCAGAACACGCCGTTCGAACAGGGTCAGGTATGCAAACCCACCCACGATGATCAGGATGATCACGATCGATTCCAGACCCCATTCAAGCAGATTTGCAGCAATCATGCGTTCCCTCAACTACCCAACGGGTTTGACTTCGATGTTAATCGGTGTCTGGGCGGGAATTTCCCGGTTGCGGCCTGCCAGGGCAATCCCCTCCGGGACCGTGTCTTCAAGCACGGCTACGCCATATGCCGCCACGCCATTGGCCAGGATCTCGACCTGACCGCCGGCGCCAAGCTTCAAACGCTTTGCATCACCCGGATTCAGCCTGAGCTCAGACGAAGCCAGGTGTTGTTCAAGCACCTGTGACTGGACAACGGTTGTCACTGGGTCGTACAGGCGGGAAATAGGCACCAGCAGCAAGCCCTTCCGGACTTTCTCATCGGGAGGGGCGATCCACCCGGCATCGACTTGCTCACCGCGCTCAACCGCGCTCGCAAGCTGAACGCCGACGCCTTCAAGATTCTTATGTGCGGTCCCGCCAAAATATAGATCGGCATCGCCGACGGGAGGCCACTGCTGATCAACCACCGCCAGCTTGCTGTAATCCAGTCCGCTGTAGCCCGGGGCAGATGACGCCAGCCGCTCGAAAACGCGGGCTGCGCTTCCGGCCTCGATCTTAAAGCCCAGCTCAGCACCCAGGGCGGCAGCAATCATCCAATCTGCCTTTGCCTCACCCCGTCCCTTGAGCGCATGGAAGAAGCGCTGCACTCGCCGCTCACCGTTGGTAAATGTACCCTCGCGTTCGACAAAGGAACGCGCCGGGAGGACGACATCTGCCGCGGCGGCTGTTGCGCTGAGGAAGAGTTCTTGGACTACGATGAATGTCTCCGGCGAAATCTGATCTACCAGGCCCGGGTTCTCCCCGAACGGATCGGCGGCCATCACATAGAGCGCTTCCGAACCCTGGATCGCTGCGCTGAGATCAGCCGTCGGACGCATCCCGAGATCCCAGGCCCCCTGTGTATTCCCCTCCTGCCAGACAGAAATCAAGCCGTTATTCGCTCGGCCTGCGTGCTTGGTTCTAACCAGGAAACCAGCGCACGCCCGGGCAAGGGCCTCACTGCCAGCAAGGTCCAGTCCTTCGCTGCCGAAGAAGATGATCAGGTTCTGTGCTGCGGCCAGGCTCGTTGCAGCAGCACGCAGTGCGTCGTCACCTTTATAGGCCTCAAGCCCTTTTTCCTTTTGAACTGTTTGCAGCAACCCGAGTGCGGTTTGGGGTGCTCGCGGATACGGGTAGCGCAGGACGTGCACCGCGTAATGGTCGAGCGAAGTCTCGCGGCCGTTGGCGACGACAAGGGTTGCACCCCGTTTCACAGCCGCAATCACACGCTGCCACCAGATGGGCGCCTCTTCGTGGAGATCGCTGGCGATGACCAGGATTGCATCCCCCTGGCCAAGCATGCGCAGGTTCGTGCCCTGGCCCACGCTAACCTTCTCGACCCAGTCACCCCCAGCTTGCGCACCCTGGAGCACACTTGTGCCGCCGAGGCCATCGATCACGCTCTTGAACGTGAACAGATCTTCGTTGGAAGCCCGCCCTCCGGCCACACCCAGAACCTTCGCACTAGCCTTGGATAGTCCCTGGGCCGCGTGCTTGAGCGCTTCGTCCCAGGAGGCTTCCACAAGCTCGCCATCTACACGAATCAACGGTTGTGACAGCCGCTCCTCGCTGGTCGCAAAATGGTGTGCAAAGCGGCCCTTATCACAGATCCAGATCTCGTTGACAGCTTCATTCTGGCGCGGCAGGATCCGCTTGACGACTTCTTGCCCTCCCGCCTGTGCTTCACGGCGCGTGTTCAACACCAGATTACAGCCGACCGGGCAGTGGGTGCAGATAGAAGCAGTCGCATGCAGTTCCCAGGGTCGGGCGCCAAAACGGAAGTCAGCCGTCGTTAAGGCGCCAACCGGGCAGATGTCGGTGGTGTTTCCGGAGAAATAGGAATCGAACCCTGGATCAGAATAGGTGACGATCTCCAGGTTGCGCCCGCGCTCTCCAAACCCGATCACTGGCTCATCGACCAAGTATTCCTGGAAGCGCACACATCGGCCGCACTGGATGCAGCGTTCCCGATCGAGGAAAATCAGGTCTCCTAAGGGAACATGCTTGTCGAGGTGGTTCTTGTCGTCGTACAGGAAGCGACTCTTCCCAGGACCATGTTCCATCGTCTGGTCCTGCAGGGAGCATTCCCCGCCCTTGTCACAGACAGGACAATCGAGGGGATGGGATGTCAGCAGAAATTCAATAATTTGATTTCGCCCGGCGACCGCTTTCTCACTCGACACGCGCACATCCATCCCTTCGCTGACGGGTGTTGTGCACGCGGTCTCCAGTTTCGGGCGGTAATCGATGATCAAATCGCCATCGGCAGCCCGGACGATCTCACCACTAGCGCGATCGATGCGGGGTGTGCCCAGCTCAACCAGGCACATCCGGCACATGCCGACCGGGTCTAGTTTTGGATGATAGCAAAAGACAGGGATATCGATCCCGACCTGCTTGGCTGCATCGACGATCAACGTGCCTCTGGGCACGGTTACCTCGATCCCCTCGATTTTAAGCGTTACCTGCGAATCACTCATGATTGATCCCCGGTGTGGGCCTGGAAATCAGCACGGAAGTGCTCGATCCCTGATATGACTGGCATGAGGGCAAACTCACCCAGGGCGCAGAGGCACTTGCCCTGGATCCCATGCGCGACGCTGTCGAGCAGTTCGATATCCGCGTCGGCAGCCGCGCCATTTTGGATTTGCTCTGTGAGGTGGTACATCCAGTAGGTGCCCTCACGGCAGGGTGTGCATTTACCGCAAGATTCGTGTTTGAAAAATCTGGATGTTTTATAGACCATCCAGGAGATATCAACTGTCTCGTCCAGCACGATGATCGACGCCGATCCCAACTGCGAGCCTACAGCCGGGACGGATTCGTAATCCATCGCGGTATCGAGCACTTCATCCGAGGCGGAAAGCAGCGGTGCAGAAGCCCCAGCCGGCATGATGCCCTTGATCTGGCGGCCGTCCGTAATGCCTCCGCCGTGCTCAAAGATCAGCTCGCGGAAGGTTGTCCCCAATGGAAGTTCATAGTTGCCTGGCCGCTCGACATGACCCGAGAGCGAGAACACCTTGGGGCCTGGACTCTTCTCGGTTCCGATTGTGCGATACCAGGCCGCCCCCCGCTCTAATATCTGTGGAACGTTGGTCAGCGTCTCAACGTTATTGACGACCGTAGGCTTGGCGAAGAGTCCTTCCGCGGCTGGAAATGGCGGGCGAAGGCGGGGTTGGCCGAGCTTACCTTCCAGCGATTCAAGCAGCGCTGTTTCTTCGCCGCAGATGTATGCGCCAGCGCCGAGGTGGATAATAATATCGAGTTCGTAGTTCGATCCGAAGAGCTTCTTGCCCAGCAGCTTAGCCTTGTACAGGGCTTCGATCTGCCTTTCAAGCCTGTGCGCCAGGTCCCAGAACTCACCCCGGCAGTAAACGTAGGCGACGTTGGCCTGGGCCGCGTACGCACAAATCGCAACCCCTTCCAGGAATTGGTAGGGGTTGGACTCCATGATCTCGCGGTCTTTGAAGGTCCCAGGTTCGGACTCATCGGCATTAGCCACAACGTAGCGCGGGAAGACGTTCGGGCTCAAGAAACCCCATTTCACGCCGGTTGGGAAACCCGCGCCGCCGCGCCCACGCAGACCCGAGGCCTTGACCTCATCGATCACCTCCTGCGGGCTCATCTCGCGAACGGCTTTTTCGAAGGCCTTGTAGCCGCCATGCTTGCGGTAGACCTCGAGCTGGTCGATTCCCTTGATATCACGATGGCGCAGGAGGATATGTTCAGTCATCGCTCCCCCTCTTGCGCAAGTCTTCGACCAACTTCAACGCCGACTCGAGATCCTGGTTTTCATGGTAATGGATCCCGGTGTCATCCTGAAGCTGGAACATGGGCGCCTTGTCGCAGCCTGCCAGACACATGACTTCCTCGACTGTGATCAGACCGTCCGTGGTCGTTTCTCCCAATTTGATCCCCAGGTTCTCACATAGATCATCCGCGAACTTCTCCGCCCCGCGCAAGGCAC
>Ga0315553_10003574_pt1 | contig 12036 bp, 11 predicted proteins | sample SalMarSW160140MG_FD_203099 | JGI IMG/M metagenome (GOLD analysis project Ga0315553, IMG submission 203099) | Salt marsh sediment microbial communities from the Plum Island Ecosystem LTER, Massachusetts, United States - Salt Marsh Sediment SW1601-40 ... | reverse complement strand
GCAATATCCTTTGCAGCCATGCTCGCCTCCGTCGCTCGAATCGCGACGGAAGCGAATCATCCAATCCTTTCAAATTAGTTGACGCAGCCGACTAGCCCGCCGGCGACGAGCGCCTTGGGGAGCGGTTCGCCCGCTTGCCGGCCGGCACAAGCCCATCAAGGTTGCGCAATAGCCGCCGCAGGCCCGCCTCCTGAACCGCTTGCACCGCCTTCGAAAGTTCGAACCAGCGGGCCTTGCGCTCTCCCTTCTCGCGCCACCGCTTGCGCTGGCTCTTCACTTCGAGGGGGAACACCTCGACTTTGCAACGCGTTTCGGTCCCGTTCTTCAGGCGCTTGGCGTAGTGGTAAGCGCCGATCGCGTCGGCCTCCGCCCGCCCCACCACTCCCGCCTCCTCCAGGGCTTCGCGGGCCGCCGAGGCGTACGGCTTCGCCCCCCCGATTGGCCAGCCTTTCGGGATGACCCAGCGTTTGGTCTCGCGCGATGTCACGAGCATCACCTCAATGACGCCGTCGTCCCGCCGTCGGTACGGCACTGCTGCATATTGCAGTCGGCGCTTCGGCGATGGGCGATGACGGCTCATTCAATCGCTCATGTAAACAAGGTCGGACAGCGTACAAACGGCGGCGACTGACGCTCCGGCCGCCGGCATAGTGGTGATTCGGACCTCGCCAATCAACTCAAAGGACGCCATGTTGGCTACGCTCGCAAAACATCGCGTTGATGCCCGTCAAAACCCCGCCGGCGGGGGGTATTGCGCATTGCTGAGGCAATCGAGAGAAATGGGGATACTGTCAGCCCGCCCCAAGCGCGACGGCGAAGTTATAGGTCAACAGCGAGGCGAGGTAGGCCAGCGCAAGCATGTAAAGCGCCGTGATCCACATCCATCGCCAGCTCCCGGTCTCGCGCTTGATCACGGCAAGCGTCGAGGCGCATTGCGGGGCGAAAATGTACCAGGCGAGCAACGCCAGCGCGGTCGCGAGGCTCCAACTCTCCGCCAGTCGCTGCCCGATCTGCCCGGCTGCTTCCTGGCCTCCCTCGATCGCATAGACCGTGCCGAGCGCCGCCACTGCGACCTCACGCGCCGCCATGCCGGGGATCAGTGCGACATTGATCTGCCAGTTGAAGCCGATCGGCGCGGTGACCGGCTCAAGCGCGCGCCCGATCATAGCGGCGAGGCTGTAGTCGATAGCCGGCTCCGTGGCGCCCACAGGCGGCCGTGGAAACGAGGCGAGGAACCAGATCAACACCATCATCGACAGGATCGTCGTGCCGGCCCTTTCGAGGAAAATCTTGGCTCGCATGACAAGCCCGAGAGCAATGTTGCGCACACGCGGGAGCTTATAGTCCGGCAGTTCCAGCATGAACGGCTCGGGCGGGGCGTCGCGCCAGAACAGGCGCCTAGCGACGAACGACACCGCAAGCGCGCTCGCGATCCCGATCGCATAAAGGCCGAACATCACAAGGCCCTGCAGCCCGATCCAGCCGAATACCTGTCTATCCGGAATAAAGGCTGAAATGATCAGCACATACACCGGGATGCGGGCAGAACAGGTCATCAACGGGGCGACCAGAATCGTCGTCAGCCGGTCGCGCCGGCTATCGATCACGCGCGTCGCCATGATGCCGGGAATGGCGCAGGCGAAACTCGACAAGAGCGGAATGAAGGCGCGGCCATGGAGGCCGGCGCTGCCCATGATGCGGTCCATTAAGAACGCCGCACGAGCGAGATAGCCGAAATCCTCCAAGAAAAGGATGAACAGGAAAAGGATCAAGATTTGCGGCAGGAAGACGATGACGCTGCCGACCCCGGAGATCAGCCCGTTCTGGATAAAACTCTGCAGGAGGCCCGCCGGGAGCGTCGCGTGCACAAAACCGCCGAGCGCATCGAAGCCGGCAGAGATCAGATCCATTAGCGGTCGCGCCCAGGAGAACACCGCCTGGAACATCACGAACAGAATGGCGAGCAGAATGATGAGCCCCGCGACCGGATGCAGGAGGACGGCGTCAAGTCGGCCGGTCAACGTGTCCGGGCGGCCCGGGACGCGCACCGCAGCCCGCAGAATCCGGTCGGCCTCGCGCTGCATTGCCCGCAATTCGGCCGGGCTCGGCGGGCCCCAAGTGTTGGCCTCTGCAGCAGTCGACGCCGGACCGTCGAATAGCTCGTCCATCCGCCGCAGCAATTCCTCGACGCCGCCGCGGCGCACAGCAACCGATGTTACCACTGGCACGCCCAGTTCGCCGGACAACTTGTCGAGGTCGAATTCGAAACCGCGGCGGTTCGCGATATCGATCATGTTCAGCGCGAGCACGAGCGGCCGGCCGATCCGCTTCAGTTCAAGCACAAGGCGTAACGCGATGCGCAAATTGGTGGAATCGGCGACGCAGAGCAGCATGTCGGGGACGGTTTCGCCTTTCAGGCGCCCGAGCACTGCGTCGCGGGTCACCTCCTCGTCGGGGCTCCGCGCGCGCAGGGAATACGTTCCGGGAAGATCGATCAGGTTGACGGTGCGGCCGGCAGGCGTACGGAACAAGCCGGATTTGCGCTCGACCGTAACCCCTGGATAATTCGCAACTTTCTGGCGGCTTCCGGTAAGTGCGTTGAAGACGGCAGTCTTCCCGCTATTCGGGTTGCCGACAATCGCAAGATTTCGGGGACCCGCCTCCTCGATGGCGCTCATTGCCAAGTGACGTCCAGTCAGTCCAATAGTCGAGTCAGCTCACCAGGATCGCCATAGCCTCGCGGCGGCGCAGGGCAATTGTCGCGTCATTCACCCGGATGGCAATCGGATCGCGGCCGAACGCACCCTCATGCAATATCTCAATCCGCGCGCCCTCGACAAAGCCGAGTTCGATAAGCCGGGTTTCCAACTCTGCGGCGGACAGGCCGGAGGCGGAGGCGTAGCCATTGACGTGGATCGCGTGGATACGCCCACAAAAGCCGCGAGGGGCCTCGCCGAGCAGCTGTTGTGCCCCGACGGTGCTTGCACTCGGCTGACTCGCCATGGCACTCCCCCAAGCAAATCGTAATCATTATCATTTTTTCAACTTCGAATGTGTTCGCCAGGGCTTCGAGAGTCAAGTTAGAACTCCAAAACCTCAGTAGGTTAGAATGCTTATAGAGTAACGCCGGCTGGCAAGGACAGCACCGACAATGGCGTCGGCATTGAGGTCAGGTCTTGTCGGGAGCGCCGCCTTTGCCCCGCAGGCGGTCTACCGTGTTGCGGGCATCGCGGGCGCCAACGCCTAGACGTTGCAGGGCAAAGTCGGACATGCCGACGGCAATCTCCCGTTCCCCAATTACCGCGAGCCCCACTCCCGACTCCGCGAGATAGAGTGCCTCCGCCTCCGAATGGGTGCGCACCACCGTTTCGATGTCCGGATTGAACTTGCGGGCCAGCGCAATGACCTGCCGCGCCTGGAACGCGTCCGGTAGGGCGACCACGATCAGCCGCGCCGAGCGCGGGTGCGCGGCGGCGAGGACCTCTTCACGTGTGGCATCGCCATAGACCACGCGGGTCCCCTCGGCTCGGAGCTTTTCCGTCAACTTGCGGTCGAACTCGACCACGACGTAGCTCAGCCCATGGGCGCGCAGCGCGCTCGCGACCGTCCGTCCAACCCGGCCGTGTCCGATCAGGATCGCATGGTCGGATATGAAGGGACTGCCGCGCACGGTGATCCCGCCTCGCCGCTTGCGCAGACGAGCGAAGACAGCCCAGCCGGCCACCGCCCGCGCGAGCCAGCGCGCGATCGGAAACATCACGGGATTGAGCACGATCGCAATCAGCGCGACGGCGAGCACCAAGTCGCGCCCGCCCGCATCGATCAGACCGCGCCGCACCGCCTGGTCAGTCAGGATGAACGAGAACTCGCCGATCTGCGCAAAGGACGCCCCGACCAGTGCGGCCGTGTCGGGAGAGGCGCGCAGCGCCAGCAGAATCAGGATCGTGGTGAGCCCCGTGCCGATCACGATGGTGAGCAGGAGCGCAGCAATCTCGACCGGCATCCGCACCAGCGTCAACGGATCGAACAGCATGCCAACCGATACGAAGAACAGCACCGCGAATACCTGCTGCATCGGCAGCGCCTCGGCGGCGGCGTGGTGGCTGAGGTCGCTTTCGCCCAGCGCCACGCCCGCGAAAAAGGCGGCGAGTGCGAGCGAGGTGCCGAATAGAATGGCCGACCCGTAAGCGATCCCCAGCGCCACCACGATGACGGCGAGCGTGAACAGTTCGCGCGATCCGGCTCGGGCGACATGGCCGAGCAGCCACGGGATGGCGCGACGCCCCACCAGAACAATGATTGCAACGAACCCGGCGATCTGAACCAAAGCCCGCGCGAGTTCGAGGACGAGATCGAAAAACTGGAAGTCCCGACCGGCGGCGAGCACTGGCAGCAGGGTCAGCGCCAGAATCACGACAATATCCTGGGCCACCAGCCAACCGAGCGCGATGCGGCCCGCGACGGCAGCAAGCTGACCGCGTTCTTCCAAGGCGCGCGTTGCAACCGCCGTGCTCGCGATCGCCAGCGACAGGCCGACGACCCAGCCCGCGCTCGACGGCAATCCGATCAGCACGGTGGTGACGACGTAGCCAAACACGGTCGCAATGGTGATCTGGATCACTGCGCCCGGCACGGCGCTCCGCCGCACCGCCAGGAGGTCGTCGAACGAAAAATGCAGCCCGATGCCGAAGAGGAGCAGCGCGACGCCGATTTCGGCGAGCTCATTGGTGATCGTCTGATCGACGGTGTAGCCCGGCGTGAACGGCCCCAGAACAACGCCCGCGAGAAGATAGCCAAAAACCGGAGACAACCGCGCCGCGCGGGCGGCTAAACCTCCGATAAAAGCGACCAGCAGGCTCGCGACAAGTGTGGGAAGCAGTCCGACGCCGTGCGGGTCCATTCTTTATTGCACTTTCGTCTCGGCGCGCCTTTGCCCAAGAGGGCATCGATCGCATCCCAATATCTCGGCGCCGCCCCTCCACCTTCGCGGCCTGCCCACGCCACGCTGACGATCCATGCGGCGCGTATGTGCGCCGCACAATGCAGTTCAGCCGTCAAAGGATGCACAGCAGATGCGGGAGGTCTTTGACCTATTTCGGAAAAATCGTGAGCTTCATGATCTTTTGGGAAGTGCATCATCCACGAGCGACGCGGTGGGCCGTAGCGCAGGCGGAAACAATTCTAGTCTCGATGAAATCGAAGGCGTCCCGAGACAAGCCCGTCTCGAGACGCCTGTGCGCAGAAGCGCAACATCGTTGGCTTCAAGGGATACCGTCGGCTTCAAGCCCGACTGCAATGACCGGCTTGAGGCTCGGCGACAAGGCCGCTCAGTAACGCCGGTACCGGCGCGGGGCCGCCCCGTAGAAGGGATTCGGCGAGCAATAGCCGCCGGTCCCGCTCACCGCTTGCCGACATTGCCAAAGATTGGCGAAGTAACAGTTGGTCCCGCCGCGCCCGCCGTAATTGGCGCACCAGGGATAAACCTGCGCAGTCGCCGGACCGGCGTCGATTGCGAGCGCGGCGGCGAGGACCGCAAATCCGAGAAGAGCTGTCCGCATCATATTTTTCTCTCCGCCAGAAGATTGATTTGCGTGTCGGGAAAGGACTTCCGACTGAACGTGCTTCTTAGTGCCGATGCGCGCGATCCGGTTCGAATAGAAGCGCCGTGAAGCAGGTTGGACAAATCCGGCGGCGCACCGTTGTTCCGCGTAATACGCTGCTAATGGATTGATCCCGCATTCGCCGGATGACGCGCTGATTTTGGCAATGGGCGCCGCGATTCAGATATAGCGATCAGCAACTTATCTGAGATTGCGGGAGGCTGCGATGGCGAACCCAGCGGGTGAATCGGAAACGGGTGCTGTCGTGCCGAACGTTCGCCGCCAACGCGGTGCGCCTGCAGCTTCATGCGCTCGCTTACAATCTCGGCAACTTTCTGCGCACGCTGGCGACGCCAGAGCCGATCAAAGACTGGTCGCTGTCGAGCCTGAAGGAGAAGCTGATCAAGATCGGCGCCAAGGTCATTAGCCATCGCCGCAGCATCGCCTTCCAGATGGCCGAGGTCGCCATCCCCCGGCAAATGTTCCAGCAGATTTTGCGGCTGATCGCAGAGATGCGGCCGAAACCGCCGCCCGCGCCAGCATGAGACCGGCCCATGGTCATGCGTTCAAGAGCACCTGACGGGAGGACCGCGCCCCGATGCCGAGAAAAATCAAACAATTCGAACCCAAGAACGCCCCTCCGGACTGGATGGCGCGCGACCCGCCACCAACCGCGGCGGGACTTCCGGAAAGCCCAGAACATCGCTACCGTCCACCCCAAGTTTAGCGTTCATCCGGGGAATCCCGGTTCAATCCTCAATGCGATTGGAAGCAATCGATGGCGATGACAGGAATCCTTAAGGTGGGGCCGGTGATCCCGGTAATCACCATCGATGATGCGGACAAAGCAGTGCCCTTGGCGCACGCCCTCATTGCGGGCGGCATCAGCGTGCTTGAAATCACCTTGCGCACACCGGCGGCGTTCGATGCGGTGCGCCGGATCACGGCGCAGGTGCCGGATGCCGTGGTCGGGGTCGGTACCATCACCCTGCCCCGGCAATTCGAAGAGGCCAGTGCCGCGGGCGCTCGGTTTTGCGTTTGCCCCGGTCTGACCCAGAAGCTCGCCAAAGCTGGCCAGGATTGTGGCTTGCCGGTCTTGCCGGGCGTGATGACGCCGACCGAAGTGATTGCAGCCTATAGCGAGGGCTATCGGCAGCTCAGGCTGTTTCCGGCTGAGCAGGCGGGCGGCGTCGCGATGCTAAAGGCCCTGGCCGGTCCGTTTGCCGACGTACTCTTCTGTCCGACCGGCGGGATTACCGCCGCGATTGCGCCGTCCTATCTCGCGCTCCCCAACGTCATCTGCGTCGGCGGCTCGTGGCTAACACCGAAAGATGCGATGAAGTGGGGCGACTGGCCGGGCATCACCGCCCTTGCGTGCGAAGCATCCGCATTTCGTCCCCGCGGCTGAAGGATCGCTCAGTGCGGCTGCTGGCCCAATGTCCTCCCGCAGAAAAATTCCATTCCCACTTTCTGTACAACTTATCCCGATTGACAGTAAGCGGCGTTTTCCGTTTGATCTGAAAAGGGTTGCATTTTCTGCGGCGAACCGGTTCCCACTTCGCCGGAAAATGCTCTAGGGCGGTGCGGCACCTCACGCTCGCGACAACAGGTCGCCGAGATATGAGCGCTCCCGCCGATCCGAGCGAGTCGTATGATTGGCCGCGCCTCCACGCCTTACTTAGTCGTCGGCCTCATAGATGAACTGGCGCACGGTTTCGACAGCGCCGTACGCATCGAGATCTTCATGGCCGCCCCGTGGAAACCGTACGAAGCGCTTCGCCGCCGGCGCGAGCGCAAACAATCGCTCGCCCAACCGCAGCGGAACCACGCGGTCACGCGCCCCATGCATGACGAGCAAAGGCGCGGCGAGCCGGCCGATCAGTTCATCCGACCGCAATTGATCCTTCATCAGCATTCGCACCGGCACGAACGGATAGACCGACGCGGCGATGTCGACTGCCGATGTGAACGGGGCCTCGAGAACGACCTTGCCGACCGGATGCTCGACGGCGAGCGCGACCGCAGGCCAAGTGCCGAGCGACACACCCCAAGGGATGATGCGATCAGCCGCATAGCGCGCGGCTGCGAAGGCGTAGGCCGCCTCGGCGTCGCGCACCAGACCCTGTTCGCTCGGCCGGCCGGTCGAACCGAAGTAACCGCGATAGGAGAGCGCGACGAGCCCGGTGCCATCGGCAACGACCTTCTCGAACCGCGCAACGCGCCAAGCGATCACTTCAGCATTGCCGTGGAAGAAAATCACCACCGCGCGCTCCGGCCGCGGCGGAACGTGCCAGGCGATCACTTTCTCGCCGTCGTTCGTCGCGAGGACGACTTCTTCCGCAGCCGGGAATCCAGCATCGACGGGCGGGATGCGGTTGGTACTCGGCGGGTAATACATGAACTCGCGCTGCAGAAAATAGAGCGCCGCCACCAGAACGACGTAGCCGCATAACGCGAACGAGAGCCATTTCAGCAGCGTCATGCCCGATGGTAGCACGCCGCTGCCGATAATCACTGCTCGGCCGACGGCGCTGCAAGCGCCTTTTCCGCGATCAACAGCCCCTTGAGCCGCTCGGCGACGGTGACGTGGCCCCGCGGACTCCAATGCCCGTCATTGGGAAGGGTGTCGGCGCCGTCCATACGGACATAGGGGATGTTCTGGGCTTTTAGGTACGGCTCAAGGGCAGGATCAGGGCGCTGCAGCCCGACGAGGAACTTTGCGCCGTGCGATTCCACGTAGTGGCGCATCATGTCGACAAGCTTCGTCGTCGGGTCGGGCACGACGACCGCGGGATAGCGCAGCAGCATGTAGACCTCGATGCCGAGCCGAACCAGCGCCGAATGTTCCGCGAGCACGTTGTTATAGTAGTAGTACTTGTGGCCGCGCGGCACCGGGATGCCGCGGAAGTCCCACACGCCATCGCGTTCGGAAAAGTAGGGCTTGGGCGTGTGGCCGTGAACCGAATTGGTGGAGTTGTCGTGATGGTCGTTTTCGACGCACACGATGAGAACCACCACGCTCGGCTGAATCTTCGGCCATAGCCGGCGCAACAGCAAATATTCCTGGTCCGTACCGTACGCGGCGACGCCGGCATTGACGATCCGAACATCCGGCAGATCTTCGCGTAGACGATCGGTGAAGCGCTGCCCGTCTTTGACGCCGGCGCCGTATACGAACGAATCGCCGATAAAGAGAATCGTCGGCTTCGTGGTTGGCGCGACCTCGATGTCGCGAAGTCCGAGGCTGTTGATCCTGACGCCGTCGCTGGTGACCTTGTTCGGGATAGGAACCCAGCCGATCTCCGCATCGTACTGATAGGGCAAGCGGTACGCTTCGGGCGTCAGCCGCAGGTCGCGGAAGTCGACGACGCGCAGGAATATCTCTATTCCCACGAGGCACAGGAGCACGATGCCGGCCTGAAGCGCGATCGACCGCGCCAGCAACCAGCGGCGGCCGCTGGGTGCTGGGTTAGTGGACAGAGTTTTGGCGCTTTCGCTCGACATGCGAGAGGACCTGTCAGCAGTCGGCTGCGGCGCCGCGGGTTCGCCTTACACCGCCTTGCCGATCTCCTCGGTCATCTTCTTGGCGTCGCCGAGGATCATCATGGTGTTGTCGCGGTAGAACAGCGGATTGTCGATGCCGGCATAGCCGGAGGCAAGCGAGCGCTTGTTGAACATCACGGTGCCGGCCTTCCACACCTGCAGCACCGGCATGCCGTAGATCGGGGATTTCGGATCTTCCTCCGCCGCGGGATTGGTCACGTCATTCGCGCCAATCACGTAAGCGACGTCGGCCTGCGCGAATTCGTTGTTGATGTCCTCGAGTTCGAACACCTCGTCATAGGGGACATTCGCTTCGGCAAGCAGCACATTCATGTGCCCCGGCATGCGGCCCGCGACCGGATGGATCGCGTATTTGACTTCTACGCCCTCCTCCTTGAGCCGTTCCGCCATCTCGCGCAGCGCATGCTGGGCCTGCGCGACCGCCATGCCGTAGCCGGGCACGATGATGACCTTGCCGGCGTTCTTCAAGATGAAGGCCGCGTCTTCCGCCGAGCCCACTTTGACCGGACGCGCCTCGCCGCCGCCGGTCGGTCCGGCGACTTCGCCGCCGAAGCCGCCGAGGATCACCGCTATGAACGAGCGGTTCATCCCCTTGCACATGATGTAGGAGAGGATCGCGCCCGAGGAGCCGACCAGGGCGCCGGTGATGATCAGCGCCGAGTTGCCCAGGGTGAACCCGATGCCGGCCGCCGCCCAGCCCGAATACGAGTTCAGCATCGAGATCACGACCGGCATGTCGGCGCCGCCGATCGGTATGATGATCAGCACGCCGAAGGCAAACGAGGCGAGCGCCAGCAGCCAGAACGCCGCATGGGCTTCACTCCGCGCAAACCAAATGATGAGCAGGATGATGAAAGCGGCGAGCCCGAGATTGATGGCGTGCCGGGCGGGCAGAGTGATCGGCGCGCCGCTCATCCGGGCCGAGAGCTTGAGAAACGCGATGACCGAGCCGGTGAAAGTGACGGCGCCGATCGCAGTGCCGAGCGACATTTCGACGAGGCTCGAGCCGTGAATGTCATGGACGGTGCCGATGCCGAACGCCTCCGGCGCGTAGAGCGCGCCAGCCGCGACCAGGACCGCGGCCATGCCGACCAGCGAGTGGAAGGCTGCGACCAGCTCCGGCATGCTCGTCATCGGCACGCGCCGCGCGATGACGACGCCGATGCCGCCGCCGATCGCGAGCCCGACCACGACCATCGCCCATGCCCCGATTCCCGACGGCGGACTGAGCAACAGGGTCGTGAGCACGGCGATCAGCATGCCGATCATGCCGAACAGATTGCCGCGGCGGCTCGACTCGGGGCTCGACAGGCCACGCAGCGCCAAGATGAACAGCACTCCCGCAACGAGATACAGCACCCCGGCAATATTGGCGTTCATGTCGCTCCGTCCCCCGCGTTCAAATCAGAATGATGTCGCTGGTCCTCGCGGACAGGTTCGCTCTGCCCGCCGCGTTCGGCCGCCGCATCGCCGCGTAGTCCGCTAAAAAGCAAGGCCTACTTCTTTTTCTTCTGGTACATCGACAGCATGCGCTGAGTGACCAGAAAACCGCCGAAAATGTTCACCGAAGCAAACACCAGCGCGATGAAGCCAAGGATGCGCGCCCATACGGCGCCGCTGCCGGCGAGCGAGACGCCCACCGCAAGCAGCGCGCCGACGACAATGACCGAGGAGATGGCGTTGGTCACCGACATCAGCGGCGTATGCAGCGCCGGCGTCACCGACCACACCACGTAATAGCCGACGAAGACCGCCAGCACGAAGATCGAAAGCCGGAAAACGAACGGATCGACCGCCGTCACGACGTGTTCCATGTCTACTCTCCTTCAAACCGTGCCTGCTACCACTCTCCGCTGGCGGGAGACAGACCGGCTAAGGGGCATGCCGGGCCCCGGAAAGGCGCCTCACCCGGACCGCCGCGCGGTCCGACCTCTGCCTGCTGCTCACGAGATGAGGCGAATGGAGTTCATAGCTACGCCGCGGTCTTCGGCGCAAAGCTTGGATGGACAATGGCGCCGTCGCGGGTGAGCGCGGTCGCCTTGAGGATGTCGTCGTCCCAATTCAGGTTGATCTGCTTGGTCTTCTTGTCGATCAGCACCTCGAGGAACGTATAGAGGTTCTTGGCGTAGAGCGCTGACGCCGAGGCGGCGAGCCGGCCCGGAAAATTCGTGTAACCGACGATCTTCACGCCGCCCGCATCGACCACCTCGTCCGGCTTTGCAAGCTCGCAATTGCCGCCGCGCTCGACCGCGAGGTCGACGATCACCGAACCCGGTTTCATCGAGTGCACCATTTCCGCCGAAATGAGCTTGGGCGCGGGACGGCCCGGGATCAGCGCCGTGGTGATCACCATGTCCTGCTTCTTGATATGCTCGGCGACCAAGGCTGCCTGTTTTGCCTGGTACTCCTTCGACATTTCTTTGGCATAGCCGCCGGCGGTTTCCGCTTGCTTGAATTCCTCGTCCATCACCGCGATGAACTTCGCGCCCAGACTCTCCACCTGCTCCTTGGCCGCCGGACGCACGTCGGTTGCGGTCACGATCGCGCCGAGCCGACGCGCCGTCGCGATCGCCTGCAGCCCGGCGACCCCCGCGCCCATGACAAACACCTTGGTGGCCGGCACCGTGCCCGCGGCGGTCATCATCATCGGCAGCGCCCGCCCGTATTCCGCCGCGCCGTCGATCACCGCGCGGTAGCCGGCAAGGTTGGCCTGGCTCGACAACACGTCCATCGACTGCGCCCGTGTGATGCGCGGCATCAGCTCCATCGCAAACGCGATCACCTCCGCTCGCGCCATCGCCTGAAGCGCCGTTTCATGGCCATACGGATCCATGATCGCAATGACCAGCGCGCCCTTCTTGTAGGCGGTGAG
>Ga0315553_10003572_pt1 | contig 12040 bp, 10 predicted proteins | sample SalMarSW160140MG_FD_203099 | JGI IMG/M metagenome (GOLD analysis project Ga0315553, IMG submission 203099) | Salt marsh sediment microbial communities from the Plum Island Ecosystem LTER, Massachusetts, United States - Salt Marsh Sediment SW1601-40 ... | reverse complement strand
AAGTTGGGCTCCTTGCCCTGAAAGAGGATCAGATTGCTGGCCTCGCTGCAATAGAACGTGTTGCGCGGGGGCACGTAAGCGGTGATCAGGCCGTCCTCGATCTTCGTGTGCGGTCGGAACAGGGCCGAGATTTCCATCGAGCCGGGAAAGTTGTAGATGTAGAACGGCTCGGGGTCGATGTCGGCTAGCGCCTTGGCGCCGAACTCGCGGACCAGCCATTCGATCGTTCCGGTCGAGACGTCGCCGCCGTCCATCCAGCCCGACAGGCCCATCAGCAGACGCGTATCGGTAAGTTTCGGCTGCGTGAATACGCGAAGGGCGTCGAGTTCCATTGCTGCACCATCCTATTGGGCGGGTCGGCCTATCGGAATCAAGTAGAACACATTCTGATCGCTCGGCAAGTGTAAAAGCTCGCGTACGCGCTGGTCCTCGAACGCGCCGACGGGCACGGCCCCCAGCCCCAGCGCTACGGCCTGAAGCAGCACGTTCTGGGCGGCGTGACCGGCCTCGAGCAGGCAATAGCGCGGTGCGCGGTCGCCGTACTTGGCGGCTGTTCGCTGCACGACGGCGGTGATGACCATGGTGGCCGGCGCGCCGGCTATCCAGGCCTGTTCGAGGGCCGCACGATACAGGGGTGTGCGCAGGTCCTTGGCGTCGAGCCGGTCGAGCTTGTGGCCGGCGGGTCTGTAGTGGAACAGTCCGTCGGGCGTGACCAGGTAGATCTCCAGCGGATAGAGCGCGCCGGCTGACGGTGCGGCGCGAAAGCCCTGTCGCACGTCGGTAATGCCCTGGGCGGCCCAGCACAATTGGCCTAGCTGCTCGTGTGTGAGTGGGTTTTTGGCGAATTCGCGGACCGACCTGCGCTGGCTGATGGCCTGTTCGAGCGACATTTCGCCGGTGAGTCTTGGCTTGGGCAGGTTGATCGTGGTGGGCTTGTCGGCCCCCGAACCGGCCAGCGAGCCGGCCATCGCCCCGGCTGCGATCCATCGCACGAGTCTCGCCAGTTCGAGCATCGCAGGCACCTCCTATAGCGTCGGTGCATTGGCTTGCGGTCGGTGACCACCCTATGCGGCCGGGCGGCGTTTTTCCAGCGGGAATGCGGGACACGGGTAACGGTGTGCTGCCAATACCAGGGAACCTGCGCCTTGTATTCCTGTCCGAGCTGGCGAGGATCATGCCGATGCCTAACGTCCACGTGTGTCGTTAAATGTGTGTTGCGCGTGAGGAATAAGCAGACATGCCCGTGCCGCAAGGCGGACTTGGGCATGCCACCCAAGACACAACGGCCGGCGGGTGGTCTTCGACGGGGCTCAGACCGAGGAACCCGCCCTACGCCGCGCACGATGGGCACGCGCTCAAGTGTGGAACTCTGTCCCTCACCGCGTGCTATAGTTTGCCGTCTGTGTCGGTTGATTGAGGGTTCTGTCTTTTGCCGGCGAGCCAGGCGTCGACTCCCTGAGTCTTGATGGCCCTGATGTTTCTTGCCTGTTCACTGTCCTCGGCGAACTGTTGGAGGTAATCATCGCAGGGAAAGTCTTGGCACTCGGCGCACGTGGCGAACCCGCTTGAACTGACACACAGCCTTATCTTGCACGCCACCGACGCAGACCAGGTGTGATGGATCGTTCCCCAACACCCCTCGCAGCCGACCTGAGCCAGAGAGACGTCCTCGTTTGTTTCTTTCTTGATGGTAGCGGCAACCTGTCTGCGGAGGTTGTCGTCATCGAGGGCAAGGGCCAGGTAGTCCGGGCAGCCTGCGCAATAGTTGCCGCACGGCGCGACGTCTGTTCTTCGGTCTGCCATGCAGTTCTGCCTCTCTGTCGGTTCGACTGAGCGACACGTGCCCGTGCACCCCGCTGTCGGCAATCGACCCCGCTTGCCCGGGAGCCGGCGCACCACAAAGAACACACACGCAACGGACAAAACAGCAACGGCAATGACGTTGTATCTGCGGGCGAGAACCAGAACTTATCAGGTGCTCAACTGCCGGGAATGCCGGCACACCCGCCGGCGGACGAACAGACCGCCCCATGAGCGACGCATTATTATACCCGAGGATATCCACAACGGCAAGAGGCAAGTGTCCGAAAATGTCGGCAGGCCGCCCATGCGGGGGGCACGGTCAACCCCTCGGCTCGCCGTGATGCCACCCCGGCCGTCGGCCGCCGCCCCGGCATTTCCACCCACAAGCTTTGCTTGAAGGGTACCATCCGGCGGCACAGGGCGCCGGCGCCCGCGGCTTCTGCCGAGCAGCGCGGTCTCCTGGCGGGTGGCGGTCAAACGGGTATGTCGGGCGGCGACGGGTAGGTTGCCGGTGGTGATTGTGCGCAAAAGCATGCACTGGCGGGTGTGCCAAAGCCGCCAGTGCATGCGATAATAGGCGTCTCCGTTATTCGGTGGCCTCGTCGCCAGGCTCGGCCGCTGGTTCCTGGGCAGGCTGCTCGGCCTTGGGTTGTGCAGCCGGTCGGGCGGCCGGTCGGCGAGGAGGGGGGCGTCGGGCCGGCTGCGTGGCCGGCGGGACGATCTCCAGAAGTTCAATCTCGAAGATGAGCGTTGCGTTGGGGCCGATGTTGTTTCTCGAGCCGCGCGGGCCGTAGGCCAGATCGGACGGGACGAAAAATCTGTATTTGCTGCCGACGTTCATGAGCTGGAGGCCCTCGGTCCAGCCTTTGATCACGCCACGGACGCCGAACGTGGTCGGCTCGTCCCGTTTGTAGGAACTATCGAACTCGGTGCCGTCGATAAACGTGCCGCGATAGTGCACCTTGACGCCGTCGTTTGCCGTCGCCTTCGGGCCGTCGCCTTCTGTCAGCACCATGTATTGCAGGCCGCTGTCGGTGGTCTGGACGCCTTCCTTTTCCTTGTTGGCGGCGAGAAACTCGTCGCCCTCTTTCTTGTTCGTGTCGGCCAACTCGCGTCGCTTGCGGGCTCGCTCGCCTTGCAGGCGGGTGAAGAAATCCTGCTGAATCTTGCTGGCCTGCTCGTCGGTGAGCAGGACGTCCTTGTCGCCGTATTTATCGCACATGCCGCGGTAGAACAGGTCCAGGTCGATGTCGGTCTCCAGGCTCTTGAGCCGGTTGGCGATATCCATCCCCAGCACGTAGCTGACCTGTGCGAGCTCGGTTTGAAGTTCGGGCGGCATGGCCGGGTCGGCGGCGGGCTCTTCTGCGGGCGCCTCGGCGGCGGGCTCCTCGGATTCCTGCTCGGTAGAAGCTTCGGAGGGTTCCTCGGCGGCCGGCTTGTCGGCCTTCGCCTCGGCTGCTGATTCGGCGGGTTCCTCAGCCGGGTTTTGCTCGGCGACAGGTTCGGCCTTGGGCAGGTCGGTCTCGGCCTTGGGCTGCGGCGCGGGCTGGTCGTGGCTGGCTGCGGGCGTCGAATCGGCCTTCTGCTGCGACACGGCTGGGGTGGTCTTATCCTCGGGGGTACATGCGGTCAAGAAGACGGCAACGGCAAATAGCGTGGTCACAGCAGCGACGACTCTCCTCGTTTTGAGACTTCCGGTTCTCACCGACAAAGAATTCCTGCTACACGACGGTAGCCCGCAGACGGCAAAGGCCCCTGTGGTTGGCCATCACTCTACGCGGGCTGGCTGCCGGATGCAACCGCTCGGCCACACGGCGCAACAGGCTGGCAAAGGCGGCTGCTGCCGATATGCTTGAGCCCAGGACACGCGTGGCGGGATGCCGCAACGTATCCCGTGGTCTCGACGAGGGAAGGTACGAATATGGCTGAACTGACGACGCACGAACGTATGACGCGGATGTACGGGCACAAGCAGGCCGATCGGGTGCCGATCACCGATACGCCGTGGGCGGCGACGGTCGAGCGATGGCAGGGCGAGGGTTTGCCCGAGGGCATGCCGTTTCAGGATTACTTCGGGCTGGACAGGTTCGTCTCCGTCAAGGCCGACAACAGCCCGCAATATCCGGAGAAGGTGCTCGAAAAGACCGACGAGTACACCATCTGGACGACTAAGTGGGGGGCGACGCTGAAAAACTGGCGTCACGCCGGTGGGGTGCCGGAGTTCCTCGACTTCGCGATTACCGGGCCGGACGAGTGGGCCCAAGCCAAAACGCGGATGAGGCCCTCGCGCGACCGGATCGACTGGGATTCCCTCAGGCAGAACTACAAAAGGTGGCGCGAGCAGGGGGCGTGGATTTCGGCGGACTTCTGGTTCGGCTTTGACGTGACCCACTCCTGGACGGTGGGCACCGAACGTTTGCTGATGGCGATGGTGACCGACCCGGACTGGGTTGTGGACATGTTCAACACGTTTCTGGACGTGGACATCGCCCTGTTTGAGATGGTCTGGCAGGAGGGATACCATTTCGACGAGATCCATTGGCCGGACGACATGGGGTACAAGCAGTCGCAGTTTTTCTCGCGGGCGATGTACCGCGAGTTGCTCAAGCCGGTGCACAAGCGGGCCGCCGACTGGGCGCACGCCAAGGGCGTCAAGGTGCAGTTGCATTCGTGTGGGTACGTCGAGCCCTTGATACCCGACCTGCTCGAGGTGGGGATCGACATGCTGAATCCGCTGGAGGTCAAGGCGGGGATGGACCCTCCGGCTCTGAAAGCCAAGTACGGCGACAGGATGGCGTTTCACGGCGGCCTCAACGCCGTGCTGTTCGATGACATGGATAAGATGGCCGAACAGATGCGTGCGGTGATCCCGGTGATGAAGCAAAACGGGGGCTATTGCATCAGCTCGGATCACTCGGTGCCTCAGTCGGTGAGTCTGGAGGATTTCCGTCGCTTCGTCGAGCTGGCCAAAGAGTTGGGTTCGTACGAGTAGGGCCTTGCGGCGCCGTGCCGCGGCGGGGCGAGCGAGAAAGGGCGACCATGAGCAGAAGACAATATGGGTTTGCGGTGGCGGTCATGGCGGCAGCCGGCCTGGTGGGCGGCGGCTTGGCGAGTCTTCTGTGGGCGCCGCGTCACGTCCAGGCCCAGGGGGTGGTCCGTCCAGCCAGGGTTCGCACAGCCAGCGAGTTCCGTGTGGTGGATGCCGAAGGCAAGACCCGTGGCGTGTTTGGGCTATCGGCTGCGGGCAATCCCTCGGTGAACCTCTTCGACCACGAGGGAAGAGTACGCACCGGCCTGGGCTTGATGCCCGACGGCGGGGCGGCGCTGGCGTTCGTCGACAAAGACGGCACGACGCGGCTGACCATGCGCGTGTCCGACACTGGGATTTGCGGCGTGGAACTGCTCGACGCAGCCGCCAGGGCGCGGGCTATGCTGGCGATTTTGCCGGACGGCTCGCCGCGGCTGGCTCTCTTCCAGCAGGACGGTAAGAGTGGGCTGAGCTTGAGCCTGCCGGCTGACGGAGTTTCGGGGCTGATGGTGCAGGACAAGCAGGCGAGGCCACGCGTGGTGGTGGGCGTGGACGCACAGGGGAAGGCGACTCTCCGGGCGGCCGATGGCGGGGGAAAGGTGGTCTGGTCGGCTCCGTAGAGACGCGGAATACGGGCGGCGTGCCGGGCGATAGCTACGCCCAGGGGTCGATGGCCATCTTGACGTGGTGATCGCGGGCCGATTCGAACAGGTCGAGGGCTGCGGGCAGTTCCGATAGCGGCATGAGGTCGGTGACGATGTTCTCGTGGTCGATCATGCCGGCCTGGACCATCTGTGAGGCCCGCTGGAGGCTGTAGGGGGGCATCTTCGAGCCGACGATCCGCATCTCTTTTTGATAAACCTGATGGGGGTTGATCGCGACGGTGGCGTCGGGCGGGCAGATGCCGAAGACGACAAAGGTGCCGCTCTTGGCGACCAGGTCGATGCCCTGGGCGACGGCGGCCGGGTCGCCGGATGCGTCGATGATGTAGTCGATCCCTTCAGGGGCGCGGTCGAGTACTCTCTGCCGAAGGTCTTCAGTGGCCGGATCGACCACCAGGTCGGGCGCGAACCTCGCGGCCCGGTCGCGGCGGAAGGCCACCGGCTCGGAGACGATCAACAGGCTGACAGGGCTTTGCCGCAGCAGTTGCGTCCAGAGCAGCCCGACCGTGCCGGCCCCCAGGACCATGGCCGTCTGCCCGGGTCGCAGCGAGAGCTTGTCATAGCCGTTGAGCACACAGGCAAGGGTTTCGACGAGGATGCCGGCGGTCGCGGGCGTGTCGGGAGCGAGGGGATAGATGTTGGCGGCCGGCGCGGCAGTGAACTGGGCGAACCCGCCGTTGCGGACGTACCCGATAGTCGCCAGATTGGGGCAGAGATTGGGCCGGGCCATGCGGCAGGAGCGGCAGCACCCGCAGGCGACGACCGGGTCGACGCAGACGTTCTGGCCCTTCCGGAAGTACGTCACATCGGAACCGACCGAGTCGATCACGCCGGCGATCTCGTGACCGGGGACGACGGGCGGCTGGACCTCGTGTTGGAGGTGGCCTTGATAGATGTGCACGTCGGTCCCGCAGACGCCGCAGGCGGCGACCTTCACGAGCACTTCGTCAGACGCCGGTGTGGGCTTGGGCAGGTTTTGGACTTCGATCCGGCGGTCCTCGACAAAGACGGCTGCTTGCATGGCGAGATTCCCGATCGGACGTTGGAGGGCGGGCCCTCGCGGCGACGATGAACTACGGAGTTTGCAGGTACAACCAAGGTGATTATACTAGTGGTTTGATCGCCTGGCGAGCGAAGAGATCGATCAATGTTTGAAGCGGTGCGGAACTATCTGGGGCGGTTGGTGAGTCCCGCATACAACCCGATCCACGTGGCCGTCGAACTGGTGCTGATCGGGTTGGTGGTGTACGTGTGCCTTCGCTTTCTTCGCGGGACGCGCGGTGAACGGCTGTTTTCCGGCGTGGTGATCGTACTGGTGGTGACGACGCTTCTGGTAAGGGTGCTGGCCAAGCAGTTCAGGCTCGAGCGAATCGAGGTGTTGTACACGCCGTTCGTGGCGGGGATGTTTCTGGTGGCGCTGGTGGTTTTTCAGCCGGAGTTGCGCCGCGGATTGATGCGATTGGGAGAGGCCAGGTGGTTGCGACCCTGGTCGCGCGAGGTGAGCGACGTAGTGGATCACCTTGTGGGGGCGGCGGAGTACCTGTCGAAGAACAAGATCGGCGCGATCATTGCCATCGAGCGCGAGGTGGGACTGGGCTCGGTCATCGAGTCGGGAACGCGGCTGGATGCGGACCTGTCGGTCGATCTGCTCAAGACGCTCTTCTGGCCGGGTTCGGCGCTTCACGATCTGGGTGTGATCATTCAGCGCGGGCGCGTGGCGGCGGCGGGGTGTCAGTTCCCGTTGGCTGAGAGCGGCGAGCTGGATCGGTCGCTGGGCGGGCGGCATCGCGCTGCGGTGGGTTTGTCCAGCGATTCGGATGCGGTGGTGATCGTAGTGAGCGAAGAGTCGGGCGGGCTGTCGGTGGCCGAGCGTGGCCGCCTCCGTCACGGGCTCGATCTGGCTGAACTGCGGATCACGCTGATGGGTTCGCTGGTTGAGAAGACGTAGGCAACTTCTGGGATGCTGTCGGCGGGCGAGCGGCGCCGCCGGATCAGAGGAAGGCCCATGCTGGACAGGATCAAGACAGCGGCAACGGTGGTGGTGCTGACCTGTCTGATCTGGTTTGTGGCTGACCAGTACGACCAAGGGCAATTGCGGCGTACCGTCAAGGTTCGCATTGCGCCGCGGACCGGCAGCGACCGGATTATCTCGGGCGTGCCGGAGGACCTCGACGTAACGGCCGTGCTGGGCGGCCCGAACCGCCTCATTCGCGAGTTGGAGGCCGAACTGACAGCCGGCATGAACCCGATCGCGTACTGGATCGGCGACGACGTGCCGACCGGCTCGCACACCGTTTTGCTCCGCGAGGCCCTGTCGGCCGATCCGCGGCTGAAGGGCCTGATCGTGCGAGGCGTAGCGCCCGCGAGCGTCAGCCTTCAGGTGGACCGCCTGCTGTGGCGCGAGGTGCCGGTAAAGCTGGAGACAGGCCGATACGGCGTGTCCGATACGGATTTGCTGATCCAGCCCACTCAGGTCAGGGTGCGGCTGCCGGAGTCGGTGTTGGCGACGCTGCAACCGCAGAGACTTCAGGTGACGGCCGATCTTCGCGAGCTGCTGCAAGGTCAGCCGGCCGACAAGGTGGTGGAACTGACCGGCGTGCCGGTGGCCGCGGACCGCGCGATGAAGGCCGTTGTTGTGGATCCCGAGCGGGTAACGGTTCGCTTGAGAATCAGCCTCAAGAGAAAGAAACTGACCGGCGTGGTGGTGTTCTTTAGTGCGAGCCAAAGCCTCATGGGCAAGTACGTGCCCCAGACGGCCAACGATGTGGTGGACGTGGCGGTGGTCGGTCCCCATCATGTCATCGATGATTTGGAGCCCCAGGAGGTCGACGCGAGGGTGACGGTGTCCGTCGACGATTACCGGCCGGATGGGACGTCGGTCACCCGTCCCGTGGCGTTTACGTTTCCACCCGGTGTGAAGTTGGACCAGGATCCGCCGATGATCGAGTTCCGGCTTGCAGAGAAGTCCGTGTCGCTGCGGCCGGGATAGGATCGTGGTCGTCGGCGATGCGGTGATGAGTGTGAGTTATGGTCGTTGCAGAGCAGCCAGTTGATGACCTGCCCGCCTATGTCGAGCGCCTGGCGCTCGGCGCGCGGCAGGCGTCGTACGTTGTGGCGACCCTGAACGGACAGCGTCGGACCGACGCGCTGCGAGCCATCGCGGCGGGGTTGCGGGCCGAGTCGTCGACGATCGCGACAGCGAACGAACGAGATATGCGGCAAGCCCGTGAATCGGGCATAGGCGATGCGATGTTGGATCGCCTGCGCCTCGACGCCTCACGCATCGAAAAGATGGCCGAGGCCGTGGAAGAGGTGGCCGGCCAACCCGACCCGATCGGCGAGACGCTCTCGGCGCACGTTCGCCCGGACGGCTTGCGGATCGAGAAGCGACGGGTGCCGCTCGGGGTCGTGGCGGTGATTTATGAGGCGAGGCCCAATGTGACCGCCGATGCGGCTGCGCTGTGCCTCAAGAGCGGCAACGCGTGCATTCTCCGCGGCGGGCGCGAGTCCTTCCACAGCAACGCGGCGATCGGCCGGGTCATTGGTGATTCGCTCGAGCGCAGCGACCTCGTCCGCGAGGCGGTGCAGGTTGTCGGCACGACCGATCGGGCGTTGGTGCCTCTGCTGCTGAAGCAGGACCAGTACATCGACCTGGTCGTGCCTCGCGGCGGGGAGGGGCTGATCCGCACGGTCGTGGAGCAATCCACGATTCCAGTCATCAAGCACTATGCCGGCAACTGCCACGTCTACGTTCACGAAAAGTGCCCGTATGACCGCGCCGAGGCGATTGTGCTCAACGCCAAGTTACAGCGGCCGGCCGTCTGCAATGCCGCCGAGACGATTCTGCTGGACGCGAGCATCGCAGAGCGTTTCCTGCCTTCGATTGCCCGCAAGCTCGGCGAGGCCGGCTGCGAAATCCGCGGCTGTGACAGGACGGTCAAGCTGCTTGAGGGCGTCCCACGGGCCACCGAGCAGGATTGGTATACCGAATATCTCGATCTGGTGGTGGCGGTGAAAATCGTCGACGGGTTGGATGAGGCCATCGCGCATATCAACAAGTATGGTTCGGGACATACCGACGCGATTATCACCGACAGCGTCGCGGCGGCCCAGCGCTTCGTGGAAGGCGTGGACTCGGCCAATACGATGGTGAACTGTTCGACCCGATTGAGTGACGGCGGCGTCTACGGTCTGGGGGCGGAGATCGGCATCAGCACGGACAAGTTGCATGCCCGGGGGCCCATGGGGGCGGCCGACCTGACTACATACAAGTACGTCGTGACCGGTGACGGACATACCCGGTAACGGGCGGTTACGGGCCTGCCAAACGTCTCAGTCGGGCGGGCGATAACGCGCGATGACGGCCTCGGCCGCTCTGAGCCCGTCGATGGCCGCCGAAACGATGCCACCTGCGTAGCCCGCTCCCTCGCCGACGGGGTAAAGGCAGGCCACGGCGGGCGACTGCATCGAGTGCGGGTCGCGCAGGATGCGAACCGGTCCACTTGCGCGGCTCTCCGGGCCGAAGAGTATGGCCTCAGGACCGGCAAACCCGGGCATGGCTGCATCGAAGGTGCCGAGAGCGGCGGCAAGGGCCTCGTCGATCTCGGGCGGCAGGAGTTGGTGTAGATCGGCCCAGACGGTGCCCAGGGGGTAGGTGCTGATCATCGCCCCTCCGGACGGCCGGCCTGCGACAAAGTCGGCCGCCCGTTGGGTCGCAGCGCGGTAGTGGCCGCCGCCCAGGTCGAAGGCGGCGCGTTCCAGTCGCTGTTGCATCGCCACCCCTTGCAGCGGGTCGTTGCCGAAGTACGCGGTGTCGAGCGTTGCGACCAGGCCGCTGTTGGCAAAACCGCTGTCGCGCCGCGAGTTGCTGGCTCCGTTTACGGATAGGGCTTCGGGGGCTTCGTGTGCCGGTAGAACCATGCCGCCCGGACACATACAGAAGCTGTAGACGTCACGGCCGCCTGCCACGCCTTTGGCGACCAACCGGTAGTACGCTGATGGGAGTCTGGGATGTCCGCAATGCCGTCCGTACTGCCAACGGTCGACCTGTTCCTGGGCGTGTTCGACGCGCAGCCCGAGTTGGAACGGCTTGGCCGCCAGCGGCACGCCCGCGTCATGCAACGCCCGGTACGTGTCCCGGGCACTATGTCCGATCGCCAGGATGGTCGGACCGACGTCGATGGGCGAACGTCCCGCCACCGACAGCCCGACCAGACTGCCATCGTGGATCGTCAAGCCGACGACGTGATGACCGAAGAGCACGCGCCCGCCGAGGCCCTCGATCCGCCTGCGCATGCGACGGCAGATGCTTGGCAGTCGGTCGCTGCCGATGTGGGGGTGGCTGTCGATGAGGATTTGGGGTTTGGCGCCGTGTCGCACGAGCGTCTCGAGCACCTGCTGGCCACGGAGGTCGCCCACGCGAGTGTAGAGCTTGCCGTCGCTGTATGTGCCCGCGCCGCCCTCGCCAAAGAGCAGATTGCTTTCCGGGTGAAACTGCCCACGGCGGTAGTAGTCGCTGACGATATCGTGCGTGCGGGTGGCCACGTCAGGGCCGCGCTCCAGGACGATGGGTCGATAGCCGGCCTCGGCTAGCGCCAGCGCCGAGAACATGCCGGCCGGCCCGAACCCGACCACGACGGGGGCGTGGGGCAACGGTTCGGTGCCCGGCTCGATGGGGGGCGGGTTCTGACGTCGCAGGAGGGTTACGTCGGATCGGTTCAGCCGCTGGACAAGAGCCTGCTCGTATTCCGGCCCGCCGAGCAGGTTCAGTTCGACACTGTAGGCGAAGCAGACGCGGCTTCGGCGTGCGTCGATGGCGCGGCGAGCGACCCCGTATACACCGATCTTCTTGCGCGGGATGCGAAGGCGGGAAGCGGCCCGTTCCAGAAGCTCATCTTCAGGTTCATCCAGGTCTAGCGCGAGATTGCGCAGCAGGAGGGGCATGCGACTCTCGTCGGATAGCGGATCCCACGCAGGCAGTCGGGCCTGACGCCGTAGTGTCCACAGCGACAGCAAAAGTAACCGAACGCCCGCCCGGACTCAACGCGACGGTGATGATCCGACGCCTAGTCGCTGCCCCACCACCTTCGCTTTTTGGACTGGTTGGACGACTGCGCTTGGGCTTCCGCGTGAATCTGGGCGAGCAGCTCTTCGTCCGACTTCTTCCCGTTGGTCAGTCGCCGAAGTGTGCGGAGTTTGTCGGCCACCTCGGGCTCGAGATCCATGGAGAACGTGGGATTCAGGGTGGGGTGTGGCGTCTCCGGCTGATCTGCCGATGGCTCGGCTTCGGGTTTCTCGTCGGGCTTGGCATCGCCAGACTCGCCTTGCGCTTCCCCGGCGTCCGGGACGTCCTGGCCATCAGTCGCGTCGGCGGATTTTTCCGGTTCGGGCTCGCCGGCTTCCTGCGGCTGGTCGCCGCCCTGCTGGTCGGGTGTGTTCTCGCTGGTGGATGCGTCCTCGATCCGCGGCTGCTGATCGGCGGGCGGCTCGACGACGGGCTCGGCCACGCCGGCTTGCGAACTGTCTGCACTTTCCTCGGCAGCCCCGG
>Ga0315553_10003571_pt1 | contig 12044 bp, 9 predicted proteins | sample SalMarSW160140MG_FD_203099 | JGI IMG/M metagenome (GOLD analysis project Ga0315553, IMG submission 203099) | Salt marsh sediment microbial communities from the Plum Island Ecosystem LTER, Massachusetts, United States - Salt Marsh Sediment SW1601-40 ... | reverse complement strand
ACCCCACGCCGATACAATACCCTCGCTGTCCCGCTGTATTCGGCTGTTTGCAGTCGGCGTCCACACGACCGTCATATCGTGCGGGCATTGGGGTTGTTCTATGCGACCGCATAAACAGATCTGCAAGACTGAGTTTGCGGAATGGTCTGTTCGTTCCTTTCTGTCGTCTCCAACTTTTCCCGTCCGTCCAGACTATCCGCTTAATGTTTGCCATGTATTTCGGAGTGCCACACTATGAGCGACCCACAGTCGTCCCACGTCAGCGTGCAGTGTGAGTGCGGCAAGAAGCTTAAGGTGCCTGCCGGCGCGGCCGGACGTAAGGCGCGCTGCCCCGCCTGCCAACGGACCTTCGTCGTGCCACATGTTGCGGCCGACGAGCAAGCGACCGACGAACCCGACTCCGCACTGTACGACCTGGCGGCCCAGGAGCAGTCGGTCGAGGCCCCCCTATCGCCCGCCGGCCGCCCCTGCCCCCGCTGCAAGGCACCCATGCAGGCCGATGCCCGTCTATGCGTCTCTTGCGGCTACGACACCTTGACCGGACATGTCGCCGCCGCGCCCGACACACACACGCGGACCCCGCTCGCCATCGGCAGGCTTGCGGGCACCTTTCTGCTCGGGTGCACACTCAGCGCGGTCGCGGCCCTGGTCGGAGCCGCGGCCTGGGCTATCATCGCCATCAAACTCGACTATCAGATCGGATGGGTCGCATGGGGCATCGGTCTGCTGGCCGGACTTGGCATGCACTGGGGATTCCGTAACGCCAGCCGGCTCGCCGGCATCGTCGCGGCGGGGATGGCCTTCTCCAGTATCATGGTCGCGAAAGTGATCATCTTCGTCTTCCTTATGTACGTCGTGTTTACCGGCAACACCGACAGCATCGCAGGACAGCGTCTCTTCCTGACGCTGCGCGTAGCCGATGAGGTGCTGGTCGAACGCGAAGCCTTCTCGGAGCAGGAGCGAGAAGAGCAGTGGGAGTCGGCCTGCGAAGAGGCCGAACGTCGCATCGATCAAATGAGCGACGATCAGGTGCGCGCCGAAGTGGCCGAGTACCGCGAACAAGAAGCAAGACTGGCCGAAGCCCTGGACGGCGACGGCAAGGAGTCCGACCAGTTCCGGCTGGCCGATCACCACGCTGGGCGCCGCGCGAACGCCATGGGTCTGTCCTACGAGGACGACAAACGAGAACAGATCTTTGAAGAAGAACTCGCACGCGTCAGGGAGCTGAGCGACGAACAGCTCGCAGCAGCCATTGCCCAACTCGATGAGTGGGAGGAGACGGGCAAGTGGTCCGACAGCCAGTACATACGGGACTATCTCATCTGTGAATGGGCGTACGACACAATCGAGCGGGAGTCGCATGCGCAGGACGCTGAAGCAGACAGTGTATCACCCGAGCAGTGGCAGACGGCATACCAAGACGCCGTCGCCCGCGTCGATGCCATGTCCTTCGACCAGCAGGTCGAGCAGGTCCGCCAAATCGAGCGAGAACAGCAAGAACAGTTGGCCAAGTGGCGGGAAGAAGCCGAACAGGCAGGCGGTGAGGAGGCGGGCTCAGGAGGGATCGTCAGCTTCTTCTTTTCAGCCATGTTCGTACCGATGGATGCCCTATTCTTCCTGTTTGCGGTCGCCACGGCCTACAAGGTCGGCGCCGGCGGGTCTGGCGGAACAGACGGATAAAGCCATTCGTGCAGAGGCGCCGCCGCGCTCGGGTGCCACTGGTCGCGGCGCGCCGGGATGCGCCAGTGCGAGAACCTCTTCCTCGTATAAAGCTATCCGTGCGGAGGCGCCGCGGCGCCGCGTCCACTGGTGCGCTTGCTCAGTGGGTCGCCGGACCTGCCAGCCAATCTTGCGCCCGCGTGCGATCGAGAATCGTTGTACCGTGTATCAGCCGCTATTCAGTCTTGACTGAGTTCGCCTGGCGGACCCCGTCAATTCGCAGATCCTGCGAGGTGCGGCTCGCCGCGCCCTGTTCTATAGCGCGCGACCTCGTCGGCCAGGAAGCGTTGAATGTACTCGGCGAAGTCGCCATCGATCGGCTCGCCGGTGGCGGCCGAGCGCTGCTGACATAACTCGATCAGCAGATCGACCGTCAGCCTGAAGCTCTCGGCGATGTCTGGCGCGCCGTCCAATGGCAGGATCGCGTCGACGCAGTCACGCTGTTGGTCGGTCATCGCCTTGCCCAACGTCTTGTGCTCGTGTGGGCGCAGTGCGTAGCGGATCGTCTCGCTCCGGCCGAAGTGCTCTTCGTAGAGCAGCACCAGCGTGGTGTTGACCGCGCCCATCCACCGCCGATACATGTCGCGGTCACGGCGAAACAGGCACTTGGTAAACCGCGGCACGGAGAACAGCACGTCGTTGAGGCGATTGGCCAGCCCGTCCCGGCGGCCGGCCAGTGCCAGGCGCGTCACGCTGGATCGCCGCGCGGCGCCGTTCGCCTGGTACACGCATCGGAAAGGTCCAAAGGCCTCCTTGATGTCGATGTTCTCGCAGATCGAGAAGTCGATCTTCTGGTACGGGCTGAAACCGTCCAGCATGACCATCTCGACCAACTCGTCAGCCTCGCAGCGGATCACGTACCGACCCACGATCGGCGCGATGGCCGAGAGCACCTGCTCGTACGCATCGCCCGTGGCTCGCAGGTCGGTCGAACAGACGACCATGTCGATGTCTGACAGTTCGTCGGGCTCACCGTCGACCTCGCGTCCGAAGACGTGGATTTCATAGACTTCCGGGCGAGCGCCGAACCCCTCGATGAGCCCGGCTCGAAGCTCCCCTCTCGGTCGATATCCCTGCATGCCACCGTCTCCATCACCACCGGTGCGGGCTGGACCAACCTAGCCGTGTCGAACGACCGCGTAAACCCGTCGCCCAGACGCCCGTCACGTGAAGCGCCCGACTCTATGTACCGGGAGTTCCCGTTTGCAGACGTATAGCCGCGATCGTACCCAATCGAACCGCTCGATTAAAGCGAGAACGGCCTCTGTCGGGGCAAGCCACGCCCATTTGCCCGCTCCACGGATTCAATCGCGCCCCTGTTGCCTCCAGTGCCGACGCGCCCTCTGCCGCCACCGCTGCCCCTTCGACTGACCACGGTAGCCCTGCACTTGCATCCACAACGCGGTGCGAGTATAGGCGTTGTCGCAAGAACTTCGTCGCCTGCCGCAGGCAGGGCGCGACAAGCGCACACCACCCCATGGTGAGACGCGCTTTAGAATAACGCCTGTTGGGCATACAGGCGGAGTGTGGCATGGCCAACGTCAACGTACTTGTCCTGCGAGCAGCGGGGATCAACTGTGACCAGGAAACCGCGCACGCCTGGCGACTCGCCGGCGCCCACGTGGACCTGCTGCATGTAAACCGCCTCCTCGAAAACCCCGCGCTGCTCGAAACCTATCAGGCCGTCACCATCCCCGGCGGCTTCAGCTACGGTGATAACATCGCCGCCGGAAAAATCCTCGCCCGGCAGATCCAGCACCATCTCGCCGAGCCACTCCACCGCTTTGTAGACGGCGGCAAGCTCGTCCTGGGCATATGCAATGGTTTGCAGGTGTTGGTCAAAGCCGGCCTGCTTCCCGGAGACAATGGATCATCCCAAACGGTCACCGTCACCTACAACGACTCAAACCGCTTTGAGGACCGTTGGGTGCATCTGGCCGTTTCCGCGGATCACTGTGTATTCCTCGAACCGAAAGGTCAACTCTTCCTGCCCGTTGCTCACGGCGAGGGAAAGATCGTCGCCAAGGACCGCGGCGTCCTGGACCGGCTGCGCGACAGGCAGTTGATCGCCCTGCGCTACGTCGACGCCCGAGGGCGACCGGGAGGCTATCCCGTCAACCCCAACGGTAGCGAGGATCACGCCGCCGCACTCACCGACCCCACCGGCCGCATCCTCGGTCTCATGCCGCACCCCGAAAGGTTCGTCCATCCCACTCAGCACCCGCGATGGACGCGAACTCCCGAGCAGCCCGAGCCCTGTGGACGCACGCTCTTTGAACGGGCTGTAGCCTATCTGCAATAGAGTTCTCGCCGCCTAAGACCGCCCTTTACAGCAGCCTCCGATACGAGTACCTCTACACAAGCGCTCTGCCAGGTGACACTCTGAGGACGCGTTCGATATGAGTTCAATGCTTCTGCTGCTGTCGCTCATCGCAACCGCACAGACCACCGACCCCGTCGACCAGCAGCGGACGCGCTTCCTTGTGGCCCGCATCGTTGCGTCCGACAAGGCCACCGAGCCATGGGTCGGTACCGCTCTGGAGACCGGACTGGCGTGGCATCTTCGCCGCGATCCCCCTGCCGATGCCGTACCCATCCCGTGGCGCGACCGCGCCATGCGAGACGCAGGCTACCTCCCTGCCGCCGCGGACATGCAGCTCGCCGACGCCAAGCGCCTCGCCACACTGCTGGGCGTTACAACTCTGGTCACCGGAACGTGCCGAACCAAGCCCACCCAACTCGAAGCTGAACTGCACATCCATGATGTACACAGCGAGACGACGCAGCACTGCGTCGCAACAGGCAAGGACGTTCGAGAGCTGCTCGCCGATGCCGCCACCCGGCTCTTCGCGCTGCGCGCCGACGCGCCCGGGACGCCCGACGCCACTGCATCCGAGCTACCCGCCTACTCTCGGAGCGCCTCGGCCATCGAATACTACGCCAAGGCCCTGCGGGGCCATCAGACCGAGCAACTCGGCCGAGTGCCTTTCTACTGCGCCCAGGCGCTGCAAAGCGACGGGAAGTTCCGCGACGCCATGATCCTGCTGGCGCTGCATGAAGTCCGCCAAGGCAAGGTGGCCAACGCGATGCGTCATTTCCAGCAGGTCGTGCGCGACGCGCAGCTTGCAGACGATCGCATCGACCTGGCCCGCGCCCAGGGCAACCTGGGCTGGCTCTACCGGCAACTCGGCCGACACGAGGTCGCCCAGCGCTACCTCGAGCTGGCCACCGACACCGCCCGCCAAGCCGACGATTTATACAACCTGGCGACAGCACTCAGCAACCTGGCCCAGTTGGCCGTGTCCGCCGACCAGCCCCAGCAAGCGGTCCAGCACCTTCGGGCAAGGCAGCAGTTGCTCACGCAACTGGGCGACCAACTGGGCATGGCGTCAAACCTCGTGTTCCTCGGCTCGGTGTATGAGCAACTCGAGCAGTACGATGAGGCGCTCGCGACGTACCAACAGGCCATCGAATGGATCCACAAAACCGGCCCCGCTGCCGCCCTGCCCGAAGCTCTTTACCACCTCGCATCAGCTTACGAATACCTTAAACAGACCGATCTGGCCATCGAGAACTACCGCAAAAGCCTTCAACTCACCGACCCTACCGATCCTGTCCGCATCCTCTGCAACAACAGTCTCGGGCTGATCTACCAGAAGCAAAACGATTACGATCTTGCGCTGGAGGCATTTGGCAAAGCACTGGAGGGCTTGACGCGATCAGGCGACGGCCAGGCTCGCGCCATCTGTCTCTCGAACATCGCCTTGGTCTATGAGGAGCGAGCCCAGTGGCCGCAGGCCATCGAGAACCTCGAGCAGGCTGTCAACATCCTGCGGGGTCTTCAGCATCCTCAACTTGCGCAATATGAAGCTCTGCTCGACGAGATGCGCACCAAAAGCGCGTCTTCCACCGACGCCGCCCATCGCTAATGCCCAACGACGCTAGCCCTCTGCGGCAACCAGCGAGGGCTGTGCCCCCGACTGCACAATCTGCTCCGGGTTCCGCTCCAGCCAGGCAATCGCAGCTTCCGCTACGATCGGGTCGAACTGTCGAGCCGACTCCTGACGCAATTCCGCGATCACTCGCTCCAAGCCAAAGCTTTGCTTGTAGCTGCGGACCGAGAACATGGCGTCCATGGCGTCGGCGACGTGCAGAATGCGGGCCCCAAGAGGTATCGCCTCGCCCGCGAGCCCCTCCGGATATCCCGAGCCGTCCCACCACTCGTGGTGATGAACGATGATCGGCAATTCACTCCGCAGGAACGTCGTGTGCTCCAGGATCTGCGCAGCCATGACCGTGTGCCGTTTCACCAGGGCATATTCGCTCTCCGTCAACGGACCCGGCTTATTGAGAATGGAGTCCGGGATGCCGATCTTGCCCACGTCGTGCAGCATGGCGGCCGTCCGGATGCTGGCGATCTGACCGCCGCTCAATCCCATGATTCGCGCGATCCCCTCCGCATAGAGCGCCACCGCCATCGAGTGACGCTCCGTATAGGGCTCCTTCGCCTCCACCGCCGCCACCAGCGCACGCGTCGACTCCAGATACGCCTGCTTGAGTTGCTGATGGATGTGCGAAAAACGCTCCCGCATCTGCTCCAGCGAGCCCTGGTCCACTTCCAACGGCGGCGCGTCCTGCTGAGCGATCTCCTCCCAAACGACGATCTGATCTCGACCTTGCCGCTTGCCCGCCTGCACCGCCTGAAGCGCCCGCTTCACCAGATCCGACTCGCTCTCGATGAATCCGCTCTGCGATTCGGCCAAACCGATGCTCACCGTCGGCGCCCCCGCATCGCTCGGCAAACTCACCGGCAGATCACGCAAGGCCCCACGCACCCGCTCGGCCATGACGCGCGCCTGGTCCACCGTGGTCTCCGGCATGGCCAATGCGAATTCATCCCCGCCGAAGCGCGCGAGCACATCCGAATCACGCACCACCCGACGAAGCTTCGCCGCCATCTCGCGCAGAACCAGATCGCCAATCCCGTGTCCGTGACGGAGATTCAGCTCGCCAAAAACATCCACGTCAACGACCGCCACCGCCAGTGGATGACTGTGTCGTCGGCACAGCGCACGCAGGCGAGTCAACTCGTCGAAGAACGAGCGATGCGTCAACAGACCCGTCAACCCGTCCACCCGTGCAACCGCCTCCGCCCGACGTTCCTTGCCCCCGTCAACGCTCCCTGACGGAACCGCTACACGCCCTTTCAGCGCCTCGGTTACGACCTGCCGCAGACCGTGCAGATCGAACGGCTTCTCGATGTAGTCAAAAGCGCCTCGCCTTATAGACTCTTTCGCCCACTCGCTCGAGCCCACCCCCGTTATCAGAATGACGCGACACTCCGGCTGAACCGCCACCACCTTGTCCAGCAGTTCCAGGCCCGTCATCCCGGGCATCGCCATATCGCTGATCAGCACGTCAAAATGCTTGCGACATATCAGATCATATGCCTTGGTCGCGTCCTCCACCTCCGCACATCGGTGCAGACCGACGCTCAAGGCCTCGCAAACCATCCGGCGAACCCCCGGCTCGTCGTCCACAACCAGAATGTCCGCCTTGTCCTCTAACCTGCTCACGAATGACCCCTCGAGTACTCACACAACGGCGCGGGGCCTCCGAATCCCCTGGGCGGCAACCGCGCAGACAAATCTAGTATCGACCTTCACTTCCAGCCGGTTTAAGTCGCTATATGCGTTTGCGTGCCTCCTGAATATGCCCGACTGAACCCGATAAGGTCGCCCGTCAGACCACCGCTTGCCCCATGCCGCCCGCGATGCTCCAATACTCGCATGAGACCCTGTATCGGACTGACCTGTCAGTATCTGACCAAAAAGACCGACGACCGGCGCATTCCTCATCTGACCCTCAACGCCGCCTACTTCGACGCCGTAACCGCAGCCGGCGGCCTGCCCCTGCTCCTGCCCCCCTGCCACGAGCCCGACCAGCTCGGGCAACTGCTCGACGCCGTCGACGCCCTGATCTTCACCGGAGGACGCGACATCCTGCCCGAGCGACTCGACCAGGCCCTCCATCCCAAAAGCGTACTGATGCACCCACGCCGCGACACCTTCGAATTCGAGCTGTTCGCCAAAGCCGACCGACTGAACGTGCCCATCCTCGCCATCTGCCTCGGATGCCAACTCGTCAACGTCGCCCGCGGCGGCACCATCCATCAACACCTCTACGATGCCCCACGAACCTGTCACATAGACCACGGAAAGGCCGGCCACAGATCCATGCACCCCGTGAGCATCGAGCCCGACTCCCACCTCGCTCGCATCGTCCAGGCCACTCGGATCCAGGCCAACAGCTCCCACCACCAAGCCGTCGATCGGCCCGGGCGCAACCTCCGCGTCGTCGCCAAGGCCCCCGACGGAATCATCGAAGCAATCGAAGACCCTCAGCGAACCTTCCTCGTCGCCGTCCAATGGCACCCTGAAGACATGCCGGACGACCCGGCACAGATGGCCCTGTTCCGCGCACTGATCCATGCCGCCCAACGCCGCCAACACTGACCCCGTCACCGGGACCGAGCCGCCCCGCCCGGCCTATGCGCAAAACGCCGCCGGCCTGCGGATCGTCCAACTGATCACCGAAATGGCCCCCGCCGGAGCCGAAAAGATCGTGCACGATCTGGCCATCGGCCTGTCCGCCAAGGGACACCACGTCCACGTAGCCACCCTCCTGGACGCCCCCAACGCCCCGGCAACCTTGACCGACAACCTGGCGGGCCACGGCATCGGCGTCACACGACTCGCCATGCGATCCAAAGTCGATCTGCCGCGGCTGTCAGCACTGGCCAGCCTGCTCCGTCGGTCCCGACCCCACATCCTTCACACCCACCTCTGGCACGCCGACATGGCGGCCAAGGCCGTGCTGCCAGCGGTCTGGCGACGGCGCCCCGCCCTGCTGAACACCATCCACATCGCCGACCGCCGCCCGGTGCACTGGCGATTCGCCATCGACCGCCTCACGCAGCCATGGGTCGACCAGACCGCCTTTGTCAGTCGCTCCGTCATGCACTTCTATCGCCGCCGCGTCGGGCTCGCCGCCCGCAAGTGCGTGGTCGTGCCAAACGGCATCGATCTGACCGCGTACCAGACCCTCCCCGATCGCCTCCAGGCCCGTGCCCGATGGATCTCCGCCTCCGCCGAACCGGTGATCGGAACCATAGCCAGGCTTGACCCCCAAAAGGGGCTGCCCGTGCTGCTTCACGCCTTCAGCAAGCTGGCACGACGCTGGCCCCAAGCCGCACTACTCATCGCCGGCACGGGACCCGAGCGCGACCCGCTCGAACGTCTGGCCGCCAAGCTGGGTATCGCCGATCGCCTTCACATGCTCGGCTTTCAGCACGATGTCCGCCCCGTCCTGGCCGCGCTCGATGTGTTTGTCCTTCCGTCGCGCTGGGAAGGGTTCGGCCTGGCCACGCTCGAGGCGATGGCTGCCGGACTTCCGGTCGTGGTCACCGACGTCCCCGGTAGCCGTGACCTCGTCCACCACGAACAGACCGGACTGGTCGTGCCACCCAACGATTCCCACGCGCTCGCTCAGGCCGTTGCCCGTTGCCTCAGCCACGCCGACCTGCGTGCACAACTGGGCCGGCAAGCCCGCATCGCCGCGGGCGCCTTCACGGTGCAGAGAATGGTCGATCGCTACGAACAGCTCTATCTGGCCCTGACGCATCGCTTTCCCCAACCTTAAACGTCGCTGCCACCTCGACGCCTCGTCGAACGGTCTCGCCAGCGCCCCCCGATAGGCAACCCACCACACCAAGCAGTGACGGAATCTCGTCTATGAAAACGCCATTGCTGGTGCCCGATAACTTGCCCGGCCCGCCAGTATCCAGCTAACCTTCGGCACCGCGACAGCTTCTTGCCGTCCCCCGCAAGCACCACCGTGCGCAAACCCGCACCTAACATGGACTTTCCAGCGCAAACACGCTGTGACAAGTCCTCTTTAATACTACGTCCGAAAAAAATTCGATAAATTCTCCGTTTCCTAGTTGCACGTTGTGGGGACGTGTGGTAAATTATGGTGCAGAAGGGCGAGATGTGGGGAACACTTCCCGAGTATCGCCGCCCCTTCGAAGTTGCAGATGCTTTTTACAGGCTCTTACGAACACACGATCGATGCAAAGAACCGGCTGGCCATCCCATCGGCAATCCGCAGTGAGCTCGATCCCAAGACCGATGGCACACGGTTCTTTGTCCTGCCGGGCATCCGGCCCGGCACGCTCGCGATCTACCCGGCCCGCCAATTTGACCGACTGGCCGAGCGACGATCGGTCGAGCCGATCCCCGACGAGGATGAACTGACGTATGATCAGATCACCTTCTCCATGGCGTCGCCCCCCCTTGAACCCGACAAGCAAGGGCGCATCCTCCTGCCTGAGAAGCCATTACGAATGGCCGGCATCGGTAAGCAGGTGGTCATTATTGGCGTCCGCAATCACCTGGAACTCTGGAACAAGTCCGACTACGACCGGTTCCTGGCCGACAACTGGGGCCGTTACGCCGAGATTCAGTTGCGAGCCCGCCAGGCTATCCAGCAAGGCAGCCAGGATGGCGGCTCGAAAAACGCATAATGAGTTCTGTCGCACCGGCCGCTGTAGGACGCGCCGGCGCGATCGCATATAGCTGGGTGTCAAAGTTAAGGTCCCGATGGATGGGCACATAGTTAAAGCCGTCCTCGTTCGTTGAGCGAAGGGAAGCGTCTCATGATGACGGCCCCACGGTTTGAAGCAGTGTCGCTAACGCAAAGTCGCCGAGCGGTGCCAGCGATCAGGGAGGTGCTGGCCCAACTCGAGGCGGGTGATACGCGAGGTCTTGATGACCCGTCGTTGCCAGCCCGTCTTCAGGAGTTGGAGGCGCGGGCCCGTAGCCTCCGACACCGGGGTGGACCATTCGCATCGGTCCGCCTGAGTCCCGCGGCCCAAGCGATCGCAGCGGCACTGAAAAACAAGCCGTGTAGCGGGCTGGGCAAAGCCACGGAGGGCTATGCGCCAGCCCCAGCCCATTAGACAGTAGTAAAAACCGACCGAGCAGTCAACGTACAGTGTCGCAGGCGCGCCGCTCACCGACCGCGAAGCGCCGTGGCCCAAGCCGGCAGGCGTATGTCGAGCCCGATCGATCACGGACACATTCCGGTTCTCGTCCCAGAGGTGATCGAACGGCTGGATCCCGGATCGGCCGTCGCGATTCTTGACTGTACCGTCGGTCGAGGCGGGCACGCAGCCGAACTACTCGAGCGAGCCGGGCCTCAGACGCGGCTGCTCGGGCTCGACCTCGACGAGCAAAACCTGCACGCCGCTGCGCAGCGCCTCGCTGCCTATGGTGAGCGCGTCCAGTTCTTGCGATCCAGCTTCGCCCAGCTCGACGAAGCTCTCGGGCAAGCAGGACTGCCTCAGGTCGACATCATCTTCGCCGATCTGGGACTCAGCTCTAACCAGATCGCCGATGCCAGCCGAGGGTTTTCGTTCGACAGCGACGGCCCGCTGGATATGAGGCTCGACACCAGGCAAAGCACTACCGCGGCCGAGCTGGTCAATGCGCTGCCCGAGCGAGAACTGGCCGACCTGCTTTGGCAGTACGGGCAGGAACGTTTCAGCCGCAGAATTGCCAAACGCATATGCCAGATTCGGCACCACGGGCGAATCACCACCACCTCAGTCCTGTCCAAGGCCGTCTGCTCGGCCGTCAGGGTCGACCCAGCCAGCCGACGCAGCAGGATTCACCCGGCCACGCGGACGTTTCTGGCGTTTCGCATCGCCGTCAACCACGAACTGGAGAACCTCGAATCGATGCTCACCAAGGCCCCGGAGTATCTCAAGGCGGGTGGGCGGATGGGTGTTATCAGTTTCCACAGTCTGGAGGATGGGCTGGTCAAGCGCGATTTCCGCCAACGCAAGAACGAGGGAATCTACCGGGTTCTGACGCCTCGGCCGGTAACGCCCGAGCAGTCGGAGCGCCGGGCCAACCCCCGTTCGCGCAGCGCAAAACTGCGTGTCGCGGAACGGACCGATCAGCCGATGAATAAAATGGGCGACGTTAGCAGTGCAGGGAAGGCAAGGGGCTCATGACTCGCGAGACGAAGATCGGTTTGCTGGTCGGAATGGGGTTCATCATTCTCTTTGGGATCATCCTCAGTGAGGCAGGTTCCCGACGGCGCGCCATGATCGCGCCACAGTATGCCGCCACGGGCAGCATCGGTGATCCGGCGCCGCGGACAGAACTCGCTGTCCTCGCTCAGGATTCGTTTACCCTCATCGCTGAAGCAGACCAAGCGCCCGAGGAAACGGCCGATCAGACCGCTCTGGCTCGGCGACC
>Ga0315553_10003569_pt1 | contig 12047 bp, 6 predicted proteins | sample SalMarSW160140MG_FD_203099 | JGI IMG/M metagenome (GOLD analysis project Ga0315553, IMG submission 203099) | Salt marsh sediment microbial communities from the Plum Island Ecosystem LTER, Massachusetts, United States - Salt Marsh Sediment SW1601-40 ... | reverse complement strand
AATGAGGCTTGGGTACGTTCGGATGGCAAGAACTATAGTGACGTCGATGCAGCTATTGTCATGGACCACCTGGTCTTGGAGGCTACTGAGCTGGGTCTGGGTACTTGCTGGATTGGAGCGTTTGACTTGGTAGCAGCCCGAGAGGTCTTAGGTATCCCGGAGCAGGTGGACCCGATCGCCTTTACACCTTTGGGTCACCCGGCCGACCAGTCACCAGCAAAAAGGCGTAAAAGCCTGGACGACCTCGTAAAATACGACCACTGGTAGAAATCACACTCTGGGGCAGCAAGGTCACATTAACTTGTTTTGCTACGTCAAACACGCACGCTGAAAGGCAGAGTTTCTGCGTTGTTGTGACACCACAATCCAAATTTTGGCGTTGGACAGAGTAGTTGAAAGCCAACCAGGACGCGCTTTAGCTGCCAAGAAGGGACGTTGGGCTTAAAAAGGAATTGATAAATTATCCTGCCTTGCTTACAATCTTAGGTAGATTCAAGCTATGGCCTTTTGAGGAGCTGCCTGAAATTGAGCGATAATGATTTTAAACAGTATGATTTTGAACACCCCTCTACCCTATTTATTCTGGAAGACAAGCTCAAGAATCTTCTCGGAGGGCTACTCTTGTACAATCCCTATTTCAAGAAGTTCGCACTAAAGGGGAATGAAAGTGTGCTTGATTTCGGTTGTGGTGGTGGGACCGGTTCGCGATGCCTCGCTAGTCTTCTTGATAAAGGTGGGCATCTTACATGTATCGATGTATCACATTACTGGATGGCGAGAGCTAAAAAGAGATTGGATAAGTACTCAAACGTTGAATGTAAACTAGGGGATATCAGAAAGCTGGACATACCTGATTCTTCATTCGACGTAATATCAACTTTTTACGTTATCCACGATATTAACCCAGCCGAGAGACAAGATATTGTAAAGGCACTATCTCAGAAATTAAAGGCAGGTGGGGTGTTCTTTATCAAAGAACCTGTAAAGAAGCCCCATGGTATGCCATCTGAAGAAATACGGGTATTGCTGTCAGACGCAGGTTTGAACGAAATTGAACATAAGGAGACTAAATCAGAATATATGGGTAAATACCGAAAATTTAACTAGGTATGCCACCCTATCTTAGCCTACTCATATTGTGCACCAGAATTCCCGATTGCAGCCTCCAATCTCCAGTCCCTTCAACGTGTCCCCACGAATCTCCGTGAATCTCTAATAGTCTCTACTGTATCTCTAGTCTCTAGTCTGTCCACTGTATCTCTAATGTATCTCCACCTCGTCTCTACTGTGTCTCCACTATGAACCCAACGAACTCTATGCACTCTATGAACTCAACAAACTCTATTGTATCTTCTACGAATCTCCAAGTGCCTCCGATTTTCTGGTTGAAAACGCGACATTTTCTCCTTGTTCGAATGGAGAATTCATGTTAACCTCTGATTAGAACTCTTGTGCTACCCGGACAAATCAAACCCCACAGGTGAGGTTTCTCAAAAAGTGACTGCAAACCAAACACAGATTAAAAGGAAGCGCGGTGGCCAGAAAGGCAACCGGAATGCCTGCAAACATGGCTTCTATTCCGGTACCCTTAGCCCTGCCGAAACATACCAGCTGTGGAACATCACCAACCTGGAAGGCGTTGACCCTGAAGTAGCGCTCATTCGCGTCAAGTTACAGTCTTCTCTTCAGCACGACCCCGGCAATCGGCGCGTAATTAGAGAAGCCTCCGGGTTACTCGTAAAATGGTATTCTGAAAATTACCGGTTGGACGCGACTGACAGCAATTACCTGAAAACTGTTGTCGAGAATCTTCTGGAAATTGCCTTCCTGCGTCGGTCCGCCAGCCCCCACGGCTCGCAAGTATAAAGGGCAAACCGGCGAAACGAATCGTACGCACTTTAACAACTGAATCTTCCGGAGTTGATCGCCTTACTTATGAAAAAGAGCTTTTGAACTCCAGAAAAATGGCCATTTTTGCAAAACGAATCATCCCGGCTTCACCGCGTCAGTCCGCCAGCCCTCACGGCTCGTAAAAGCAAATGGCAAACCGACGAAACCAATCATATGAGAAAGAGCTGTTGAACTCCGCAAAAACAACCCGCTCCTGCAAAACGAATCAGCCTGCTTCCCCCATGCTCTTCCCCCCTATCGCCTTCATGTCTTTGCGAGGCACAACAGTGCCGAAGCAATCTCCCACCTTCATGTCTTTGCGAGGCACAACAGTGCCGAAGCAATCTCGGTGGGGATGTCGAGGGCAGAAGGCACCCCGCTTCGCTCGCAATGACAGGAAGGTTAGGGCCCGCAATGCCAAAAGGAAGACGGTGAGATTACTACAGCGGGACTTGACAATATTAGTAATAGGTGTATGATGTGTTTAATAGTTCAAGGTTAGGTTATTACAAGCTTCCTAGGATTCTGCCAGACTCATATCAAGTATTGGATGACCCAAACCCCAGCTAGAAATTTTGAGAAAGGAGGTCATCCAATGAGTTTTACGGACAAAACGATCCAGTGTTCCGATTGTGGAACTGACTTCAGCTTCACCGCTGGGGAACAAGAGTTCTTTCAATCCAAGGGTTATACTAATGAGCCCAAGCGCTGTCCCCCATGCCGACAGGCAAGGAAGTCAGAGCGGAACGGAAATGGTGGTAACAGCTACGGGGCCCCGCGCCAAATGTTTTCCGCCATATGCGCCGACTGCGGCAGAGACACCGAAGTGCCTTTTGAGCCTACCAACGGCAGGCCGGTCTATTGTAGCGATTGCTACAGTAAAGTCAGACTGAGTAGATAATGCCGGTTTGATATGTACATACATGGGTCGGGGATACCCGGCCCGTGTATATTTCTAGAATGTGGTGTCTTCGCAATTACATTGACCTTCGCCGCTTCCAAACAGAGGTGCTACACTAATACAAGCTTGGTCAATGACACGAAAATACCGACCCGGTCGCAGGAGATTGAAGACAACAGAATCGCAGTGACGAATATGGACCATAAATAGGACTGGATGGAGACAATATTTCGCTGGCACATATGAATTATCGCAACAACATAAGAAATATAGCTATTATTGCTCACGTTGACCATGGTAAGACTACTCTGGTAGATGCCATGCTTAAACAAAGCAAGGTCTTCCGGGATAGCCAGAAGGTGGGCGAGTTGATAATGGACCAGAACGCTTTAGAGCGTGAAAAGGGCATTACCATTATGGCCAAGAATACCGCCGTGATTTACCGGGGAGTCAAGATTAATATCATTGATACACCCGGGCATGCTGATTTCAGCGGTGAGGTAGAGCGTGTTATCAATATGGCTGAGGGTTGCCTGCTTCTGGTGGACTCTATAGAAGGTCCCATGCCCCAGACCAAGTTTGTGCTTCGCCAGGCCCTGCAAAAGGGTCTGAGGCCCATTGTGGTTATAAATAAAATAGACAGACGGAATTCGCGGGTAGCAGAGGTGCTTAAGCTGACCGAGGACCTGTTCTTGAAATTAGCTACCAGCACTGACCAGCTTGACTTCCCGGTAGTATATGTCAGTGCCACGGAAGGTACAGCCGTAACGGAACCGGATACTGAGGGGAAAGACATCGCCCCTCTCTTCGAATGCATCCTGGAAAAAGTACCACCACCGCAAATTGAAAGTGGGCCATTTCAAATGCTGGTTTCTAACCTGGACTACGACAGCCACAAAGGCAAAATAGCTATTGGTAGAATCCGGAGAGGCAAGGTTGCTGCCCACGACCCTGTAGTCTGTTTGAGTGCTGATGGGAGTCTAAGGCATTATCAGATTAGTGAAATACTTACATATCTCGGTCTCAAACGCCTGGAGGTAGCAGAGGCCGAGGCGGGTGACATAGTAGCTGTGACCGGCCTCGAAAAAGTCAGCATTGGAGATACCATTGCCGGCCCGGAGCAGCCTGAAGCTCTACCACGAATAGAAATTGGCGAACCGACGGTGGAGATGACCTTCGGAGTAAATACCTCACCGTTCGCCGGCCGTGAGGGGCGCTTCAGCACCACGCGCCAGTTACGGGCACGGCTTTACAGGGCACTGGAAACTAATCTCAGCCTCAGGGTAAAAGGGAGAGGAGAACTGCATCTGGCTATTCTGATTGAGACCATGCGCCGCGAGGGCTACGAGTTTGAGGTCTCCAGGCCGGAAGCTATTACCAAATTGATTAACGGCAACCTTGTGGAACCCGTGGAGGCTCTTACTCTTGATACTAAAGAGGAATACGTTGGAGTCTTAACCGAGATGCTGAGCAGTCGCCAGGCTCAGCTTGCTGATATGTGCAACGACGGCCGTGATAACATACGTCTGGAATTCCGTATAACCACAAAAGGACTCATCGGTTTCCGTAGTGCTTTTCTTACTGCCACCCGTGGTGAAGGTATCATGAATACCACTTTTCTTGGCTATGAAGATTGGCGAGGACCCATAGTCTCGACTCGCAGCGGCGCTCTGGTAGCATCGGAGCAGGGTATAGCTGTCTCCTATGGTCTTAACAATGCCCAGGGGCGGGGACTCACCTTCATTGAACCTGGTACACTGGTCTATGAAGGTATGATAGTGGGGATGAATACACGGTCACAGGACATGGCCGTCAACGTGTGTAAAGAGAAGAAGAAGACCAATATGCGCTCGTCTACAGCGGACATTAGCGTAAAGCTGACTCCACCTGTGCAGCTGAGTTTAGAGCAAGCTATTGATTTTATCAATAGGGATGAACTGGTTGAGGTAACTCCTAAGAATATCAGGCTGAGGAAGAAATTACTCACCCAGGCACAACGGTTGAGGGACGTCTCCTCTGCCCGGCGAAGCATAAAACAATAGACCATGGCTTATTGTTGAGATGCCCTAAGGCTCGAATTGATAGCCCAGTTCATACGCTACCCAAAACGTCAGAAAGTGCACCTGATGATAATCTTGCAGAATGGACTACAGTTTCATAAACTCAGCCCGAGTTTGTAGTGATTCGTGATTGGTTTCACGATTATCTAATGTTTGGAGGTGGGAGACAATGAGAGACCGGAAAAATCAAGCAGCAAAAGAGGCCAGGCGTGTAGAGAAGCGCATTGAGGAAGAACCTGCGCAACTAGCCAGACAGCAGGCAAGAAGACAAACGGAGCTGGCTAGAGAGCAAGCAATTGCCGAAGATCAGGAAGCGAGAAGGCGAAAAGCCAAAAATCAACCATCAGAGTAAGTTAAAGATGAGAGCACATATTTGCAAATTGCTTTGCTTTGCTATATAATGCCTATAATAGTTTACAGTTTAGGTTGTTACAAACTTCTTATAATCTCCTTAGATTCATACCAAGTATGGGATGGCCAAGACTCTAGCTAAGATTTAAAATATAGGAGGTCATCCAGTGAGTTTTCAAGATAAGTCGATCCAGTGTTCCGATTGCGGAACTATCTTCACTTTCTCTGCCGGGGAACAAGAGTTTTTTGCGTCTAAAGGTTTAACCAACGAGCCCAGGCGTTGTCCCCAGTGCCGAAAATCCAAGAGACAACAGCATCGTGGCTCGTCCGGTAGCTGGACCAGCTACGCCGAGAGGGCAATGCTGACTAGAGACTACCAATAAGCATGGAGACAAAAATATCAAATGATTTGAGCCATCTGACCAATCATTCAGTCTTATGACTCGTATTTCACCAAGGAGTTTAATGAATTTCGAAACCTTTAATTTGCATCCGAGCGTCATGGCCGGTGTACGCGCGCTTGGTTATTCCGTACCCACGCCAATCCAATTGCAGGTTATCCCGCTGGTAATGCAGGGGCGTGATGTCATTGGGCTGGCGCAGACCGGCACAGGCAAAACGGCCGCTTTCGTGCTGCCGATTTTAGAACGTCTACGATCGGGCCCTCAAGGATGCGTCCGGGCTTTGATAATCTCACCAACACGCGAGCTGGCCGAGCAGACCTGCGAGGTTATCAACAACCTGGGGAGCAGAACAGGATTACACAGTATTGCTGTCTACGGTGGGGTAAGCATGGAACGGCAGACCCGTGGACTGCGCAACGGCGCTGAAATTGTCGCGGCCTGCCCGGGCCGTTTACTAGACCACCTCTGGAAAGGGACTATTAGTCTATCGGAGCTGGAAGTCCTCGTCATCGACGAGGCCGACCGCATGTTCGATATGGGCTTTCTGCCCGATGTACGCAGTATTCTCAGGTGCATCCTGCACAAACACCAGATATTGCTTTTCTCGGCTACCATGCCCGCCGATATCCAACGCCTGGCGCGCGAAATCCTGCATAACCCGGTCACAGCGCAAATCGACCGTCAGCTACCGGCAAAAACAGTGTCACACGCTCTGTACCCGGTACAACAGCACCTCAAGACGAATTTGCTGAAGGAAATTCTAAATAAAACCAGTATGGAGTCGGTGCTTGTCTTTACCCGTACCAAACACAGAGCCGAACGCGTGGCGCAGCAGCTGCTCAGAGCCGGCTATCAGGTAGCTTCTATACAGGGCGACCTTCCCCAGAACCAACGTCAAGCCGCGCTCGAAGCTTTCCGTAACGGTTCGATCAAAATTCTGGTGGCGACCGATATCGCCGCCCGCGGTATCGATGTCTTGAGTATTTCCCACGTCATCAATTACGATATGCCGGCAAGTACGGATGACTATATCCACCGAATCGGCCGCACCGGAAGGGTTAATAAAAACGGAGATGCGCTTACCTTTGTGACCAGTGACGATGCTGACAAGATAATCGCCCTTGAGCGGCTTCTCCACGCGCCGCTGGAGCGTCTGACACTTCAAGGCTTTGATTACACCAGGCCCGCGCCGGACAGAGTATCACCCACTTGGCGACAGCCACGATGGCATGGCGCAGAAAGCAAGAGATTGGTAAAACGTAGCCGGTGATACTCATTTGACATTCCATCGGAATGTGCAGGGTCCCCGGCCAAGTACTATCATGGCCCGGGGCATTTCTAAGGTCGGGAAAACAGTCATCCCAGAAGCCTTGCTCTACCTGGCTTCATGGCGTCCCCGGAGGGAGTGGAACCCGCCGCTCGCCGCTTAAAAGGCAGCCACCGTCTGCCTCTGCGGCTCGATAAGCACTTCTGAAGAGTCCTGAGCCCGGGCGCGATTGCCACGTTGCCTGCGGCTCCTCGCAATGACAAATAGGAGTGGCCTGTCTCCGCCAGCACAACCCGATGGGTAATCATCTCTCGCACGCTTATTTTGCCGGCCTGATATTAGCCTCAAGTGTTATGATACTAAACATATTGGGTATATCTGACTTCCTCTGGTATAATTATTTCTACGAATAAAGACACGTATTGAAAGACTATCTGCTTAACTCTGCTATCTAGGTTGAAGAAAGCCCGGAATTAAGAGGGTGAATAGAGCCAAACAAAAGACTTATCCGCGAGGTAAAAAATGAAGAAAGTATTAATGCTACTGTTACTGCTTGCTGCTATCATATTACCGAATTATGCTGCACCGGCTACTCCGGCAGTAACCCCAGAATTGCAGCAGAGACTCGACCTTCTGGTGCAGCAACTTGAACAACAGCGCCAGACGAACCACGTACCGGGTATGGCCATCGCGGTGGTCAAGGACGATGAAGTGGTGCTCGCTCATGGCTTCGGGATTGCCAGTGTCGAGAAGGAAACGCCGGTGACGCCCGAGACTATCTTCGCTATCGGTTCGTCTACCAAAGCCTTCACCTCCACCCTTGTCGGCATGCTTGTCAATGAAGGTAAAATGGACTGGGACGACCCTGTAACAGAATACCTGTCCTACTTTCAGATGGACATCGCAAGCGCTGATGAAAGCGCCGAGCCCACACTGCGGGATGTACTTTCCCACCGTACCGGCTTTACGCGCATGGGGCTGCTCTTTGGCAGCGGTCAAATCCCCCGTGAAGAAGTCCTGCTTGATGCCACCAGGGCCGAACCATACGTGTCCTTCAGAGAGAAATGGTATTACAGCAATGTAATGTATATGTCCGCGGGCGTAGCGGCTGGCAAGGCAGACGGGACGGACTGGGATACACTGGTTACAGAACGTATCTTTGAGCCACTGGATATGAACAGTACGACAACATCCGTAACCGAAGCTGAGAAGGATTCTCGACTGGCATCAGGCTACCTGTGGGATGAGGATTTGCAGGCCTACGAATATAGGCCCATGCGTAATGTGGATAACATCGGCCCTTCGGGGTCCATCAATTCCAATGTGATTGACATGGCGCAATGGCTGCGCCTACAGCTTAACCGTGGTGAATACGAAGGCCGTCGCCTCATCAGCGAGGAAAACCTCAGTGAAACGTGGACGACCCAGATTTATATAACCGAGAACGTAGGCTACGGAATGGGTTGGATGATACGGGAATGGGAAGGCCAGCCGGTAATCGAACACGGCGGTAATGTAGACGGCTTCTCGGCGCAGGTAGCCATGCTGCCGGAGTCCGACCTCGGCTTTGTACTACTCACCAACGCCTCGGTAAGCCCTCTGCCACCGTCGGCCGTAAATATTGTCTGGAACACGCTGCTCGGAGAGGAACCGGCAGATGACGGCGCCACTGAAGATTACGAACCATATATCGGTAATTATATCGCCAATTTCGGCCTGTTTAAGGACGAGATATTCACCGTGCTGGTGCAGAACGGCCGACTTGTTATCGATATACCCGGTCAACAGGTTTTCGAGCTAAAAGAACCCGACGAAGAAGGCAAATGGTACTTTGTGATCAGCAATGAAATCGCTGTGTCCTTTGAGCGCGACGAAAATGACAATATCATCGCTATGTATATGTACCAGGAAGGTTGGACCTTCGATTTACCGAGAGAAGGCGTCGAGATTGCCCCGGAGATTCCTCTGGATAAATTGCAGAAGTATCTCGGCAGCTATCGTTTCGAGGAACTGCAACTGACTGTCGAGGTCCTGATACAGAACAACAGACTTGCCATTAATGTGCCCGGGGATATGGTCTACGAGCTGTATCCTCCCGATGAGAATGACAGGTGGGTCTTTCGTGTCACACCGGATATAATAAGCGTGAGTTTCAATGAAACACCTGCCGGGCAGGTAGACTCATTGACCTTGTACCAGGCTGGCCAGGAATTCACCCTGCCCCAGATTGAAAGCAAGAGCCTGCCGACAGTTGCCGAAATCATGGCTCTGCGTGATACCGAAGGTAACGAGGCCGCCCTGGAAGCTATGGGCAATTACAGGATTGACAGCACTGTTTACAGCGTTCAGTCGGGAGTTAACGGCACAGTCTCCTTATATGTCGCCGGTCCCGACAAGTATCGTGTCGATGCTGACTACGGCAAATACGGCTACAGCCATACGGTGGTAAATGGTGACCATGCCTGGGTTGAATCAAGCTTTGGGCCGTTTAAGGAACTCCGGGGCCAGTTACTTGAGCAGGCAAATAGGGGACATCCAGATGTTATGACCGGTGATTGGCGTAACTATTTTGATTCAATAAAAGTGGTTCGAGCCGATGTTCTTGATGATAAAGAAATCTATGTTGTGGAGCTCAAATTCGGTGACTTGCCTGCGATGACTGTATTTGTTGATGCCGTAACGGGCGACGTGCTCTTGACCCAAGTAATCTCACTCCAGGAGGGAGGTATCGGTATCACGGTAACTACCCGGTTCGAAGACTTCAGTGAGGTGCATGGCATTCGTGTTCCTTCCCGCTCAATCGCAAGTAATGAGGAAACAGGCCGGATTATTGTTGAGGACGAAACAATCGAAACCAACATACAGCTGAACGACGACTTCTTTATACTGACACCCCCTGAAGAATGATATGCTGTTCAGTTAGTTGTTAATAAGAGGGGAAGTACCTCCAATACGGTTGATAAGCAGCCTGCTATACAGAGATTGACTTGGCAACGGTGCGCAGATCCAAGGGACCAGGCAAAATCTCACGAAGTTATAAAGGACATTGACGATGGAATCAAGAGAGTCGAAGAAATGCTAACAAAGGCTGGTACTAAAATCATTGTGTGATTCGAAGGAGCAAACTCTTCAACTTGCTTATCGGCTCGCTCGTGAAAAGCTGTCAGGCATGGATATAAAGCAGCAGTGTTTCAGGAGCGGTGCGCACTACGTCCATCCCGATAAGGTGACTATTGAATATCTTAACCAATCGTATGTCATGGCTATTCCCAGTATGGAAATTTCATTGACGGACAGCCTAAATCATTGCGAAGGACAGGAAGGCCATGAAGACATTGATTTGAAGGACAAGATACTGATGCTTCATTATCTCATTACGGCCAAAGGTACTCCCATTACTGGCAAACTGATCGGTTTCAAGCAAGTTCCGGGAGGACTCTTTGAGTATGCCAGCTTTTCACGGGAAGTCCTGACACCTCTCATGGACCACTTTGGCAAAGAGCCTGAACGGCTGGTGGAGTCTGCCGCTAATTTGGGAGGGTCCAAGGTGGGTTACGGTGATGTAGCCGTTAATATTAAGGCTTTTCCCAATGTTCCTGTGGTCATAGTGCTATGGCGTGGTGATGACGAGTTTGCTCCCAACGGGAGTATGCTGTTTGACAGCACTGTTGCTGATTACCTGTCCACTGAAGATATGTCTGTGCTCTGCGCAAGGATCGTAGAGAGACTGCCTCATTCACGGCAAAATGGAGGATGAGTCTCCCGGCGATATCTTTCAATAGAATGCGCCCCTCATCTTGATGAAGAGCCAAATCTGGAAGTGTCCTGAGTCCACATCGTCCTCTAGTAGAGAGTTTCATTCGTTCCTCCTAAATTGTTGACTAAAATGGTCAACTTAGTGAATAGCAATTTGGTATGATAAACTTATAAAGTTTTAGAAATTAACCGACCCGAGATGTGATTGACTGAATATGACTGAGACAGGCATCAGCCACCCCGTGAGGGCAAAGAGATGAGAGTATTTAATACTTTAACCGGGCAAAAGGAGGATTTTCACCCCCGCAGCGAAGTAGTAACCATGTATGTGTGCGGCATTACCGCTTATGACGAATGTCATATCGGGCATGCCATGACTTATATAATCTTCGACGTAATCAAGCGCTATCTGAAATTCAAAGGCTATGAAGTCAAGCATGTGCAAAACTTTACGGACATAGACGATAAGATTATTGAGCGTGCCAACCAGTTGGGGATGCCGCCGGCGGAACTGGCCAGTAAATACAGTGACCAGTACTTTGCCAACATGGATGCATTAAATATAGAACGAGCCGATATCTATCCCCGGGCAACCGAGGAAATACCAAAAATCATTGAAATTATACAGGGCCTGCTTGCCAAAGGTTACGCTTACGAGTCTGAGGCAAGCGTTTATTTCCGCGTCAGAAACTTCCCCGACTACGGTAAACTGAGTCACCGGAAGCTGGAAGAGATGATTCCCAAGGATAGTTACTGTGAACGAGACAAGGAATATCCACTGGATTTCGCCCTATGGAAGGCGTCAAAGCCCGGTGAACCATTCTGGGAGAGTCCTTGGGGGGAAGGTAGGCCGGGATGGCACATAGAGTGCAGCGCCATGGCATTGAAGTATCTCGGCGACACTATTGATATCCATGGCGGCGGGCAAGACCTCATCTTCCCTCACCACGAGAATGAGATAGCACAATCAGAGAGCTTCACCGGGGAAGCTCCTTTTGTTCGATACTGGCTGCATAACGGGTTAATGCAACTGGATAAGCAGAAAATGAGTAAGTCTGCGGGCAATCTGGTGTGTGTTGAAGACATACTGGACCGTTTTAGCTCCGACGCCCTTCGCCTTTTTGTCCTCAGCTCACACTACAGAGGCCCACTTTCCTATAGTGAAGAAGCCCTGGACGCAAATGAGAGGGGCGTGGAAAGACTGCGCTCGGCACTGCTGAGTCAGAAAGGTAATGGAGATCAAGGAGCTACTGCACTCGATACGGAGCCCCTAAAGCGGAAATTTGTTGAAGCTATGGATGACGACTTCGATACGCCTCAGGCAATAGCTGTTCTCTTCGAACTGGCGAAGGAAATTAATCGAGGCGCCGAGCAAGGTGTAAATATAGCCGAGGCACAGAATACCATGCTAAAGCTAG
>Ga0315553_10003568_pt1 | contig 12048 bp, 9 predicted proteins | sample SalMarSW160140MG_FD_203099 | JGI IMG/M metagenome (GOLD analysis project Ga0315553, IMG submission 203099) | Salt marsh sediment microbial communities from the Plum Island Ecosystem LTER, Massachusetts, United States - Salt Marsh Sediment SW1601-40 ... | reverse complement strand
TTAGCCGCTCCACCATCCGCGCCTTTTTCGAAATCGACACCGCTCTGTCCCATGGCGTTTGTTACATAGGCCAGGCAAACGACGTGTCGGCGGCAGCTTTTCGCAAGCGCATAAAGGGCCGCCGCTTCCATTTCAACCGCGAGAACCCCTTGGAACCGCGCCGCTTCGATTGCCCGTCGCGTCTCGCGAAACGGCGCATCGGTTGTCCAGGTCGCGCCCACGTGGAAGCCGACGCCTGCCTCTTTCAATGCGTCGCTCGTCGCCGCGATGAGATCGGCGTCAGCCGCAACGAAAATTGACGGGGCAAGATAGTGATGGCTGGTGCCTTCGTCGCGCATCGCACGCTCGATCAGCACAAAATAGGGCGGCGGCCAGATTTCCGCGATCTGGCCGGCGGACGTGATGCTGATCAGCAGTTCACAACCGAGCGCGAAGAGCTGCTCCGCGACAAGCACGGCGAATGGCGCTCCCACCGCGCATGCGACCATGCCGACCTCGCGCCCGCGGAGCTGAAAAGCGTATAAATCCGAATGATAACATGGCCAGTCGCCGCACCGCCGCGCCTCGCCAGCTGATATCAGCCGACGGAGGATATCGCCGTCAGGGTCGAGCACGCAGACATCCGGCATAGGCGCATCGGATAATCCCTTTTGGCGGCGCGCCTCACGGATCAGGGCGTCAGGCAGGAAGACGGACGGTTGATCCATCTCCTTGTTCAGGAGCAACGGCGAACTGGATTCTCGTCCGGCCATGGTTTTTTCTCGAAGCGTGCCATCGGCAGCGTCGGCTCTGACACAATGCGAGAGTCTATGGAATGAGCCCGGCGATAACCAGTCAACATTGGGACAGGGTCTTTCGCACGAAGGCGGAGGACGAAGCGAGTTGGTTCGAGGCGATCCCAGAGGCGTCGATCCGGCTGATCGAAAGCGCGCACTTCGTCCGCAAATGATCCGGAAGCGATGCAATGAGGCTGCGCAGCCGGGAAATGCATTCAGGTGCAGGCCGAGCTCGCACCTCGGCGTACCCAAACGCTCATCGCTGGGAAATGCCCTATCGCGGCGCCCGTGCGGGGTGCGGCGGGCTGGGGCAAGAAGCCTCTGTGCCTCGCCCACGTCTTGACGGTATAACCGCGGCGGGACATCGTTTAAACGAATAGTGGCCGTGAATGGCCCGGAACTCGACCCACCAGCAAAAGGGGAAGGCCTATGATCGGACGTCTCAATCACGTTGCGATTGCGGTGAAGGACATCAAGAAGGCTTCCGAACTCTACCGCACCAAGCTCGGCGCCTCGGTCTCGGCGGTCGAGCCGCAACCCGACCACGGCGTCAACACCGTTTTCATTACGCTGCCCAACACCAAGATCGAGTTGCTGGAGCCGCTTGGCGAGAAGTCTCCGATCCAGGCGTTCCTCGATCGGAATCCGGACGGCGGCATCCACCACATCTGCTACGAGGTCGACGACATCATCGTCGCGCGCGATAAGCTGAAGGCCGAAGGCGCCCGCGTGCTCGGCGACGGCAATCCGAGAATCGGCGCGCATGGCAAACCCGTACTCTTCCTTCATCCGAAGGATTTTTGCGGCACGCTGGTTGAACTAGAACAGGCGTGACCCGGAAACTCTCGGAGCTCGCCGTGCGCCCGCGCGACACGCGCCAAGCGCACGGCTATCCGGCATGGCTGTGAGCGCTGCGTGGTAAGCAAGGTCGAATTCCAAGCCGAGCGAGGAATCCGGGCGAGTTGGTTCAAGCGTAAGACGTAGATTAGCGGCACGCCTGCCAGGTCGTCTTTTATTGGAGGCGATGTTCGCCGGGCGGCAGGGAGTCCGAAAAACAATAGCTCGGCAAGGGCACTGGCGTGACTTGGACGACGCTCGCGGGCATTTATTTCGTGCTGTGGTGGATCGTGCTGTTCGCGGTCCTGCCGATCGGCACGCGGTCGCAGGAGGAGGCGGGCGAGATCGTTCCCGGCAGCGACCCAGGGGCGCCAGCCGCTCCAAGACTGGTCATGAAGGCCATCTGGACGACCATCGCGACCACCGTGATTATCCTCTTGTTTTACGTCGCCTATGCCGCCGACCTGATCGATCTCGAGCGGTTCGCGACGCTGTGGGGACTGTTTCCTCGTTGAAAAAGCAAGCGGTACAACGCGCGGTAATGTCTAGGCGCAAAAAAACAGCAGGAACAAGGTCCTGCTGCTCATATTTCAAGTTGCGTCGCCATTCCTCCGCAGAGTTTTCTCCGCTTGGAGCGGCTGCGTTCAAGCGCGCCGTCGGCTCTTCCTCCCACAGACCTGGACCAAACTTCCGGCAAGAAAGTTTCAAAAAACCCCCGGCGCCGGAAGCGGACGTTGTTTTATTAGACCAATGTTGTAGTCTTGTCATCACAGTTGTCGTGCACTGCAACAATATCGCCTTGCTCCGGCGGAAGGTACGACTGTACAACTAATGCTTTCTCGCGCCGCCGCGAAGTCGGCGCGAAACTCCTTGGCGGGGCTTGTTTTTTCGAGCCAATCCAGTTTCTCTGCCGACGCGATTCCCGCTCGGAGTGCACGCCCTCATGCGCCTGTCACGCTTCTTTTTGCCGATCCTGCGCGAAACGCCGAAGGAGGCGGAGATTATGTCGCACCGGCTAATGTTGCGCGCAGGCATGATCCGCCAGGAGGCGGCCGGCATCTACGCCTTTCTGCCTCTGGGATACCGGGTGCTGCAGAAGGTTTGCCAGATCGTCCGCGAGGAACAGGACCGCGCCGGCGCCGTCGAAATGCTGATGCCGACCATCCAGTCGGCCGACCTGTGGCGGGAAAGCGGACGCTATGACGACTACGGCAAGGAGATGTTGCGCATCAAAGACCGGCACGAGCGCGACATGCTCTACGGCCCGACCAACGAGGAGATGATCACCGAGCTCTTTCGTGCGTATGTTCGCTCTTACAAGGACCTGCCGCTCAACCTCTATCATATCCAGTGGAAATTTCGCGACGAGGTCCGTCCGCGTTTCGGACTGATGCGCGGGCGCGAATTCCTGATGAAGGACGCCTATTCCTTCGACCTTGATTTTGCCGGCGCCCGGCACTCCTACAACAAGATGTTCGTCGCCTATCTGCGCACCTTCGCACGCATGGGGCTGCGGGCGATCCCAATGGTCGCCGACACCGGGCCGATCGGCGGGAATTTGTCGCACGAGTTCATCATCCTCGCCCACACCGGCGAGAGCGAGGTGTTCTGTCACCGTGACTATCTCGACTTTCCGACGCCGGACGTGGACGTCGCTTTCGACGATGGCGGCCGCATGCAGGCGCTGGTCGACAAGTGGACCTCGCTCTACGCGGCAACTTCGGAAAAGCACGACGAGGCGGCCTTTGCGCAGATCGCGCCGGACGATCGCGTCTCCGCTCGCGGCATCGAGGTGGGCCACATCTTTTATTTCGGCACGAAATATTCGGAGCCGATGAAGGCGGTGGTGGCGGGCGCCGACGGCGTGGAACGCCCGGTGCACATGGGTTCCTATGGAATCGGGCCGAGCAGGCTCGTTGCCGCCATCATCGAAGCGTCGCACGACGACGCCGGAATCATCTGGCCCGAATCGGTCGCGCCCTATCAAGTGGCCATCCTCAACCTCAAGCAGGGGGACCAAGCAACCGACCAGGCTTCCGAGATGCTCTATCGCGAACTCACGGCGAGCGGCGTGGAGACGCTCTACAACGATCTCGACGAACGTCCCGGCGCGAAATTCGCGGCGATGGATTTGATCGGCATTCCCTGGCAGGTGTTGATCGGTCCGAAGGGGCTCAAGGAGGGCAAAATCGAGTTGAAACGCCGTCTCGACGGGGCGCGCGAGCTATTGTCCCCCACCGAGGCGCGCGCGCGCCTTACCCCTGCTTGCAAGCCCGCCATGCCGCCCGCCGCCGCGGCCGGCGCCTGATCGTCATGGACGTTACAAATCTGTGTGCGGCGCTTTCGCGCCAAGAATGTTAATGGCGTGAATCCGCCAGAATCGCGTGAAAATCCCAGGTAGAGGATCTGCCATGAGTAACTCCGCGGGTACGCGGCCCTTCGCCGCCTTCGAATGGATGCTGTCGCTGCGCTATCTGCGAGCGCGGCGCAAGGAAGGATTCATCTCGATCATTGCCGGCTTCTCCTTCCTTGGCATCATGCTCGGGGTCGCCACGCTCATCATCGTCATGGCCGTGATGAACGGCTTTCGCACGGAACTGCTCGACAAGATCCTCGGTCTCAATGGCCATCTCCTGATCCAGCCGCTCGAATCGCCCCTGACCGACTTCAACCAGGTGGCCGAGCGCGTCTCCGCGATCCCCGGCGTACGCTTGGCGGCGCCGATCGTAGAGGGGCAGGCGCTCGCATCGTCGCCTTTTGCGGCCAACGGCGTCCTCGTGCGGGGGATCAAGGCGGCCGACCTCGACAAGCTCGCGTCGGTGGCGAAGAACGTGAAGCAAGGAACGCTCGAAGGGTTCGACGAAGGGCAAGGGCTTGCGATCGGCAAACGGCTCGCCGATCAGCTCTCGCTGCGGGCGGGCGACAAGCTGACTTTAGTCTCGCCGCGCGGCGCGGTCACGCCGATGGGAACGACGCCGCGGATCAAGGTCTACAAGGTCGCCGCCGTATTCGAGATCGGCATGTCGGAATACGACGCGGCCTTCGTGTTCATGCCGCTGCCGGAGGCCCAGGCCTATTTCAATCGTCCCAACGACGTGACGGCGATCGAGGTCTACACCACCGATCCCGACAATATTGACCGCTACCGCAAGCTGGTCACCGACGCCGCGGCGCGGCCGGTCTATCTGATCGACTGGCGACAGCGCAATGCAACCTTCTTCAACGCGCTTCAAGTCGAGCGCAACGTGATGTTCCTGATCTTGACGCTGATCGTGCTGGTCGCCGCGCTCAATATTGTGTCCGGCCTGATCATGCTGGTGAAGGACAAGAGCGCCGACATCGGCATTATGCGCACCATGGGAGCGACTCAGGGCGCGGTCATGCGCATCTTTCTCATCACCGGCGCATCGATCGGCGTGGTCGGCACGCTGACCGGATTCATCGTCGGCACGGTCGTCTGTCTCAATGTGGAATCGATCCGCCAGTTCCTGTCCTTTGTGACGCGCACCGAGCTGTTTTCGCCGGAACTCTATTTCCTGTCGCGTCTGCCGGCGGAGATGAATATCGCGGAAACGGCGGCGGTGGTGGTCATGGCGCTTGCGCTGTCGCTGCTTGCGACGCTCTACCCGTCTTGGCGGGCCGCCCGGCTCGATCCCGTCGAAACGCTGCGTTACGAGTAAGGCAATGACCGCGACGCAAAGCCCCGTTGTCCTCTTGCATCAGGTCGAGCGGCGATATCGGCAGGGCGATGCAGCGCTGGAAATCCTCAATGGCGCGGACCTTGCGGTTTGGTCCGGCCAGATGGTCGCTTTGCTCGCCCCCTCGGGCGCCGGCAAATCGACGCTGCTGCACATTGCCGGCCTGCTCGAGCACCAGGATGCGGGCGAAGTCTACATCGACGACGTTCCTACCTCGACGCTCACCGACGCCGAGCGCACCCGCATCCGCCGCAACGAGATCGGATTCATCTACCAGGCGCATCACCTGCTCAACGAGTTCACCGCGATCGAAAACGTGATGCTGCCGCAAATGATCCGCGGGCTGTCGCGCAAGGAGGCGGACGAGCGGGCGGCGCAGCTGCTTTCCTATCTCGGGCTGAAGGAGCGCCTGCACCACCGGCCGGCGGAACTGTCGGGCGGCGAACAGCAGCGGGTGGCGATCGCGCGCGGGGTCGCCAATGCGCCGCGCATCCTCTTGGCCGACGAGCCGACCGGCAATCTCGATCCGCGCACCTCCGAGCACGTGTTCCGCGCGCTGACCCAGCTCGTGCGCGCCTCAAAGCTCGCCGCCGTTATCGCCACCCACAATCTCGACATCGCCGCCCGCATGGATCGCCGCGTCACCATCCGCGACGGCCGGATCTTGGAGCTGGAGTAGACTCTGTTCGGATCGGAAGGCCGGGCGGCGGGCTGTGCATAGCGGCGATCATTTCGCCGCACCGGTAGACAGGGCCACGGCCCGCCCCGATGCTGGCGAGCATCGTTTCCGGACGGCTGCGCGAGGACAAAGTGAGTGCCGATCCCTGCTTCGTGCATTTGCACGTGCATTCCGCCTATTCGCTGCTCGAAGGGGCGCTGACGATCGCGCGGCTCGCCGAGCTTGCCAAAGCCGACCGGCAGCCCGCGCTCGCGCTCACCGATGTCGACAACATGTTCGGGGCGCTCGAATTCTCGGAGAAGCTCGCGGGCGCCGGCATCCAGCCGATCGTCGGCTGCGCCCTTGCCGTCGATTTCGCCGACCATGATCACGGACCGCGACAGGGTCCGCACGCTCCCGGCCACGTTTTTCCGCGGCTGGTGTTGCTGGCCGCGCGCGAGGAGGGCTACCGCAATCTGCTGCGGCTTATCTCGCGCGCGTTCCTTGAAACCCCGTCGGGCGAGTCGGTGCATGTCAAACTCGATTGCCTCGAAGGGGCGAGCGACGGCCTGATCGCGCTCACCGGCGGGCCGGACGGTCCGCTCGACCGGGCGATTCTTGCCGGCCAGATGCCGCTGGTCGGGACGCGGCTGGCGGTGCTGCGCGGGTTGTTCGACGGCCGGCTCTATATCGAATTGCAGCGCCATAATGCGCAGTCGGACCGCGCGACCGAAAGCGTGCTGATCGACCAAGCCTATGCGAGCGGTATCCCGCTCGTCGCCACGAACCAGCCGTTCTTCGCCAGCGCCGATGATTACGAAGCGCATGACGCGCTCCTGTGTATCGCTGAAGGCCGGCTGCTCGCGGAAGCCGAACGCCGCCATCTCACTCCGGAGCATCGTTTCAAGACACGCGCCGAAATGGCGAAGCTCTTCGCCGATCTGCCCGAAGCGCTCGCCTCGACTGTCGAGATCGCGCAACGCTGCAGCTTCCGGCCGCGCACGGCAAAACCGATCCTGCCGCGCTTCTCCGGCGAAGGCGGCGCCTCAGTCGACGAAGACGCCGCGCTGCGCGCGCGGGCAGAAGAGGGACTTGCGCACCGACTGGCCGCGCATGGCGTCGCCCCGGGACAGACCGAGGAAGACTACCGCGATCGCCTCGCCTTCGAGCTCGGCGTGATCGCGCGCATGAAGTATTCCGGCTATTTCCTCATCGTCTCCGATTTCATCCGCTGGGCGAAGGAGCATGGCATTCCGGTAGGGCCGGGGCGCGGCTCCGGCGCGGGGTCCCTTGTCGCCTACGCGCTCACCATCACCGATCTCGATCCGATCCGCTTTGGCCTTCTGTTCGAGCGCTTCCTCAATCCCGAGCGCGTGTCGATGCCGGACTTCGACATCGATTTCTGCCAGAACCGACGCGACGAAGTGATCCGCTACGTCCAGCAGCGCTATGGCCGCGATCAGGTGGCGCAGATCATCACGTTCGGCACGTTGCAGGCGCGCGGCGTCCTACGCGACGTTGGCCGCGTGCTGGAAATGCCGTATGGGCAGGTCGATAAGCTGTGCAAGCTCGTCCCGCACAATCCAGCGAAGCCGGTCACGCTGGCGGAAGCCATCAACGGCGAGCCGCGCCTGCAGGCCGCGCGCGATTCCGAGCCGATCGTCGCGCGCGCCTTCGCCATCGCGCAGAAGCTCGAAGGGCTTTACCGTCACGCCTCGACGCATGCCGCTGGCATCGTCATCGGCGACCGCCCGTTAAGCGAGCGCGTGCCGCTCTATCGCGACCCGAAGTCGGACATGCCGGTGACCCAGTTCAATATGAAATGGGTCGAGCAGGCGGGTCTGGTGAAATTCGACTTCCTCGGCCTGAAGACGCTGACGGTGCTCGAAGTCGCGATGAAGCTCGTCGCCCAGCGCGGGATTACGGTCGATCTTGCCCGCATCCCGCTCGATGACGAGAAGAGCTACGCGATGCTGGCGCGCGGCGAAACGGTCGGCGTGTTCCAGGTGGAAAGCGCCGGCATGCGGCGCGCGCTGGTCGACATGCGGCCCGACCGCTTCGAGGACATCATCGCGCTGGTCGCGCTTTACCGGCCGGGGCCGATGGCGAACATCCCGACCTATTGCGCGCGCAAGCAAGGGACCGAACGGCCCGACTATATCCATCCCGCGCTTGAGCCGATCCTGCGCGAGACCTTCGGCGTGATCATCTACCAGGAGCAGGTGATGCAGATCGCGCAGGCGCTCGCCGGCTATTCGCTCGGCGAGGCCGACCTGCTGCGCCGCGCCATGGGCAAGAAGATCCGCAAGGAGATGGACCAGCAGCGCGAGCGCTTCGTATCCGGTGCGGTCGAGCGCGGTCTCGACAAGGCGCAAGCGGACCTCATCTTCGACCTGCTCGCGCGCTTTGCCGACTACGGCTTCAACAAGAGCCATGCCGCCGCCTACGCGCTCGTCGCCTATCAGACCGCCTACATGAAGACGAATTATCCGGTCGAGTTCTTGGCAGCGTCGATGACGCTCGACATGGGCAACACCGACAAGCTCGCCGATTTCCGCGCCGAGGCGGAACGGCTCGGCATCAGGATCGCGCCGCCTTCGGTCAACGCCTCGGGGGTCGATTTCGCGGTCGAGGGCGAGACCATCCACTACGCGCTCGCGGCGCTGAAGGGCATCGGGCGGCAGGCGGTCGAGGCGATCGTGACCGCGCGCGGCGACCGCCCGTTCGCCGATCTCGCCGATTTCGCCCGCCGGATCGACCCGCGCGCGGTGAACAAGCGCGTGCTTGAAAGCCTCGCGGCCGCCGGCGCCTTCGATGCGCTCGAACGCGATCGTGCGCGCGCCGCCGCGGCGGTCGATGCGATCCTGGCCACCGCCCAGCACGCCCATGACGCCGCGGAAAGCGGGCAATCGGAGCTGTTCGGCGGAGGAGGGGCCAGAGAGCCGCTGGTCATCCCGCAGGCCCAGACTTGGCTGCCGGCCGAGCGGCTGCAACGCGAATACGACGCGATCGGCTTTTTCCTCTCCGGCCACCCGCTCGATGACTATGCGCATCTCTTGAAAAGGCTGCGCCTGCAGTCCTGGGCGGAATTCGCCCGCGCGGTCAAGGCGGGCGCGACCGCGGGCAGGCTTGCCGCGACCGTGGTCTCGCGCACCGAGCGGCGCACCAAGACCGGGAACAAGATGGGGATCATCGGACTGTCCGACCCGTCCGGCCATTACGAGGCGGTGATCTTCAACGAGGGTTTGCAGCAATATCGCGACCTGCTCGAGCCGGGCGGCGCGGTGATCCTTTTCCTGACGGCGGAGGCGCAGGGCGAAGAGGTGCGCGCGCGCATCCAGACCTGCGAGCCGCTCGACGAGGCCGCGGCCAAGCTGCAATCGGGCCTGCGGGTGGTTGTGAGCGACGAGAGCCCGCTGCCGGCGCTCGCCCAGCGGCTTGAGCCCGCCCGCAGCCGGCGCACCGGCGCAAACGGCGGGGCGGAAGCGCGCCGGGCGGCGGACAAGGCGGGCGCCGCGAACGGCGGCGACATGGCCGAGCGGGCGGACGGCGAGGTGACGCTCGTGCTCCGCCTGCCGGACAATGAAATCGAGGTAAAGCTTCCTGGCCGTTACCGAATTTCTCCGCAAATCGCCGGCGCGATCAAGGCCGTACCGGGGGTGGTGACGGTGGAGGCGGTGTGAGGCTCGGGCGGAAGCCCGGCTGATTCGCGGCGGCGGCCCGCCGCGGCCTGCTCTTCGTTCTGCGGGGAGGGGGCGCGGGAGGCGCGCGCCCATTCGACTATTCGCCCATGGCAGGAAATAGCGGAAAACGCTTTATGTGAATCCAATGTGATGCTTATTCGTTTGCCGAATCGGATATGGCTTGTGACAAATTTCATGATGCGCGAGGCTTCCCGTGATCGATAAATTGAGACTGGTGAACCGCCTCCTGGTGAAGCTCGAAGAAAGCCTTCCCATCGTCGCGAGCATGACGCCGCAATTGGCGGCGACGATCCGGCAGCAATCGTCGGGATCGTCGTACATTCCCCGGCAGTGCGAGGTAACGGCGGTGCACTATCTTGGGGACGAGGGCGGGATCATCTGCCGGCTCGACCTGCAAGGCGCGGACGGGCTACGCGGGGTGCTCGCCTCGATCACGCATCTGGAATTCGACCCGCGGCAGCCCTTTGCCGCCGACATCGCCGCCTACCAGAAGCACCGCACCAAGCGCCTGCAGCGCCACGCGGCGTAATCGGGGGCGCGGCACCGTCGGCTGCGAGAACTTAGCCGCCTGTAAAGGCGCGAAGCCAATCGATGATTGGCCCGATGTGCGGCTTCATCTGCTCGTACGTCCGGTGCCAGCCCTCAATCGCAGTCGGCACATCCTTGCCTTTCAACAGAATCTCCCAAATACGATTGGCAGCCGCCGCAAAGATGTAGTTGCGGGACTTCTTCGGATCGACGTCGGCAATCGGGTCGCGCGGCGGCTTGGGGCGATTGGGATCGGGCGGCGGCCGGTCCTCCGGTGCGAGCGGCGGCGGCTCGGGCACCGGCTTCGCAGTTTCGTCCACCACAGGCGGAACGGATTCGTCGAACACCGCCGGCGTATTGTCGTGCACCACCCGCTTGATGCCTTCGACGGCATCTCGCTGTAGCGGTGCTTCCAGGCGGCCCGTGCGGACAGCCTGATAGAGGCGCTCCACCTCGTCGTAATGCGCACGTAGCCCAATATGGTTTTCGAGAAAGACCGAAAGGCGCGCGGCGAAGCCGGTCGCAAGAATTCCTTCGTCGGCTGCAAACAGCTTGTTGAGAACGCGCGCTTCGCCGTCAGCGAGCAGGATATTCCCGGTGCCTGCGGCCGTCGGTAGCCATTCAAGATACGCAGCAAACACCTCGCCGTAATCGGGCCGTCCATTGAATGTCGGCGCAGTGGCCGCTGATCTCAGTCTCTCGGCTTGACTGCGGCACGTCGCGAGCGTGCGCGCAAGGTCTTCCAGCGTCAGCGATGGCGGTAGCTCTGGAAATGCAAAGCGCCTGCCTCGGCGGTAATGCGGCCGTCTGGCCGCCGAACGATGGCAACGGGACTTGAAATGCCTTCGAGGGGCAGTGGGTCGGGCGTTCGTGATGCTTCCAGCCTGTCGTCGATCACGCGCTCAACGACGTCCAACGCCGCAGACGCTTGCAGCTTATCGAGCCGCGCCTTGATGGCGAGGTTGACCGCCTCGGGGCCGTCGTCCCAGGGCAGGGGGCCTTCCCAGGGATCGGAAGGATGCTGCACGTCGGTGAAGGCGGCCTCCCAGGCTTCGCTATTCTCGAGCGAAGGCAGTGAACCGCCGAGCAGCTCGTCGTACCAATCTGTCCATACTTTCCAGTGCTTGCCGAGGCTAATGAGATCACTCCGAAGCCCAGTCCAGCGCGGCTCAAAACTATTCCGGTAAGCCTCCATGCCCTCGCCGGGCTGCCACAGCGCTGTACGGGCGAGACGCTCCGCCGGAGCTCTATTCTTGAGCGCCAATGCGTCTTGCCGGGTGGTGGTGGTGACGGCGGCGTAGGCGGCGGCACTGGCGGCTCTGGCGGCGACACTGGCGGCTCTGGCGGCGACACTGGCGGCGTCGAAGGCGGAGGCGGCGGCTCTGGCGACATCGGCAGTGTCGAAGGCGGAGGCGGCGGCTCTGGCGGCGTTGTCGGCGGCGGCTCTGGCGGCGTCGGCAGCGTCGGCTAAGGCGTAGGCGCGGAAGGCGTAGGCCGCGGCTCTGGCGGCGTCGGCAGCTTCGATACCGCGGTTTGGATACACCGCGGCAAACCGCGCAATCGCGGTGGCACGAAACACCGGCAACAGGGTGGCGCTGGCTTTAGTGGTGCGAACCAGGGGCAGGACGCGGAGCGCCGCCCGGGCCGCGATCACGACCGACCATTCCCGCGGCTTGGTCTCGAGCCATCTCCGAAATGCATCGTGGTCGCGCGGGTCCGGCGGCGCGTCGTATTCGGGTTGGAAACTTGGTGCTTCGGCCACTTGGCGTCCGCCCACGTCGAGAGGTTGAGTCGCGTCAGATTACAGCCGGCGCGGCGGTGCGCAAACGGGGGCGCGTGTTTTCCCC
>Ga0315553_10003566_pt1 | contig 12059 bp, 13 predicted proteins | sample SalMarSW160140MG_FD_203099 | JGI IMG/M metagenome (GOLD analysis project Ga0315553, IMG submission 203099) | Salt marsh sediment microbial communities from the Plum Island Ecosystem LTER, Massachusetts, United States - Salt Marsh Sediment SW1601-40 ... | reverse complement strand
TTTCCTTCTCCGCTACGGGGTAAGGGGTATAGCTATGATTCGAGAAGCCCGTATGCGCAGATTGCCCTATCTGCACGCCCGAAAAAGCCTGAACCGGCTTACATCCGAGCTTTCTACCATCGAAGGCAAGTCTTTTTTCATCCTCCTCTCCTTGGCGGTAAGGAGATATCTCACCGAGAGGTTGTCGGCACCGCTGATGAGCTCGGCAACGGGGGAGATTTTGAAGGAGTTGAATAGGGCGGGTTTGGAGGAGGATCTATCCCTACGGATCCACGATGTGCTCAGGAGAGCCGACCTGATCAAGTTCTCCGGCAAACGATCGAACAAGAGAGAGATGCAGCAAGACTTGAAGGTTGTGGGTAGCATTGTAGAACAGATGGAGGAGCGGACAGTCCATGTGGAGTCTTGATTTTCCTCCGACTCTGCTTCTTCTGTTGGTCGTTCCGGTACTCGTATATCTTCTCTATTTTCGAAAGGCTCGGGGTGGTAAGATTTTCTTCAACTTCAGCATTTGGAACACCGAGAGTTTTTCTGTTCGCCCGACTCCCAGGCGAATCCTCCTGGTCATTACCCGTATTTTCTTCTGGATAGGGTTCTCCCTGCTGATCCTCGCCATAGCCGGTCCCGTAGTTATCGAGAAACAGAGGAAGTATCTCAGCAGAGGTTTGGATCTGATCGTTGTTCTGGATGTTTCTCCCAGCATGTCCGCCCGGGACGTCGGCTCCGTGACTCGTTTCGAAGCGGCCCGAGAGGTGGTCCGTGATTTTGTGGCCGGAAGGGAAAACGATGCTATAGGATTGGTCGTATTCGGAGCAGAGGCTTCTTTAAGGGTGCCCCCCACCTTTGATTACAGGTTTCTGGAAAATGTCCTGGATTCCGTACAAGTGATGGAGTTGGGAGACGGGACGGCAATCGGTATGGGACTTGCCGTAGCGGCACTGCACTTGAAAGACTCCGGCGCGAACGAGAAGGTCATAATTTTGATCACCGATGGAGACAACAATGCCGGACGGATCGATCCCGACAGGGCAACCGAGGTGGCGGTAAACCTGGGGATCAGAATATACACGATAGGAATCGGTACCGAAGGGGAAACGACGCTCCAGTATACTGATCCCGAAAGCGGCAAGCAGGTGAGCGGTGTTTTCCAGGGAAAGCTGAATGAAGAGCTGCTCAGGAGAATGGCCAAGTATTCAGGAGGACGCTATTTTCATTCCGGTACGCTCGGGATACTCAACACAGTATTCCAGGAGATCGACAGCCTGGAAACTAAACTGCAGGAAGTGGCGGTTTTTGTAGAACGGAAGCAACAGCACCGCATTTTTATCCTGACGGGCTTTCTCCTCGTTCTGCTGTGTGTTTTCGTCAACAAACTGCTGATAGGGGAGTTGCTGTAGGCACCATGATAGATCGACCGAATGTCTTGTTGCTGATGTTCCTCTTTCTCCTCGTTGCTTTGGCCTGGAGGATAGACTACGGGCGCGGCCGCAGAACCCTCCGGGACTTGGGCGGCGGTTGGCGTTCCTCGATACTGCTCGATGTATATGTATTTAAGAGCTTCTTTTCCTTTTTGTTTTTTACTCTCTTCTTCGTCGCCTCGGTGCTTGCCCTGGCAGGATTTCGTTGGGGAGAAGTTCTGGTGGAAGAGCGACGGTCCGGACAGGAACTGGTAATCTGTCTCGACGTTTCAAACAGTATGTTGGCCGAAGACGGTGAATCATCCCGTTTGCAAGCTTCGGTCCGCACTATCCGCCGGACGGTCGAAGCTCTGGAGGGGGTGCGCATAGGTCTGGTCGTTTTCAAAGGCCAGGCGGTACAGTTGCTTCCTCTGACAGAAGACCGTTATGTTCTGGAGACGGTGCTTCAGCATGTAGGACCGTCTGTAATGACCGCTCCGGGCAGCGGGCTTGAAGACGGTATCCTCAAATCCCTCGAGGCGTTTCCGGAATCGGTTCAGACATACCGCAGCATTCTCCTGTTCAGCGATGGAGAGTATCACTCCGGAAATCCGCTGGGGGCTGCAGAAAAAGCAGGTTCGTCAAAAATACCTGTATACGTCGTTGCCGTGGGAAGTGAGGAAGGTGCTGCGGTGAAGCTCTCCGGGGGCAAGCTGCTGACCGATGACAACGGGAATCCTGTCGTAAGTCGCCTGCGAATCGAGATTCTGGAAAGAATAGCCGATGTCAGCGGCGGAGAATTGTTTCGCCTGGCCGGGGAAGATCGAGAGATCACCGGGGATATCCTCGGGGCCATGAAAGCCCGGGCCGAGGGCAATATGGTGCTCGGCATGAGAAGAGAAAAAAAAGATCGCTTCCGCTTCTTCGTATGCATAGCTCTTTTATTCCTCGGCCTTTCGATGACCGTTAAGGCGATCCGATGGAAAAACGTTCTATGAAAGGCTTTGTGCCCCGAGCGGCGTTGTTTGTTCTCAAGTCTCTGATCCTGCTCGTCCTTTCTTCCTGTTCCGGGACCAACACTACCCTTTTGGTGCTCCGGGGCAATCTGCTGTTTCGCAGCGGAGAGGACGCCCTGGCTACGTATCGATACTTGCAGGCACTGGAGACTGGGGGAGTGCGGCGCTGGGAGGACTGGATTGACTACGACTTAGGGAGTCTATACATCTCCCAGGGGGAGATAAATCCGGGTGTGAGGGTCTTGAACCGGAGTTTGGAGGGCTTCGCAGATCTGGCTGAAGATTTGAATCGTCGGGATAGGGAGCTGTTTTATAGGATCTTCTTCAACCAGGGAGTCGCTCATTATGAAATTGGGAACTATCGGGAAGCCGGGGCCAGTTTCATCCAGGCTTTGCGGCTGAAATCGGACAGTTGGGATGCAAAGATCAATCTTGAGTTGAGTATTGCTGGGATGGTAAAAGCGAATTCCAATATCCCGGTCAGTTCGGCTTCTGAGGTCCCCGAAAGCAGCGAAGAGAATCGGGACAGCCAGAGTGAAGAGATACTTGAATCAATCCATAGAGAGGAAAGACCAGCATGGGTGTCGGCACCTGCGCAGGATATGTACGAACAGGATTGGTAGGGATCCTGTTTTTGCTTCTGCTTACCCCCGGATACTCCCAGAACGATCAGCCCGGTGCATCGGAGCATCCCACGGCCGCCTCTGCGTCCCTTGATGTGCAGGATCTTCCTCTGAAAGAAATTAACGAGATCAGGAAATCCAATTGCACGCGCCACTACAGCAATCCTCTGAACCTGCTGTTCTTGCTTCCCGGTACGCTGTTTTTCGTCTTTGCCCTGGTCACCCGTAAGTTTAAGAAAATACTTCCCTTCTTCTTCCTCGTACTTCTGATGGGCTCCTCGGAACAGGATCCCTACATTTCAATTCGTAAAGCAGAGCAGAGCTTTCAGGCCGGGCGCTATGCCGAGGCGATCGAATTCTACAGACAGGCTGAACAGACCCTGTCCTGTAATCCTGCGCTCCACTATAACCTTGGAATCCTTTCCCATTACCTGGGGGAGCAGGGGTACGCGATCCATTATCTACGCCAGAGCTTACGGGAAAAGCCGGGGGATCCCCAAGCAAGGGAAGTCCTGCAGAGTTTGGAGCAGGGATACGGTCTCGTGGGGCAGGTGGCCGCTCCTTTTCCGGTCCATCCGGATCTCGTCTACCTGTTGCTCCTTCTGTTTGCCAATGCGTCGTTGGTCATGGCTGCCTTTGTGGTACGTACAAAGAGGGTCCAATTCCTCATATCTTTTGTACTTCTGACGATAGCGGCTTTAGGTTGCTTTGCCTTTTTTGTGGGACGTCTCCACTCGGAGTCTCGATCGGTGGGTGTGGTGGTCTCCGATGGGAGCGATCTGAACAGGGTTCCTGAAGAAGATTCGAAATCTTGGTTCGAACTGCCCTCCGGGACGAGTCTTTGGATCAGAGGGCAATTCGGTGACCATTATCTGGTCGAAACTCCATCTGAGATTATGGGATGGGTACGGGCGAACACAATTCTTCTTGATTGAAAGAGTATATGGCTTATGGATTTTGGTGATATTCTAGATGCCTGGGAGAAGAAACGGGGAAGAATCAGATCAGAAGAGCCCCAGGCTATGAATGAGCTGATATCCCGCTACCCGCCGGATAAAGATACGAGTCGGCAGGATACTCCGGAAGGACCCACGCGGGATATAGAGTCGATGGAACCTCAAGCGGTTTTGGATCTGCACGGCATGAGCAGCCGGGAGGCGGAGCAGGCTCTCGAACGGTTTATATACGACGCTCGAAGCAGAGCGCTCAGGAAGGTCTTGATCGTTCATGGCAAGGGAAATCACTCCCAAGGGGAACCGGTACTACAGGGTGTGGTGCGCAGGTATTTAGAAAAATGCCCAAACACCGGTGCATTCGCTTCGGCAAAACGGAAGCACGGGGGCCGCGGTGCCACCTGGGTGGTCATCCGCGCCTCGATGAGATAATTATTCAGACGGTACTTACCGTTCTCTGTAGATAATGCGTCCTCGGGTGAGATCGTAGGGAGATAGGGCCACTTTAACCTTGTCGCCTGGAACGATTCGGATGTAGTGTTTCCTCATCTTTCCGGAAAGATGGGCCAGGATTACATGCCCGTTCTTGATCTCGACACGAAACATCGTGTTGGGCAGGGATTCCTTGACCACTCCTTCTACTTCGATCGCTTCTTCTTTTGCCAAGCACTCGCTCCTTGCCTCCGGAGTGTAGGATGGGAGCTGTTCCTTTGTCAAGGTAAGAGTTCGGATTGTCATTCAAGTCCGGATTTTTTGCTGCCCGATGAACAAACAATTCTGTCACCTGCCGTCTGCAACGATCTCATCGAGAATCGTGAGCGCGGTCATCCGGCTGTAGCCCCTTTCACAGCGCGGGAGCTTCCGCCCGCCACGCAGAGGGCTATCCTGCGGGTGGTTCCCATATGCATTTTCCCGGCAGGCAGGGGAAAATGGTTGACAAATTTTTGGTTTTAGTTCATATTCATCTACCTTTAAAAGACCCTGTCTACCGAAGGGGTGGGAATGAGTACTGGTTTTAAAGAGGCGATGAAACAGAAACTGCTCGAGATTAAAGAACAGATCCTGAAGCAGCTCGTTTCCGAAAGCGATGAATTTCAAGAGATCGTAGATGATATGGAACCGAAGGATCTGGCCGATATCGCCGCCGATGATATCGACAGGCGGATTTTAGAGGTTCTCGGTTCCCAGGAGATCAAGAGGCTGCAGCTCGTCGATTCGGCCCTGGGAAGAATGGAAAACGGCCACTATGGAGTTTGCATGAGCTGCGGTAAGAAAATCCCGAGGGAACGACTGCAGGCCATACCGTACGCGATTCTCTGCATCGATTGTAAAGCCTCTGAGGAACGCCGCAACCGATAGAAGCACCTAATAGACCCCCTCTTGTTATCCGATACTAGGATTAGGTAGAAGGGGTCGAAAATGGTTCACAGCGTCTCTTCCACACAACCCGGTTTTTTTCTCAATATAATCCGCATCCAAAATATGCAGAGTGGACGGATCACGGCACCGGTGAACCCGGCTCACGCCGTTTATGCCCGCTTCCGGCACAGGACGGCGGCGCGCCCATCTTCAGGCTCCGCGTTCTGGACAATTTAATCGACAGACTCCTCAATTATCGGGAAGAGGTTCCCGGTCTCGAAGAGATGCGGGAGTTGAACCCTGAAGGCATCGATCCGCTGATCAGCAAGCTTCAGAGCCGGCTCCGCAGTCATCTGTTGCAGTTTCCTCCCTCCTTCGGCGGAAATTACCCGGAAACGGGCATGCTGATTGACCTGATCGCCTGAGCCGGTACATACTGTTTCCACTCCTGAAAAAACCCTACATCTATCCGGCGAACTAGGAACTCATTGCAGAGGATTTCCGTATCGACGGATTTGTCCTCTGGGGTTTGATGCCCCGCCTGCCTAGTGAGTAAAGCGAAAAAACGGATTGCCTTTAATTTCCCTTTCGATTGTCGTGTCCAATCCGTGACCGGGAAATACGCGGGTTTCCGGTGGCAGGGTCAGAAGCTTGCTGCGGACAACATCGAGGAGGGTTTTTTCATCCCCTCCGGGCAGATCTGTTCTACCGATGCCCATGAAGAACAGACTGTCCCCGGAAAACACAAGACCGTCTTTCTCGCTGTACAGGCAGATGCTCCCTTTAGTGTGTCCGGGCGTTTCCAGTACCACGAGATCCGTGTTGAAAACTGTATCCCCTTCTTTGAGAATAACATCCGGTTCGGGAAGATCGGAGAAATAATTCAGAAATTCGTCCGGGTCCGGCAAACCGAGATCTATCAGGGTCTCCCGATTGGTTTTTTCTGCTTTTTTGCCGAGAAAATTTCTGTCCGCCTTATGGATGGCGATAGGGATATCTATCCCCTCTTTACCGTAGAATGCCTTTAATTTTCCCGCAGAGGCGGTGTGGTCAAAATGCCCATGGGTCAGTACGATACCCGCCGGAAGCATCTTCAGCATATTAATGCTGGACACGATTCTTAACTCACTACCACCGGGATCGATGACGATGCATTCCTTTTTCCCGTTGGAGTAGATATAGCAGTTGGTCTCCATGGGACCTACTTTTAATCTTTCTATCATGCTAAGCTACAGACTACTTAAAATGCCGGGCTTTGACAACCTGAGGACAGTGAGTCAACGGCCCGGTATGGGGCTTCATTAATTTCAAATTGAGCCACGATGCACGAGTTGTATCTGATCATCCTGGTATTCGCCGCAGCATTTCTCTTCTTTGGGCTCATTCCGGGCATCGGGGCCTTCTCCGTGCGATCCCGGTGGCGCTTGTTTCGTCGGCGTATACAGGAGAGTTCTCTCTTTCCTTTTTTGGGCTATTCTGATTTATCCCGCCGGGGAGATTTTCTGGGCAGGTATCGTGTGTTTGGGCAACTCGAGGCCATTCAAGGCGGAAACAGAATATGGATCAACAACGGCAGTTTCACGGTCGAAGTCGATCTAAGGTCGGCGAAACTGTACTTCCTTCCCTCGGTCTCCAGCAAAGCCCAAATACTGCCGGTAGAGCACCTGGAGGAGGTGATACCCGACGAGCAACCGGCTTTGGTCTCCTGGGACCAGGTCTTTTCCCTTCCCGCAGGGACCCAGATGTTTATCGCCGGACCTCTGTATTCGGTTGAGGATAGAGCAGTTTTTCGATCCCAGGTCAAAGATCCGCTCCTGGTCGTTCTCTACGATGGAGAGCAGCGGACAATAGTGCAACGGGCTATTTGGGGGGGAAGGCAGAGAAACGAGTACTGGAATCAGTTCACCCTCGTCTCCCTGCTGACCGGATCTTTCTGCATGCTTTTGCTGGCCTATATATTCATGCGCTCGACACCTGCCGGCTTGCCCCCCCTGTTCGCCCTCTCCTTGGCTTTTTTCCCGATCTTAGGGCTGTTGCCGCCGGGATTCATCCTCTACTATCTGTACCGATTTTTCTGGAAGAGGGCCAGACTGTTGAGGGCGCAGCGGGATCTGCTCCGTCTTCCCTTGCGCTACTACAAGGATTCGGAGGGGATGAACCGAGAGACGCTCATTTCTCTGCCGACGGGCGAATCCTATCTGTGCAGTCAAGATGCCGATTTGTTGATCAAGGGGGAGTTAATCATCCGCGGCGGGAGCATCCCCTCTATCGAGAGAGGCAAGATCGAAGAATACGTCCTTTTTGGTGCATACAGGGAAAAGGGGGACCAGCGTTGGGTGGAGGCACCGCAGGATCCTATGGCGGAGCTCGTGTTGGTTATGGGCAATCCTGCCACACTTGCCGAGAGCTGCAACGCCCGAGCTCATCTATTTGAACAGCTCTCCGCCCTGTGTGCATTTTTCGCTCTGACTCTGAATCTATTTCTCCTGCTGCTTGTCTGGCATCTGATCATACGCTGATCCTGTCCCCGGATCGCCGATTTTCCGGGCTGCCAGCCGGTGTATTCCTTTGCCTGTATCAAGGAATCTCTTGGCAAACATGGAGTGAAAGATGGTCTCGCTGGGCAAACTTGAGGACAGCTCCAGTCCATCCTGTAGAACGATGAGAACCTTCGTGTGAAAATAGTAATCGAAAAAATCGGTAACAAAGAAAATCAAGCCGCCGATTTTCAATTTTTTCTCCAGCATCTCCAGATTCTCTCTTCGGAGAAAACGACGGCGTCTGTGTCTGCTCTTTGGCCACGGGTCGGGATAGTACAGATGAAAGGTGTCCACAGAGCCATCGGGTAGGTGGCGGAGCGCCTGCTCGGCAGTGCCATAAACAACCCGGGCATTGGCGATGTTTTGATTAACTATTTTGTTTTGAGCTTTGAGACAACGTTTTTTTTTGATCTCCACACCGATGAACAGACTCAGAGGGTTCATCCGGCAGTACTCGATCATGAAGTGACCGTTCCCGCAACCGATCTCCACTTCGAGATTCTCAAACCCGTCGGATTGCTGATCCAATACACCCTGACGGTCTTGTTTTTTCCGATCCAAGGAGGGAATAGTCCAAGCAACCGTCTTCAGCAGCTGAGGCAGGTCCTCGGGGCGCAGGAGCTCCTTCACCGTGCCGTGCGCGTTTCCCTCACTTTGCCCCCGATGATTTGGCCGTTTCGTTCCTGCTCCCCCGTTTGCGGGCATAGTTGACCGCTAGTTTTCGACCTTTGAATTCGATTCCCGAGAGTTCCTTGATGGCCGCTTCTCCGAGAGAAGCATCGACTTCGACGAAAGAGTAGTTGTCCAGAATCTTGATATCATGAATTTGGGATCTCTGCGCTTTTAGGCGGTCTGTAAACAGCTGTATCAGGTCGTGGGGGAATACTTTCCGGTTTTTCCCCATGCTCAAGAACAGTTTCGCCAGTTTGGAGTTTTTTTTCTTTTTGCTCCCAGCCAAAGTCTGTTTGAACAGATAGGCTGTAAAATAAGAACGTAGCGTGAAAGGTACGCTCTTACGAATGACGCTTCGATACTGATTCAGGATCTGGGGATCTTCCTCTTCTTTGATTTTCTTTAGGATTTGTTGAATCATACCGCGAAAGACCTGATCCTGCGAAGGCAGTTCGCTTCTCTCTACTTCCACTTTCAGGTTCTCCTTTAATCGATTGTAGTCCTCGGCTGTGCCAAGGGTGATAGCCTGTCCAAGAACAAATGATCGTGGTTTGTAGCTTTCCGGTCGTGGGGGTACGGCCAGATTGATGACGTGGGACACCCACCTCAGGTTTTTCTTGCAGGCCGTCTCGAAGGTGCTTACCAATATCGGCACTTTTCCCACACTGAAGTTCTGACACACTTTGTTCTGTTGTTGGGGGGACAGAGTGTCCAGCAGCAACGCTGCTTCCAAGTTTTGGCTCTGTAACTGTTTGCTGATCTTGATTGCCTCGTTTGGCGCTCCGCTCTGGATCAGGAGGCTTTCCATCGGTTCGGCGAGGATAAGCTTGACAACGCTTGAGATCCCCTGGTCTTCCCTGACCTCGATAAATCGATCCCGATCCGGAGCTGAGAGCTGTCTCCAAGACGACATCGGCAGCATAATGGGGTGTCTCAACAGAGGCAGTAATCTCTCGCCAGCCTTTTCGAGGGTAGAGGAAATGAGTATTGTCTGTTTTTTCTGCGGAAGCTTGGAGAAAATGAACAGGATGTCTTCTATGAAGCCGGGATGTTCGGTGTTCTCGCTCCTGTCTATAACCACCGTCTGGAGACCAGAAAAATGAAGGTTCCCCCGTCTAATATGATCGATCACTTTGTTGGGGGTACCAATTATCACGTCCGGGTTTCGTGAAAGAATCCTATGCTCTTTTTTCTCCAAACCCTCGAAACCAAAGGCAAAAATCGAGGGTTTTTTCCCGGAACGGATAAATCTCCCGAACTCGCGAAATATCTTGTGCGAGTTTTCGGTGGAGGAGGTAAGGACTATCGCCTTTATCCCGGATTTTCCCCGTTTTATCTTGACCAAAAGGGGCAGGATGAAAGCGGCAGTCTTACCGGAATCTCCTTCTGCTTCTACGGCGACGTCTTTTCCTTTCAGAATGAGAGGAATCAACCGCTGCTGCAGATGGGTCGGCTTCGCGTACCCGGCTTCCCGAAATAGCGTCCACGCCTCCGCACTTCCGAAAGATCTTTTTCCTTTCGTTAGTGCCATAACCTTTTTTTTCCAAAGAACGATAGTAGATTTATAGGTAAGATAGAATAGATGCAGTGGGTTTGTCAATGATCAGCGTGAAAGCTTCACTACTGCCGATGATGAGATTAGAAACTGAAGGTCGAGGGAGTTAACATGCGCAAAGGATTAATCATTGTTCTTTTATTGTTTCTGTCCTTGAGTTCGTTGATGGCAGAAACCTTTCGTTTCAAGTATGTGAAAGATGAGAAGTACAGGCTGATTACAGAGGTAAACGAGGAGGTGTACGTAAACGGGGCGCGTTCCCATCAGGCCAACATACTCAACAAGGTAGCCGTAGATACCCTGGCAGTCCGAAACGAGATGGGGTTGCTCTCCGCTACCTTCTTGACCTCTGAGCGGTCCTACGGGGTACAGACTTCATTTTCATTGACCGAAGAATACGAATCCCTTTTCTGGCGGGATCGGTTGGGTGTTTATGATATCGGTGAAGCCTATTTTATGCCTGTGGTGCGCAACGTACCAACCTTCCCCGAACAGGACATCTCCCCCGGTACCAGCTGGAATGCCCCCGGCGAGGAAGCCCACGATCTGCGCCGCAGTTTTGCGATTGAAAAGCCGGTACGCTTCCCAACGGATGTACGCTACACCTATGTCGGTTCCGAAGAGATCGAGGGAAGAACCCTGGAGGTGATCTCGATTGAATATGAGGTCCTGCACAGGTTGGAGGGAATGCGGAGCCGGCAGGCAACCGTTCCCGTACTGATCGAGGGGAAATCGAAGCAGACCTACTACTGGGACAGCGAGAAGGGGAAACCCCACTCCTACAATGAAGAGTTCGCCTTTGTATTCTATCTCTCCGACGGCCAGACCGTCGAGTACATCGGCAGCGCGGAAGGGTCGGTTTTGGAGTCCGCCGAGTTGGATAGGGAGCAGGTTGCTGAGGATATTGCCAAGCAGCTCGAAGAGAGAGGGGTGGAGGACACCACGGTAACCGCGGAAGAGGAGGGGGTTACCTTGAGCCTTCAAAACATCCAGTTTGAAGCCAACTCGGCCTATCTGCGGGAATCGGAACAGGGCAAACTACGGCAGATCGGTGAGATTTTAAAGAATTATCCGGACCGGGACATTCTGATTACCGGCCATACCGCCAAGGTCCCCGGCTATACGGAGAAAGATCATCAGCGCCTGTCCGAACAGCGCGCCATGGCCGTGGCGGATTATCTGTTGTCCCTTGGAGCGCTGCGGGCAATTCAAGTGACCACCCAGGGAATGGGACACCGGGAGCCCCTGGCGGAGAACAACACCGAGCCGGGCAGACGGCAGAATCGCCGGGTGGAGATCACGATTCTGGAGAACTAAGGGTAGAATCCTAGTTCTTCCCCTTGTCCACCAGACGGTTTTTCGCGATCCAGGGCATCATCGAACGCAATTTGCCCCCCACCTGCTCCATCTGGTGCTCCGCCTTTACTTCCGGGGTAATAATACGAGGATCGGAGACGTAGTCTCCGTATTCGGCTGTGTCGGATACACTGTAGCGCATCAACGGCATCCCCCCCTCGTAGATCAGATCCACGATCAGCTTCATCTCATGAATGCATTCGAAGTAGGCCATCTCGGGAGCATACCCCGCCTCGACCAGTGTTTCGAACCCCGCCTCTTGTGCTTTTTTCACCGAGGCGCTTTCCTTTCGCAGGGCAACCGCCACGTCGACCCCGGAGTCTCGCAAATTGTTGGAATGTGCGAATCCCTGGCTCCCGTAGCCTTTCACAGCCGCCTTCTTGCTCTGGATCCACTCCTGCTTGATTTCCTGCTCGTAGTAAACTTTCACGTGAGTTCTCTTTCTATATACCTTTTATGATGACAACTGCAAATCTTTGTTTTTCCGCCAAGATTTTCAGCTCGAGAAATACATCGCAATATCGTAAGATTTGTAGTATAGTCCAGATTCTTGTGTGAGTGTCAAAGTAATCAAGGCAGAAGGGGTGT
>Ga0315553_10003565_pt1 | contig 12059 bp, 6 predicted proteins | sample SalMarSW160140MG_FD_203099 | JGI IMG/M metagenome (GOLD analysis project Ga0315553, IMG submission 203099) | Salt marsh sediment microbial communities from the Plum Island Ecosystem LTER, Massachusetts, United States - Salt Marsh Sediment SW1601-40 ... | reverse complement strand
CCGCCAGCCGCATATCCGCCAACTCACGCCGCCGCACCGGTTCGCCTCCTGCCTGGAGAACCCAGATCATACGCCAAGACAGTTCGTCAAACGCACCGCAGGCATCGGGCCGCCACTTGGGGCAAACCCCCTTAGGCGTTCGAACAGTCCGCAACACCCCCTGCCGGCGCCCTACATCGGCGGATGACGACGTTCGACAGCCTGCGACGGTCCTGAGAACACGGCAGCAAAAGCGGGCGCGCTGTTAAGACCGCCCCCACGCCTTGACATCACGAAAGTCAGAGCATGAATCAGCACACGGGCAACTGTGAACACAGAATCGGTAGCCTCTACTATCTCCTTGCCGCAGCGGCCATCGTCGTTCTGTTCCTGCTGGCCCTCAATAACATTATGACATATCTGAATCACAATGAACATATGTATATAGCTGCAGCTGTTCTGGTTAAAGACAACTATGGCCTATACAGAGATTTTGCATTCTTGCAGATGCCCTTACTTCCTTTGCTGTATGGGTATACCTATAAACTGCTGGGTACCGATCATTACCTTCTGATAGCGAAGTTGTTTAGCTGCCTTTTCTACATCCTGTCGGGTTCTGTTGTCTTCTTTCTGGCCAGAAGACTTCTACGTGGTTTCTTCCTTTCGTCGGGCGTGCTTGTTCTCTACGTGCTGAATACTACCGTGCTCCAGGCTGCACAAGAAAGCTCCAACTACATATTGCCGATCGCGGCTTCCTTCATGGCCTTTTACGTGTATGTGTCCTCCCTCAAGCCACATGCCGTAAAGCGATTCGGGATACTTCTGTCAGGCATCCTTGTCGCCGTTGCGATGGGAACCAAGGCGTATTATGGCGTCATTATGTTCCCGTTCATCATGACGTCCCTGCTATTCCCTCGCGCATACAGCATGCAAAAGAGAGTGACGCTAGTCCTTATACCTCTCGTGTGTGGCATACTTATTGGCTTGCTGCCTGTGCTATGCTGCTTCGCTCGCGACCCAGGAGCATTCCTCTTCAATAACCTGGGCTATCACAGTCTCAATGTCCAGTGGAGAGCTATGAATGACACGAGTATGACGTTCGTCTCAAAAGTTGGATATGCAAGACAGGTACTCTTCAGTTATGAGAACGTTGTGCCCATGCTGGGACCTGTATTATGCTTCTTCTTCGCGTTTTTCAGTGGTGCGGTTGACACACCAGGAAAGTTCCTGAACTCGATATCAGCGGAACTGTGTCTGTCGCTTTCCCTTTTTGCCGTGGCCGTACCAGCGATACTGATCCCAACGCCAACGTGGCTTCAGTACTTCGCCATGCCGGTGAGCTTTTCATTTCTTCTGTTCATTTCATCGTTTGCCTGGAGCCAACCCTTCAGCAGGTACCTGACAAGGGTTGCATTCTCCTCCTTCGTGTTGCTGGCGTTCGTCTGCGGCACGCCGTACCTTCTGGCCAAAACGATTGGCAAACACTGGGTCGGCATAGACGTGCACAGCGTTGCCCGGAGAATACGAAGCGAGATTGCGGCGGAACCCGCCGAATCCATGAAAATGGCAACGCTGTCTTGCTTGTATGCGGTGGAGGCGAATATCCCCATCTACCATGAGCTGGCTACCGGTCCGTTCCTTTACAGAGTAGGAGATTTGCTCGGATCCGACCAAAGGAGCCGGATGCACGGCACCTCACCGCAGACGATTGAAGAGCTTCTGGAGCAGGATCCTCCCGGGGCCGTATTCGTCGGCTTCCACGGAGACCTCGACACGCCGCTCAGACGCTACGCAGAATGCTCGAACTACCGGAAGGTGAGCGGGCAGTTTCATGGTGGCCAGTTGTATGTCCGCATCGCACGGCCAAAGGAGCAAAGATAGATGAACGCAGCGCCCAGGCCGATCAACCTTACCCTCGCGAATGGCGTCCCCCGAGCCTTTAGGTTCGGCGCCTCCGTTCACGTCAGCACCTGTGAGTGCGATGTGACGGCCTCGAATCCGCCTGCGCAAGGTTGACAGCTATGTACGTCATCAGCATCGGCGTGCCGTTCCTGCCTGATGGCCCGAAACGCGCACTCGTCAAAACCGACTGGGCGCAGTCGCTCCGTCTTCTGCGGGATTCCTTCGATGGACGATTCGGTGTAATCGTCGTCGCTGCACCGCAGTACGCGCCGAATGACAGCTTCGCCGACCAATCCCCCGAAACGCTCCACGTCAGCGAGGATATCCGGTTTGTCGCCGTCGGCCGATTCGACTGGCGCCTTCGTCGATACTGGCTCAATGACCATCGCGTCCGCGCAGCGTATGACCAGGCGGTCCGGGACGCCGACATCGTCCACGCCAGCGTCAACGATATCCTCCGTCCGTTCGGGCTCAGGGGCTTCCAAGCCGCCCTTCGCCACGCCATTCCCACTGTCTGGGTCGAGGACACCGACATCATCCTTCAGAACCGCCAGTTGCTCGGTAACCGTGGCCTGCGATCCCGCCTCCACATGCACCTCCGGAACGCCCTCCTGCATCGTCAAACTGCCCGCGCCGTCGCCGCCGCCGATCTGACACTGCTCAAGGGGCAGGCCTTGATGCAGCGATACGCCCGTTTCGGCCGAAACGTCCGCGAAATCATGAACGTGTCCATACGACACAATTGGATCGTCCCGCCCGATCGCCTCTCGGCTCGCCTGGCCGGCGGCACCACTCGCGGCCCCCTTCGCTGTCTTTCGGTCGGACGTCTCATCCCCCGCAAAGGAGTCGACCACTCCATACGCGCCGTCCACCACGCCCGGCAACGCGGCGCTGATCTGCAACTCGATGTCATCGGAAGCGGCCAGCAGCAGCCCCAACTCGAGCAACTTACTCGACACCTTGGGCTCGAATCGCGTGTCCGTTTCCTCGGACCGCGAAACTATGGACCTGAGTTGATTGACGAAATGGCGACCTACGACGCCTTTCTCTTCACGCCGCTATGCGAGGATACGCCTCGCAGCATCTTTGATGCCATGGCCGCCGCACTTCCCATCGTCGCCTACGACATCCCCTATACCTGCCAACTCGTCGACGCGAACGCCTGCGGACTGCTCGCCCCGTTGTTGGCCCACGAGCAGCTCGCCCATCAATTGCTGCAACTTGCCGCCAGCCCCGACGCACTCTGCTCGATGGCGCGTGCCTCCCGAGAGGCCGCACTCACCAATACCGCCGAAACATGGTATCGCCGGCGTGCCGAGTGGACCGTGCACGCCTGGCACCAAGCACGTCCCCGCTAGCTGCTTTTGCGCTCCTGAATCCCCCCGCCCGATCCCCCCGAAAAATCACCCACCGCGCCCTTCTGCCCCCCAACGCAGCGCGGCGATCTGCCCTCTTCTCATGCTTGTAGGTCTGGCGTCGTCCTACTGCCGCTCACACGCACCCACGTCGACGCCACGGCCCACCGGGCGTGGCAGACAGTCATAGTCCACAAGCACCCCAGCCACGTCGGCGCCCGCGTCGACGGCCGGCGAACTGCTCTCCAGCCGGAAATCACCCGCCGATGCGTCCGCAAAGCCCGCCGCGCTGGTCAGCAGGTTGTGATCCGCCACCAACCCCGACCCCGATCCCACGATAAGCCATCGATCGCTCGTGTATGGCGCCGACGCCAGATTGTTCCGCACCACCGTATCTTGTGCGCTGCTGTCGATCGAGCACAGGCGAAACTCGCTTGCCGAGCCGCCCTGGTACGCCGTGTTGTTGCAGATCTTGATGTCGTGTAACGCCGACCCTGCACCGTCCGACAGATACACCGCCGTAAGCCATCCCGGCCCCCCCGTGCCGTCAAAGATGTTGTTGCGAATCGTCACGTCGTCCGCGCTTACATAGACGCCCACCACCATCTGGTCGTCGGGCGTGATTACATTGCGTTCCACCACTACGTGCCGTATCGGCTCGTCCGATTGGGCGTTCTCCGGCGCGATCGCCACCGCGTACGTGCTGCCCCGAAAGCTGTTGTTCGATACCACCACGTACTCGGTCGCCGGGCCTTGTCCCAAGTCATAACCGTGAAGCTTCAACGCCTGGCGCGTCGGTCCCGGATAGTAGCACATGTTCTCGCTGAAAACAGCCTTCTGGGCGTGCCACACTCGCAACGAGTGCGACTCGCCCATGTCCGTGATCCGTGTACCCAACACCGCCAGGCGGCTGCCCGCCAGGTAGACGCCGATTCCCAGGATGTCGTGCACGTTACACTCAGCCACCGTGTTCTCGACAAATGCGGTGCCCGCAGCCGTGCATCCGATCCCCACGTCGAAACCGTCCGTCTCCACACGCAACAGAAGCCACCGAACCGCACCTTCCCATCCCAGATCCAAACCCCAACCTATCGTCGAACCCGCCGCCGAAAAATGCAGGTCCATGATCCGCCAGTCCGACGCCCACGGACCGTTGCAGCCCAGACCCGAACCATCACCCGTGATGACGATGTGCGGCTTCGCCCGCGACCGATCGTCACTGCCGTCGCTGTGGTAGTACGCCCCGACGATCCCCGGGCCCTCCCAGCCGATCGGTTCGCCGCCCCACGTCGTCCACGTGTCGCCCCGCTTAAAGAGAATTCGGCGGTTCGTCCCCACCTTCGACATCGCCGCGCCAAAGCTCGCCAGCGGCGCCGTCGGCGACAAACCACTGTTGCCGTCGGAACCCGACGAACTGCTCACGTAGTACGTCGTGCCCGCAAACGGCGCGACCGTGATCTCCTGATGGTACGCGTGCGTCCCGCCTTGTGTGTCGGTTACCGCCAGCGTCGCAATGTACGTGCCCGGCTGCTCGTACACGTGCGCCGCCACGTACCCCATTGCAGTATTCCGGCTGTTACCGTTGGTTGACCAGTTGCCCGCGTCCCCGTCGCCGAAGTCCCACGCGTAGCCCAGGCTTGCGTAGTCGCCGTCCGTCGCCTGAAGCACGCCACTCGCCGGGTCCACCGCATCGAAGAAAACCGCCAACGGCGCAATCCCGCTCGTCCGCGACGCCGGCCACATCGAACCTCCGAGGACCCTTGGTTCGACGATGGTCGTCGCGCTCGATGCGTCGGCTTGGTCCTGACCGTCCGGCCAATCGGTACCGGGCAGAAAGTCCGCACCGCACCCACCTAGCAACCCGGCAAGGCCGCACGCCGTCACGACGGTGACTACAGCAGTACTGTAGGCACGCATACACTTTCCTCCACACTCCCGCAGCCAAGCCATCCGTGATGCATGAGCGTGGTTACAGTAGTACTACAGGTGTTGATCACCCCGGCTCCAAGCAGGGTTCCTCGGCGACCCCGGGCACGCCGCGCCGACGTGCTCCGGTTCGCTGTCCTAGCCCCTGGCCGCCCGCTGCTTCCCCACCAAGCCCCCCGGCTGCTCAATAACTGAGCACCACGTCTCGGCGAGCGGAACAGTCACTTCTCGGATTGGCGCCGGCGATATTATCGGTCATTAGAGCAGATGAGGCAACCCGTGATTAATTGCTTGCCGGTGATATCGACCCACTTACCGCCAACGCCGGCAGGAGGATCTAATGAAACAGCACTAAATCGATCCTATAACTCCCCCGCGCCCTGTCCTCAGTGTGCTCGCCCCACCCGCCAACACGGCGTAATCAACTGTTTACCGACGACCCGAAGGGGAGCGCGTACTGCGATCAACCGTCTAGCGGCAACCCGTAGGGGAGCGCGTGCTGCAATCAACTGTTTACCGGCGACCCGAAGGGGAGAGCGTACTGCGATCAAATGTTTACCGACGACCCGAAGGGGACTAACGCGTCGTAATCAACTGTTTAGCGGCGACCCGAAGGGGAGCGCATACTACGATCAACTGTCTACCGACGACCCGAAGGGGACTAACGCGTCGTAATCAACTGTTTAGCGGCGACCCGAAGGGGAGAGCGTCACGCTCGACTCTGTCGCCGAACCGTGATACCGTGTCCGTGTCAGGCGGGCAACACACGGTCTTAACCACTTTCAGGAACAGCAGATATGCTGCGTGAAGCGCCGAAAGATGCACACGTAGCCCATCATGGCCGATGTACTTCCGCCCCGCGCGTGCTGCTCATTGCCGAGGAGTGCAACCCGGACTGGACCTCCGTACCGCTGGTCGGCTACAACTTCTACCACGCCCTGCGCGACCAGGTCCGCGTCACCCTTGTTACCCAGGTCCGTAACCGCGAGGCCCTCTCGCGAACTACCCATCCCGCTGACGAAGTCGTGTACATCGATTCCGAGGTGTTGGCCGCACCGCTTAGCCGTATCGGCCACTTCCTGACGTTGGGTAGGGGGCTCGGCTGGACAACCAGACAGGCCCTCATGTTGGCCCCGTACCTCTACTTCGAGTACCTAGTCTTCCAGCGGTTCCGCCAGGCCCTCCAGCGAGGTGACTACGACCTCATCCACCGCCTCACCCCGCTGACACCCACCTATCCCAGCCCCCTGGCATCCTGGGCGTCCGTGCCCTTCGTACTGGGCCCGCTCAACGGCGGCCTGCCCTGGCCCCGGGGGACAACCCGAACTCGACTGGCTGAAATGGAGTGGCTCAGTTACGTCCGCAGGGCGTACGTGTTCCTTCCCTACCTCCGCGCCACGTACCAGCGCGCCGCGCTGGTCATCGGCGGATCCACCTACACCCTTAGCGCCCTGCCGCGCAGCGTCTGCCAACACGCCGTCTACATGCCCGAAAACGGTATCGACCCGGCTCGGTTCAATGCCCGAGGCCGCGTCCCTCCGTCTCAGATTCGCCCGTTCCAAATCCTCTTCGTGGGTCGGCTCGTGCCTTATAAAGGCGCCGATGTTGTGCTTGAAGCCGTCGGCACTTCAGACCTGCTGCGCCGGCAAGTCGAGGTCGTGATCGTCGGCGATGGTCCGATGTTGCACCGCCTCCGCCGCGTGGCCCATGACCTCCACCTTGCCGACCGTGTGCGCTTTACCGGCAATTTACCCCAGGATCAGGTCGCCGCGGCCTGCCGCGACGCATCGCTATTCGCCTTCCCAAGCCTTCGCGAGTTCGGAGGCGCCGTGGTCATCGAGGCGATGGCCTGTGGGCTTCCAAGCGTCGTGCTCGACTATGGCGGACCGGCCGAACACGTCACCGCCGATACCGGCTTCAAGATCCCCATCGCAGACCGTCCGCAACGCATCGCCGACCTGCGAGCGCTGTTTGAGCAGCTATGCAACGACCCCAGTCCCCTCGACGACATGTCCGCCGCCGGCATCGACCGGGTCGAGCGCCTTTACACGTGGCCCGCAAAGGCCCGGCAAATCGCGCGATGGTACTCAGACGTGCTTCATCGCCGCTCCCGCTACCCATGACGCAACGATATGTCCGTTGCACGGACCACGCAAAGAGCCCATCCCTCTATCCCTCGATGCCGGAGGCGCCGATGGGCTCCGCCCCTGTTCCTGCTCAACGCTCGAACGCGCCGATGTCGTAGCCGTTGCCGCTCGGCCGCCCCGCACCGGCCCAGTCCACGAACACTCCCGGCACGGCCGCGCCCGCGTCGACGGCCGGCGACCCACTCTCCAGCCGGAAATCACCCGCCGATGCGCTCACAAACCCCGGCGTGCTCGTCAGCAGGTTGTGATCCGCCACCAAACCCGACCCCGACCCCACGATCAGTTGCTGATCGCTCGCCTGCGGCGCCGACGCCAGGTTATTCCGCACCACGGTACCTTGTGCGCTGCTGTCGATCGTGCACAGCCGGAACGAACTCGCCGACCCACCCAGATAGGCCGTGTTGTTGAAAACCTTGATGCCGTGCAGCGCCGATCCCACGCTGCCCTCAAAGTGTACTGCCCTGTACCACGTGGCGCCGCCCGTAGCGTCGAAAATGTTGTTGCGAACCGTCACGTCGTCTGCGCTGAGATACACCCCCACCACCGTCTGGTCGTCGGGCGTGATCACATTGCGCTCCACCACCACGTGTCGTACCGGCTCGTCCGATTGGGCGTTCTCCGGCGCGATCGCCACCACGTACGTGCTGCCCCGAAAACTGTTGCCCGACACCACCACGTACTCGGTCGCCGGGCCCTGCCCCAAGTCATAGCCGTGAAGCTTCAACGCCTGGCGCGTCGGTCCCGGATAGTGGCACATGTTCTCACTGAACACCGCCTTCTGGGCGTGCCACACCCGCAACGAGTGCGACTCGACCATGTCCGTGATCCGTGTGCCCAGCACGGCCAGACGCCTGCCCGCCAGGTAGACACCGATCCCCACGATGTCGTGCACGTTACACTCAGCCACCGTGTTCTCGACAAATGCGGTGCCCGCAGCCGTGCATCCGATGCCCACGTCGTAACCGTCCGTCTCCACACGCAGCAGGAGCCACCGAGACGCGCCTTCCCATCCCAGGCTTACGCCCCACGCCCTCGTCGCGTGGTCCGGCGAGAGGCGAACGTCCATGATCCGCCAGTCCGACGCCCACGGACCGCCGCACTCCAGACCCGAACCGCCACCCGTCATCACGATGTGCGGCTTCGGCCGCGACCGATCGTCACTCCCGTCGCTGTAGTAGTACGCCCCGATGATCCCCGGGCCCTCCCAGCCGATCCGTCCAGTGTCCGGCGTCGTCCACGTGTCGCCCCGCTTGAACAGAATCCGACGGTTCGTGCCCACCTTCGACATCGCCGCGCCAAAGCTTGCCAGCGGCGCCGTCGGCGACAAGCCGCTCTGCCCGTCCGAGCCCGATGAACTGCTCACGTAGTACGTCGTGCCCTCAAACGGCTCGACCGTAATCTCCTGCTGGTACGCGTGCGTCCCTCCTTGTGTGTCGGTGACCGTCAGCGTCGCGATGTACGTGCCCGGCTGCTCGTACACGTGCGCTGCAACATAGCCTATCGCTGCATTCCGGCTGTTGCCGTTGGTCGACCAGTTGCCCGCGTCCACGTCGCCAAAGTCCCACGCGTAGCCAAGGCTTGCGTAGTCGCCGTCAGCCGGCTGAAGCACGCCACTCGCCGGGTCCACCGCATCGAAGAACACCGCCAACGGCGCCACGCCGCTCGTCCGACTCGCCGCCGCCATCGTCCCGGCCGAACCGTCGTTCACCGTCAATGACACGCCCCGCGTCGTGTTGCCCTCGCCGTTGGTGGTATTGGTAAACGTCACCGTATCGTCGTAGGTTCCGCCCGACAGACTGTTCGCCTGCGAATTGATGCTCACCACCACCGTGGTGCTGGCCCCGGGGCTTAAGCTGCCGCCCGTCTCAGACAGGCTTACCCAACTCGCCGACTTGCCGACCGTCCAGTCCACCGCCGCCTCGCCCGAATTGGTCACCGTGTAGCTGACGCTTCCCGGACTGAACGGCCCGTCTACCGACCCCGAGCTGCTCAGCCCGTTCGCCGGCGACACCGACAGCGCACCCGCCTCATACGCAACTGAGGTCGTCAGCGCAATCGTGCGGCTCAGATCCCCCTGGCCGCTGCTCGGACTCAGCACCAGGTCGCCCGTGTGTTCGCCGGACGCCAGCCCGCTGCGATCCACCGTCAGCGTCACCGTCTTGCTGTCCTGCGGCCCCGAGCTGGTCGCCGGCACACCGGACACATCCACCCAGTCTGGTTTGCTGGCGACCTCAAAGGTCAGAACGCCCGCGCCGTCGTTCCATACGTCGAACTGACATACGCTCGAATCGATGCCGAAATCATGGCTGTCGATGCTGGTGGCCACGGACACGACGGCAATCGTCACCCCCACCGTCCTGGTTACGTCGCCGGCCCGCACCTGAATCTCCGCACTGTGGGTACCGGCGGGCAACACGGCGCGATCGTCCTCGACCGTCAGCGCCGTCGTTTGCCCGGCTGCGCACGATCCGGCCGCCGGATTCACGCTCAGCCAGCCGTCCGGCCCCACGCCGTAATCGACACTTACATTGTACTCAAGTTCGCATGCTCCTGGGTTGTTGACCTCGATGCTTTCCTGCGATCCGGTATCACCAAAATCGACCGACGGCGGCGTGACCGCCAGTCCCGACAGCGCCAGCCACGACGAGCGGTAGGCGCTCGCGCCTTCATCATCGGTAACGATCAGCCGTACGAGGAACGCGCCACCGGCGGCATAGGTGTGATCCACCGTTACTTTGTCGGGGCCCTGCTCGGTCGCGCCGTCGTCGAAATCCCAGTAGTAATGGCTGATCTGCCCGTCGGCATCCGTGCTTGCGGCGGCACTGAAATGCACCACGACAGGCGCCACGTCGCGTTGCGGATCCATGACGAAGCTGGCCGTCGGCTCACCGTTGACCTGGATCACCACCTCCGCCTGATCGCTCTCGCCATCGTCGTCGATGACGGTGAGCACGATCGTGTAGTCACCTGCGTCGGTATACGTATGCGTGACCTCAACGCCCGCGCCACTCACGCCGTCGCCGAAATCCCACAGATAGCTGTCGATCACCCCGTCCGGATCCGTGCTGCCGCTCGCATTAAGCGTCACGGTCAACGGCGCCGTTCCCGCGGTCGGGTCGGCGCTGATAGCGGCAGTGGGTAACAGGTTCGGGCCAGGGCCGGCGGCCTCGACGCTGACGATCACGTCGGCCGTGTTGCTGGCGCCGCCGTCGTCGATCACCGTCAGCGTGGCCGTATAGTCGCCATCATTCCAATAGGTGTGCTCAACGACCGGGCCGCCGGCACTCTGGCCGTCACCGAACTGCCATACGTACGAAACCACCTCGCCGTCGCCGTCGCTGCTGCCGGACCCATCAAACAGCACCGTCAGCGGGGCCTGACCCGCCAACGGCCAGGCATCGATTACCGCCTCCGGACTGCTGTTGCTGGCTACCGCCACATTCACGGTCACCGAGCCCGACCGTGACCAACCAGCATTGGTCACCACCGTACCACGCACCTTGTAGCGGCCAGGCTCCGTGAAGACGTGCTCGGTGCTCTGATCGCCCTCGGCTACCTGTCCGTCATCGAAGTCCCAGCGATAGGTGACCACTTCCTGCGCCAAGGGAACCGATGTGTCCATCGATAGCTGCGCCGTCAGTGGGGCCTCACCGGCCGCCGGCACGGACTCGACCGTCACCTTGAAAGTCCTCACCGGCAGAAGCACGCCCGTAATGCTGGCGGTCTTCGACGCAGCCAGGTCCGTCGTGGCCTGAACGTAGTAGTCGCCTTCGGCGGCATACGTGTGAATCACCTCTGCGCCGATGTCCGTCGTGTCGTCGCCGAACATCCATATCACGCTGTCGTCCACGAGCGAACTGCCATCGACAGCCTCGGCACGGAAATGCACCGTCAACGGATCGTCCACATCGAACACCTCCGCCACGATGCGGAGATCACCGGATTCACTTTCGGCCTCGATCGGGCCGGTCGATTCAAAAGGATTGAGTGGATCGAACCCGCCGGACCCACATCCGCCGACCTGTCCGATAACACCCGAAGCCGTCACCCCTACGAGCACAGCAATACTATACAGTCGCATGCACTTTCCCTCCGAGACCGCCTTAAGCTGGGAAAACTGGGCGCTCCAGGCAGTCCGCCACGAAAACTACGATTCAAACATCCACGAGGCAAAAAACGCCTGTCTCTCAGAAGTCCACGCACGCCGCGCCAGCGTGCGTCGTTTCCACTTTGCTTGGGGGACGACCGACTGTTGCGCCACCGTCGAATCGGTTCGTTTGGGTAGGCGGGCCGCACTCGACAGTCAGTCGGTCGTGTCTGGGCTGGCGCCTTCGCCCGCATTATCGGCTACGCGTCCAGATCGCATTGACCCAGGACAATCAACGACCGTCGACGCGCACGGCGCGCTTCACCCCTGGTAGTATTAGGACGGGCGATTCAGCCGGCCGCGCCCGGCCTGAACCACAAAAAAACTTTTCCCGGAAACTTGGGCGGCTATGGGACGGCATGCATTACTTCTCAAACAAATCAGGCGCCTTGTCCGAATATAATGCGCTCGGCGACGATTGTGTTGGGTTTGGGTACGCATTGAATCGGACGCGCCACAGTTTCGGACATCTGACAATGCAGTACTGATTTACTTCCATGGTGTGACAATCGCCTAGCCGACATAGGGATCATCACCTTGTGATCCCTGTTCTCAATATCTACAACCGTATGCGCGCAGATCTGCGCCCGAGTCTTGCACTTT
>Ga0315553_10003564_pt1 | contig 12062 bp, 11 predicted proteins | sample SalMarSW160140MG_FD_203099 | JGI IMG/M metagenome (GOLD analysis project Ga0315553, IMG submission 203099) | Salt marsh sediment microbial communities from the Plum Island Ecosystem LTER, Massachusetts, United States - Salt Marsh Sediment SW1601-40 ... | reverse complement strand
GTTCACCACAGGTTCCCTCTCCGCGCGTCGCGAATCCAGAGGACGATCAGCACCACCGGCGCGATCGTCGCCACGACCGTCGCACCGGTGATCAACCAGGAAAGGAACGAAACGGAGGCCGTCATGCGCGCGTTTCCTCTTGCGCGACCGGTCCGGTCGCTGCGAGTGCGAGCCAGTCGAAGTCGTCGGGCCGGAGCCGCGCGGCGAGCCACACGGCGCACATCGACACGGCGGCCGAGACCAGCGCCGCGACGTAGAAGCCGATCGCGAAGTAGGCGAGCAGCCCGGCGGTGGTGCCGAGGATCATCCCGGCCACGGCGCCGCCCGCACTGGCGCGGCGCCAGTACAGGCCTGCGGCGATCGGCCAGATCGTGCTGGCGACGAAGGCGCCGGTGAAGTGGAGCAACTCGGCGAGGGTCGCGAGCCGGGGCAGGCACAACAGCCAGGTCACCACGCCCAGCCCTAGCACCACCCAGCGCGCCGCGCGCGCGAGGTCGTCGGATGTCGCGTCGGGGCGCAGGTGACCCTTGTAGAGGTCGGTGAGCACGAGGTCCGAGGTGGCGGCGAGCAGCGAGTCGAGGCTGGAGGCGAGCGCGGCGAACACGACGATGAAGACGAGCACGGCGCCGCTCTCGCCGAGCAGGTTCGCCGCCACCAGCGGCCCCACCATGTCGGCGGACGGCACGTTCAACCCCTGGGCGGGCACGGTGAGTGCCACGAAGCCGGCCACGATCGGGATCGGAATCCACAGCAAGCCCGCGATCAGGTAGGCGGGCCGTCCGACGCCCTCGCGGAAAGCGAACGCCCGGCTCCACCACACGTTCGAGTGGAAGATCTCTCCCACGCCGAAGAGCAGGTTGTTGAACAGGAACATGATCGCGGCGGGCATCAGCAGGTCGAGCAGCTCGGGGCTCTCGGCCTGGACGGCGTCGTGCATCACGCCGAAGCCGACGCGGTCGATCGCCAGCCACGCCAGCAACGTGACGCCGACCAGGATGATCAGGGTCTGGACGAAGTCGGTGCCGATCACCGCGCGCAGGCCGCCGATCAGCGTGTAGAGCACGCAGATCGCGACGATCACGCTCATTCCGAAGCGGTAGGGGATGCCGGTGAGCGCCTGGATCAGCACGCCTCCCGCCATGCCCATCGAGATCAGCCAGCCGAGGGCGTAGAAGAAGGAGATGGCGAGGAAGACACGCCAGGCGGTGGCGCCGTAGCGCAGGCGAACGAAGTCGCCGCTGGTGAAGCCTCCCGGCATCAGCTCGCGGATGCGCTTGGCGAGCGGCGCGAAGAGCAGCAGGCCCACCGCGCCCAGGGAGTATCCGATCATGCCCCAGACGCCGAGCTGGAAGGCGAGCTGCGGCGCGGCCATCGTGGTGTTGCTCGTGACCCAGGTGGCCATCGCGGTCGCCACGCCGAGGGCGAGACCGACCCGGCGGCCGGCGAGCATGAACCCCTCGAGGTCGTCCGAGCCCCGCCCGAGCCAGCCGCCGAGCACCACCCAGAGCACGCTGAAGCCCGCGAGGATCCACCACCCGGTGCGCGGATCGAGCACCGCCGAGCTCAGGTCATCCATGCTCGAGCCCCACGAGGTGCTGGACCTCGGCGATCGCCTCCTCGGTGGTGCGCACCCGGGAGTAGCGATCGCGCAGCGTGGTGATCGTCGCCTCCTGCAGCTCCGGCGTGACGGTCGCGCAGCCGTCGGAGATCAGCGTGGTGTAGAAGCCCAGGTCGCACGCGTCGCGGATCGCGGTGGAGACGCACTCGTTGGTGTAGACGCCGGTGACGAAGAGGCCGGTGATCCCGAGGTTGCGCAGGACGTAGGAGAGGTTGGTGGAGTTGAAGACGCCGGAGGCCGTCTTGTCGATCACGATCTCGTCGCCCTGGGGCGCCACCACCTCCAGGAACTCCGCCTCCTTCGAATCCGGAGGCGCGTGCAGGCCGAGACGCTTGTGGCCCGGACTGCGGTCGCGGCCGTCGCGGGTCAGCGACTGGATGCGTGTGTGGATCACCTCCAGACCGGCGGCGCGGAAGGTCTCCTGCAGGCGGCGGACGTTCGGCAGTACCACCTTGTCGAGCCGGTCGAAGTAGTATTCCTGCGCCTCGGGAGCGACCCCCGAGACCACGGCGTCGGCGAAGACGCCGACGCCCGGCGCCGCGTCGAGGTACTGCATGTCGATGCACAAGAGCGCCGTGCTCAGATGCTCGACCGAGCGGCGAAGGGCGGGGCTCTCGATGAACGCCTCGCGGTAGCTCTCGCGCAGCGGGTCGACGTTCAGGTACTCGGGGTGTGCCGCTTCCGTCACGGAGGCGTCTTCCGGATCGAGCTTCGGCTCGCTCGGCGTCGGCTTGCTCACGACGCGAGATCCAGCAGGGTGTGGAGCAGCACGTTGGCTCCGAGCTCGATGTCGCTGGGCGAGGTCCATTCGGCCGGCGAGTGGCTGCGACCGGCGCGGCTGGGCACGAAGATCATCCCGGCCGGTGCGATGCCCGCGATCATCTGGGTGTCGTGGGCGGCCCCGCTCGGCATCGCCAGGGGCTCGACGCCGAGCTCTCCGCAGGCCCGGCGCACCGCCTCCATCACACGCTCGCTGCAGCTCACCGGAGCGATCTCGCTCACCACCTGGAACTCGAACATCAGGTTTCGGCGCCGTGCGATCGCCGAGAGCGCACGGCGGAAGCCGTGGGACAGCTCCTCCAGGGTGCGCGCGTCGGTGTCGCGCACCTCGAGCGCGAAGCGGGCCTCGCCGGGCACCACGTTCGCAGCTCCCGGATGCAGATCGACACGGCCGATCGTCGCGCGGCTGCGCGCGGTCCCGTGCTCCTCGAGCACCCGATCGATCTCGCCCGCCAGCTCCGCCAGGCCCTGGAAGGCGTCGCGGCGCAGATCCATCGGCGTGGTGCCCGCGTGGTTGGCCTCCCCGATCAAGCGCACGTCCCAGCGGAACAGGCCCGTGATCGCGTCGACCAGTCCGATCGAGGACCCGCGGCGGTCCAGCACCGGGCCCTGCTCGATGTGCAGCTCGACGAAGGCGTGGATGCTGCCGGGCTCGCGTTCGGCCTTCAGCGCGTCCATCGCGCGGTAGCCCCGCTCGGCCATCGCCTCGACGAGCGGGATCCCGTCGAGGTCGCGCGCGGCGTGGATCGACTCGGGCGTGAGCCGGCCGCTCATCGCCTGGGAGCCGAGCATCCCGCCGAAGCGGCCTTCCTCGTCGCTGAAGGCGACCAGCTCGATCGGGCACCGCAGCGGAATGCGCGACGCGGAGAGCACGCGCAACACCTCGAGACCGCACAGCACGCCCAGGGCGCCGTCGAGCTGTCCGGCCCCCGGAACCGTGTCGATGTGCGAGCCGGTCATGACGCAAGGCTGGTCGTCCCGCTCCCCGAGCAGCCGCGTCCCGAGATTGGCCGCGCCGTCGAGCCGAGGCGACAGACCCGCCTTCTCGATCTGCGCCGTCAGCCAGGCGCGGCCCGCCATGTCGCCCTCGCTGAAGGCGGTCCGATTCAGCCCGCGCTCCTCGTTGCGACCGATCTCACCCAGCGTCGCGATGTCCGACTCGAGCCGGGCCGCGTCGATCCGCAGGATATCACCCATGCGCGTCGTCCCCGCTCGGCCCGGAGGGATCGGGATCGCTCAACACCAGTGCCGTCGTGCAGACGAAGACGAACAGACCCACGCCGAAGAAGGCGAAGGCGCGCGGGAGCGGATGGTGCGCGACCTCCACGTTCACGTCCGGGGCGATGGGATCGGAGCCGTCGAGCGCGAGCAGACGGTAGTGATAGGCGCCGTCGATGCGACCCGTCAGCACGGTCGAGCGATCGGTCCCTCGGTACACCTCGTGCGCGTCTGCGAAGTCGGGACGACGCGACTCCTCGAGCACGACTCCGTCGGCTCCCGACCAGCGGACCTGGATCACCCCGTCGCTGGACGACTCGGGCGACGCCGAGAGATCGACCTGCGCCGCGGCGGCGAGAGGAGCGATCGCGAGCAGGACCGCTGCGAGCCGGGCGGTCCGCGCGCGCGGGGGTGGCTCGAAGTCCGGGCGGCGGCGTGTGGCGCGGCGCGCGACGCCTGCGGGAGATCGCGGATCGATCGTCTCGGCCTCAGATGGGGGTGGTGCGGGACCCGCGGGCACGGATCGCTCCCGCGCGGGTCGAAGCAAAAACGCATTCTACACGAATCAATACGGTTCGCATTTCACGCCCCATACGCACGATGGAGCGCGATGGAAATGGCCCGAGTGCGCTCAGCCTGGATCAATTCGATAGCAGTGAATCGATATGGATCGATCGGCGACCCCGTTCCGGCCGCAGGCCCTCGCCCTCGCCAGCGCACCGGAAGGCCCGCATCTTCGCGCCGCCCGGATCGGGCGGAAGCGCCCCGCTAGTCCGCGACGTCGAATACCTGGATCTCGGCGGGCGCGGAGTCTCGAGCGGGCACGGCGACGTAGAGGCGGCGCGACCGGGTGTCGAACAAGCTCGTACGGGCGCCACTCCCGGTCGGAACGTCGCCGGCCACCGCAAGACGATCGCCTTCCCGGCGATCGTAGGTGCGGACGAGTCCCTCCCCCGCCGAGACGTAGATACGGCCGGCGGCGGAATCGACGAAGATATCGTCCGCGTCGGCGGGGCCGTCGCCCTCCGTGACCACCCGGCCCGTGTCCGTATCGAGACCGACGATTCGGGCCGGCCGACGACAGACGACGAAGAGGCGCTTGCGCTCCTCGTCGAACGCCATCGGGAAGTTCGAGGCGCAGGGGAGCTTCCATCGGGTGACGACGTTGCGCAGCTCGCGGTCGACGACCTCGACCTCTTGCTCGCTCGGCACGTTCACGAAGATTCGCGAGCCCTTCGTCTCGAGCTGGAAGGATTCCGGATGGCCATCCAAGGCGATGTCGAAGAGGGGTTCTCCGGCGCTGGAACCCAGCGCCACGAGCGCGGCCTGCTCTCCCCTTCCGGCACCGACCCAGATCCGGTCGGCGCCCGCTTCGTACCGGATGTTGTCGGGATCCTCCCGGGTCGCGATCCGCTCGGTGCTCGCGAGATCGGCGCCGCTCCGGACTGCGACGCCGGCAGCGCCGCCGATCGTCACATAGAGCCTCTGGGGCTCCGGCAGGTAGAGAACACCCTGCGGCTCGGAGAGGCCTTCGATCCGGCCGACCCGGCGATTCTCCGCCAGGTCGAGCACCTCGACGCTGCCCTCCGCGACAGCTGCGACGAACAAGCGGTGGTGCGCCGGATCGAGAGCGAGGTGGTCGATGCGGCCCACCACACCGGGCAGCGGAATCCCGGCAACCCGACGCAAGATGGCGTCACCCGCCCCAGAGGGTTGCGTCAGCAACCCGGCTCCGAGAGCCAGGACCACCCATCGCACCCCGACGATCGCCGGCGATGCGCACAGTGCTCGTCGTTCGTGGTCCAACCGGATCACGACGCTAGCGGATTCCGAACCGTTCCGATCGGCACACGCCGAGAGTGATACAAGGGCGGACGGCGCCCGCGACGGAAGAGAGATCCCATGCCCGTCATTCGCCGAGGCCTCCAGATCCCGAACTTCACCTACCCCGGCGTGGACGCAGCGGGTCTGTTCGAGGCCGTCGGCTCGATCGCGCGACGGGCAGAGCAGGCGGGCTTCGACACGGTGCTGGTGAGGGACCACTTCTACCAGCTACCCGCGCTCGGTCCGCCGGACGCCTAATGCTCGAGGCGTACACGCTGCTCGGGGCCCTCGCGGCGGGTACGGAGCGCGTGAGCCTGTCGACCCTGGTGGCGGGCAACACCTACCGCAACCCTGCACTGCTGGCGAAGATGGTCACCACGCTCGACGTCGTGTCGCGCGGGCGCGCGCTCGCCGGGATCGGGGCCGGCTGGTTCGACGTCGAGCACCGCGGCTACGGCTTCGAGTTCCTACCGCTCGGCGAGCGGCTCGGCCGTCTGGAGAAAGCACTCCAGATCATCCATCCCATGCTGCGCGGCAAGCGACCATCGTTCGAGGGCGCCTTCTATCGCGCTAGCGAAGCGCTGAACGAGCCGCCGCCCGTGCGCGCGGGCGGCCCACCGATCCTGATCGGGGATACGGGCGAGAAGCGGACGCTTCGGCTCGTCGCCGAGTTCGCCGACGAGAGCAACTGGACGTGTCCGCCCTCGGACGTTCCGCGCAAGCTCGAGGCACTCGAGCGCCATTGCGCCGACGTCGGGCGCGACCGCGCGAGCATCGGCGTCTCGTGGCTCGGCTCGATGATCCTCGCTCCCACCCCGGAGGAGGCCGAGAGAGCGCGCGACGGGTTCCTCCACCGGCGCGGCATCGACTTCGCGAAGCTCCCCGAGAACATGCAGCGGACGATCGACCAGGCGCTTCTCCTGGGCGACGCCGATACGGTCGGCGAGTTCCTCCAGGACCGGGTCCTCGGAGTCGGGCTCGACGGGGTGATCGTGAACCTTCCCGCCGACGCCACGAGGAGGGCAGCGTGGAGCGGGCCGGCGAGCTGCTCCGCCGCGTGACGGGCTGAGCGAACCGGCGACCCACGCCGCCGTCGGCCGGGCTTCACGGCGCGGCGTCCCCGCCGGGACGCGGGGCGCTCGAGCACGGGCGTCGCGGCCGCGCCTTCTCTCTCTCGACCTTCCCCGGCATGAGCCACATCCTGCGCGAGCTCCACATTGGATTCTCGCAAGATCGGGGAAGTGGAATTGCGTCGTACGCCCGCGAGAGTCGGTCCGATTCGTGCCAAGATGCTGCATGCGGATGTGGATGCCCTCGGGTCGAGTGCTTCGCCGCCTGCTCGCGTCGATCTCGACCACGTGCGCGCTGATGGCATGTGACGGCGACACCACGGTCGTGGTGGTCAGCGGAACGGGACCGCCGGAGGACTCGGACGGTGGGGGGCTGATCGTGATCGTTTCCTCGAGCGATCGGAGCCGCGGCGCGTTGCCCCTACAGCCTGCGCCGTCGCCACCCGCCGATGCGGCGGCGCCAGCTCCCACCCCCTCGCACGCGGCCTTCCCCGCGCCGGCGCTGGGCACCGCGGGTCGGACGCTCGCAGTCGTGATGGTCGTCTGGGGCGCAGGCTGCGGAATCATCCTGCGCGCTCGCGCACCGGGGTCGACGCGGTCCGGTTGACGTCGAGGAAGGAGCCCGCCGGCTTCGATTCGCACTCGACGATCCCGGAGCTCGACCCGCTGCGCTTCGCGAAACGATCGGCTCACCGAAGCGAGACGGGCGATCCGGTCCGCGGTGGCTAGACGCCCATGCCGGGGTGCTCGGCCAGCAGCACCGCCAGCCGCTTCTTGTCGATCTTGCCGCTGTCGGTGAAGGGCAGCTCCTCCTTCGACGCGAAGAGCCAGTGGCGCGGCACCTTGTAGCTCGCCAGCTCGTCGCGCAGGCGCGCGCTGGCGGTGTCGGCGTCGAGGGCGGCGCCGCGCTTGAGCACCACCGCCGCGGCCACGGCCTGTCCCCGGACGGGATCGGGCACGCCCACGACGAAGGCCGACACCACCTCGGGAAGCGCCTCGATCGCGACCTCCACCTCGCGCGGGGTCACGTTCGCGCCGGCGGCCTTGATCATCTCCCCGAGCCGGGCCGAGAAGAAGAGGTAGCCCTCGGCATCGAAGTGGCCCGCGTCTCCCGTGTGGTAGTAGCCGTCGCGGTCGAAGACCTCCTCGCGCTCCCGCTTGTAGAGACCGAGCATCAGGCTGTAGCCGCGCACGCAGATCTCGCCGACGCGACCGGGCCCGAGCGTCTCGCCGGTCTGCGGGTCGACGATCTTGTGCTCGAGGCCCGGAACCGAGCGACCGAAGGACCCGCGCAGCCGCTCGGGGAGATCGACGTCCATCCGGTCGATCGTGTGGGGACCACAGGTCTCGGTCATCCCGAGCGAGTTCGACCGCAGCTCCGGGTCCGCCGGCCGCGACGCCTCGGGCAGGACGGCGTAGAGGTTGCCCGAACGGATCGAGCGGAGATCGCGCGACGCGAAGCTCGGATGGTCGACCATCGCCTTCGCGTAGTGCGGCCAGCCGGCGGCGATCGTCACGCGCTCGCGCTCGAGCAGCGCCAGGGTCTCGCCGGGCTCGAACGCCTCCTCGCAGACCAGGAAGGCCCCGACGTGCATCGCCGAGAGGAGCGTGAACACGAAGCCGCCCACCCAGAAGAAGGGCATCGGAGAGAAGATGCGGTCGGAGGTCTCGAGATCGCGGAACCGGTTCAGGTTGTAGGCGTGCCGGATCGGCGCTCCCTGGCTGTGCAGGGCGCCCTTCGGATCGCCGGTGCTGCCCGAGGTGTAGATCAGGAGCATGGGATCGGCCGGGCGGACGGCCGCCTCGATCTCGGCGAGCCGGGACCCGTCCGGCGCCGGTGAGGCGTCGGCGGTGGCCTCGAGCTCCGAGAGCGGGGTCGCCCAGCTGCGTCCCCCGCCGTCCCCGGCGACGAAGACACGCCGCAACAGCGGGAGCTCGCGCGCGGACAGCGCCGACGGGGCCTGACCGGCGAGCGACGGCGCGCAGGCCTCGATGCGCTCCAGGTAGTCGTGGCTCAGGAGTCGCGGCACCGCGATCAGCGCCTGCACGTCGGCGTGGCGGAGCACGTAGCCGAGCTCGCGCGGCTTGTAGAAGGTGTTGAGGGGAACCACGACGGCGCCGACGCGCGCCGCGGCCAGCCACCACACCACCCAGTCGGGGCCGTTCGGCGCCAGCACGGCCACGTGGCTGCCCTTCGCGATGCCCCGGGCCAGCAGACCGCGGGCGAGGCGGGCGGAGGCGCGCTCGGCCTCGGCGTAGCTGATGCGGCGGTCGCCGAGTGCGATCAGCGGCCGCTCGCGGTGGCCCTTGGCGACCTCGGCCAGGAACCTCGGAACGGTCGGCTCGTAGTCGGGGAAGCGAGGCGTGTCCAGGGCTTCGGGAGCGGTGCGGGCCACGCGCTAGACCTACACCACCGGCGCGAGTCAGAGAAGGAAAATGCAGAGAGACGCGGATCGGACCCTCGCGGCCGAGACGGCGCGCCGCAGGCCGCGTCCGCGATAGACTGCGCAGGTCCTCGCGAACAGGGGGAGGTGACCCTTGGAATTCGACTGGTCCGAAGGCGACGAGACCTTCCGGCGCGAGCTGCGCGCGTTCCTCGACGCGGAGCTTCCGCCCGACTGGGCGGAGCTCTCCGCGGACGGACCAGGCAGCGACGCCCAGTCCACCTTCTCGCGCGCCTTCTGCGCGAAGCTCGCCCAGCGCGGCTGGCTCACCCAGAACTGGCCGGCGGCCTACGGGGGCGGCGACGCCACACCCTGGCGGCACGCCATCCTCTCCGAGGAGATGTGGCGGGTCGGCGAGCCGCGCGGCTCCCAGTACATGAACGTCAACTGGATCGGCCCGACGATCATGAAGTACGGCACCGAAGAGCAGAAGGCGCTCCACCTGCCGAGGATCTCCGCGGGTGACGTCCTCTGGTGTCAAGGCTTCTCGGAGCCGGAGGCCGGAAGCGACCTGGTCTCCCTGCGCACCGCTGCCGTGCGGGAGGGCGACGACTACGTCGTGAACGGATCGAAGATCTGGACCTCCTACGTATCCGGGGCCGAGTACTGCTTCCTGCTCGTACGCACCGACCCGACCTCGAAGCGGCACCGCGGCATCACGGTGCTGCTGGCGCCGATGAATGCACCCGGGATCTCGGTGCGAGAGGTTCCGGCGGTGATCGGCGAACGCTACTTCCACGAGCTCTTCTTCGACGAAGCGCGGATCCCGGCCGGCTGTCGGCTCGGTCCCGAGGGCGAAGGCTGGGGCGTCGTCTCCTACGCGCTCGCCTTCGAGCGCGTAGGAGCCATGCGCTACGCGCGCGCGGCGCTCACGCTCGACGCGCTGGCCGGGGCGGCTCGTGAGCGCGGCATGCTGGGCGACCCGGTCGTCCAGGAGAAGCTCGGCGCGGCCCGCTGCGCCGTGGAAGTCGGGCGGCTGCTCTCCTACCGCGTGATCGACCTGCGCGCGAAGGGCAGCGAGCCGACCCCCGACACCAACCTGGCGCGCGTCGCCGGCACGATGTGCGAGAACGCGGTCTCGGACCTCGCACTCGAGATCTTCGGCAGCGAGTCGCTCGCCTACGGCCACTTCGGCGAGTCCTACTGGCGCCTCGCGATGCCGGCCGGAGTCGCCGTCGGCACCACCGAGATCAACCTCAACCTGATCGCCAGCCGCTGGCTGGGTCTGCCGCGCGAGTAACCCATGGACTATGCCTGGAGCGACGATCAATCCGCGATTCTGGAGGCCGTCGACGCGCTGTGCGAGCGGTACGCGGGGGCGTCGCGGGCGATCGCCCTCGACGCGAAGGGAGAATGGGACGTCTCCCTCGACGCGGCGCTCTCCGAGGCGGGCTTCGCCGAGATCGCACTGGGCGGGGACACGGGCTCTCTCGAGGCAGCGATGGTGACGGAGTGCGTGGCGCGTTGCGCCGGCACGTTGCCGGCGGGGGCGCAGCTGCTCGTCGCCCCGCGTCTCACCGGACGCGCGCTTCCCGGACCGGTGGCCCTGGTCTCCCTCGCCCACCCGGGGCCGGTGCGCTTCGGCGACCGCGCGCGCACCGCCCTCGTCGACGCGGGCGGCGAGGCGCGTCTCGTCTCGCTCGTGCCCGGCGACACCACGCCGGTGCGGTCGAACTTCATGCTGCCGGTCGGGCGCATCGCCGTCCACGGCGGATCCGGGGAGTCGCTCGGTCCCGGCTCGGGCGACGCGTTGCGGCGTTGGTGGCGCGTAGCCCTCGCCGCCGAGCTCGTCGGCACCATGCAGGCCGCTCTCGACGTGACCGTCGCGTACGTGAAGGGTCGCAGGCAGTTCGGACGCGCGATCGGATCCTTCCAGGCGCTCCAGCACCGGCTCGCTCTGTGCGTCGTGCAGATCGAAGGAGCCCGCTGGCTCACGCTCGAGGCGGCGGCGAAGGAGGCGCCCGAGGAGGCCGCCGCCACCGCGGCCGCTCAAGCCGCGGATGCGGCGAACCACGTCTTCCGGGAGACGCACCAGATGACCGGGGCCATGGGCTTCACGCGCGAGCACGATCTGCACGTGTTCTCGATGCGACTCCAGGCGCTGCGTCTCGAGCTCGGCGGAGCCTCGGCCCACCTGCGCGCGATCGCGTCCAGTCGCTGGAACGCTCCGTCGCGGGTCTGAAGAGGTGCCCCTGGATCTCGCCCTCGACGACACGCAGCAGGCGATCGCCGACGCGATCGCTTCGTTCTGCGCCGAGCGGTGTCCCGAGGAGAGGGTGCGCGAGGCCGCGGGTACCCTTCCCCGCTCGCTGTGGCAGGAGCTCGCGGCTCTGGGCGTGCTTGCGCTCGCGACGCCCGAAGGAGAGGGAGGCGCCTGCGAGCTGGTCGCGGCGATGGAGTCGCTCGGAGCAGCGACGTTCCCGGGACCGCTCCCCGCGACGGTGCTCGCCTGCCAGGTGCTGGATCCCCCGGATCGCGCGCGGGTGACGAGAGGCGAGTGGATCGTGGCCCTCGGCGCACCGCCGCTGCTCCCCTTCGCACCGGTCGCCGACTGCTTCCTCGCCATCGACGCCGACGGCGTGCGACGGGGAACACCGCGGTCGCAGATCGAAGCGGTGGATACGCTGGGCGGCGAGCCCTGGGGCCGCGTGGAGCTCGAGCTCGGCCCTCCGCTCGCGGTCCCGGAGCGCGCCTGGGCTCTCCATGACGTCGCGCTCGGCGCCTACGCCGCCGCCGCCGGCCACGCGCTGGTGCTCGCCGCCGTCGAGCACGCGCGCAACCGCACCCAGTTCGGGCGACCGATCGGCGACTTCCAGGCCGTCGCCCACCCACTCGCCGATGCCCACATGCGCCTCGACGCCGCCGCCACCCTCGCGCGCATCGCGAGCCATGCCTGGGACGCAGGAGCGGGCGACCTCCGGGCGCGCGCCGCGGCCGCGCGCCTGTCGGCCACCCGCTCCGCACTCGAGGCCGCCTACACCTGCCATCAGATCTTCGGCGCCCTCGGCATCACCGTGGACGGCCCGGTCTTCCACGTCTCGCGACGCCTCCGCCAGCTCGCGTCGCAGCCGCCTCACCCCGACGTCGCCCGCGACGCGCTGCTCGCGC
>Ga0315553_10003563_pt1 | contig 12063 bp, 7 predicted proteins | sample SalMarSW160140MG_FD_203099 | JGI IMG/M metagenome (GOLD analysis project Ga0315553, IMG submission 203099) | Salt marsh sediment microbial communities from the Plum Island Ecosystem LTER, Massachusetts, United States - Salt Marsh Sediment SW1601-40 ... | reverse complement strand
CGAAAAGTTGTCCGTGAATTTTGCCGAGCGAGCATAGGTATAGTTGAGATCCACGAACCAGTCGTGATCCAAGTAATAGGTCAGGCCGATCTGGGCGGCGCCTCCCCATACCCACTCGGAACTTGCGAAATTGACCGGTGTGCCGGTGACGTCACCGCGCACGCCATTGTGATCGGCGAAGCCAATGGCATTGTTGATCTTGGTTTGGGTCGCGAATAGCGCTGGACCGGCGCCCAAGTAGACATAGCTTCGTGCAAACGAATGCCCGATGAACGGCATGAAAGCGATTTCATGATCGAGCCGCGTTCTGTACGATCCGATGACGACGTTCCCCGTAAACGAATCCGGCCCGGAGACAGTCTCTAACATTCCGACCTGGGGGTCTATGTCGGGCGCGGTGGCCGTTGCGTCAGGGTGTTGGTAGACGATTTTCCCACCCTACAACCAGTTGCTCGCGGCAAAGTGGGCGAAGTAGCCCAGTTGTGCCGCTGGCGCCAAGGTCGACTGAGTGTCTTGGCGGGGATTGGCAGGACCGCCAGCCTCGCCGACAGCGACCAGTGTTTTTCCCTGGTAGACATTGCCTGTGCCGCTGGAGAACAGATTCTGATCGAAGTTGACGCTATTGAAGCTACCGCCCAAACCCGCAAACCAGCTTGCCCGCGGAACGATAGGCTCCTCGGCCCGCGCCGATAGAGGAAAAATAAGCAACGACAGCAACAAAGTGGTCAGCCATATGCGCATCGAACCCTCCCCTTGGTAATCGGGACCCGCACGATTGTCTCGGAGCATCAAGAACGCGCCTATCGCGCGGACCCCCTCTGGAATCGAACCCTACAGTTCTTTTTGACTGATACTTCTTGAATGGCATCGAACTCACTCTTGAGACGAGCGAGTTTCGCTGTCTGGGCATCGTGAACGCTCACCAAGAAGGCGGCAGGCCAGAACACGATTGACAGCCGATGTCGTAGCGATCTTGTCGTCGGTTCTCTTTTTGTCTTGAACGCCTGCAAGCACCGCTGCTCTCTGCGAAATACGAGAAGCCTCGGCCGCTAACTGAACCCGAATATTGCTGGTATTGAAGTGGAGAAACGTAAGCGGCCGCCACGTCCTCCGATCGGTTAGCGGAGCCCATGGCAGCCACGTCAGGCGCCAGCAGCGCAACTAATGGCGCTACCTGCTTCATTCCCCCTCCCCAGGGGCCTCCCTATCCATGATTGTAGGTAACCCGAGCGTGTGGAGTCAAAAAATTACCTTCGCTGCCGGCCACGCTCCCCATGGCGAATAGCGACAATTCCAAATTTCCCTGTGGCCGTGGGTCACAGCCGAAACTTATATGTCCTGGACAGTCTGTTGTTGGCACTTAGCGGACATCGATCCCGAAGCTGAGAAATCCGCTTTTGAGGGTAAAACGGACATTCCGAAGTTCGCCGCCTGAGGGGCGAAACGTTTGCAGCGCGTTTGCAAACTCCCGCCAAAGGGTAGGTAAACCAGCGCCTTCGAACTCAGCTAACTACCCGCAAGTCGTTGTGATGCTTGGGCATTGGCGGAGAGGGTGGGATTCGAACCCACGGTGCGGATAAACCGCACAACGGCTTTCGAGACCGCTTAATTCAAATCGACACTGGCCGCAGGGTCAATTCTCGGTGGTTGCAGGCCCCCGCAACCAGCGTTATTTGCACCCCCGTTCCCTTGGAGCGGGGGTGTTCATTTGCGAGGTTAAGGGGGGCAGCAAGTTCTCCATAGAGTTCCACCCGGAGCTTTCCATTTTCCGGTGAGAGCCGGATCTCTTCGATCAGCTGACGGATACACTCCGCGGCTCCCAGGCGGGTATGCTCGTCGTTCAGGGCTTCGGCGAGATTGGTGACCTTCGGCGGTAGAGCTCGGCAAGGTTCGGATGCAGTCATTGGGGTGCGCCAAGCCATCGCAGCAGCGGGGGCACGGCTGCTCTACCTTCCGCCCTACAGCCCTGACTTCAATCCCATCGAAAACGCCTTTGCTAAGCTGAAGGCGTTGCTGCGCAAGGCCGCTGAACCCAGCCTCGATGGTCTCTGGGACGCCATCGGCCACATCATCGATGTCTTCACACCCAACGAATGCGCCAACTACTTCGCCGCAGCTGGATATGAGCCGGATTAAAACGAATCTGCTCTAGAGCGGCGGTCTGAGATGTCCGCTTTCTGCCACTTAGGGGACATGCTCAGCGTCGGGATCGATGTCCGTTAAGTGCCAACAGCGGACCTTCAGACAAACGGCGCTAAAGCGCCTTTTAGTACGGCGCGCGGGCGGGCCCAATCTGAGGCGCCGCCACTGGCTTGGCCATGCCGAAAAAGATCGTCACACCCTGACCGCCGCAACGGGTCGAAAGCGCCTCGTCGGACGAAGGAGCGAAACACATATCGAGGTCCTGCCAGTTATTCATCGTCCAGACGTCCCCCGCCGGACTGATGGCGATATCGGTCAACATCTGCATGCCGCCGCCCACATAGCCGCCGGGGGGCGAAATCGGATCGCCGGTCTTGAAGCCGGGCGGACAGTTTTCGGTGCGGACGCCGCAAAGCTGTGTGATCGGGCTGTTCGGCGAGACGAAGTTTGAAATCCACACATTGTCGTTGCCGTCGACGGCCGCGGCCCAGGGACCGGGCAAACCGTCACCGGTGAAGGGCGAGCCGGGAAACGCGGTGCCGTCCGGCCGCAGTAGCGACACGCTGCCGTTACGGTGCTTGCTCATACCGCGCGTTAAGACTTCTTCGGGGTCTTTCAATCCGGTTTCATAGGCGGCGACGATTTCTCCCATCGTGAGCGCGCCAGCCGCCGAATTGCCTAATCGGTTCGTCACCCACACATTGCCTTGGCTGTCGATGGCCAGCCCAGCGCCGCTCCAGCCCGTCTTGAACGTTTCGGCCTTGCTTGGATCGCTGGCCGGAAACCGCGTCACGTGCTCGCCGATGCCGTTGGTGACCCAGATCCGGTCCTGCTGATCGATGCCAAGGAAGAACGGCCCCACCAACGACTTGCAGGGCTCCACTTTCTCGCCTTCACACACGATCCGCCCCCGGCTGAAATCCCCTTCGGGGAAGTGCACCAGCTGGTTCTTCGAGATGCCGAGCGCCCAGACATCGCCACTGGGCGTGACAATGATGCCCTGCATTTGCCCTAACCGGCCGTCGAAGGTAATGCCTTCGGGCGGCGTTAAGGGCTTGCCGTTCGTGTCGAAGACCGCGATGGACTGACCGCCATAATTGGTGAGCCAGGCATTGTCCTTGGCGTCGACAGCCACGCCGAAGGTGCCGCCTTCCATGCCGCCGCCGGTGAATCCCGTCGTCGGCGGCGAGAGGGGACTTCCGTTCGGCGCGAATTTTGCGGCGTTGCCCTGCCACAAGGAGGCCTGCGCCTGCCATCCCACCGAGAAATTGCTCCCCGACCAGAGATTGCCCTCGCTGTCGAACATACCCTTACCGCCGGCGCGCAGGCCGCCGCCGGTAAACTTCAGCGGCAACACCCAGGCGCTGGGCGCGAAGTTGAGATAGGGCATGTAGGGAACCGCGCGCAGGTTCTTGCCCTCAGGGATCGGATAGAACTCGTCGAGAAGCGCATAGAGCCGCTTGGGCTCGTACCAGGGCGCGCGGGCGATCGACTGTGCCGCCTCCAGAGTATCGGCCGGCACCTCTTTGTACGGCCCGGTCGCGGCGGCAAACAGCTTGTCGCAGGCGTCGGCCGTGACCCGCGTGGCGCAGCCGGCAAGGAGATCGGCCAGCGAGGCGAAGTTCGCCATTGTCGGTGTCTGGCCGCTGTTGAGCGGGCCCTGGATGGCCTCGCCCCACCAGCCGGAGCCAAGGTCGACGAAGTTGGGCACGTTACCAGCCGCGATACGCAGGCCAAGCGCGTGCCCCTTGATCGCCGTGCCATCGATGAACTGCGCATGGGTCCACACCGACGCGACGGTCGTCATCTCGTTGATGACTACATTGGCCGGGGCCTCGTTGCCGAGCACGGTCATCAGTGCAATCGCCGGATTGTCGCCGCCGCCGTTCGCAGCGGTTTGGCCGCCTTGAGCAATCAAATAGAGCGAACGCTCGGCGCTCGGTGAGCCGGAAATCGAAATCGTGAACCGGCCATCCGTTCCGGTCGTGGTCTGAGCGAGGTTCTCGGGCTCCTCGGCGCTTGCGGCCCACAACGTCACCGTCGAACCGATAATCGGGCTGCCACCGCTCAAAACGCGGCCTTCGAGTTGATTAGCACTCTCCTGGGCAGACGCAGAGCCGGCGGCGATCAACCAGCCACACAAGAGTGCCGCGGCAACTTTAAATGAATTCCAGTTCATGGCGCCTCTTACTCAACGTCTTGATCGGCACATAGGGTGCAGCAGACACTGCTGTCGCAAACCAGAGCTTTTTATAAATGTACGGTTTCCCCGCCGCTTTAAGAGGTTCAATCGCATCGTCCTTATACTACCCGGGAATATGTGAACCTGCGGCAGGCGGTTAGCCAATCGCCGAAATGCTTCTTACAAAACAAAGAGCAAATTGCACCGACAAAAACTGGCTACCCTTTTGATTATGTTGTGTTGTGTCGTTCCCCTACGGGGCGCCAATGTATCAACCACTTGGGAGGTAAGCCGCAGGAACTGCCCAACGGAGACCCAATGGGCATTCGCACATCAGTCAGTGGTTGGGTAGTGTTGGGCACAGGAAAAAAGCAGACGCGGCCAGAACTCGATCACTGGCATGACACGGTGCCAAACGCCCATCGGCAGGCACGGCTGGCGTCGCCTTCGTTGGAGGTGCCTCGGGTCGCCACCGGCCCGAGGAGTTTTATTCCTTGCGGCTGCTTCTGGCACAATCTGACGTTCTCCAGGAGGGACCTGAATTGGCCATGAGGCACCGGACGCAGCCCTTGATTTTGCGATCTCAAGCGCTGATGACACACTTATCCTAATCGTTAGAGTCGTCACACGGGGTCTCGTTCGCTGCAAACGATGCTCGACTTCGACACTCCATTTCACGCACGTGTGCGCAAGCTGACCTCTCCGACAAGCAAGGCGTATGATCCAGGAGCTTGGATTGCCGCACGCGACGAGGGGAACGGTCTAGCCGAATCTGACAAGAGCTTGCTCCTTGCTGCGGCCTGGGTGGCGGGTGAGGCGACTGCTTTGCGAGAAGCGCCGCAAGATCCGGAATTTGAAGCGCTGGATGCTGGGACATCCACGATGCTTGCGATTGCGACAATCAATCACGAATTCCTGACGACGCGTCACCTTTCTCAGGAAGCGATGACCGACGCCCAGAAGGGGGGGTGCCGTTGCAGACACATTGTGTCGTTGGCTTTCCCCGCGGGGACCGGCCAGCACTTGTCAGGAGACGACGCTATCGAAGCCGCGATAGACGCGGCGGAATCCTGGCTCTTCGATGCAAAAGAAGATCCGAAGGCTGCGGGGAACATCGTGGATGACCTTGCTCCGGTCGCGTCGCGCGCGATGTGCCGATACAGCTTTCAGCGCGGGCGTCGGCGTAAAGCTCAAGACCGCGGGCTTTCAGCTGTTGACGCGCCAGCGCCGGCTCAGCGAGCCGAGCGATGTTGCGGAGACACTCTATTCGGTTGGCGTGGATCTCCTCAACGAGTTCAACCATCCCGGACCATTCCGTCTGGTGGGCATGGCCGCTTACGATTTGGTCAACACCAACGACCGAGCTCAGCTCGATCTTTTTGGCACACATGCTCGGCAGCGTCGGCTGGAGGTGGCCATTGATCAACTAACTGAGCGCTTTGGTCCCGATGTTGTGCATCGTGCAGACGATGTCGCCAAGCCGCTCAGGCTCGGGTCAGACCTCGATTTTTTGGACGAACGTAAACGGCGCTGAAAGCAGCTAGTCGTGAGCGAATAGGCTCTGATAATGGAAAGTTATCGCGGGTAAATGCCGACAGGCGGGGGAGGGGAGCAGAATCAGCCGGCACGCGTCTTTGAATAGACCAGTCTTTGCCGACGTCCCGCCAGCCCCAAGGTAGCCAGGAATTTGGCCGGGTGAAAAACGACCGTTGAATGCTCTCTGACCGCATGCCCCCGACGCGGGAAGGGTCAAATGGTTATTGGTAGTAGAGTCAATTCTCGGTGGTTGCAGGCCCCCGCAACCATCAAGAACGTACCGCCGTCTCCTGAGGAGGCGGCGGTCGTCTTTTGTTGGGTGAAGGCGAGGATCTGAGCTAGCTCACCCACGACGACGATCTCACAGTGCCCACGTTTTTGGCTCGGAATGATTTCGATGTGGTCGATGAGTGACCGGATAATGTCGAATGCTTGTGGCCGCGTGGTTTCGTCGTTCAGAATGTTTTTCAGCTCAGTGACCTTCCTGCGGTAGAGATCCGGAAGATTGGGGTGGAGTTCGATTCCGCCACTGTGGAGCTACTGCTAAGGGTCAAAAGCTGACGCAAGGCTGGCCACTTGGCATGTCGGCCTCGTGCCAGGAGCCGACGTCCCGGGCGCTCGCCTACGACCTGTACCAGGCCCGAGGACTCCGCAGGCCAATGCGAAAGAAAAGTTGGATCTGCCACCTTTCCCACTTGAAAAAGCCATAGACCTCGATGAAATGACGTGTGCTTTTTGACGGGCCCAGGGTCGGCGGCTGGCGCCACCATCGGCCCGGTCAACGCCCCGGAGGGGGACGCACATCCCATGAAGCTGCAGATCGGCGAGGCCGAAGAGCCTCCGAGTCGCGCGCAGGCGGCATACTCACTCCCGTCCAACCCACAGCTTCCCATCAACGCCTTGACGCCCGCGGCAACCCCCGGCCTTGCGCCGGGCCTTGGCGTGCTGACGGCGCGCATGGAGCGGTTCCCGGTCGGGCCGAAAACCCGGGCCTTCCGGAAGCATTACTTCCCGGACGTCGATCCGGCCCAGTGGAACGATTGGCGCTGGCAGGCGCGGAACCGCATCCGCTCGCTTCAGCAGCTGGAGCGCATCTTCGTACTGTCCGACGACGAGCGCGAGGCGGTCGCGCGCCACCAGGGCTCTTTGCCCCTCGGCATCACGCCCTACTATGCGAGCCTAATGTCGCCGGACGACCCGGCCGAGCCGCTTCGTCGGACGCACATTCCGGTTGGCAGCGAGTATCTCAAGACCCCCGGCGAGGGGGACGACCCGCTCGGCGAGGACGGCCATAGCGCCGCGCCGGGCCTCGTACATCGCTACCCCGACCGGGTGCTGTTCCTGGCCACCGGCTTCTGCTCCACCTATTGCCGCTACTGCACGCGCTCACGCATGGTGGGCGATGCCGGCGGCGATTACTCGTTCAGCCGCCCGCAATGGGGGGACGCGCTCAACTACATCGCCGACAACCCGCAGATCCGCGACGTGCTGATCTCGGGCGGCGATCCGCTAACGCTCTCAGATGACCGTCTCGACGATCTGCTTGGGCGTCTCCGTGGGATCAAGCATGTGGAGTTCGTGCGGCTCGGTACCAAGGTGCCGGCGGTGCTGCCCATGCGCGTCACCCGCTCCCTTATCCGCGTGCTCAAGAAGCATCATCCGCTGTGGATGAGCGTCCACTTTACCCACCCGTCCGAGCTGTCGCCGGAGGTGACCGAGGCCGTGACCCGGCTCGCCGACGCGGGCATTCCGCTCGGCAGCCAGACGGTCCTGCTCAAAGGCATCAACGACAGCGTCGACACGCTGAAATCCCTTTATCACGGGCTCTTGATGCGGCGCGTGCGGCCCTACTATCTCTATCAGTGCGACCCGATCACCGGCTCCTCGCATTTCCGCACGTCCGTCGACAAGGGGCTCGAGATCATGCAGGGCCTGCGAGGTCATACCACCGGCTACGCGGTGCCGACCTACGTGATCGATGCGCCCGGCGGCGGCGGCAAGATCCCGCTCCTTCCTGACTACGTGGTGGGCCGCGAGGGCGAAGATCTGATCCTCAAGAATTTCGAGGGCAACCTCTACCGTTACACCGACCCTGATGGGACGGTTGGCACGGACCGCTCGCCCGGGGAGGGCACGCTCTGATGCACGTGGCTCTCGTCTACGACCTGCGCGACGACTATCGCGCGCTCGGTTTCTCGGAAGAGGCGGTCGTCGAGTTCGACTCGATCGAGACCATCGACGCGCTCGCGGGCGCCCTTGAGAAGCTCGGCTGCGAGCCGGTCCGGGTCGGGCGCGGGCAGGCGCTCGCGGCCCGACTCGTCGAAGGCGAGCGCTACAACCTCGTATTCTCTATTGCCGAGGGCGTGAAAGGCAGGTCGCGCGAGGCGCAAGTCCCGGCGCTTTGCGAGTTGTTCGACCAGCCTTACCTCTTCTCCGATCCCCTGACGCTTGCGGCCGCCCTCGACAAGGCGGTGGCGAAACGCCTCGTGCGCGACGCCGGCGTCCCGACACCCGCCTTCGCCGTAGCCGAGACGAGCGCCGCAGAAGTCATGGGCTGGGATCAGTTCCCGACCTTCGTCAAACCGCTCGCCGAAGGCACGGGCAAAGGCTGCGAGACGGGCTCGCTCGTACACAACGCCCAAGAACTGCAAGCCGCGGTGACCCGCGTCATCGACCGCTTCCATCAGCCGGCGCTGGTAGAGCGCTATCTCGGTGGCCGCGAGTTCACGGTTGGCATTGTCGGCAACGGCACCGAGACCCGGGTGCTCGGCGTCTGTGAGATCCTTCTCAAGCCGCAGGCTGAGGCCAATGTCTACTCGCTGCACAACAAGGAGCTCTGCGAGGACCTCGTCACCTATGCGCGCGCGGAGGACGCGGAGGCGCGGCTCGCAGGCTCACGTGCGCTCGAAGCCTATCACGCGCTTCAGTGCCGGGACGCCGCCCGCGTCGATTTCCGTTCCGACGATCACGGCATACCCCACTTCCTGGAGGCGAACCCGATTGCAGGCTTGAACCCGTGGCACTCGGACTTGCCGATCCTCGCCGCGCAGAACGGAATCGAATTCGTTGCGCTTATCGGCATGATCCTCGACGCAGGGCTCGCCCGCTACGGGCTCGCGGGGCCTGGCAGGGAGCGCCCGCGGCGCATCGCCTGATGGCGCCCCATCCAAAAGGGTTCGTCCCCGTCCTTCACGCGGCCACGCGGGACCGCCCCGACGAGATCGACACCATCGTGGCGGCGGAAGCCGTGGCGGGGGCGCTCGAGGCGCTCGGCTACGCGGCCGAGATTGTCGGGCTTGATGCAGATCTCCGTGGCATCGAGGCGCTGCCTGCCCGCCGCCCGTTCGTCGTGTTCAACCTCGTGGATGCGGTCGATGGGGACTGTCGTCTAGCGCCCATGGTGCCGGCGCGGCTCGATGCGCTCGGTGTCCGCTATACGGGCGCCGGGACGAGCGCCTGGCTCGATACGCTCTCCAAGATCGGCGCCAAGCTGAGGCTCGCCCATGTCGGGCTCCCGACGCCCGCCTGGTGGGACGACGGCGAGGCGTTCGATCCCGACACCAAGGTCATCGTCAAGCCCGTATGGGAGCATGGCTCGCTCGGAATGGACGCCGGCTCAGTGATGCATGGCAGCGCCGCCAAGCAGGCCATTGCCGAGCGAAATGCGCGATGGAACACCGAGCACTTCGCGGAAGGCTTCATCGACGGCCGCGAGTTTAACGTCTCGCTGCTGGAGGCAGGCGACCGCGTTCACGTGCTGCCCATCGCCGAAATCCTGTTCGACGGCTTCGACGCAGATGAGGCGAAAATCGTCGGCTATGATGCCAAGTGGGCCCCGGACAGTCCGGCGTTCACCGGCACGCCGCGGCGCTTCGGCTTGGAGCGATCTGAGCCCGCGCTCGGCGCCGCGCTCGCTCACGACGCCCGCGCCTGCTGGTCGCTATTCGGGGTGCGTGGCTACGCCCGCGTCGACTTCAGAGTCAACCGCGACGGCCGGCCCTTTATCCTCGAGGTAAACATGAACCCATGCCTCACCCCGGACGCAGGCTTTGCTGCGGCAGCATCGGAGGCAGGGCTCACTTACCGAGATCTCGTTGCTTCCGTTGTCGCCGCACCGCTCGCCAAGCTTCAGGCGACGGCCTGACGCGAACCGTGTATAAAGATGCTCCGCATCCGCAAAGTCGCCGACGCCACGACCGCGGTCAATCGCGCGGGCATCGAGGCCGCGCAAAAAATCATGCGCGAGCAATTCTCGGGCATGCCGGAAGAGGACATAGCCAAGCTCCCCGACCAGCTGTCGAACCCGCTCAAGCATAGGTTCGTGTCCCGGCTATTCGTGGCGGAGAACGGCCGCGACCAGACGCTCGGCGTGGCGCTTCTGCTTTATTTCCCGGATATCGGCTTCTCCTATCTGGAGATCATCTCCACGGCCAAGGGCCGCATGGGGGCCGGCATCGGCGCCGCGCTCTACGAGCGCGTGCGCGAGGAGGCACGTGCTCTGGCTACCCAGCTCTATTTCGAGTGCTTACCGGACGATCCCAAGCTCTCTCCGAACCCCGAGATCAGGGCGGCGAACGAGGCGAGGCTCAAATTCTACGAGCGCTACGGAGCGCGGCCCATCGTCAATACCGCCTACGAGACGCCTGTGACGCCCGGCGGCACCGACCCGCCTTATCTCGTGCTCGATCCGCTCGGTTCGAGCGATCTGCCGAGCCGCGATAAAGCGCGGAGAGTGGTCCGCGCCATCCTTGAGCGGAAATATGCCCAGTTGCCGGCCAGCTATGTCCAGCTGGTGGTCGACTCGTTCAAGGACGATCCGGTTCGTTTGCGCGCGCCGCGCTACGTCAAATCGCGGCGGGCAGTGCAGGGCGAGGTGCGTGAGTCGGGCGAGCCACGCATTGCGCTTGCGCTCAACGACGACCACACGCTGCATCACGTGCAGGATCGGGGCTATGTGGAGGCGCCGGTGCGCATCCGCTCGATAATGGCCGAGCTTGCGCCTTCGGGGCTGTTCGATCGGCTGCCGACCAAGCGCTTTTCCGACCGTTACATCCGCGCCGTGCATGACGGGCGACTCGTGGATTATATCCGCAAAGCCTGCCTCCTCGCTGGCGCCAAGAAATCGATCTATCCATACGTGTTCCCAGTGCGGAATCCGGCGCGGCCGCCGAAGGACGAGACGGTGCTCGCCGGCTATTACTGCATCGACACGTTCACGCCACTGAACGAGAGCGCCTATCTCGCGGCGCGCTCCGCGGTGGACTGTGCGTTGACCGCGGCGGAGAAGGTGCTGGAAGGGACGGGGCTGGCTTACGCGCTCGTGCGGCCGCCCGGCCACCACGCCGAGACAAGCACCTTTGGCGGCTTCTGCTATTTCAACAACGCTGCCATCGCGGCGCAGATGCTGTCCCGCTACGGCAAGATCGCCATTCTCGACATCGACTATCACCACGGCAATGGCCAGCAAGAGATCTTCTATCACCGCTCCGACGTGCTGACGGCGTCGGTGCACGGCCATCCGAGCTTCGCCTATCCGTACTTCACGGGCTTCCGCGACGAGACCGGGATCGGGCCCGGCGCCGGATACAATCTCAACATTCCGCTGCCCGAGCACATCACGCCGGCGCAGCATCGCAACGCCGTGGCCGAAGCCTTGCGGCGCGTCAGGCGTTTCGGGCCCGCTTACCTCGTCGTGTCACTCGGCCTCGATACGGCGCGCGGGGACCCCACCGGCACGTGGTCGAACCGCGCGCGCGACTTTGAGCAGCTCGGCCGCTTGATCGGCGAGCAGGGCTACCCCACGGTCGTCATTCAGGAAGGCGGCTACCGGGTGCGCACGCTCGGCATCAACGCGCAAAATTTCTTCGCCGGTCTCGCCACCGGTCACGGTGCGGCGCGTCCAGCCGGGCCTGCCGTGCAGCGCGGCGCGGTCACGAAGCCGGCACGTCCGGCGCTCGAATGGCGGAGTGCAGTGATGGCGGAAGACGTGGGGCGCGTGCGCTCGCTCGTGGCCTCCACAGGTTTTTTCAACGCGGCGGAGGTAGACGTCGCCAGTGAGATCGTGACCGAGCGGCTTACCAAGGGCATCCGTTCCGGCTATCACTTCGTTCTGGCCGAGCGCGGATCCGGGCTCGTGGCTTACGCCTGTTACGGCCCGATCGATGGCACGCGGGACTCCTTCGATCTCTACTGGATCGCCGTGG
>Ga0315553_10003561_pt1 | contig 12069 bp, 12 predicted proteins | sample SalMarSW160140MG_FD_203099 | JGI IMG/M metagenome (GOLD analysis project Ga0315553, IMG submission 203099) | Salt marsh sediment microbial communities from the Plum Island Ecosystem LTER, Massachusetts, United States - Salt Marsh Sediment SW1601-40 ... | reverse complement strand
CATCTATAGTTGGTGGGTGGAATCCACGTGGGTTGCCAATCCAGCAGGATCGGGACATGATGTGAATCCATCTCCTGATAATCCAGATATCGAGATTCGTGACTATGATACAGGAGCGGTCATAGATAGATATGGTTTGGAGATGAGAGAAAAATATACTATAAGGGCGACGATACATAACCTTGCAACAGTTGATGCGATAAACACAGAGGTGACCTTTTCAATAGGTGACTATGGTGTAGGTCAGCCAGGAGGATTGTGGGAGGAGATTGAACCCAGTCCTACTGATATCGTGAGTATTACGGTACCGGCAGGAAGTCAGGAATACGCATCCATAACGTGGACCCCATTGATATACGGAGACAGGTGCATAAGAGCAACCATCACCTCCTGTGATCCTGCTGATTTGCACCTCTCAAATAATAAGGCTCAAGAAAACATAAAGATTGCAACTGCCACCTCTCCAGTCAATGTAACAATGATTGTTGGAAATCCATCGAATGAAACAAGTGGTCCTACGGGTACTGTGTTCTTAGTAGCAAGACAGGTTGATAGCACATTGCCACTTTGGAGATGTGAGATAGATGGTTTGGCTCTGCATTCATTGGCACCTGGAGAATATCAGGAAATCACGATAACTTTCGAACCAACTGATGATGCAGAAATCGATGATGAGCGACAGTTCACCATTTATGGATATCTCAATGGGGATCTCATTGGCATAGCTGAAGTTATTGTCGTTAAGGGTGAAGAGGAGGTAGAACCTTGTGTGTGGCCTTGTATTGATTGGGAACTTTGGGGACCGTTGCTGTTGATAGGTGGATGTTCCATAGGCATTTTGGTTGTCGTGATTATCTATAAGAAAAAAAGATGAAACAAGAACTGTTAGTCGAAGGGATTCACAATAATACAGAATGCATAAGTTTCTGAAACAGATTCTATAAGAGAGAATATGAAAAAATACGAGCGGGGAGTGACCAGCCCCCCACCCGAAGTGCACTCGTGAGGAGATGAAGAGGTGATAAGGAAGACCGTCTTTCAGGAAATCCATTACATCCAAATTTGGTTTGAGTGACACTTGTAGGAGTTATAGAGAAATTATTAGTATAAAGACGCGTTACGAGAGTCTCTTACAAATTTCCCTTTTTGATAATCGATAGTCCTAAAATTGTATCAAACTAGATAATGAAGGAGAGCTGAAGGATTGGAGACAGATCCTTCAGCTCGTGTGTTTGATTCAGGTATGTATTTCTTGTTCTAACAGACTCGGTTCGTGGAGAGAAGATAACGGTAATTCTAATTCATCCTCTGAGAAGTTGCCAATACAATGTTTGAGGAACTGTTGCGTTCGTCCTTCTGATTTGAACATACTATAGATTATGGTAGCTTCAACATCTTCGATGCGAGGGTGCTTGATGGCCTCTCTAATCACTCGCTCGATAGACTGTGGCTGCCTTACGGTCATATAGTGTAAAAGACTGTCTGAACGAGGAGCAAAGAGTGTGAACCAGAGTTCCTCAGGGTACCTACAAGATACCCAATCTGCAATTTCATCAGCTTGCACGGTCATATCCCTTAGACGGGTGCGTAGTATGAAATTAATCTGACCACATTGTGAGAGATTTAGTTTCAACGTGAGATGTATGCCATTGCACTGAATGAATTTCCTCATAACTCTGCGTACAAGCTTTGTACTGTACCCTGTGCAATCAGTTATCGTTTTTATTGGAGTGCGTGAGTTCCTTACCAGGAATCTTAAAAGATCCACCTCGATGGGGGATAAATCTATCTTTTGCCCTCTTGTTGTGAATTTACAGTTTCCATTACTAATCTGAGTAGATATTGGATGAATATCACTTACCTCAATATATTCGATATCATCTATCTTCTTGAGGCATGATACATATCCACTCTTTTCTTCAGGATAGACTTCAGCAAGTACAAGATAACGACTTCTGCCTAACATGTAAACATCCCCGATACAAGCATTCGATTGGAACTCCTGCAACAGATCGGATTTCCTGATCCCACCATTGGTCTTTATCTCAGTCAGAATCCACTCAACACCCATTGTTTCATGAGATAATTCCGTTACGAAGCGCTGGATCACACCCATCTGTCTCAACCGATTAACACGTGAGGTTATTGTTGGACAGGTGACATCAAACGCTCTCGCAATACTGTGAAAGGATTCTCTTGAATTTCCTAACAGTCTTCGTATGATCTTTTTATCTAGCAAATCCATATGCATCATCTCATTCTTTTTCACAGCGGATAAGAAAATAAAAGGAAAAATCACCTAGCGCTGCCAAAACAACGCTAGGCGTATAGATGAGTTTCAGGGAGAATCACCAGGGAGTATCGATTCTGTATTCGACTACCTGAATAGCCTCGCCTTCTAAACCTGATTCATCTGATGGTGTATCAATTCGATAATCTACGACTTGATACTCATCAAGGTCAGGATGTGCGGGCTCATCAATGCGGTAATCAACTACCTGATCCTGATTTGGCCAATCATCAGCTGTATCATCCCCAGCTTCTGCAACTCCACTTGTCATGAAGGTGCCAGCCAGACTGGTAAGCATACCAATACTGAAAGCAAAGAGGATGAGTCCCGCTGCAATTCTTCGCAAGTTTTTCTTATTCATTTCTTCACCACTGTTTTTTATCGGTACATTCTCGCAATGATTCAGGAGAATGACTTGAACAATACATACTACAAGAATAGTATAAACTCACGTTAAGACGGAGTCTTCCAAATCGGCCAATGCACATGAACAAATGGAAAAACATGAAGCGGCCGCGTTACAAAACGGCCCCTTGCAGAAATATTGTCATTAATCGAAATGTATGGAATTATCTTAGAATCAAGGGATTCGCTGTATACGTAATTCTTTTAGCTAGAAAAAATCATACTGCAGAGAGTGGCTCGAGTGTAATCTCGGATGTGGTCAGAGATCCGTCTTCGGACGGCTTCTCAAGATGATAGATTAACATCGTTTCAACATCACTTATGAATCGTATTTCCTTCATTCTTCGGATTATCTTCTCAACACCTGAGAGACTATCAGCAGTCATGTAGTTAACCATCTCAGGTCCACTTGAGAGGAGAAAAGACATCCAATACTCTTGAGGAAATTCCTCTTCCATCCAATAGGTGATATCACCTGGAGCAATCATATTCTCATTGAAGCTGATCTTTAGGATGAAACTGATACAATCCTCCACAGATGGATTGAATCGTATTGTGAAATGAACTCCCTCACTCTCTTCAAGTTGTTTTAGAACCCGTCTTACTCGTTTTGGTTTGAATCCGACCTTTTCAGAGAGGTCCAAAATGGAAATTCGGGCATTGTTCATCAGATGTCTCAAGATACGTAAGTGCTGTTCGGTGAAAGATACCTTCCCACCTCTTGAGCTGTATTTGCTATTAGTTGAGAGCTGGCTTGTTGGTAATTGCCGAACAGGTGTGATTTCCACATTGCATACTCCATCTAGACTTCGCAAGAATTTACCATAGTCATACATACCTTCGAGAAGCGGTACTTCACCAAATACGATGTATTTCTTGGATCCAACAGCGAATATCTCATTTGTGAATTTATGCGCACAAATAGCATGGATTAATGCGTTTCGATCTTCAGATAGATCGGTTTCAATCTCAGCATACACCCAACTTACACCAAGAGTTTCTTGAGAGATATCGATGGTGAAGCTCTCTATAATACCTGACTTGATGAGTTTATCCACTCTTCTCTTAATTGTGGGACAGGTAACTCCTAACTCTCTTGCGAGTTCTCTGTAGGATGCTCTACAATCGCTGAGAAGCTTCAGGAGCAGGGTTTTGTCAAGCTTATCCATCTTCAGTTCTCCTTGAGTCCAGTTTGTAACTCGAATTCCTTACATCTTATGTTAATTATATTACATCTTACAACTTAATAATGTTTCGTTATTGGTATCTACCTAATGATAAAGATTATTAAGCGTAATGTATACTATGTATGTGTAAGACCAAAATGGAGTTGGTACAATGCCACCGAAAAAAAGTGAATCAGAGGGCGACCAGGTACAGATCACACTAAAAGATAGAATTCTTGGTGAACTTCAATCAGAGGAGTTTGAGATCAAAAAGCGAGAAGTCCATGTGATGACACGACTTAGTGCAGATATAGTTAAAATAATCGACACCCTCGTTGAACTTGATGTTTTTAGAAGCCGCTCCGAAGCAGTTTCATCCTATGTTGAGAAGAGTATTCATGAGCAAATGGATCTCTATAGTGATGTCATTCAATATGGCGAGAAATTATCTGAAATGAGAGAAGCAGCTAAACGGTTGGCGTTTGGTGCTATGAAAAATGAAAGATAGAAAAGCAAGCCAAATTTAGTAAAAAGGAAGAAGGAGAGGGGATATCCCTCTCGATTGTCTAAATCAACCATGATGAGCATGCATTGCATCCTATGAAAGAGTGGCGGTCACACTACCCACGCTAGTCTCGACAACTATGTCAAGATTCTGAGGCGCATCACCGTAATCATCTGATTGATAATGTGTACTGGTCACCTTATCCCATGTTGGAGCATTGACAACAATTGAACCGACACCAAGTTCTGCACTGAAATCAGCCCCCACATCATCTGGGAGGATAATTACAGCTGTTACTGAACCAGTGTTAGTTGTTAAATCAAAATCAACATTGCCAATCAGAGTCACATCGTTTGTCATTGTGAATGCGATTGAACCAGTTCCTGTGGTCAAAGCCACATCTCCAACCAAGGCATCATGAGAGAGCACACAAGCTATGCTTCCAGTACTTGTCTGAGCGTTGATAGTGTAATTGATTCCATTGCCCAGAGTGATATTGAATGCTGCAACCTCATGACTTAGGGTCAGTGTATTACTACTGAATGCAATTGTTGGGTCACCATATTGCAAATAGGATCTATTCGACATCTGAACATCTACATCATACAAGAGTGTATCATTGTCAACAAATAGGATGTTCAAAGAGCCTGTATTAATATCAGCATTGATGGTTACAAGACCGCTAACGCTACCGATGGTACTATCCTCATGGAAGTATACTGGCGTGTTATCATGTCCAAGCCATGATGACCCGTAGAACGTAATTGCACCGACAGCAATCGAACCAACTACGAGAACACCCAGTATGCAAAAAATCATTGTCGTATTTCTTTCGTAATTACTCATTGTTTACTCACACCTTTTTGATGGGACTTGAGAAAGACATTCCACTTATCTCGTAGTCCGCGATATTGCGAATCTTGATCGAGGATGAACCGTCTCATGATTCGCGATGCGTCATTTCTGACTGGACGTTGAAGCTTAGCAAAGATCTTCTCATCGGAGATGGGAAGTTTAGAACTCACTTCGTTCTCACGTTCAATCAATTGTCTCAATAGTTGAGTTGCTTCCGCCAGATCTCCCTCTGGAATCTCAATACCATAATATGTGAGACTAGAAAGCATTGATTTGAGACGTTTTTCTGCAAACTCAGCGACACCACTATCAGTCTGCATCATCCCGCCAATACCAAGTCGATACTCTCGAGCAGTTGCACGATAGTATCGTTGGACAATACCAGTTATTGTTTGTTCAGTATAATCCTGAACCACAAGACCGACATCTTTCAACTTGTCAATGTGGTGAAGTATGGTTCCAGGATTCTTTCCAAGGGCATCTGATAGCTGTTTTACAGTCATCGAGCCATTCACAAGGTATCTGAACACTATCTCGGAACGAGTAGGCTCAAAAAGGACCTTAATAGTCCTAGGATCAGATATTATTTCTAGGTCTTTCATTGGTTCGATTTTATCATACACTTTGGCCAAATCAGAAGCCTCCAACGAAGCTCAGGCCCGGAGTGTCATCTTTATCTGTTTGAGTATGATTCTCTGTAGCTGTCAAGATAAGATACACTCTGCTGAGCGCTATCGCTGCGGCTGGAATAAACACTAACGCAACGATGAAAACTGCTGGCACGGCATATACTGCAACCCACATACCAGATGATGCTAGACCTGAAGGATCATTGAATGTTGCAAATGGAAAAGCAACTATGGGTATGAACACTAACAATATCATTGAGAGTATGCCTAGCCAGACTGAGAAGACCCGATCAAAGTACTTCCAACTCAATCGGATGGACAACATTGTAGCGTCAACCGCACTGTGCCCATCGATAATGGCGGGAAACAACATCGATAGACTTCCAGTAGCGATGATTATCCACACAAATGTCAATCCAGCAAGAATTGAATTTACCAGCGGGGGAACACTAAGCCCGAATATTACGTATGTAATCGTGAAACCTAATACAGGAGGTAGAGCGGTTATTAAAAAGAGAATTATTCCACCACCTGCAAGAGGAATGAACTTACGCCGATACCATGTGAAAACTCCTTCAGCAGAAGTTCCTTCACTCTCAACTATTTCACGACCCATTCCGAAGAGGGCTCCAATTGCCACGAAAAGGGGGCTAATTAGAGGTACTAGGACAAGCAGCCCAAGTCCCAATGCACCAAAATCGAGAACCTCAAATGAGGTGCTAATATCTGTGAAGAATTGAATAAGACCAGGGAGTCCACCAGCAAATATGACAAGGAATATCATAAGTATTCCAAAAACAAGGATAAAGAGTAGACCTGTGACTATTAGTACTCCAATCATTGCTAGCAGGAAGGACCCTATATTGCTAATAGCAAAACGGATACTGATCTTTAGGTCGTCCCAAACAACTTTGAAACTTGTTCTTTTCTGCATCATCTTGTACCTCCGTAAGGAAATATAGGTGTGAGAATGCCTTCATCGCCAGGCTTTGAAGACACTCTCACGATACACCCGTCCCAATTAAACAATTGGTACTTCGATGACAGGAGGAGAGGCGATCTCCTTCTGAGTCATCTCAGCGTAGGACTTGACCCATGCAATGATTGTCATGGGGAGGAGAAGGAATACCCACAAGAACGCGGATACCAAAGTCCATAGCATGACGGCTCCAAAGAGAGGATCGATGACGGGTGTTAGTGGTGGCATAGAGGCGGCACCAAGACCCCAGAGAATCAATGGTCCAAATGTGACCACTCCAAGCACAATAAATGCACTGAGTAGGCCAAAGACCCTATCGAATCGCTGAATGGCTAAATCAAAAGATTCCTTGAAGGCATCGATGACACCAGATCCATAGGTGATGGCTGGAAAGACGTTTGCACAGAAACCCACAGTGAAGAAGGCCCAAACGAAGGTAATAACGGAGAGGAGAGTAGAGAGTTCATTAGTTATCACATAACCATTAAGGATACTGACAGAACCCCAGAGGGCAATCATGGGGAGGATGATTATCACTGTAAGTAGTACACCTGCTCCAGCAAATGAGAAGAACTTGTTCTTGAAATATGAGAATGCAAGTTCAGCCTTGGTCTCACCAGTGGCTACGAGTTCCTTACTCATACCATAGATTGAGCCAACGACTACTAAGAAGAGGGCAATGATCGGTACTAGAATCATAAGAGCAATTCCTCCTAGAACCCAAGGATTAGCCTCAGCATACACTGGCATCATATTAGCAAAAGCAGTCCAGTTACTACCTGCAGCTATAAAGACAAAGACAACTACAGGGATTGCGACAATCGCGAAGAGAAGTCCAATCAGGATAAGCATTCCTAGATTGGCGAGAAAGTAACTTAGCATGTTACCCCAAGCCAGCTTAAGGCTCGACTTCAGGTCGTCAAGAATTGTGTTGAAGCTTGTAGACATTATTGTTCACCGAAACTTTGTGTTGTGTCTAAGTATGTTAGCGTGTAATTTGTATTTAAACGTTTGGTATATGTCAAACATCAATCGTTCGGTGTTCATTGTTTGCCAAACGTTATAAAGGAATGGTTCGAGCAATAGCATAGAGAATAAAAAAGGGTTCCAGAAATGAAGAAGGTCTTAATCATATTCGATACAACCTACGGAAATACAGAACAGTTAGCAAAAGAGATTGCATCCGGCATTGAGGACTCGGGTGAGAGCGAGTGCGCCGTCTTGAATCAGAAAGATGCTAAAGACGTGGACTACACCCAATACGATGGAGTTCTCTTCGGAGGCCCAGTCCATGCGTTCAGAGCTTCACGAGGTATCAGAGATGCCACAAATCGAGCATGTAAGGCAGGACTTGATGGAAAACTTGTAGCAGCATTTGACACATACCTAGCAAAGAGACATGAACACAAGGGCACTCAGGGCATTGAGAAGATCCTGAGGAAGAAGGCTTCCGGAGCGAGACTGTTTAGCGAAGGATTGTCAGCCTTGGTTGATACGGACAAGGGACCGCTCAATGCTGATGAACCTGGAAAGGCGCATGAATTTGGACAACGTTTTGCTGCTGAGCTAGGAAGTTAGACCCATCTGAAACGAGGATTGAGCAGAGCATTAATACATCTAGATATATGTACGGTGTAGATGGCGCTGGGTCATATGGAGTCTTTCTGTATTGTGTAGGAGATGTAAAATTGAGAGTAAATCAATCCCCCATGAGAACGAATTATACCATAATAGAACCCAGTATATCCACTAACGACGATAACTTCCATTACAACTTCACCTCGCGAGAATGAACTTGATAGAGCATTAATAATCAGCCTAGTTGCATTAACACGTGGTGTACTTGTGATAGGGTTCTGTTTTGGTCGAATACGTTTTGTAGATAAATCAGAACTCCACATACCCTAAGGAACTCATCTCCTTCGGATATAGATGATAGCAATAGTGGCGACTACTAAGAAACCAGTCGATGACACAATAAGAATTATAGATGAATCCAGAGGATAGACTCCACTCGATGGAATTGGTTCTGTGCTGGATTGTGTGTTAGATGGAGTTTGGTATGTCACAGTGGTCAGAGGGGACCGTTCTAAGATGATAGAATCGAATCCGGTGTAGTTGTTACCAATCAGAAGTGTAAACGGTGAGATTGATGCATCGAAAGGAAGTGAGAACGTCACATTATCATGTAATAGGGCTCCAGCATCTAGGGCAGACCATGAATGAATAATCTCACCAGTTGTAGTTTTAACGAATATGGGGTCTACCGAACTGATTCTTGGAGCGTCACAACCTATGTTTACTCCCAATCGGATATCATGCAAATCTGGACTTGCATTAGGTAAAACCACAACCTCAACATCGAGCTGAGGAATCATATCGAGTAAGTATATGAAAGCAGGCCGGATTATCATCCAGAGTAAATCAATCTTACTGGCAGGAGGGTTGAAATAACCATAGATGTCATGCCATTCCTTTATGAGGTGAGTATCGTTCTCAAGTATAGTTGTATAGCGTGAAGCATCATCAACCCGGCTATCGTGAAAGATCTCGAAACACACTGGCACAGGAGTGTTTCGTTCTACATACATCCAGTCACTCCATTTCCCAAAATGATTAGCTTCAATGATAGGACCGGATTCTGTCGTCTCTTCATATCTTCCCCCCGTGATGAATGAATTCGGAAGAATATCTGCAAAATCACCAAACACCTCATCATACAACTCAGGTTCAACATACCCGTTATCATCAGATGGAAGATATGTTGCATTTATCCCTGAGTGGAGTGAGAAAGCCATCGCAAATCGATGCTGCTCAGCAAAATCACGCATAGCTTGGGTCTCGGGTTCTGAAAAGGGGCGCCTCCCTCGGTACGTTTGATCAGTAGGGTCTCCTGAGGACCCACTTCCACCCCAACCAGCATCATAATTTCGATTTAGGTCAACATACCCGATTTCATCTTCGTTGAATTCTCCATCTCCGTCGTCGTCAATTCCCTCATAATATGAATATAGATAGATTTCTGAATCTTCGTCAACGCGGTCATAAACATCATATCTTGAGATCCATCCATCCCCGTTTGCATCATCAATGGGATCCTCATCAGATTCCTCATCATAGTCATTATCATATGGATGTAGATTCTTCCTCAACCAGAAATCATTCTCATTTATTACTCTATCAAGTGCATCAGGGTTCAATGTGGGAATGACATAAATCTCCAATGAGTTCACATAATGGGTTATCTGTGCGTCATGACCAAACCCATTCGCCAGATAGAGAATGAATCGGAGAGCCATTTCAATTGTGATTTGCTCTCGTCCATGATGATGTGCAACTACCAATGTTTTTGCTTTTTGTCGTGTGATAGACTCATTAGTTATCTTTAGAGCTAGAAGATCTTTTCCTAGATAACTATGACCAATTGAAAACACTTCAATTATTCCAGGCGCGTTTTGTGCGATGTTGTCAACCTCATCAGACATCATCTCATAGTCATGGTATTGATCTTCGTAAATCAGATTTGAAGATAGAACGATATTCTCCTGAGTAGTTTCAAAGGTGGTTTCAAAAGTAATTTTCAAAACTGAAGGCATAGGTATCGTCAGTATCAAAATAATCAAGAGAAAGTGCTTTCTGATTCTTATTTCCTGTCACCCCTGAACGTGGGATATGAAATATCTTATGCACTGTTTTTACCTATAATAGGATTTAGAATTACGCTAAACAAGTAAAAAGGTGAAGAAAAGATTATAGTGATTCAGGGTAGATACATCATGAACGGAGGGCCCAAGTCAAGATGAGAACGATTTCATTTCTTTTTCTCATTATAATCGCGATAGGTTTGGTTGGTTCGTTATGAATAACTGATGTGAGTCTATTTGGTTCTAAATCGGAGCTTCACATGCCTTAGAAAAAACATGTGTGGGGGATACCCCACACTCACATTCGTTCGGACTAAGTTCGACGTTTCAAAATGATGATTGCGCCTACTACAACAGCAACTCCTGCACCTGCTATTATCACCAACATCTCAATTGTAAGAGTGGTGGGAGTCTCAGGCGTAGTTGAGGTTGTCATATTACTAGTACTTGTTGTCGGTTGAGTACTTGTTTCTGCAGATGATTCGATTGTGTACTCCGCAAATCCGGTGTAATTGTTTCCAATCCGAATAATTACACTCTCACCAGGTGCTAGATCCATTGATACCCGCTTAGTTATCGATTCATCAGGGTCCATAACTGCATACGATTTCAATGCTGTACCTTCAGCATCGAGCACAACTATCCCCTCAACAGTATCTAATCTGTGCCCAATACAGGAAACCGAGAGATTGCCTGTGAACGTACTACCATCGTAATCTGCGCCAACAAAATCAATCTCAAGTCGAGGTGTGTTGACTATAAGATAATCAAATGCAGGCCTGAGTTGTATCCATAGTTTTTCGATATAGCTTTCTACAGGAGCGAAATATGGATAGATACCTTCCCACTCGTAGAGGATGTGTGTTTCGTTCTCCTCCAAAACTGTGTACGTATCCAAAGTGTCAGCACTCCCATTGTGATATACTTCAAAAGTTACAGGGGCTGTACAACCACGTTCATAATACATCCACTCGTCCCACATGCCACTGTTTGCTGATGCAAGTTTAGTTGCTGTATAGCCATACACTTCATTGAAACCAGGCGGTAGAATCTCGTCATAGTCATCTAGGATATCCCAATAGAGAGTTGTTTCAGGAAAATAACCATAGGGATTGGTAGGTAAATATGTTGTATTAATACCAGAGTGGAGTGAATAAGCCATGGCGAAGCGATGTTGTTCGACAAAATCCCTGAGAGCCTGGGTCTCGGGTTCGGAAAATGCATATTCTCCATGGTAAACATCAGAATCAGGATTGTCAGATGACTCACCTTCACCAAAACCTGTAGGATAGTTCCGATTTAAGTCAACAAGACCAACATAGTCCTCATTAACCAAACCATCACCATCATTGTCTATACCTTCATACCAAAATTCAACTGGGTTGATGAAATCTGCAGGTTTCTCATATAATTCAAATGATGATATGTATCCATCACCATCCACATCCTCCCATGAATCCTCATCAGTCTCATCGTCACCATCAGCATTGTATGGTCTCATATTACGTCTAAGCCAGTGATTTCCTCCATCCACAACAAGATTGAGAGAATCAGGATTAAGTGCAGGAATCACAAAAATCTCTATGGTATCCAGAT
>Ga0315553_10003560_pt1 | contig 12072 bp, 12 predicted proteins | sample SalMarSW160140MG_FD_203099 | JGI IMG/M metagenome (GOLD analysis project Ga0315553, IMG submission 203099) | Salt marsh sediment microbial communities from the Plum Island Ecosystem LTER, Massachusetts, United States - Salt Marsh Sediment SW1601-40 ... | reverse complement strand
CGCTTCGCCGACCTCCGCGCGGTCACCCGCGCTGTGACGTTACCGGCACCGATTGCTGCGACCGCGATCCTCGCCGAGGTTGCCGAAGACCTGGTGCGCACGGTCCTGGCCAATCACCCCCACGAAACGACGATCTCGCTTCTGGCGATTTCCGTGTCGCATCTGGAAACGGACCCGGCCATGCAGCTGGAGTTGCCGCTCGGCCTCGCCGGTGACGAACGCCGCCCCGGCGCCCGGAAAGGCATGGCACGGTGGCTGGCCGACCGCGCAGTCGATGCGGTCCGTGATCGCTTCGGTCGCGAGGCGGTGGGATACGGGCCCGTGGCGTTGGGCGCCGCCCGCTCGGTTCCCGACGGCTTCCGCGAACTCGCCGAGAAGGACCTCTAGATCGTTCAGATCCCGCGCTGTCCGAGCGCCCGGCGGATCGCCTCGGCGTTCACGCGCGGACCGATCATCTGCGGGCTGATCTCGAGCGCGTCTTCGAACGCCGTCAGCGCCTGTTCGAGCTCGCGCTGCCTGACGTAGATCATGCCGCGACCGGACAGAGCGCCGAAGTGGCGCGGCTCCAGTTTCAGCGTCGTCACAATGTCCGCCAGCGATTCCTGAAGATCGCCCAACAGGTAGCGCACCGTCGCGCGTTTGTTCCAGCCTTCCGCGAATTCGGGCGCCACTGTCACGACTTGATTGAAAGCCTCGAGCGCCGCGGGATACTCGCCCCCGTCCATCGCGTCCACGCCTTCGTCCAAGAGCGCCTGCACAGCGGGATCGCGCGCCTCCAACCAGATCGTCCAAATCTGCTGCTCGATCGATTGCTCCTCGACCGGACCCGCGGCTGTCTTGAGCTCGTCGAACAACGGCCCCAGGCGCGGATCGGTTTGATCTGCGAGCGCCGGACCACCAAAACCGGCCGCCAGAACCAGAATTGAGAGAGTTCTGGAAATCCCCATAGCCACAAATATGGCAGCCTCAGGCGACCTGCCAAGGGTTCATTCGCCTCGTCGCCGTTCAGCAGGTCGAATGAAAAAGGCCGCCGACCGGCGTGGTCTCGCGAAGCGCGTTGTAGCGCGCAACCGCCGCCTCAGTCTGCAGGACCTCCACGGAGATGTTGCTTTCGGCGAGCAGCCTCAGCGTCTCGGGGGCGACCTTGAGGCGCTCCCAGATGCCCTTCGACAGCACCACGGCCTTGGCGCCGTGGTCGATCAGGTCGCGGACGTCGGCCGGCTGAATGCCGGGGCTGTGACGGGTACCGGTCTCGTTCCAGTCCCAGGCGCACGCACCGCCGGGATAGACTTTCACGTCCTTGAAAGGCGGATAGCCTTCGACCACCAGCCGGCCCCACGACAGGTGGGCGATACGCGGGCTCACGGTTTGGGCTGCCGTCATATCTGGCTCCGGGCGCGAGGGTAACGCCCGGCGTGGCGGATGGACAAGCCACGGCAGATCGCTGCCGCTCGATGGCGCCTCGGGGACGATGCTAAGCTTGCCCGCACGAGTAGACGGCGATCGGGAGGAGACGCTTTGACGAGAGACGCGAGAATAGCCTTGGTGCACTGGCGCATTGAGCGGCCGGCCGCATCTGCGCTCGTCGGAGCGGGTCAGACGTGAGCGTGGCCACTGCCGCCGGCTGGCCGCGGATCGTCATCGTCGGCGCGGGGATCTCGGGCATTTGCGCCGGCATTCGCCTGCGTCGGGCGGGCTTCGACGATATCCTCATCCTGGAGAAGGCGGAGCGGATCGGCGGCACCTGGCGCGACAACGCTTATCCCGGGGCAGCGTGCGACGTGCCCTCGCACCTCTACAGCTTTTCGTTCGCACCGAAGGCGGATTGGTCGCACTTCTATGCCGGCCAGGCGGAGATCCTTGCGTATCTCGAGGATTGCGTCGCCCGCTTCGCACTCGCTGCTGTCATCCGCACCGGCGTCGAGGTCACCGCCGCGCGCTACAGTGAAACCGAGCGTCGCTGGCGAGTTGAACTAGCCGGCGGCGAGCACCTCAACGCCGACATCGTCATCATGGCGACCGGGCAACTCCACCGGCCGTGTGTTCCCGAGATTGCGGGGCAGGGCGACTTTGCCGGGGCGGCCTTCCACTCGGCGCGTTGGCCGAAGGGGTGCGATCCGGAGGACCGCAACGTCGCCATCGTCGGCAGCGCCGCCAGTGCCGTGCAGATCGCCACTGCACTCGCTCGCCGTGACAACCGCATCACGGTTTTTCAGCGCACACCCAACTGGGTGCTTCCGCGGTTCAATCCCGCCTATTCCGACCTTGCGAAGCGGTTGTCGCGCGTGCCTGTCTTGCGAAGGCTCCGGCGCGACGCGCTCTATGGGTTGCGCGAAGCCACATTGCTGGCGTTCCGGTCGGGCTCGGCGATCAACCGTCTGGCCGCCGCCGCGACCCGCGCGTTCATGCGCCATATGCTGCGCCGCACGCGCCTCGCCGACACGCTCACCCCGGACTACCCGCTCGGCTGTAAGCGCATCCTGCTCGCCGGCGACTACCTCTCCTTGATCGGCCGTGGTCGCGTATCGCTGGCGACCGCGGGCATATCGCACATCGTCCCTGAGGGGATCGTCACCGCCGACGGCATGGTCCACCCAGCCGACATCATTGTCTACGCCACCGGCTTCAGGGCGACCGAATTCCTGGCGCCGATTGACGTCCGCGGGCGCGGTGAGGCGCGGCTTGCCGACGACTGGGCGGAAGGCGCAGAAGCGTATCTCGGCATGACAGTTCCCCGCTTCCCCAACCTGTTCATGCTTTACGGGCCGAACACGGGCGTCGGCCACACCTCGGTCATCTTCATGGTCGAATGCCAGGTCCAGCACATCGTCCGGCTGCTGACGCACATGCGACATGTGGCCGTCGCTGAAGCTGACGTGCGCGGTGACGTCTTCCGCCGGTTCAACCGGCGTATGCAGCTGGCGATGGCCCGGCGTACTTGGTCCGGCAACTGCACGAGCTGGTACAAGGACAAGAACGGCAAAGTGATCCTGATCTGGCCCTATTCGACCGCCCGCTACTGGTGGATGACGCACCGGCCGCGCATCGCCGACTACCAGCTCCGCTAGACCGGTTTGGGGGACGGACGCAGTGTCCGAGGTTACGCGCGGCCGCCAGGAAACCAGCTTGAACGCAGCGCTCGCCATGGCCGCGCTGCGCCTGTTCATGGTGAAATCCGCGCTGGCCCGTCTGGCGCGAAAGGCGCCGACGGAGCGCATGATTCGGAGGCTGCGTTGGTTCGACGCGCGGCAGCCGCGTCAGGGCACGCGTCGGCGTTGGCGGATCGACGGCGAGGAGATCGGCGGACTTGCGTGTTGGACCTTCCGGCCCCTGACACGAGGCCGGCGGCCGCCCGTGGTGCTTCTCCACAGCGGCGGCTACGTGATCGGGCCGATCAAAGGGGAGCCGGGGTTTGCTGGGGCGCTCTCGCATCTGACCGGCCGCACCATCCTAATGCCGCTGTATCCGTTGTCGCCCGAGACGCCGTGGCGGGCAAGCCAGGAGGCCGTGACGGCGTTCTACCGCGCGGTCGTGGCCGTGACTCACGGCCGGCCACCCGACATCGTCGGCGTGTCCGCCGGCGGCGGGCTGGCTGTGGTGCTGGCGCTCCGCATCGCCGAAGCGGGCATGGTGCCCCCACGGCGGCTCGTTCTCGCTTCGCCGTGGCTCGACCTCGCCATGACCGGGTCCAACCTCGACGACGCTGACGCCCGCGATCCGATGCTGTCGACCGAACTGATGCGCCGGGTCGCGTTGATCCATGCCGGCGGCGACGATCCGCACCACCCGCGCCTTTCGCCGGTCAACGCGTCGCTCAAGCGCCTGCCGCCGATCACCGTCCTACACACGACCGAGGATGTGCTGTTCGCGGGCAGCGCGGAATTCGTGCGCCGGGCCGCCGCGGCTGGGGTCGTGATCAGCGAGCATGTGCGCCATGGGCTGCCGCACGGCCACGTGATCGGGGGCTTCTTGCCGGAAGCGCGGCGGGATCGCAGGTTGATTGCGGCGGTCCTGACCGGTGAAGACGGCACCGGAGAGTACGAGCGCCAAGAGCGGAGGGCGGTTGTGGAACCGGCTAGTCCGCGGGTCCGGGATCCTTGAGCCGCGGTTCGGCGGCAGACTTGCCGAGGCGCTCGAGCTCCAGCGCCAGACGCCGGCCGAGGCGCCGGGCCAGCAGTCGCGCCAGTGGCGGCGCGACCCGCGCCGTGAATGCATACGCCTTCGCCGACTTGCCGACGACGTGGTGCACCTTGCGCTGTCCATCCGTGGCGAGAATGGCACGCGCCACCCCGTCCGGATCGGCAAACGACTGCAGGACTCTGCGAAGCGTGCGTCGCACCGCCTCCGCGACCATCTCGTCGCCGAACAGCGCCGTATCGACGAAACTCGGCACGACGTCGCACACGGTGATGTCGCGGTCGCCAAGCTCTGCGGCGAGCGCCTCCGTCAGATTGTGGACCGCGCCCTTGGTTGCCGTGTAGAGGGCGGCGTGCGGCCAGCCGACAAGCGCGGCGATGGATGCGACGTTGACGACGCGCGCCGCCGGCGTGGCTTCCAAGAGTGGCAGGCAGGCGTGGATACCATTGACCACGCCGAGGAAATTGACGTCAACGATCTGACGCGCGCGTTCGATCGAAAGGTCGCGGAGGAGGGCGATGTTGGCGACGCCGGCGTTGTTGACGAGGAGGTGGAGTTGCCCGCCCGACCTCTCCGCGAACGCTGCCATTGCCGACTGCCAGCCGGGATAGTCCCGCACGTCGAATGTACGCGGGAACAGCCGCCCGGAGCCAACCTCCGCCGACAGCGTTTTGAGGCCGGCGTCGTCAATGTCGAAGGCGCCGACCGCCCACCCCTCGGCGGCCAACAACTTCGTCGTCGCCCGGCCGATACCCGCCGCTGCGCCCGTGACGATTGCGTACCGGATTGCCCGTCCCCTGGCCTGTCAAGCAAGACGCCGAGCATACATGGGAGTGCGGCCAAAAGCACAAGCCCGCATCACCAGCGGCACGCAGGTCGCTGTGGACGGCTCGACGATCGTCGATACGGCAGCACTTGCCGTTCGCCGGAGCATCCGCCCATGGTATTTTTGTGTAGGGCGGCTGGAATCATCAGGAGGTCTCGATGAAGAGAATCACGGCTCTGACTTTGGCGCTTGCGGCGGGCACGTTGATCGCGGCGTCACCGGCTTCGGCGTGGGTCTGCAAGGCAAAGAACGCCGGTGGCGCGACCTTTACCGCGATCGGCCCGATCAAGCCGAACGTCTCGGCCCGTGCAGTGCTGAAGTGCAAGATCGGCAGCACAGCGCCAGCCACCTGCGTTATCACCAACTGCACGCAGTAGGCGCGCGACCGGGGCACGCCATCACCCCAGCCCGATGCCGGTGGCTCGCTGGAACATGATCAGGTCCAACGAGGGCGCGGCGTCGTTGCCGGCGATCTGGGTAACGAGGCAGTGCGCCTGGCCGCGGTGATGGGTCTGGTGGTTGAAGAAGTGGGCGAGCGCCGGCGCCAGCGGCTGTGTGATCTCGCGCGGGCTGGTGATTGTTCGGTAGGTGATGATGTCGGCGAGGTCGGCCTCGGTGAGCGACTCGACGAAGGCGATGATGCGCTCGTCCTCGTCGACACGCGTCGCAGTGAGCCCGGCGAGGTCGTCGTGCAGGATGGCGTCGAGCCGGGACTCCACCGGACCCCCGCCGGTGAAGCGGTGCATCCAGATGCGGTCGGCGACCAGGATGTGATTGAGGGTCCCGTGGAGCGAGCCGAAGAAGGCGCCGCGGTCAGCCCGGTAGTCGATCTCGTCAAGCTTAGCCGTCGCTTCGTAGAGGCGCTCGTTGGCCCAGCGATTGTAAGCGGCGAACATCGAGAAATGGGCCTTCATCATTCGCCTCCAGGTGTTATCGTTGGCTCACGATGACGATCATTCTTTACGACCTTTGCGCCAGAGACCAGAGCCGCCGCTTCAGCCCCCACTGCTGGAAGGCGCGGATGGCGCTCGCGCACAAGGGGCTCGACTTCGAGGCCCGGCCGACGCCGTTTACCAGGATCAGGGAGATCGGCGACGGCTTCTCGCCGACAGTGCCGGTCATCGATGATGGCGGCAAACTGGTGCGCGACTCCTTCGACATCGCGCTTTACCTCGAGGACGCCTATCCCGACCGGCCGTCGCTGTTCAGGGGCGACGGTGGCAAGGCTTCGGCGCGGTTCGTGGAGAGCTGGGCACTCTCCGCGGTCCACCCGCCGCTACTCGGGCTGATCATCAAGGATATCCACGACGAGCTCGACACGCCCGACCAGGCCTATTTTCGCGACAGCCGCGAGAAGCGCTTCGGCCGGCCCCTGGAGGATCTCCAGGCGGGACGGGAAGGGCGGCTCGATGCCTTCCGCCTCGCGCTGCAGCCTCTCCGCGTGATGCTCGGCAAGCAGCCGTTCCTGGGTGGCACCCAGCCGCTCTTCGCCGACTACGTGGTGTTCGGCCCGCTGCAATGGGCCCGGGTGATCAGCCCGTTTCAGCTGCTCGGGACGGACGACCCGGTGGCCGCGTGGTTCGAACGCTGCCTCGACCTCCACGACGGGCTCGGCCGCACCATGCCCGCCGCGGCGTGAGCCAGGCCCGCGATCGGCCTGCTTGCGGATATAGCGGGCCGGCGCCATATTTCGCTCGTCTCGGACCAGATAGAAGAGGGTTTCATGACGGCCATTGTCGGTAAGCGGGCTGGAGAGGGGATCGCCGCCTAGGCGCCGCACGTCTCGACCAGCTCAGCCTTCCTGCCGCCGCCGGCCGATCGCCGGCGCGTTGTCGTTCGCCCCATGTCCATGGGCCCGCAATGGTCGAGACCGATGACAGACAATCACAACGACCTGGCCGCATTCGGCTGGTCCCAGCATTTCCAGTCCCAGCTCTCTGCAGAGGAATGTGCGAGTGCGACGCCAGTGCGCGTCGTTGCCGTTCACCGCGATGCCCTGGAGGTTGTCGCCCCGGGTGTCGAGAGGCGCCTGGCGCCTCCCCTGCCAAGCGACGATGAGACCGCTCAGGCGACCGTCGGCGACTGGCTGCTCATCGACGGCAAGGATGCGCCACGCCACTCGCGCTTGCTTGCGCGCAAGAGCCTGTTCAAACGCAGGGCGGCCGGCACAGGTCGCCGCATTCAGTTGATCGCCGCCAACGTCGACACTCTGCTGATTGTCACCTCCTGCAATCAGGACTTCAACGTCGCGCGCCTCGAGCGGTTTCTGGCGCTCGCCCGCGAGGCACAAGTGACGCCGGTCATCGTCCTGACCAAGGCCGACCTGGTCGACGATACGAGCGCCTATGTCTCCGCCGCGGGTAGGCTGCTGCCGGGGCTGCTGGTCGAGCCCCTCGATGCGCGCGAGCCGGGCGAGGTGGCGCGGCTCGCCGGCTGGTGCGGCCCTGGCCAGACGGTGGCGCTGGTCGGCTCATCCGGCGTCGGCAAGTCGACCATCGTCAACACGCTCGTCGGTCACACGGTTCAGGCGACCCGCGGGATTAGGGCAGACGACGACAAAGGTCGGCACACGACGAGCGGCCGCTCGCTGTACCGCCTGACGACCGGCGGTTGGCTGCTCGACACGCCGGGCATGCGCGAGTTGCAGCTCGCCGACGCCGAAGCCGGCATCGACGACGTCTTCGCGGAAATCGTCGGCATTGCCCACGGATGCCGTTTCGCCGATTGCCGCCACGAGGATGAGCCGGGGTGTGCGGTGCTGGCAGCGATCGACGCCGGGCGTCTCGATCCCGAACGTCTGCGCCGTTACCGCAAGCTCGTCGCCGAGGAGGCACGCAACTCCGAGGCCCTGCACGAACGCCGCGCCCGCGAGCGCGGCTTCGGCCGGATGGTCAAGGAGGTGGCAAGGGCCAGACGCACCCGACACGACGAATAAGAAGCGTGTCGTGGCTCACCCCCGGCGCGCGGCGCTCCGCCACCACGCGACCGTCGCCGGGATGGACCTCTCGAACGGGGTCGGCGAGACGCCGAACGTCGTTTCGAACCTAGAGCTGTCGACAACGAACGGTTGCTCGAACTCGTAGAGCATCTCGATGAGCTCGTTGAGGTCCGGGTTAAATAGGCCGAGCGCCCGCATCAGAAGCTTCGGCGCCGCCGAGACCTTGATGTCGTGCCCGATCTCCTTTGCGATCATGTCGATCAGCTGGCGGGTGGTGCGCGCCCCGGCAGTAGGCACGTGCCACACCTGACCGAGCGCGCGCTCGTCGGAGCCGAGCGTGGCGAGCGCGGCACCGATGTCGGGGAGATAGGTGTAACTGTGTGGCTGGTCCGGGTCGCCGACCACCTGCGCCGACTTGCCGTCGAGGGCGCGGCCGATGACTCGGGTGCCCAGAGGCGACTGCTCACGGGCGCACGCGCCAAAGTAGTCCGACGCCCGCGCGGCGACGAGGCGGAGGTCACCGGCATCCGACAGGCGCTTCAGTTGCTCGGCCATGGCGGCGCGCAGCGTTCCCTTGCGGGTGCGCGGCGCGTGCGGCGTGTCCTCGGTCATCGGCACGCCATGGGTGTCGCCATACATGTAGACGTTCTCGAAGGAGACATAGCGCGCGCCAGCCGCCTGCGCCGCGGCCACGGCGGCGCTCTGGAGCGGCGGGAAGAGCTCCGCCCAGCGCGCGTAGGGTGGGTTGAGGCACTGGTAGACCGTGACGGCATCCCTGGCCGCATCGGCGGCAAACGCCGCGTCGGAGGCATCGCCAGCGGCATGGTCAACGCCGTCGGGGAGGCCGGTGGCCTGCGAGCGTGAGACGGCACGGACCGGCAATCCGCGCCCGGCCAAGGCATCGATCACGGCGCGGCCGACGGCCCCCGTCCCGAACACGACGTGGATGTCGCCCATGATCGCCTCCTCTTGCCGAGGAGGACTCAGCACAGGCGGAGGGGACGATCAACGGGCTCGGACGGCAAAGCCACAGGCCCCCGCTTCCCCGGGAACGGAGACTCCCGGGCGATGCCGGCGACGGCCGAGGCCGCCACCGACACCCCCCGGGAGGAACCGCCAATCCGCCGCGATCGCTGTTCGGCCTTGATCAGGCGAGGTCGAAGCGATCGGCGTTCATCACCTTGGTCCAGGCCGCCACGAAGTCGGCCACGAACTTCTCGTGCGCGTCGTCCTGGGCATAGACCTCGGCGAGTGCGCGAAGCTGGGAGTTCGAACCGAAAATCAAATCGACGCGGGTGCCGGTAAACTTTACATCGCCGGTCACCCGGTCGCGGCCCTCGAACACGTCCTCGGCGTCCGAGATCGCCTTCCACGCCGTGTCCATGTCGAGCAGGTTGACAAAGAAGTCGTTGGTAAGGGTCTCCGGCCGGTTCGTGAACACGCCGTGCTGGGACCCGCCGTGGTTTGCGCCCAGGACGCGCATGCCACCCACAAGGACCGTCGTCTCAGGCGCGGTCAGGGTGAGAAGTTGTGCCTTGTCGACCAACAGCTCCTCCGCTGAAACCGTGAATTTGGTCTTGAGATAGTTGCGGAACCCGTCCGCGACCGGCTCAAGCACGGCGAAGGAGTCGACGTCGGTCTGTTCCTCACTCGCGTCGGTGCGCCCGGGCGCGAAGGGAACCTCGACGTCTTGCCCGGCATTCTTCGCGGCCCGCTCGATGGCGGCAGAGCCACCAAGCACGATCAGGTCGGCGAGCGACACTTTCTTGCCGCCGGACTGCACGCCATTGAAATCCCTCTGGATCCCCTCAAGGGTCCGGAGCACTTTCGCCAGTTGGGCGGGCTGGTTGACCTCCCAATCCTTCTGGGGGCTGAGGCGGATGCGCGCGCCGTTTGCTCCGCCGCGCTTGTCGGAGCCTCTGAAGGTCGCCGCCGACGCCCACGCGGTCGAGACGAGCTCCGAAATCGACAGGCCCGACGCGAGGATCCCGTCCTTGAGGTCAGCGATATCCTTCGCGTCGATCAGTTCGTGATCGACTTCGGGGACGGGGTCCTGCCAGATGAGGTCCTCCGCCGGGACTTCCGGACCGAGATAGCGGGACTTGGGGCCCATGTCGCGGTGGGTCAGCTTGAACCAAGCGCGGGCGAACGCATCCGCGAACTCGTCCGGATTCTCGTAGAAGCGCCGCGAGATCGGTTCGTAGATCGGGTCGAACCGCAGCGAGAGGTCCGTGGTCAGCATGGTCGGCCGACGATGCTTTAAGGGGTCGTGGGCATATGGTACCGACTCCGGGGCGTCCTTCGCCACCCACTGCTGCGCGCCGGCGGGGCTCTTCGTCAGTTCCCATTCGTAGCCGAACAGGTTCTCGAAGAAGTTGTTGCTCCACTTGGTCGGCGTTGTTGTCCAGGTGACTTCCGGGCCGCCACCGATCGTGTCGTCGCCCATGCCGCTGCCAAAGCTGCTCCTCCAGCCGAGGCCCATCTCTTCGAGGGGCGCGGCCTCGGGTTCGGGGCCGACAAGCGTCGGGTCGCCAGCGCCATGGGCTTTGCCGAACGTGTGACCGCCGGCGATAAGCGCGACCGTTTCCTCGTCGTTCATGGCCATGCGGGCGAAGGTCTCGCGGATGTCCCTGGCGGCAACGAGCGGGTCCGGGTTGCCGTTGGGCCCTTCCGGGTTCACGTAGATCAGGCCCATCTGCACGGCGGCGAGGGGGTTCTCCAGGTCCCGGTCCCCGCTGTAGCGCTTGTCGTCGAGCCAGGTGTCCTCGGCGCCCCAGTAGATGTCTTCTTCGGGCTCCCACACGTCCGCGCGGCCGCCGGCGAAGCCGAAGGTCTTGAAGCCCATCGATTCAAGCGCGCAGTTGCCCGCGAGGATCATGAGGTCGGCCCACGAGATCTTGTTGCCGTACTTCCGTTTGATCGGCCACAGCAGCCGGCGCGCCTTGTCCAGGTTCACGTTGTCCGGCCACGAGTTGAGCGGTGCGAAGCGCTGCGTGCCGGAGCCGCCGCCGCCGCGACCGTCGCCCGTGCGGTAGGTGCCGGCGCTGTGCCACGCCATGCGGATGAAGAGCGGCCCATAGTGGCCGAAATCGGCCGGCCACCACGCCTGGCTGTCCGTCATCAGCGCGTAGAGGTCTTCTTTCAGGGCCTTGAGATCGAGCTTCCTGAATTCCTCCGCGTAGCCGAACGTCGCGCCCATGGGATCGGACAGCGAGGAGTTCTGGTGGAGAATCCTGAGGTTCAACTGGTTCGGCCACCAGTCCCGGTTCGACCTCATCCCGAAACTCGTGACCCCGTGCATCACAGGGCACCTGCCCGCGTCATCGACCTTCGCGTCCATGGTCCTCTCCGATCTCCTGTCGCGTCACGCCCACCGCCGCCTAAATCGGATCGGCCAGCAGAGACGTCTCGCCTGCCACACGACCTGACAAGACGGGGCGATCAAATCTAATCACATTGCGCGGCGGGTTCGGGCGGCAAATCGTCTCGCACCTGAATTGGTTCCGCAGTCGGGCGACGGCAAGGTGGTGGGCCTTGTCCTTGCCGCCTTGCGGGGCGGCGGCTATACACCCGCCACTTTAATTTCACGGGGACAGGAGCGGGGATGGCGGTCGAGCGCACGTTGTCGATGATCAAGCCGGACGCGACCAGACGCAACCTCACCGGCGCGATCAACGCCAAGCTGGAGGGGGCCGGGCTCAAAATCGTCGCACAGAAGCGCGTGTGGATGACGCGCCAGCAGGCGGAGGGCTTCTACGCCGTCCATCGCGGCCGCCCCTTCTACGACGAGCTCTGTGACTTCATGTCTTCGGGGCCGACGGTGGTCCAGGTTCTGGAAGGCGAGGGTGCCATCGCCAAGAACCGCGAGGTGATGGGCGCGACCGACCCGGCCACGGCCGACCCCGGCACCATCCGCAAGGAATTCGCGAAATCGATCGGCGAGAACGCCGTCCACGGCTCCGACGCACCGGACACCGCACGCTTCGAGATCGCGTACTGGTTCTCAGAGGTCGAGATCGTGGGATAGTGCGGTTTACCGCCGCCAGCGGTCTGCGGCTCGATCGTCGTCGGACTTGGAGGCAACCCACTCGCCCTCTTCGGCCGTCGCGGCCTGCTCCTTCTTCCAGAAAGGGGCGTTGGTCTTGAGGAAATCCATGACGAAGCGGGCGGC